>Ga0307942_1003586_pt1 | contig 12534 bp, 17 predicted proteins | sample OrgLakmetagen175_FD_201846 | JGI IMG/M metagenome (GOLD analysis project Ga0307942, IMG submission 201846) | Saline water microbial communities from Organic Lake, Antarctica - #175 | ecosystem: Environmental > Aquatic > Non-marine Saline and Alkaline > Saline | place: Antarctica: Organic Lake...
GTTTGATCGTCACATAACCCTGCATCTGAGTCAAAGACGGTGCAGCGATGAGAATGCGCCTTGGGCTTAAATGTCCAAATTAGGTACTAAAAACAAGCTCTTCTGCTAATTTCAAGGCCGAGAAGCCTGGTCTGACCCCCTCTTGTGTCTAGCTAGCTCCACAGCAGCAACGAGAACATACACTCACATTTTCATCGCTGAACACAAATCTTGAAGTGCTTCTGGGGTCGCTCTTTCGGGACTGGCCTTGTCTCCATTGATCTTAATGGACACCTACGACACGGCAGAGCAGCTGCTGAGATTAGCTTCTCTTCACTGACAAGGGCATCTGCAACCTCTGACGCTATGTATTTGTCTCATGCCCAAATGCTGGGATGCAAATGAATGGATAAAACAAGACAGCTGGGAAAGCAGTGGTAGGAGAGTTGGAAGTACATGATGACACGAATCCATTCTATATGAAGGGCAGGGGTGTTTACTGCCACTGCGCTCCTCTTATAGTGGATACGTAATACTGTTTTCAGAATAAGTGTGAAACAGCATGCTATGAAATTGATATGATTCCTACCAGAAGGTTGGCGCAATACTGCAAAGCGACGCACGTGCGGTTGAATATGCATGCATTTCCATTTACATACATACGCACAGGCTCAAATGTACACTCGTCCCAAAAGCACACATCGTTCTTACCCGAGCAGTGGCTTGTCCCTTGGCTTGCTTTCGAGAGGTGTAAGGTGGCACCCTCCATCCCACTTGAGGATTTGCTTGCTGCAGCTGCCCTGCTACATCTTTGTCCAGCTTAATGGGTAGCGGCAGCACTTCCTGTGATGGAGAAGGAAGCTGGGGGCTCCTGACCGATGCTTCACTCCGTCTGGCATTCGTAGGATCTTCAAGCAGTGGCTGCTTTGAAAGAGAAGCGTCAACAGCTTTTGGTGCTGGAAGGACCTCCTTGGCGTCTACTAAATGAATTGGATTGACATCACAATCGCATCGTGATGGCTTTGCTAGGCCAGCTTCTGACTGCTGCTGCTTTGCATCAAGGTGAGCATGGTAGCGTTTCTGGAGCTTGCGTACCACATACTCATAACCCAGGGTGCAAATGACGCCATGGATGACCAGAGCCTGCATGAGGGGCAAAGTTAGGCGTGGTTTCTTTGAAGCATTTCAAGCAACTGGGAGGTCTGTAAGGCACATTAAGGCAGGATACTTAAATTACATAACAGTTCACATAACACATAACTGTTGTGTGTCATGTAACATTATGTCCCAGTGTTGTGGATTTAACAGGCCGACGTTTCTTGGTAAGTTTCATCTTAAAATGGCAAAGTATTGTTAAAAGAGGGTGCAAACAATCCAAGGAATATGATGGCCACCTCGCTATACCCAGTATATAAGTCTGAACCTTTCCAGCCAGCAAGTATGGGATGGAGCATGCCATCAACAGCTTGCTGTCTTTAACCAGGAGCTCCAGCAACATAGGTATAATCTAGATGTAAGTTAGAAACTGGGAGAAGCGACTCTACTTGTAGGCTACAGTGACCAGTACATAACTTACCCGCGCAACAGCATATAGGAGCGAGTGTCCAACCACATTCACATACATTGATGCAGAACCGACCACGTGTGCTAAACGGAAAAGTATGTGGGGTACAAGCGGTAGATCGCTCATGATAATTTGTGGGACAACCTGCGAGCACGGGTTGCAGTGGGTTAGCATAGGACGCAGATAACATGATAACATGATGTTGTTTGGTCTGTGCTCAACGCATCATAGGGCAGCAGAGCAGCTTTGAAGACAGGCAGTAATAGAGGAGGTACTTTACGCTAAATAGGACCTATGTGCAATACTTACGGTGAGTAAGTTAGTGACGGAGTCCAGGTAGTAATGAACGGGTGGACACACATCTCCATGCTTCACATGGAACAAGAACATGAACATGAAATAGGCCTGGACAATGCCAAAGGTAAAGAACAGCCTGCAAGAAAAGTGAATGAAAGATGAAAGTAAGTTAGCGTGGAAAGTAGGTGTCAATATGAAAATTGTGAGAGCCACAAGATAGAAAAAGCTGTGCTCTGTCCCTGTGTCTTTTTTTCCTGAGCTGATGTGGGAGTCGTTTCACTGCCTGCATATAACTTTCTGTGATTCTTTGCTCTGTTCCTGGCTGCAGTTACTGCTCTCCTTACCAGCGGACTACTTCAGGCCGGTTGTTCAGCGTGTAATGTCCCAAAGCCAACGAAAGGAGGAGGCATGATGTGGTGCAGAAGTGGTATGAATGGCCACGCTGCGTGCATGTTCGTGTGGTGTAGCCGTACATGTATACACTGTGCACCTAAAGATTGACCTGCCCCCCTTTTCCATTAAAAAGTAACTTGTTCGGTGCCTATCCTTACAGCTTAAGTTGCATCTGTTAAATATATGCACACAAATGGTCTTCTTACATAAGAAACTGGGGCCCTTTACCACTATACAGGTCAACCCCAGCTCCCAGGACCCCCCTTTCACTCACCTCAAGAACCATGTAGATTAGACTGAAGATAGCCGTCAGGATTGTCCACAGTACAATTGTAGCTTTATCATTCTGTACCACCCAAGAACGCCACGCAGCTCCCATCATTGTCAGAGACTTCACCAGGGAGCTGCGGGTCCTGTCGCTGCGCTCCTAGTCCTGTTTAGAACCATACAAACAATGTACATTTTCCACTGCACCCTTGGGTGTTAGCGTTAGCCATCCAGGAGCATCATGTGCACGTGACAAGTTCTTGCACAGCAAGCTACGGGCGTAGTACTGTGTGCTGATTATGCTGATGATGTGCCCAACCTTAGCACCCCAGTTTGTCAGAGTGCCCAACCTTAGCACCCCACTTGTCAGAGTGAGGCACCTCAATTTCAGTCAGCAGGGCCACCGGTACACAAACGGATCCTAGGGGACATTGTATGAATTCATGGCCCCGGACGCTCACCTTGCGTTTCCTCAGCACACAAAAACGGCTCTTATACGACAACAAAGGGGGGAAAACAAAGGGGAAGCATTGCAAATTGAAGCTGGGATAGTTAAATAATTACTTAGCCAAAATGTTAAGACTATCTACACATTAACTAAGCGGGCGAGAGTGGTGGACAGAGGCAATCCGCTAGCCATTTTCGGAACACACCCAATCTTCATAATTCTAAGTTAAGCCATTGCTAAGGGCTTTCTGGCGTTGGCTAGAAGGACGACTCTTATACTCACAAAATTGTTCGTTATAAGTTTGAATTGAATGTCGCCATACGACGAGGAAGAATTATTTAGGCAATGAAACTCAAACGAAAAATGATGGGAATTTATAAGAGGGGGGGCAAATGGAATGGGCATGTTTTGGAAATGTGCCCTATGGTTTGCAACTTGCAAACTCAGCTGCAATCAGAGCTGGTGCACCTTACACCATACACAATGCTGCGCTCCAAAGTTGAAAAGTCATCGTCATGGCGCCCTGCATGCCTGATCGGCGTCATAGTTGCACAGTAGTACGGCAGTACGGGTACGGGTACGGGTACGGGTACGAGTACGAGTACGGCAACTTTTTGAGGGCGGCGGTACGGTGTGCGTGGAACCCGCCTAGAAACCTTGCCTATGCGCCTAGAAACCTTGCCTATGCACATGCCAACTTATTGGGTTGCATCTATGTATGTTTTGGCTGCTCTAGCTTGTTTTTGGCTGGATGAATGAAGATGGTATCAGCAGCTATGTACTCTGAAGCCACTCAAAAAAAGCCCGTCAATGAGAGTTCCCTTAAGCGTTACCCATCCCTGTAGCTTTACCAAAGGCTCTCGTTTACCTTGTTCAGCGCTGTTCTGCGGTTGCTCTCGTTTACCTTGTTCAGCGCTGTTCTGCGGTAAGTGTTGTAGGAGAATGGGCGCAGCCTTCCGCACTGCATCCCACATGTCATGCCTTCTTGCAAGCAGCTGCCTCAGCTCCTTTCTTACCCTTAGCCCCAGAGAGATGTACAACATGCGGGTGATAACAGAGAACACCTCATTGCAGAAGTAGCATTTCAGCCTCTTCTTCTTCCCCTTTTCCGCCTCAACTACAGTGCAACGTTGCTCGAAGGCCTTCAACATCACATAGTAAATATTAATTATGTAACTTGTATGTTGGCGGTGAAAATGGGTCGGCGGGAGGACCTGGGGTACCCTCCAGCCCCCTCTCCGCCCCGCCGTGCCAGCCGTGCCGCGTACGGGTACGAGTACGGGTACGAATGGTACGGGTACGCGTACCAGGGGCTCTGGTACACGTACTGTGCAACTATGATCAGCGTGAACCGTACTGTGTGCTAACGAGTCCTAATAACAGATCACCTACGGCAAACAAGTGCAACTCCTTCATTTTAGTATTTTAATCCCTCCCCCGCAAGCACAGGATCTTCTTTTGCTGTACTGGTTCCAATTTGATAAAGTGTGCGTGCGCTAGTAGTCAACCCTTGAAGGTTAATAAGTAATAAGAAACATGTTTCAGCACTAGCTCAGTTGCTCGGGGAATTTGTTCAACAATCTGCGGATCTGGGTGCGGAGCAGTCGTGCTACAAGCCACGCAACTGATCGTCCCTCCTGATGACAGGAAAAGCGCAGACATCGTCCTCAACCGCTTTCAGGTCGAGCCCCTGACAAAGACACGCATTCGAGATCTAGAGTACCGGGACCACCGAGTCATCACGCTCCAGCTCCTCCAGCTCCTCCTGCTCCCATCCCTGACACGACTCTTGATGCCCAGAAGGTCTTCTATGGATGTCCCGGCCGTCTTCGGGATGTGAAAGAAGACTCCCACTGACCGTCAACGCATCATCCACGCGCATACTTTAATACATCACGAATCCGTTCGAATGAAGACGACTTGGTGCCATGCTTCGTGTCTGTCTTATCGTCATCGTCGTCATAATCGTCCACCATCTTAACGGTAGGCATCAACAGAGCCATGTTCCACTGGACGTCATAAATATCCGATCTCGTAGAGGCAGATATGTTTGATGCACGTGACGACGTGATATTCTGTCCGTGTCGTATTATTCCCGCGAGACCATCGAGGGTCGCGTGAGGACTCTTCGAACTCGTCGAATAATCACCATTTTTCCACTCAGCTTGCACCCCAGCAGATCAGCTATTTTCTGGGTGCATCAGCAGAAACTCAGGAGTGTGCATGTGGGCTTTGTCTGTATTTCAAAGCCCTGCATTGTCTGTAATGTAAAATTGGGCGTGAACGGACGCATGGTCGCTCGGTTCTGCGTCATTTGTCTTGTGTGTGTGTCTGTGTGTGTGTGTGTCTGTGTGTGTGTGTGTATCGATGGCACCTTGGATATACAGCACGCACAGCATGGTACTCAGAACGACCTGCACAGCCACGATGGACGCGTAGCACGCAATCTGTGTTCGATCCCCCAGGAATGTGCGTGAGCAGACGCATGCGTGGCCTCGCACCCAGGTAGAACACCACTTTTCAACAGGCTGAAGCGTAGTGGCCCAAAATGGTTAACCGGATGAATGAGCCATAAGTAAATCTTACTTTACTTATGCATGTTACATTCGCCCCACCCTCAAGTGCTTGCGTCCTCGTAAGCATATCACAACCCCCTAACCTGTATGGTTTTTACATGATAGAGGCTTTCAATTCAAACGGACAGGGTGGATGCCAGCATGAGCTTTAACCTTGCAGAGATTGATGGTGTCGTTAGATTGCTGGATGTGGTGTACGATGGTTTCGACGAGTTTGGCACGTTTATGCCTTTTCATGCGTTGAGGGTAGAGGATGCTATTTCTTACTTGCCATAGTGCACCGCTGCTGTCTATTGCTATATGGGTATGTTGATTTATCAAAGGAGGAAAATTTTCTGCTAGCTCAGCTCTGATCATGGATTTGTTGATGCCTGTCCCTCCAGGGTTCACTGTGGTGATTTTGTTGGATTAAGGGTGGTAAGTACAATGTATCTACCTGTACACTCTATAAACTCTGTACGTTCACTCTTGCCCCAATTGAAAAGAAAAGAAAACGCAGATAGTGTAAGCACTACCGGCATGGGTTAGAAAACACTGTATACACTCCTGCCCCAATTGACATGTATACACTCCTGCACCAATTGAATTGACTGAGAACCGAGAACCATTTTCTTTGTTTGTGTTACAACATCCGTCTGTGAAGGCCCACTCCACTCCAGTTAGGGGCTTTGAGTTCCACTAAGCGCTGTTGATGCGTATGCTTGAGGAAGACTTGAGACTTGCGTGGTAATGTGTCTCCACGTTGCTTCCAGTGTCAACTCTAGTTGTTTTCTTGGGTTTCTTGGGTCTGTAGGGAGCCTACACATTTAGCCAGTCTTGGCAATACACTTTCTTTTGGAGGTTCAGGGAAAGGTGATGCCTGCGTTTCTGGAATTCCATGTTGCATCTGATAAGTCTTGTTCAATCTTGTTTCCTAACCAAAATGAGTTGTTTGTAAGAATAAGTTGCTCCTGACAGCTATGTTTCAGACGACTTGGATGCGCATTTTCTCTTTTATATCAATGATGTGGAGGATAAATTTGGGAGTGGCTTTATGGGTGCTAGCACCTGCTACGGGTACTGAGGGCTTTAAAGTAACTCACATGCCTTATGCTGATGACCTGACCCTGACAGCTAATGACACAGTCCAAAAGCAGAATATGTTGAGACGTCTGGAATCGCATGCTGCCAGGATAGGACTTACTATACTTGTGCAGAAATCTTACATACCATAGGTAGTTAATCTTAATGTTTACAGAAATTCTGCAGTTCCTGTTTTCATCTCTACAATCAAGAGCTTGAAGAAAGAGATTATTTTACCTATCTGGGAATGTTGTTTGACAAGCACATGAACTTACACCATGCTGCATCCCATGCTTTGAGGCCTTTTAATGCAGCTACTATACGCAGAGTGAAAGAGTTTGGTATTGGCAAAAGGATTTCTTACAGGTAGGCCTCATACGATGTTGTGGCTTTTTAGGACATTTGCGTTGTCAGCTGGCATGTATGCCAGTCAGATTTGGTCTACGCAAATTCTGGAGCACGACATTGTCTTCAGCAATCCTTTGCAGGCCGCACACATGGCGTTTTAAAAAGAATTTTGAGGTTTAAATCTACTTCTGCAAAATGGTGTGTACTTTGAGAATGTGCGCAGGAACCCTTGCAATTTTACTGGTTCAGTTCTGCTACCACATTATGGAATAGGATGGTTGATTCAAACAGCAACACTTAACGCAATGTGATGAAAGTAGATATTTCCCTTGGGAATTCTGTTGCTAATTGTTGGACTAGGCAGATGAAGGATGCCTTTGTGAATTGCAGAATGGCACTAGGTATTTATTATATATACAAAAGTGGCTTTTTACATTACAGGAAGCTGAACATATCTAATTTGCCCATGGACTTGAGATTCAGGCATCAGGCAGTTTGGAGAGAGGCACATGGTCAAGACCCTTGCACTTGTTTAAAAATTCTGTGGCTTATCACAATTGGTTTGCTTTGCCTGAGAGAACGGTTTCTGGTGCATGTCCATTTGTCTTGCCGGCGTATTTGAAGATGGCTTTAAGCAAAAATGTCATGAGGAACGTAGCTTGGTTCAAGATTTAAGGACATGAGTTGATGTGTGAAACTGGTTTATACAGCAGGAGTCCGGACAGGAGTGCACGTGTTTGCAATTTGTGTGAAAACGGGGATTATATTCAAGATGAGAAGAACGTCATTTTTTCATGTATCGGTACGGAACATTTACGGCACCAGTTCATCCACTTATTTGAAGGTGATATTAAAGGTTTTGTTTTTCAACATAACTCAGAAGTTTACAAATTTATTAGTGCAGCTGTCGATCTTTTTTATTGATTTATTTGTTGGGACCTATAGGTTGAGCAGCCATGCCAGACTGGAGGCCTTTGTAATCCAAACTAAGCTAAACTTGATCTGTCCAAACATGTTATGTGCAATGCCAGTAGGCTCCGCTTGTGTGCGCATACTTTGAAAGTTGAGGCAGCAGTGTGGCTTGAAGGTGGTTTTCACGTATGTGACCAGTGTCCTGGTGAACATGTTCAAAACGAGGTGCATGCTCTTTTATTTTGCCAAGACCATCGGGTTTGTGAGCTGAGAAAACATTTCTCCTTTTTGCTAACACCTTTTTTTGAGTACTTTTTAGCAGGCCAATCTTGAAGTTGGTGCAACAGGTCAACACTTAATCTTTTATAACTCCCTTTCTCAGCAGAATGCTGGACATTTGTTTATGAGATTATGGACTTATTTGTTGCTGGTCGAGACCAATCAGCAGCCGATCAGCCAAACAACCTGGCTGAAAGTCACCCCCCATTGTAACCAAGGCAGATGCGGTTGCATGTTGCACTACTTTGAGCTTATTTATTGTCATATTTTTCCCTTTTTGTTTAGCTAGGTGTAGTTACAGGCTTTTTTCAAGCTTCCGATCAGATGCCCTTGAGGCATACATAGCGATGTAACCTTACCTTATCGTCATAATTGGGTGGCAGATGGAGAATCCAGTGAACTGTGGGGCAAAGTCTCTCTGAAAAGGTATGACAATTTTCTTTTGTGACAGTTCTTTTCCGCTTGCATCGTGAGATACATAGGGCTTTGTCATTATTACCAAGGAGAACACAACAACTCAGAGAAACCGGAGAAACAGGAGCAAACTAAAGACTAAAAAATAGAAAAGAGGTGAGGGAGGGAAGTATGCTAAAGAGAGAGTTGTGTTCTCCAAGGAATAAAAAGAATGGAGAAGGGAAGCAGAAACCTGAGAAAACCAGATAGTGAGATAATCTCACTTTATACTACACTTCAAAAACCTGAGTTCTGGTGTCTCACACTGAACTCATAAGATTGTACATTGATGAGCAAACCAAAATAATTGCACATTGATGAGCAAACGAAATTATAGCACACTTTATCAACCAGCTCAAAATGATGGCTTGCAAGTTACCTAGGTTAGGTATACATCATGATGATCTTAAATACATTCATCAAATAAGAAGGCTTTGAGGGCGCCATAGCGTCTGGCACCTATAATACAGGTCCGCAGCAGCAGCAGCAGCAGCAGCAGCAGCAGCAGCAGCAGCAGCAGCAGGAGGCAGGCAGTAGCAGGAAGCAACAGGAATCAGGGATGAGCAGGTGCGTGGGAGAGGTGGACTCTGTATGTTGGCCAGTTCAAGAAGCAGAAGGTCACTGCATTTGCAATGAGACCAGCCAGCAAGAGCAGTTTCACGGACTGTTTACTATCCACATCATCAAGGAGGAGGTGCCCTTCACGAAGCACAACTACTCCACACCCCCTACGCAACTGCAAACCATACATGCCAGTTTCACGGACTGTTTGCTATCCACATCATCAAGGAGGAGGTGCCCTTCACGAAGCACAGCTACGCCACACCCCCTACGCAACTGCAAACCATACATGCCAGCAAGCCAGGTATCCTACGCAGCTTCTGACTGTACAAAGCAAAGAAGCAATTCCCTCTGTTGGCTGCAGCTGCCAACAAGCTGCTGTCAGTGCATGCCACCACAGCCGCTGCCAAAAGGAATTGGTCAGCATGGGGGCGCACTTACACAAGCTTGCGCAACCGGCTGTTTAGCATTGAGACAGATGAGAAGCTGGTGTTGTGAAACAAACTTGCCCCATAACTGGTACACCTAGTGAGCTGTTTTCAAGATAAGAGGTTGGGAGTGGCTCAAGCACTAGATAAACGTTAGATGAACACAGGTACAAATTTGATAACTCGTAGTCAAGTAAGTGGTTTCCACGACCTAGCATGCGCACTTCTTGCCCCCATCTGAACTACACATAACGTGTTGAAAGATTCATTCTTAGTGCTGCTCGATGCCGCAAGGGAAGTAGGCAGGCAAGGGGGGGCAGGAGTAACATGGAAGCACAAGAGTGCTAGGAAATATGCGAAATTTGCCTAAGCGGAAAATGAAGAAACAACTACGCAGGCAGTGAAAGACCATTCCCCACATTAATTTAAGGAAAAGGAGCCATTTTGGTACCAGGTACCGTAGAACTCCTCCACCAAAAAATAGAGAAAGACCAATGGGGATTAGGAGGGGTGCAGGCTTGACCTGAAACCGGCCCCTGATGGCAGTTGATAATAGTACTGGAAAGGGCACGTCTGGTATGGATTACTTACATAGCGCTATGTATTGCAATATCAGGTTTGGCTCATATAGCGCAATACGCTGATCTCTGTACATATAATATACATATATATTACATACACATATTTATATATAAGGTTGTGACTCATGTTTGTCCTAGCATTCACAAATTTTGACTGGTTTATCTGTAACATCTGTAACATCGTAACATCTGTATGTGAGGTGCTGGAACTGCAGCTTAAAACAAGCAAGGTGTCTTGTAACCAAAGCATTATTTAAGTATATCCTCAGCTCGTGAAATTGCTGAGTTGGGTCATACGCAAAGAAACATTAAAATGCGTACGGCTCAAATTGCCCAAAAAAGTGTATAGTTCAAAGCTGGGGTTAGCGCTCATGAAAGGGTCCGTGGTGGGCCAGGCAGGGCCCGGCGCCAAGTGTTTTGACCCTTAATTGTAAAGTTTTAATGCTTTTTCCTTATAACCTTATTTATTTAAATATTACCGCACCTTACCGTACTCATCCCGCACCCCATATTTTATTGGATTTTGCCTTTCCCGCACCCCAAGAATAATTATTTTGTCTTCCCCGCACCCCAAGAATAATTTGTCCCCTCCCTGCACCCCAAAAATAATTTGTCTTCCCCGCACCCCAAGAATAATTATTTTGTCCCCTCCCCGCATCAACCCCGCAGGGTTTCTGATGACCCAGTTTAGCTTACCAGACAGTTTAAGTGCCATAAAAGGTCAAAAACAAAATCTGGTAAGTTGCATGCTTGTTTGCTTGTCAGTTTCCAATGGGTGCAACAGGGGCAGATGGAGCTGGGGCGGGGAGGGGGCCGGGGGGGGAGGGAGGGGCGGGGGGGGGTCCGGGGGGCGTCTCGATCATCACTGGCAGCGACCAAAAACGTTATTCAAACCAATCCCGCGTCAACCCCACAGGATTAAAATACATATATATTAAACGTTATTGCACTCATCCCGCAGGGCAAAAACGATATTCATGGGGGGTGATATCGGAAAGGTACGGTACAAGATACGCATCCACGTTCAGATAGCCTTCTACTCAACTGGGTTTTTTCTACGCTACATCTTCTCCATCACACCAGTCCTCCCCCCCGGCTCAGCCACTGAGACATAATCCCAACTCATCAGGCCCTCAGGTCAGGCCAGCCATCCCTGTGAGAGTTCTTGCCCCAATAAAGCAGAAAAGTACATTTTAAGTATGTAGGAACCTTATTAGATCTAAGCACCCCAGCACGCTTATTAGTTTGTGGTGGGAGGTTCCCAGGCACGGTGGGCAGGGTGGAATTCCCTATATAGGATATACCAGAAAATGGCTTTCCAAAATCTCCTCCCCGGTACCATCAACTTACCAGGGGTGTTTGCAATAATATTGGAGATCCGGGATACCGTCCGGACGTTTGGGTGAAGGTCCGTGGGTCTGGGGTGAAGGTCTGGCTTTGGACCCCCTTTTGGCAGGGAAACTACGATATGCAAAGGGTAGCCGCTTTTACCAAAATTGACAGATTCCGGGTTTTGCAATGAGTTCGACAATTTTATTGTTTTCATGGCTTTCATTGTTGAAAACTGTTGACGGCGCAGGCGCGTTTACCACGGCTTTTTTGTTTAGGGTACCCAGAACAGGTGGCTCAACCTGCACCAACACCAATAAGGCCATTTCACACATCAGCCTCTCACATCTGAGCCTGCAGATGTCCTTAGAACACCATTTAAGCAGCACAAATTTCCAGATAAATCCATGAAATACAACTTTTTGCCCTGCTGCAATTGCTGAGTCGTTAAGAAGATGTCATTCGAATGAGTGAAATTTACTGATTCTATTTCTTCTTGAGTTGATAGCTGAGTCTCAGTCAGCGCTGTGTAAGGTGGGCTTGAGGGTGATTTCGTCCATAGCCCCATATTAAATAGCAATAAGAGTTTTTTTGCAATGCGCAATTTCGTATTTCATGCTGGTGCTTTTCTCTATTGCCAGCCATCCAGCCATCAGGTAGGGTCCCCCTGGATGCCGTGCATTGTGAGCACCGAACAACACAAAGTACATTGTTTGCATGGCCCTGAATAGGACTAGGGTGGCACAGCAACAGGTCGCGCAGCTCCCTGGTGAACGCCTCTGAACAATGAAGGGAGCTGCGTGGCGCGCTTGGGTGCTGCAGAATGAGAAAGCTGCAATTGTACTGTGGCCAACCCTGATGGCTGTCTTCAGTCTGATCAACATGGTGCTGGAGGTGAGTAAAGGGGGGAAGAGAGAGGTTCAGGGCCTCCGTATACTCTAGAAGACAAGTGGTGTGTGTGTGTGTGTGTGTGTGTGTGTGTGTGTGTGTGTGTGTGCGAGTGTGTGTGTGTGTGTGTGTGTGTGTGTGTGTGTGTGTGTGTGTGTGTGTGCGCGAG
>Ga0307942_1003587_pt1 | contig 12533 bp, 9 predicted proteins | sample OrgLakmetagen175_FD_201846 | JGI IMG/M metagenome (GOLD analysis project Ga0307942, IMG submission 201846) | Saline water microbial communities from Organic Lake, Antarctica - #175 | ecosystem: Environmental > Aquatic > Non-marine Saline and Alkaline > Saline | place: Antarctica: Organic Lake...
GTGAACTAAACCAACTAATCGGGCTTGAACAATCGATAAAGCTACTGGTTTGTCACGCCAACGGATTAAATTTGCTAATGGTGTACGTTCGTGAGCCCAAACTAATGTTTCAATCAATTCTTGCCAATAACCACGCCATGAAATTAAGAACATAAATCCTGTTGCCCAGATTAAATGAGCAAATAAGAAAGTCCATGCCCAAACAGATAAATTATTCATACCAAATGGATTGTAACCATTGATCAATGGGGATGAATTTAACCATAAATAATCTCTTAACCAACCCATAATATAATTCGATGATTCGTTAAATTGAGCTGGGTTACCACCCCAAATTGCCATATGTTTCCAATGCCAATAAAATGTAACCCAACCAATTGTATTCAACATCCAGAACATTGCTAAATAGAAGGCATCCCATGCTGAAATATCACATGTACCACCACGACCAGGTCCATCACAAGGAAAACTATAACCAAAGTCTTTTTTATCTGGCATTAGTTTTGAACCACGTGCATCTAATGCACCTTTTACTAAAATTAAAGCCGTTACATGTAATCCTAAAGCAATTGCATGATGAACTAAAAAATCACCTGGACCAATTGTTAGGAACAAATCATTTTTATCATTATTAATTGCTTCAATCCAACCTGGTAACCAAACTTGATTTCCTGCAATCGTTGCTGGACTGCTTGACGATGATAATAAAACATCAAATTGGTATACAGCTTTTCCTGATGCAGCTTGGATATATTCTGCAAAAACTGGTTCAAATAAAATTTGTTTCTCTGGTTGGCCAAATGCAACAACTGTATCATTATGAATATATAAACCTAACGTATGGAAACCTAAAAATAAAGATGCCCAACTTAAATGTGAAATAATGGCTTCTTTATGTTCTAACATTCGAGCTAATACATTATTTTTGTTTAATTCCGGATCATAATCCCGCACAAAAAAGATTGCTCCATGTGCAAAAGCACCAACCATTAAGAAACCAGCAATATATTGATGATGTGTATATAAAGCTGCTTCTGTAGTGAAATCTTTTGATAAGAAAGCATACGGAGTTAATGCATAAATATGCTGAGCTGTTAATGATGTCGCAACACCTAGTGCAGCTAGTGCTAATCCTAATTGCATGTGTAATGAATTTGTAATAGTTTGGAATAAACCAACATGACCTGCCCCTAAACGTCCTCCAGGAGGTCGATGAGCGTCTAATATTTCTTTCATGTTATGACCAATACCAAAGTTTGTACGATACATATGACCAGCCACAATAAATACAACAGCAATTGCTAATTGATGATGAGCGATATCCGTCAACCACAACGATTGTGTTTGGGGATGAAAACCACCTAAAAAAGTTAAAATAGCAGTTCCCGCCCCTTCAGGCGTTCCATAAATATGATTAGCTGTATCAGGGTTTTCTGCATAAACTGTCCAATTACCAGTAAAAAATGGAGTTAACCCAGCTGGGTGTGGTGGAGTTGTTAAAAAATTATTCCACCCAATATGGACTCCGCGAGACGCAGGAATTGCAACATGCACTAAATGTCCAGTCCAAGCTAATGAACTAACACCAAATAATCCTGACAAATGGTGATTTAAACGTGATTCATTATTTTTAAACCATGATAAACTTGGGCGAAACTTTGGTTGTAAATGTAACCAACCAGCAATTAATAATATACATGATAATAATAATAGTCCAATTGAACCTGCATATAATTCTTGATTCGTTCTGAAGCCAATTGTATACCACCAATGATAAACACCAGAATATGCAAAATTAACAGGATAGGTATTACCTTTACTAAATGCTTTTAATGCTGAGTCACCAAAATGCGGATCCCAAATTGAATGCGCAATTGGTTTTACTTTTAATGGATTACCAACCCATTTTTCAAAATTTCCTTGCCATGCAACATGAAATAAATTTCCAGAAGTCCATAAAAAAATAATTGCTAAATGACCAAAATGTGAAGCGAAAATCTTTTGATATAAATTTTCTTCAGTCATACCATCATGTGCTTCTAGATCATGAGCAGTTGCAATTCCATACCAAATTCTTCTTGTTGCCGGATCTTGTGCTAGGGCTTGGCTAAATTTCGGGAATTTAGTTGCCATAATTATTAAATACCTTATTTATATAAATTTTAGTTATTGCGGAAACGAGTTAATTGAATTTACTTCAATGATTTTAACTGATGGACACCGCACGTGCTAGGAAGAATGACCATGTTGTGCCAATACCACCAAGTAAATAATGAGCTAAACCAACCGCACGTCCTTGAGTAATACTTAATGCTCGGGGTTGAATTGCAGGAGCAAAGTTCAATTTGTTATGAGCCCAAACAATCGATTCAATTAACTCTTGCCAGTAACCGCGACCACTAAATAAGAACATTAAACTAAATGCCCAGATAAAATGAGCTCCTAAGAAGATTAGACCATATGCAGATGATGCTGATCCATATGATTGAATTACTTGTGAAGCTTGTGACCATAAAAAATCACGTAACCAACCATTAATTGTAATAGCACCTTTTGCAAAATTACCACCTGTAATATGTGAAATACTACCATCTGGGGAAATGGTTCCCCATACATCAGATTGCATTTTCCAACTGAAATGGAAAATTACTACCGAAAGTGAATTATACATCCAAAATAAACCTAAAAATACATGATCCCAACTTGAACTTTGACATGTACCACCACGACCTGGACCATCACAAGGGAATCGGAAACCTAAGTTTGCTTTATCCGGAATTAATTTTGAACTACGTGCATATAACACACCTTTTAATAAAATTAAAACTGTCACATGGATAGTAAAAGCATGAATATGGTGAACCATAAAATCAGCAGTTCCTAATTTAATAGGCATCATTGCAATTTTTCCACCAATTTCTACAACTTCACCACCAAAAGCATAACTTGTTGTAGCTAAAGCATTCGGAGCTGTTGTACCTGGTGCTAATAAATGAATATTTTGGATCCATTGTGCAAAAATTGGCTGTAACTGAATTGCTTTATCTGAGAACATATCTTGCGGTCGACCTAATGCACGCATTGTATCATTGTGAATATAAAATCCGAATGCATGACATCCTAAAAAAATACAGACCCAATTTAAGTGTGATATAATTGAATCACGATGTCTTAAAACACGATCTAACAAATTATTATAATTATTAGATGGCGTATAATCGCGAACCATAAAAATAGCTCCATGCGCAGCTCCACCTACAACACAGAATCCTCCAATCCACATATGATGTGTAAATAATGAAAGTTGTGTTGCATAATCTGTAGCAATATATGGATACGGTGGCATCGCATACATATGATGTGCTACAATAATACTTAAAGAACCCAGCATTGCTAAATTAATTGCTAATTGTGCATGCCATGATGTTGTTAAAATTTCATATAACCCTTTATGGCCTTCACCAGTAAATGGTCCCTTATGCGCTTCTAAAATTTCTTTCATACTATGTCCAATACCCCAATTAGTACGATACATATGACCAGCAAAAATAAATAAAACCGCTAATGCTAAATGATGGTGAGCAATATCACTTAACCATAAACCACCTGTTACTGGATTTAATCCCCCTTTAAATGTTAAAAAATCAGAATATTCATTCCAATTTCCGCTAAAAAATGGTACTAAACCTTTTGAAAAACTTGGGTATAATTGGCTCATTAATTCTCGATTAATTAAGAATTCATGCGGTAATGGAATTTCTTGAGGTGAAACGCCAGCATCTAATAATTTATTAATTGGTAATGCGATATGAATTTGATGCCCCGACCAAGATAAACAACCTAAACCTAATAAACCAGCTAAATGATGATTCATCATTGATTCAGCATTTTGGAACCATTCTAATTTTGGAGCTGCCTTGTGATAATGAAACCAACCAGCAAATAACATAATTGCTGACATTGCTAATCCACCAATTGCAATCCAATATAATTCAACTTCACTTGTAATCCCTTCTGCACGCCACATTTGGAACCAACCTGAAGTTGTTCGTACACCCTGGAAATTTCCACCTACATCACCGTTTAATACTTCTTGACCAACGATTGGCCAAACAACTTGTGAACTTTGTTTAATATTAATTGGATCATTTAGCCAAGCTGAATAATTAGAAAAATATGCTCCATGAAAATGCATTCCACTTATCCATAAGAAAATAATTGCTAATTGTCCAAAATGTGCACTAAAAATTTTACGAGAAACTTCTTCTAAAGAACTAGTTTGACTGTCAAAGTCATGAGCATCAGCATGCAAATTCCAAATCCATGTTGTTGTTTTTGGACCTTTTGCTAATGTACGAGAAAAATGACCCGGTTGTGCCCATTTTGCAAAACTAGTTTCGACTGCGTCTTTTTCAACAAAAACTTGTACGTTAGTTGTCCGACGATCGGTTGAGCTTATTGCCATTAATATTTCTCCTTATATGGAGACGAAAATCTATGAAACTCTCACAATAAAATAAAAAGTAAAAAACAAAATGCTTTTAATTATGAGTTTTCTAATAATAATTATATGTTTTTTTTTAGATTTTGTTCAAAAAATTTTTAAAGACCATGAAACGATGATTAAATATAGATTAGCAAAATAAAAATCGAAAAAAAAAAATTGTCCAGTAAGAATTCAAATTAAAGTAAAATTTTAACTTACTTTTAGAAAACGTTTTCAAAACGGGACTGACGAGACTCGAACTCGCAACTTCCGCCGTGACAGGGCGGTACTCTAACCAATTGAGCTACAATCCCTATTTAGAATTTAGTAACAATACTAAATTAAATCATAAAAATCTGTCAAGTATTAAATGTTTTAATGCAGGAGAAACAGGGATTCGAACCCTGGGTACATTAAAAATTGTACGATAGATTAGCAATCTATTGCTTTCGACCACTCAGCCATTTCTCCTAAACTAATCAATTAAAATATCTATAAAACTTTACGTTTTTATTATATATTTAGAAGTAGATGACTCTAGTGGGATTTGAACCTACGACCTTGGGCTTATGAGTCCCCTGCTCTAACCACTGAGCTACAGAGCCTTAAACTACTTTACTAGATTTAATAATATCATAAAAAAGCAAATAAAAATAGTCTTTTTAGAATCAACTTTAAAAACTTATAAGTTTAATTGGTATTAGTATTATAATTTTAAAAAACTAATTATAAGTTACATTTTATGAACGATTTTTGGACAAACATTTCAAGATACCCTCGATTTTTTATTAGTAGTTTAGCTGGATTAATTTTGATTATTTTAGCACCGTTTAAAAATTTATTTAAGATTCCAAAACTACGGATTTTTTTAATTATTAGTTTTTCCCTCTTTTGTTTGTTGTTATCTCTCATTATTCAAAATATGAGTGGAGTATAAAAAGAAGTTTTTATTCAACTGGGCCGGGTTGGATTCGAACCAACGTAGCATAACGCAACGGATTTACAATCCGCCTCCTTTAACCACTCGGACACCGACCCTCTTATTTATTAAATACATATTAACATAATCTTATTCTAAAAACAATACTAAAATTATTTTTAGAATAAGATTATTAAAAATTATATGATATAATTATAATATAGGGTAATTAACTCAGCGGTAGAGTGTCTGCCTTACAAGCAGAAGGTCACAGGTTCAAATCCTGTATTACCCACCGTTTAATTATGGGCCTATCGTCTAACGGATTAGGACACAAATCTTCTAAATTTGGAATGTAGGTTCGATTCCTACTGGGCCTATTATTATTAAAACTTTTATTTTCTAAAATAACTAAGTTTAACCTAGTTCCTAGAAAGGAAAACGAAAACTTTGTCCGAAACTAAAATATTGTGTAATTTATTAAATAATTGAAATCCTCATTAGTTTTACAACCTAATCACTTACTTACTGCTTGCTTTGCACTTGTCTCTTAAAGTTCGAGAAAATTCAGATGTTATAGCGCAACCCGAAAAAAAGGACACTGGTTAAATTAGTTTTGAATAAAAATGCGATTGTAGTTTCGGATACATCAGAGCAAACTTCAACGCAATTTAAAGACAAATATTTGTGGTCACCTACACAGATAATCTTCTAGTCTGTTAGCAATATCTCTGTCTGTAGAGCCAGCTGTAGTTGAACCAATATCAAAGAATTGTTGAATATTTTGCATTATATCATTATAATATCTAACAATCCAACTAGCTTTCTGACAAGTCTATTCACTTAGACTGCCACCGTAAAAGTACTACAGTAATGGGAACTTGATATTTTCACACATTTGAGCATCGGTCAGATATATATCAATAGTAGGAGTAACCTTCGACTAGTAAATCCACTTTTTGTCTCTCTCCTTTAACCTTCTCATATATATATTGAATTCGATATATACTTTTTATATCCTTATATCTACTTGGTAGAGGTTTTAATTAAATTAAAACCCATACCAAGTTTTTATTTCTAAATAATATTTTTTTTCACATAGTTTCTTAATTCATACTCTGATATATACTATCATCATCTCTTAACAATGAATCAGTTACAAATGTATTACAATCATGACATTAAGCCGAATAAACCATCAAAGTGAACTAATTTAAAAGTGTCTATTACATAAAGAAAGTTTTCCCATTCAGAATCTGGATACTCATCTATGTCATGTATTTTATAGAATCTTATTTCAAACTCTTTAGTTTTGATTTTACATACTTATTTAAGTATGTAAAATTCATGTAACAAAATATATAAAAAATTACTTACTATATCGGGCTTAAATTGGTGTTTTACATAAATACATAGCTGCGCATATATATATCTTGACAACACTTTAGACCGAATTCTTCTATCTTTGTTAATTTCCAATCATTAATAAACTTTTTTTTTTTGGCAAATATAATAGTAGACAACAATGGCAACTTAATCGATTCCCTATTCTCATAAGTGGACCTCTTAGAGTTTGCTTCCAATAAGGCTTTTTTCGTTTTGATTTAGCATTCACCTTTTTACAAGAATTCTTCCTAAATAATTCTAGAAGGTCATCTTGATTAGTGAACGTGAACTTTCGAAAGCAATATAAATCCAATGGACCAAGATTTGTATAAGATAAATAAAAAATATAAAAATCGATTAATTTTTTTTGATAAGCGAATAAAAGTATTTTTCATTTTCAGTCGAAAACCTAAATATTAGTACCGTCTCATAACTCTTTTATTCTGGATTATAAGTAGATTTTATAAAGGAAACTTTATATTCATTTGTGATTTCAAAAATAAGATTCTCAAATTTTCTTTGAAAAATTTTTTTGACCATTGAGTTAAAACTAAATTAATCAGACAAATAATTTCCAATTAGTACTGGGTCGGTACAAGCTTTAATATTGAAAGAGATAGAATCGATAACTAAATTTTCTGATTCGAGACTTAATTTATTTTGCTTCATCTGCTTTCTCCGGTTTAACTAATCGATTTGAAACATAGTCCAACTTATTTTTCAAAACTTTATAAATAAGTAGTACGATTGATGCTTCTCAATTTTGCAACTTCCGTACCTGATAGGTTTTTATTTTCGTTCCAATATTTAGCTTTTTGAATTAAAGTTGGGTTATAAAAATTGACTATGAGAACTAAAATAACACAATAAGTGTCTACGTAGTTATCTATTGGTTAAATTTTTTAAAAATAAACTCCACAAATAAAACTATTTCTTGTTTGCGTCTCTTTTTAATATTTCTATTATTTTATTTAACTTAGATTTAGCTAAGTTAAATAAAATAGTATTATTAATCAATAGGACGCATTGATAATACAGGTTCATTAGCACGATTAATACCTTTTTCAAAACCAGCAGCAGCCGCACGAGCACGACCTGAATGCCACCAGTGACCAATTAAGAAAAAGAATGCTAAGAAGAAATGTGAACAACATAACCATGAACGTGGTGATACGTAATTAACAGAGTTGATTTCTGTCGCTACTCCACCAACTGAATTAAGTGAACCTAATGGAGCATGGGTCATATATTCTGCAGCACGACGTTCTTGCCATGGTTGAATATCATTTTTAATTTTATTAATATCTAAACCATTTGGACCACGTAATGGTTCAACCCATGGTGCACGTAAATCCCAGAATCGCATCGTTTCACCACCAAAAATAATTTCCCCACTTGGAGAACGCATTAAATATTTACCTAAACCAGTTGGACCTTGAGCTGATGAAACATTAGCACCTAAACGTTGATCACGTACTAAGAATGTAAAGGCTTGAGATTGTGAAGCCTCGGGACCTGTCGGACCATATAACTCACTTGGATAAGCTGTATTATTATACCAAGAGTATAATGATGCTGTCCAACCCATAAGTGAAATTGCTGCTAAACTGTAAGAAAGGTATGCTTCACCAGACCATACAAAAGCACGACGTGCCCAAGCAAATGGTTTTGTGAAAATATGCCAAATACCACCAGTAATACATAAAACACCTACCCAGATATGACCGCCAATTACATCTTCCATATTATTTACTGAAACTACCCAACCATCTCCACCAAATGGAGAACGGAATACGTAACCAAAAATAACGATTGGGTTTAAAGTTGGTGTTGTAATATAACGAACATCTCCGCCACCTGGTGCCCATGTATCATAAACACCACCTAAATACATTGCTTTGAAAACCAATAAAAAAGCACCACAGCCTAAAAGACATAAATGAATACCTAAGATTGTCGTCATTTTATTTTTATCACGCCAATCATATCCAAAGAATGGGAATGATTCTTCTAAGGTATCTGGGCCTAGTAGTGAGTGATAAATACCTCCAAAGCCTAGAACTGCTGAAGAAATTAAATGCAGTACACCTACGGCAAAATATGGGACAGTAGTAATAATTTCACCACCTGGACCAATACCATAGCCTAATGTAGCTAAATGTTGCATACAGATAAAACCTTGTTCATACAAAGGTTTTTCTGGGACAAAATGAGAAACCTCAAATAGAATCATTGCACCAGCCCAAAATACCATTAAACCAGCGTGTGCTACGTGCGCACCTAATAATTTACCTGAAACATTAATTAAACGAGCATTTCCACTCCACCAAGCGAACCCAGTAGATTCAATATCGCGACCTGCTATACTACTATTAAAGGGCGTTTCCACGTGGTAATACCTCCTCAGGGAATACAAAGTTTTCATGCGGCTGATCTTGAGCAGCCATCCAAGCACGAATACCTTCGTTTAATAAAATATTTTTTGTATAAAATGTTTCAAATTCAGGATCTTCAGCTGCACGCAATTCTTGAGATACAAAATCGTATGCACGTAAGTTTAAAGCTAAACCAACAATACCAACTGCACTTGTCCACAGTCCTGTTACTGGTACAAATAACATAAAGAAATGTAACCAACGTTTATTTGAAAATGCTACACCAAAAATTTGTGACCAAAAACGGTTTGCTGTCACCATTGAATACGTTTCTTCTGACTGAGTTGGAGTAAAAGCACGGAATGTGTTTGCTGCATCACCATCTTCAAATAACGTATTTTCTACTGTTGCACCATGAATGGCACATAATAAAGCTCCACCTAAAATACCAGCAACACCCATCATGTGGAATGGGTTTAATGTCCAATTATGGAAACCTTGTAAAAATAATAAGAATCGGAAAATTGCCGCTACACCAAAACTAGGTGCAAAGAACCAACTTGCTTGTCCTAATGGATATAATAAGAAAACTGAAACAAATACAGCAATTGGACCGGAAAATGCAATTGCATTATAAGGACGAATACCCACTAAACGAGCGATTTCAAATTGACGTAAACAGAATCCGATTAAACCAAATGCACCATGTAACGCAACAAATGCCCAAAGACCACCAATTTGACACCAACGTGTAAAATCACCTTGAGCTTCTGGACCCCATAAAAGTAATAATGAATGACCCATACTATTTGCAGGTGTTGAAACTGCAGCTGTTAAAAAGTTACATCCTTCAAGATATGAACTTGCTAAACCATGAGTATACCATGATGTTACAAATGTGGTACCTGTCATCCAACCACCTGCTGCTAGATAAGCAGTTGGGAATAATAATAAACCTGACCAACCAACGAATACAAAACGGTCTTTTTTTAACCAATCGTCAATTAAATCAAATAAGCCACGTTCTTGGTTTTGCCCAATAGCAATGGTCATATTTTAATAATCCTTTAATTTAATTATTGTAGAGAGTAAACTTTAGGAAAAAATTTTACTCTAGTCTTATCACCTTCTAATAAGTATTATATAACAATAATCTTAGAAATAATACAAATTAGTATATAATCTATATTATTTAAAATTCTATTAAAGTTACATATTAATTAATATCATCAATAGAAACGTATATAAAGAATAATGCCATACTTAAAGCTGGAAATACTAAACCAACTAGTGGTACTAAAATTGCGGGTAAAAAAGTAGCTGTCATATTTTTATTTTATAAAATTATTTATTTACAACTTAATATTATAGATTATATATAAAAATTAATAATAATAATTAATTTTCATATAAATCAAAAATTTCTCTACTTTTATAGTAAAATTAATATTATTAAATTTAATATTATTATTTTTATAAAAATTTTAAAATATGTTAATTATGGACACTTTATTATTATCTCGTTTACCAGAATCATATGTTGTTTTTAGTCCAATTATAGATGTGTTACCAGTGATTCCTGTTTTTTTCTTATTATTAGCATTTGTTTGGCAAGCAGCTATCGGATTTAGATAATTTAAAAATTATAATCAACCTTAGTAAGTATATAATTATAATTAAACGTTTTTTACGTTTTATTATTCAAATTTAATTAAAATATAAAAATGGTAGAACCGTTATTATCTGGAATAGTTTTAGGTCTGATTACTGTATCTGCATTCGGTCTTTTCGTTGCAGCTTTTTTACAATATCGACGTGGTAATCAATTTGAAATTTAAACATATAAATCCTATAAATTTAGATTTATAGGATTTACAAATCATTCTTATAACTCATCGTAAAATAAAAAATTTAGAAAATGATATTGACTATTTCATATAAATTTAGTACAATAACATATAGGAATTTACTATTTCTATTTTTATTGCTGGTGTAGCTCAACGGTAGAGCAACGGATTTGTAATCCGTAGGTTGGGGGTTCAAATCCCTTCACCAGCTGATTATCCTTTTTTCTACTCTGATAATATTTATACAAATATATAGGATTCTGATTAAAACTGCACGAGAAATTAAAAATTGGGTTACCTGGGACTCGAACCCAGAACTATTCGGTTAAAAGCCGAGTACTCTACCATTGAGTTAGTAACCCGTTCTATATTGTTATTATCTTACCATGAAACTTTAAAAATAAGAAAGTAGTTCTTATTAAGAATTATTTTTACAAAATAATATTTTACTTTAGTAATTTTAAAGTAAAATTATAAATAACATTATTAGTTATTTTATTACTTAAAATTTTATTAAAAATTGATAAATAAGGATTTCAAAAATGATTAATTGGCAAATTATAGGGCAATTATTATCAACTAGTATTATTATGTTAGCCGGTCCAGCAGTAATTGTTTTATTAGCTTTAAAAAAAGGTAATCTTTAATTCTATATATATTTTAATTTGATCCTCTATATAAAAATTTTTCAAAAATATTTATGATAACTGCTTTAACAGCTTTATTAGTTTTAATTTCATTAGGTTTAGTTGTAACAGTTCCAGTAGCTTTAGCTACACCAGGTGAATGGGAGACATCAAAAGATAATTTTACAAAAGTTTTCCAAGCTTGGATAAGTCTTGTTGTTTTAATTGCTGTTGCTGATGGTATTTCTTCTTCAATTTAGAAATTATAGTATAAACTATAATTTCTAAATATTTTAAACTCTTGACATTTTAAATTAGATTTTATATAATTAATTCAAAGATAGTTTTAACCTGTTAGCGGGCATAGCTCAGTGGTAGAGCGTAACCTTGCCAAGGTTGATGTCGCGCGTTCGAATCGCGTTGCCCGCTTACTGAGAAACACTTTCATTTATTTTTTTATAAAATTAAAAAAATACTTTGCCCCCATCGTCTAGTGGCCTAGGACAGCTCCCTTTCACGGAGCAGACAGGGATTCGAATTCCCTTGGGGGTAATATAGTCCATACCTTTTTTTTATTTATGATTTTTTTAGTAGAACTTGACAAATTTATAATTCTATGTAGATCATAAAACTATTTTAAAGGTCTTTATTTTTAAAAACAAATTTTGTATAATTATAAAATATTGAAACTTTTAATACAACATATTAATAAAAAACTTTATGTTATATTTTTTTAGACTTTTACTTCTTTTAATTAACATTGACCAAGAAACAGTACTAAAATGGTTTGGCGTTCGAAATATTAATCATGGCAGTCAATTTTCTGGAGATAATGTTAATATTTTAGTTAATAAAACTGATCTTAGTTCTTTTATTTCTATAAAAACTTTGAAA
>Ga0307942_1003588_pt1 | contig 12531 bp, 20 predicted proteins | sample OrgLakmetagen175_FD_201846 | JGI IMG/M metagenome (GOLD analysis project Ga0307942, IMG submission 201846) | Saline water microbial communities from Organic Lake, Antarctica - #175 | ecosystem: Environmental > Aquatic > Non-marine Saline and Alkaline > Saline | place: Antarctica: Organic Lake...
GTGCCTGTGGAAAACGGGGCTCGTTGTAATAATAGAATGAAAAGGATAGAGCGATTATGCGTGATTATAGACTGAACTGCAGACATTTTGTGCTAATTTGCACATGTATGTTACGCAGATATGCATTGGTGCAAACATTTAAAATATTGAAAGCAAGCATGTGTATATGCAACTTACATAAGCATGCACACATCTGCCTGTGCACACATGCTACTTATTCCTACTTTAACCAATACTTCAACAAGCAGACCACAACTTAGGACACGAGTTTTTGCAAGCCTGGACATTTTTACACACTCACACTCTCTCTCACACACACACACACACACACACACACACACACGCACACTCACACACAAGCACGCATAAACGCCCTCTCACACATAGACACACACATAGACACGCATAAACACACTCACTCATACACACACTCACTCACACGACACACACATGCCTGCCCAACAGAGGCGTGACATGGAGCTCCGCCTGGCCTCTATGGACACCCAGGGCGAACGCCGCAAGGCTGCTGAGCGCAAAACTCAAATCGTGCACAACTCAAACACAGGGCTGCCAGGCTCTGGGCCCTCCCCTTCCAAGGTAAGAGCTTGTATGGGAATCTTGCGTGTCCTTCCCTTACTGTAGAGCGTCGATGTGTTTGTGTTTTTCTTTATTTCTTAGTTCAAGTCAGGTGCACAATGAAAATTTACAGCAGGTTCCAGGATCAATCGCGGATACCAAAATGATTATCCTGCCCCGTTCTTGTGCTTTTTGCTTCCTCACATGCCTGTGCATCCATTTCTGGGTGCATGCACACATATCTGTATGGTGCCAGCAAACTCCATATGTACGCAGTGCCTGTGCAAACTCAAATGCCAAGATGGCTTTCTCCCCCACCTGCATGAACCCCTGCCTGCTCCGCATGAGCCACACTGACACAATACAACATTGCACATCTTAATGCCTGTTAATCACATATTATATACATGTCCACACTAGCAACGCAGCTTGGCCCGTACATTATCACATAAGCGCACCCGTACCTGTGTACGCACGCTGCTGCACACACACACACACACACACACACACACATACACACACGCACACACACTCAATCGCACACGCACACACATACTCGCACACTCATTCAAGCACGCACTTACACTCACTCACACAAACACACACGGACACACGTAGACTCCAGCAAACACTTTGAACACGGACTCCAGCAAACACTCCTGTTCCCTTCTCCATGTGCACACAGAGCGCTGAATCCTCAATGCGCGTTTCCACTCCAAACCGTACGGACGGGCGGAGCCGGTATGCACGTGACAGTTCAGCAATGGGCGAACAGGGTACGAGCATCTGCCATGGGTATGGCTTCCTTTCATTGATTGTTTGTCCGTTCACTGAAGCAGCTCTTTTGTTATCCACCACGACGGAGACAAAAAGAAAGGTTCTCCCCTTGTTGTGTTATCCATTGTCCACTTGACAGTGTCCTCACTTTGTCAGTCACTGCATTTACTGAGTGAAAGAGAGCAGGCATGATGCCGCTAAGTGCCAAGGATACAGAAGGCACTTGCCACTTCTATCCACGACCGTGCCGAGCCAGCAAATGTGTTGCTGAAATACGCGTGCCTGGTTTAAGCATGCCTGCAAGTCTGAACTTGCAAGTACAACAGGTTTGACATAGGAACAACCGCGTGCATGTGTTCTTGCTCATTCATTTACGCATGCTGTAACACACAAACACACACACAAATATTCACTTTCACACACGCACACGCACACACACACACATTCACACACGCAAACACACACATCTGCACCAGGAGGTGACATGGGTGACAGCTTTGTGAACGTGGACACCATGCCAGCTGGAGGCTATACGCACATGGGGGACACAATCCCCTCCGTCACAGCCACCGTCCAGACTCAACAGCAGCAGCAGCAGCAGCAGCAGCAGAGAGGCCCTAGCTTGTATGAAACGCGCGAGAACACCCCCATTCGTCCTCCTAGCAGCGCCACTGCCAACTATGGTACCCACAGCAACAGCAACGGAGGAGGAGGAGGTTGGCCGGGGCCCTCTATGAGTTCAGGTATGCAAGGTTGGCCGTGACAGTATGAATGGTGTGCATACTGAGTTTTTGAGTCGTCTGGTCTTCTAACGCAAGGTCATTCACCGTGAGCCTGATCAACCCTACTGGCATGGCCAACGCCTTGGACACGTGTCTGTCTGCTTAGTTGATACGTAGTTGTGAGCACGCAAAATCTCCCATGCTGGTTCAAGTCAGATATGGTGTTATGGCCTTTACAAGCCGGAGTCAATTGACCAGCAGGCACAAAAAGGTAATGGGCTGCCCCACTGCATACGCACCTGTACCTACCACACACACACACACACACACACACACATACACACACACGCACACATACAAGCACTCACATTTATACGTATAGACGCACAAAAAGAAGCACGCTTAAAACACATACACACACATTGCAGGTGGCTACGCAGAGGACGAGCCTGCCATGGAGGGGGATTCAGTACTGATGGGTACAATGGGCCCTATGGGCAGCACGATGGTGAACATGGGGACGATGGCTGCCGGGGGAGGAACGTGGGGGGCGGGGACAGGTGCGGGCACACACACACACACATACACACACATACATGCACATGCTCACAATACCCACATATCCACACACACTTATACACATATACAAATGCATACACACACATACACACACACGATGCACCTACATGCACCATAATTTGCACACGCACGCATTGATCAATGCCATGTCACAAGACCGAGAGTTCACTTGAGGCTGAAATCGTCTGATGTTGCAACGTTGCGTCATAATGCTGCCTCAAAAGCGTGACTTATGTTTGCATGCGCAACCTCAAGGCTGGGCACCTCATTCAAGTGATTATATCAAACGAAGAAAATGGTAGGGTGCAAGTAACAAAATGTGCAATAGGCCCACAGGCTTGGAGGAGTGGTCAGGGAGTGATGCCCCTCCTGTAATACTCCTCCAAGCTGGGCAAGGTTGCGTACACATTTGGGCTGCGTAAAAACTGGTGGAAGAAGAGTGGTATTCTGGCTATTGTGGATTGAGTGGCTGGAAACATACATGGCGGTGTGTTTTATTTTTACACAGCTCACAGGCTAGGGCCTCAAAACTTACCTGTGCAGCGCGCACAGCATATGCAGAAAGCAAGGGTTTAGCACAAACTTGTGAGCTCTTGCCCACCCCCTTTTGTGTGCCACCTCGCGTTCTGCAGCATCATAAGATCTGACCAGAACCCTAGTTCATTGTTCATCGTACCTTGCTGTACTCGTCCCGCACCCCAAATGTAAGACACGTGTTGTGAAATCCTACACTTTCCCTCTCGAACCCAGGAAATAGTTATGTTTAACCCTTACTGCATGAACCCCGCAGGGTTTCCAGCCCTGTTCAGCACCAAGAATAATAATGGCTAACACATTATTTACAACTCCGCAGGGTTGATATAGGTGTTTATTATATTAATGGGATAAAGTACTTGAGTAATGGGAATTGAATATATGTTAGGTATATTAAACAATGGGGCAAAGTATTTAGTAATGGGTATTAAGTTAAGGGGTGAGCAAAACCACTATTAATGCAGGGTTTTATAAAGCAAGGTACAGTATACAGATATTAGCAGGATCGTCATAAATAAATATATAGGTATATATATAAATACGTGCACGGTTTTGGCCATCCTTGCGCATCACCAATGACAGGAACCACGGCAAGTAGGTCAGCAACAAGTAAAAAATCTTGCCAAGCCCGTACAACGCAGCGTGTTCCTTTCTCAACATACTGATCAACAAATGCAGCCGTTGTACTCTTTACCGAGGCCCTATGACTAACGAATGTGGTCACAATAATCACAATAAATTTGAACTGTGATCCAAGCAAGTAAACTTTCATTCTACCTTGCGCCCACAGCATTTCCACAGTTTGGCCCTTTTACCATAAGTGCAGTCACAGTTTTTTCATACAAACATGCATACTGTGATAAAGCATGTCTCTTTTAATCTACCTTGCGCCCACAGCATTCCCTGAGTTTGGCCCTATGGCCGGCACCCTCCCTCCTCTCCCCCAAGGCAACAGCCAGTACGGACAAGCCCATGTCAGCCAGCCTTACAGGTAAAGGCCTAGCCAACGTAACACATTGTTGCAGCTTACCATAAGTACCACGGATGGTGCTATAAAGGCCAGCGCATCGCATATGGCGTGCTGTGTGAGGGACAGGCATAACGAGGCTACGCACACACGTCATAGTCATAGCACACCACTTATAGACACACACGTGTGCATGCGTAAGCCAGCACTGCTGACATGAGTCAACTGCTCTTTTTGGGGGAAGTTGCACGCTCCACTAGCAGGCCTGGTCAGCATGGGGCGCTTGTATACGGTCAACCAGGATTATGTCATGAAGCTGTACTGATAACTAATACAGTGCACACAAATTATTGGTGCAGAGCAAAACAAGATGAGCACACAGAACGCGTGACTGATACATGTATCACCACAGGTAGTTTTGTCTCTATGCTGCTACCCTTGCACATAAGTATCACTAAATCTGGTCGCATTCACACAGCTGACATGTAAGTAATCTTCCTGCAAGCACACCCGAGCAGGGCCAAACATCCCTCTCTTCAATTGTCTGCTCTTCACTCTGTGTGCCCCAGTCTGCTTGCTTTGCACACAATTTTCCTGAAACAAGCGCCCGCTCTTAACCTTCCCCCTGTTGTGTGAAGGCAAGCACCTAGCAGCAGCAACAATGTCAGCCAGTCCCCCCCACCACCCCCCAGCTATGACGCGCACGCAGCATCCCCACGTCGGCCCTCACCCCCTCCAGCCAGGAGAGTCGAGCAAGCATTGTGGGTAGAGGTTGCTAGTTCAAAGTTGTGGCAGAAGCCCTTAATCAGCTACAGTCGCAGCTGTGCAGCTACCTTTGATCAGGAGTGCAAGTGCTCCTGTGCGTCTCTTTTATGCGTAGCTATGAGTTTTCGCACATGCACCCTGGCCCACATATACACACACACATGCACGTACACACACACACACACACACACACACACACACACACACACACACACACACACACACACACACACATGTTTCTACCTTGCTGCGCCTGTCTGTAGCACTGGTGGCAATCCTCAAGGGTCGTTTGGTAAAGCCAGTGCAGACTATAGCTCTGGGTTTGAGGATGATGCAGATGAGAGCCCTTACGAGAGTGACTTTGAGGATTATGAGGACCAAGAGACCATCAACCAGAAGTGCAAGCTGCTCTCAAACATAGAAGGTTTGTGCCCGTGTGGAAGAGGCAGGCATGCTGGCGTTGTGTGGAAGAAAGCATGAAGTTAAGAGAAAACTCAAATTGGGAACAGGAAAATGACTGATTTACCATTGCGAGTAATAAGTATGGCTCATAGCATTCAGTAGCCCTTTTCTGCAGAAGCACACCTTCAATCTTGCTCTAGCATGTCTTTAAACAAGAGTGGTTGTGTGCAAACTCACGTTCATGTCTTTGTCGCAGACCTAGAGCGCACCCACGGACGCAGTGGGTTCAGCGACACCCGTGCCATATCCCAAGTCAAAGAAAGTGTGGGCATGACAACAAAGACAGGCAAAGCAGCTGCCTTGCGCGAAAGATGCCAGCAGGTGAATTGCACGACAGGCTCCTCTTGGTTTAAAGCTTTCTTTGTGGACAAGGTGTATATCTCTGGAGCCTGCTTATTTGGCACTTTGCTCTGATGCAGCACTAAATCAAACAGCCAATGCCACGTTCTGCTACACCGACATTTCCTTGACCCCTCAAACTTGCAGTCGCTCGGACGCATGTTTCCAGAGGTGTATGCCTACCTGCGTAAAATGCGAACGCTGGACTCCCTTGGTGAGTGGAGGGATGAGGGAGGAAAAAAGAAACAAGAAGAAACTACGCAGGCATGGAATAGTACTGCATTGCTGACTGTAATAAAAGCTGTTAGACAATTGGATGCTCCACTGTGTCCCCGCAGTAACCCATCCTGTCTGACCTGATCCACGTTGTACGCCTGCCTCTACAGATGAAAGCCAGATTCAACGGGCGTTGCAAGAGCTCGTTGGCAGGGACCCGGAGATGTTGAAGGGCTGTTTCCTTGTCGATCAACTAGTTTTTCAAGAAACCTGCCACCAGTTGTTCTAGATATTATATTAAACTCAGAAGATAGAACGCGGATTGCGACTGAGTGTCCTGCTTGCCAACGACAAGTGAAACAGCAGCATTAAGTCCAGTCATCCTTGGGGTGCAGAAAAGAGAAGTTACGACTGGTCGGGATCCACTCGTAAATCGGCTCACATATCGTTAAAACAGGTTGCACGATTGTCCGTCTTCTTGATTACAAAATATATACATATTATTTATTGGAGTGAATCAAGGATGCGAGACTGTCTGCCAGTTCGCTTGGTGTGTGCCATCCTGGCGTGCAGCGTGTATGCTGCAACACAAACACCTCAAGCAGGTGGCCTGGACACAGACGGGCGCAAAGTTGTTGAACAGGTAAAATATTTGTTGGTCATGTGACCTGTAATGTGCCCTCTTCCCCTCATCATCTACTCTTCTCTTCTCACACAGCTCACCAAACTTGCCAAATTTACGGATGATCCAAACCCGGCGGTGACACGAGTGCTGTTCACCCAGCAAGACATGCTTGCACGAAGGTACACAACAGAGTTCTGTGGCGCACTCAGAAAAAGACTTCACTCGTTTGCGTGCACATAAACAGCTTTATGCACATACGCTCACACACACACACACACACACACACACACACACACACACACACACACACACACACACACACACACACACACACACACACGCACACACACACAAGCACGCACGCACGCACGCACGCACACACACACACACACACACACACACACACACACACACGCACACGCGCACACACATACATATAAACATACATACACACACAGGCACATTACATCTACTCACACACAAACGCATATGCACACATACATACAGGTACATACACACACACACACACACACACACACACACACACACACACACACACACACACACACACACACACACACACATCGCGCTCACACACGCACACACACATACACACACTCACACATACACGCACGCGGACATATATACACAAGCACACTCACGCTCTTGCACGCACATGCGCATCAGCAAGCTGTGAGAGTTTCAAGTTTTCCGACCCTTTTTCATGCGCAGTTATGTGAAAGAGCTTATGGCTGATGCAGGATTAGTAGTGAGGTGGGTAATTGCAGCACGCGAAGCCTTGTCTCCCTTACTGGTTGCACGGCTTGCCGTACCTGCCATTTTCACCACACGAAGGCTTTTGCACAGCTTCTCTGATGCCACGCGATCACCTGTTTTTGTCAGGGAGGATGCGGTGGGCAACATCTTCGGGAGGTGGGAGGGGCGGAAGCAAGAGGCCGTGCTGACTGGCTCTCATTGTGATGCCATTCCCTTGGCAGGTAAACAAGGGAGGACTGCTGCCAAGGACAAATAGGGCGCAAAGCGCTCGGGTCTTCTGTGGTGGGGCTCTGGCTAGCGCAAACAGTGTATACAATCTACTCCAGGACTTTCTCATGCTGAAGGACGAGCGGGGGTACATACAACCTTTGATCTGACCTCTAAATCCTTGTTTATTCGCCTATATTAGGTTAGCTGCCTTCACATGTTCATGAGCAGCGTGGCACGGTCTCTTTGATGATCAAACCTGAATGTATATAAGGATTCCTTTCTCTGTTTATGAAATCCAATGTCCAAGCTCCTGAGTTATAGGTTACAACTTACAACCTCTGTGCTGCTCAAACGAATGAGGTGATGGTATATTTTTGCCCCTTTCACCGCAACCTTGCATCCAGGCATGTACGATGGGACGTTGGGCGTCATCGGAGCCATAGAAGCACTTGCTGCTTTAAAGATATCTGTGAGTTCCGTGTGCATGCTTTTCACTGACTTGATTTGTGCTCTTCTTTGCCTCTTTTCACCACCTACCACACCTACATAGTATGGGGTAACCTTATGCCAGCACGTGAGAAAATTGGATTTTTTGTCAGTCTTTTATCTTTAGTTCCTTAACATAGGTAATCAGATTTTAATATGTATAAATTGCATACGATCCATAAATTCCTCTACAAGTCCTTAAATTACCACTCCAACCTATCTGAAATGCAACAGAACAGACTTACGCTGTCCTGCAAGCCTTTAGCAGAAGGTTGAAATACTCAACATTAACCTTCTATCTGCAGCATTTCAGGGTTATGGTCTGCCAAGCATACAGGTCCCTGCGAGTGCAAGTATGTTAACAGCCTCCTGCCCTGATCAAAATGACACACAGGGCTTTAAACCTGGCCGCTCATTAGAGGTCATGATGTTCACAAGTGAAGAGCCCACACGCTTTGGCTTGAGCTGCATCGGCAGCCGTGCCATGGCAGGTACGTGTGTGTGTGTGCGCGCGTGTGTGCGTGTATTTGCCCTTGTATGTGTGTGTTGATCTGTATGTGCATGTATGTGCATTTGTGTATTGTGGATATTCGTGTAACTGCAAAGGTTGCCAAATTCAGACTTCCTTTGACTTGTAGTTGAACTCCCTGTCTGGACGCTCATGTCCATTTGTGAACCACTCACACACGCTTGCTGGTTCTTTATGTTACGCTGTGGATGGCTCACAGGTGTGCTCAGTCCAGAGGTGCTGTCCAGCAAAAGAGACGAGAATGGCACCGTGTTCATGGATGTGAGTGTGTGTGCTTAAAAATTGTGGACACCTCAGTTTGTCTGTGTGCGCATGTGCGGGTGAGCCTTAGCACGAGGTTGAGTTGCTTCAACTTAAAATTCCTACAGCTTCGTGCATTATTTATTATTTACTTGCACGTGTGTTAAGTTGGTGCGAATGGGTTAAGAGTATGCGTGCTTGTTGTCGTGGGCATCCTTAAACACATAATAGAAATGGTGGATGCCGCGGCCTGCGAGTAAAAAATTACCGTTGATTGGGGCTATTATTAATTACACTGGTTGTGTCTTTTGGGGGAATAGGTGTGTGTGGGTGATGTCTATCGTGTATTTCTGTGTCTCTATTCCAATCAGTTCCTTGCTGTACCTGCATTTTCTAGGTCATGCACATGCCATACACGCACGCAGAATCATTTTGCATACTAACACAAGGAAATGGCCGTCGACTTACTGTTGTAGTCCTTATGTTTTGTGCCTAATATTTCACGCCATTTATGTCCGATTGCACGAATTAATGACAGGCTGCCAATAGTGTGGGTTATGGGGGTGCATCACATGAGGCCATTTTAGAGAGCGCCCTGACCAAGCCACAAACCTACTCTCACTTTGTGGAGCTACATATTGAACAGGTAATCAAGAACCAATTGGTGCCTTGCCTCGGTTGAATCTGAATGAGGAGTGAAACATTTCTGCAGGCGATGACTTCACTCCCCACATCCAACTTCACAATGAGGAGCCACTGTGTTCACCTTTTGTATTGTGGCATTCTCTTCCCTGCCAGTTTGTGGTGTGGAGGACTGATGCCCGTTACATTTTCTTGCCTTCAGGAGGGATGAGTTGCTCTTGTGAACAGCTGTCTCCAATTTTAAAGAAATTTTAAAGAGCATCCATTGTTCACCAAATACCATCTTTCACAGGGCAGGATCTGCCCACAGATGTGTACGCAGCACTGTGACCTTTGTTCATCTTGAGTATTCTCTGGCACGCTACTAGCTAACAGGATCCCCTGTGAAAAGGAAGAGGCGCTTGAGCTTTCTCTCACACAAGCTTTTATCTCACACAGGAGCCCCTCACGTTGAAGTCCCTGACCTAATAACTTTCCTGTGTCCCTTTCCTGACCTCTGAATCCAGGGACCTCTGCTAGAAGCAGAGGGCTTAGACATTGGCATCGTCACAGACATTGCGGCCCCTGCGGCACTGACCATTGAATTTAAGGGTGGGGGGGGACATGCAGGCGCGCTGCTCATGCAATTCCGGTGAGTTGGTACTTCTATCTAACAATTCAAGTCCCCTGCTTGGGTGAGCTGGGAGCAATGGTTTGCAATTGTCCCTTTCACGCTTGCACCACTGTCGTTTAACGGCAACCTTTTTTTACATTTTTCCGATACCATTTTTATGTAGTGCGGGCTACAGTAGCGCGCAAACACACCTATTGATGTGCACAAACACACATCCGTGCGCACACGTAAGCGCGCGCGCACACACACACACACACACACACACACACACACACAGCAACGACGCCGGTCTAGCTGCCGCTGAAGTGGCTTTGGAAGTGGAGCGGAGTGTGTTGGCCACCAACTCTGTTGACACTGTGGGCACGACCGGTATTTTTGACATCAAACCTAATGCCATCAATAGCGTGCCCCGTGAAGCCAAGCTGGGCATTGGTAGGTGGGGGTAGGTGGAACGCTAGTACGCTCCTTTTTTTGTTTGTGCTGTGCAAGGCGTAGAAATAATATAGGGGTGCTGGTTAGGGAGGGGGACAAAGGTCTTAGGCAGGGAAGCTACTACCCACGTCAATCACGAAGGAAGAGCGGAATTCTGTCATGGTATGCGGAAGCCGTGAATCTGATGTCCCACCATGAAGTAGAGGAGCCATAGCCATGCAGAGGAGCGCATAGCCACGCGATGTGACCAGAGGCGGATGCGGCCGTTTGTCCATCCTCCCTGCCAAAAATAGCAAGGACACTGTATGTGCATGGTTTGCGCCAGCCCCTAAAAGTGTGTGCCTAGCTAAAACATTTTACACTCTGCGAGGATAACAGTAAAGCTCCATATCACCCCAGTTTACAGCCTCAAATCTTGGCACATAGGACGTTTGTGGAAATGTCCCAGCCTCTACATCAACTTTGAGCATAAGAACAGATTGATTAGTTACACAGGATGCACCCTGCCACATTTCCCACGCTGCAGATATTAGAGACGTAAACGAGGCACGCAGAGACAAGGTGGTCCAGAGGATACTGAGGGCAGCGGAGGAAACAGCATCACGACGCAAGGTGCGTGTGTGTGCATGTTGATCTAGCAAATAATTAAATGGCAAAACAGACTGCATTTATTTGGAGTGCTGTCTTTGTCTGCAAGCCATTTGGCTGATTTGATCTAGGCACAGAGAATAGAGCCTGCAGCTTACTGGGAGGAAGAAGTATAGGGAGAGTAGCAATAATGAAAGCGGTTACTATACTTCTGTGACTCTTCCTCCTGTGTCTAATTTGAAAGGCACGTTCCCTCTTTGCTGCTGTTTTAAATAGTTGACAAGTACACAAGCTCATTTTATTCGAAGCTGGCAATTAGTGAGTCACACCCACATGCAAAACCCTCATGCGACTGATCGTGCCTAGCTTGCAAATTCCACAGGTCGAGATGGTGTACAGCATCATCAACCAAGATCCTCCCGCAACGTGCAGCTTTGAGATCGCTGCCGCTACTTCCAAGGCAGCCGCTATCTTGCAGCTCAAGACAAAGCACATGGTCAGCCGTGCATACCACGACTCCCTGTTCATGGCCAGGTTGGTGACTCAAAACCTCCCGTTTTCAGCTACACGCCCATCACATTGCTCTTATCCTCTCCCCACCTTAATACTTCCCATCACTTTAACCAAGCTGGGTTCCTTTTTTCTCTCACCTTGCCCTCCCCCCACCCACTCTGCACTCCACATCTAACATCCCCGAACTCTCACCTGCACTTCAGGATTGCACCCACCAGCATGATCTTCATCCCCTGCAAAGACGGCGTCAGCCACCGGCCAGACGAGTTTTCGTCTGTCAAGGATATCCAGCAGGGTGTGCAGGTGCTTGCCCTGACGATGGCAGAGCTTTCGCAAGGGACCTGGCCTGGTATTAAAGAGCTGTAGACTGCCAGACCTCATTGTGTACTTGCTATGTTCTCTTGTCTTCAACTTTTTATATTGTCAAGATTTGTAAAGAGGACACAAAAGGTGCCTGCCTCGATGCAAAAATAGGTATTGAGTCCCTTTAATTCTCTTTTCATCACAAAATTTGAAACTAAGGGGATTGGGTGACTTATCTTAAATGACCAGCCAAGAATTGGTGGTTACAGAAATGGAAAAGGGTGCGTCCAGTACTACTACAGGACAAATAATTGCATAGGGAGTTTGGAGGCTTTAACACGCTTAGATTATAAATTTAAAGCCGGGTGTCGTAGCAAATCACCGTCACTGCAAAGTATAGAGTAAAGTTACATTGCTATATCACCGTCACTGCAAAGTTTAAGACTCAGCACAACGACTAGCTGGGCGTGACGTGGGTAACATGGGTAAATAAAAAGGAAGGTATAAGGAAAAAAAATTAGGAAATCACAGAAAATTACCTCGCCCTGGAGTCAAGCGACCAAGACCTTCGAGCCCCATGGCCTCCTGGGCGGAGGTCACGGCGACCGACAAGCCTTCATCACAGGGAGTACCTGA
>Ga0307942_1003590_pt1:0-7500 | contig 12527 bp, 9 predicted proteins | sample OrgLakmetagen175_FD_201846 | JGI IMG/M metagenome (GOLD analysis project Ga0307942, IMG submission 201846) | Saline water microbial communities from Organic Lake, Antarctica - #175 | ecosystem: Environmental > Aquatic > Non-marine Saline and Alkaline > Saline | place: Antarctica: Organic...
GTGGGTGGGTCAGGGCAAGCAAGCAAGCAAAATATAATGTGTATGCTGCTGAGCATTTTTAGGCAGGGTGAAGGGGGGAGGGGGGGGGGAGAGCAAGCAAGCCAACTACACAGCTGGCGGTTCAGAGGCCCTCAGCCCCAACCATTAGCGTAGTGAACCCCAACTCAGATAATTCCTAACTGCAACCCATACGTTGCAGCTCTCGTGGGTTTGAGTGGCGGAATCATACGTAGCAATCGTCAGCGACGCGCTCATGCAACAAAATAGGACATCTGGGCAGTTCTCAGCGCGTCCTTCACGCGTTAACGATGAACTGAGGCCCGCACGCTGCATGTTGGGTTCCTGCGCCGTGGCAGACGTACTCTTGAGGAATGAAAGATTCTGACATGGGCTGGTTCGTGTCTTGCTTCGGTCGCTGGTGCGGATCTGAGATGAGCTGAGGAGCCCCAGAATTTCTTAGTTGTTCTGCCGGACCTGGCTTAACGGAATTGCTGGACATGATGATGAATTTAGATTTATCGTCAGAGAGGGTGGAAGCTACGCGGTACCCAAAACAAGGGCTGTACCATTGGGGTCCGCTGTAGAGAGCAGGAAAACTCTGCCGGTAACAATAAGACGTTTATTTCTGCTGGTAACCATAACACATTCATTTCTGCCGGTAACAATAACCCATTTATTTCCAGCGCCCTCCTCCCAGAAAACGTACACCCACGCACGCACACACACACACATACATTCACATATGTACACACAACATTCTACAAGCTGCCCTTCCCACCGGTGGCATTAGCAGCTACTGCCTCTGCACATCCTCTGAGGTATTCTCGGTCGATGGAGTTACGAGGTACGCCCTCCTTGTCCTCCAAAGCAGAAGCAGTAGCCTGCATGCGTGTGTGTGTGTATGTGTGTGTGTGTGTAAAGTGCAGAGTAACATTTTTTGTAGGTGCGTGTGCATTGATGCATGCTAGTGTATGCTATAGATTGTATGTATATAGTTAGGGCCAGAACCGTATATATACACTGTATATGACCGTATATTTGGTGATTTCCCTGCCAAAAATACCGTATTTACACCGTATATATAGGGTTGGCCAGAACCGTACATGGGATTCCCATATACCATATACTGTATATACGCCGTATATGACCGTATATAAGCCGTATTTTCGTACATACCGTATATAGGAGAAAATTGACTCACTCAGATTTCATCCACAGGGGGTCCATTTTGTAGCTTATGAAGTGCTGAGCACGCATGAACCAATCATTGATACCCAAAAAGTGAATGGTTAGGGAGCTAGGCTTGCTTCAAGCCAAAAAGGCCAAAAAAGGCCCTTTTCAGTGCATAAGGGAGTTCAACTACTATAACCACCATTAAAACTAATTATTAATGCAAAACACATGCATCAATAGAAAAGGGAAGCAAAGGAAAAGCTCAGGAAGAAGAGGCGCGAGAAAAGAAAATTGACCAAAAAGAGCAAAAGAGGCTGCTGTCGCTGGGAATCGAACCCTGCACACCAACTGCAAATACGGTCCATATACGGTGTATATACAATTTAAACCGTACATACGGCGTATGTATACGGTCGTCCAAAACCCATATACGGTCATACGGTTAAGGAATCGGTGGTCAGTGTCATATACGGTACCGGATATACGGCGTACCGAGGATACGGCGTGTATACGTTCATACGGTTTGGGCCAACCCTACGTATATATATGTTTCTGGCCAACCCTATATATAGTATAAACAGCCGTTTTTACGCCTCTACAGAGCGTTGTGCAAGAGGGATTTGAACGCGGCCTGGTTACTCCCAGGCTACGTGTGTATTAATTTAAAGCAAGAGTGTAAGCAGCAAGTCCTTTATGAAAAAATAAAACTGCTGGCACTATTAACACAAGCAGTAATTGCAGGTGCTACAGCTGTATGAAGCGGCTGGGCAGAATAAAGTATAGAAAACGCTCACCTCCATAGCTGCTCACACTTCACGTGACCCTATCGCTGCTGCTGCTGTGTAATTGCTGGGCATAAACGAAGTATAGAAATCGCTCACCTCCATAGCTGCTCACACATCACGTGACCCTATCGCTGCTGCTGCTGTGTAGTTGCTGGGCAAAAACAAAGTATAGAAATCGCTCACCTCCATAGCTGCTCACACATCACGTGACCCTATCGCTGCTGCTGCTGTGCAGTTGCTGGGCAGAAATAAAGTTCAGAAAACGCTCACCTCCATAGCTGCTAACACATCACGTGACACTACTGCTGGTGGTGCAGTGGCGGTTGAGAACAAACAAACTCTGATGCATACGCACCTGCATAGCTCCTAACACGTAGTGAGACCCTATTGCTGCTGCTGCTGTGTGGTAGCTGGGCAAAAACAAAGTCTAGAAAACGCTCATCTCCATAGCAGCTCACACATTACGTGACCCTATTGCTGCTGCTGCTGTGGTGGCTGAGTACAAACAGACTCCAAAAAAATCACCCACCTCCATAGCTGCTAACACATCGTGATCCTGCTGCTGCTGCTGCTGCTGCAGTGGCGGTTGGGCATCAAGGTACGCCTTCAGCACTCGAAGCACCTGTGAACCACATATTCAGGGTTGATAAGAACGGTATGTTTATGCCATATAGTATCGTACATTTGATGAAATCCCTGCAATAAATAATGTGTATACACTGTATATATCACGATCACTCCGGAAATTAAATATTTATTTAGCAAAAAAGATGAAGTTTTGATAATTCTCGGAGCCCTCTCCGAACGAATTCGAAGTGAAAATTTAATTATTTTAGTGGTTTTGAGGGTGATTTAAGACAAGAACTTTCGAGCCATTGCGAACCCTCTGGCCCTGTTTTCGAACCCCTGTTTCAGCCGAGGCTGGCTGCTCAGCAGAGAAACCACGAGAAGCTGCAGAGGCAGCTCAGGGAGCTGGAAGAGGAAGAGGGGGCAGGCGCAGTTGAGGAGTGCTTGTGAGGTTGTGTGCACGTGCGGACTAAACGGCTGACAACTTTCCTTCCCTTTCTCTTTCCCCATTTGCGTTTGCCCCTGTGTGGCTAATGCTGCATGTAAACCCCTCACCTCTCTCCCCCTGCAACTGAGCACTGTGCAGCCTCAGCCTCAGCCACAGCTTCAGCCACAAGCTTCAGCCACAGCTTCAGCCACGAGCTTCAGCCACAGCTTCAGCCACAAGCTTCAGCCACAGCTTCAGCCACAAGCTTCAGCCACAAGCTTCAGCCACAGCTTCAGCCACAAGCTTCTTCTCGTGTCTTTAAGGTTAGCAATTTCCAGTTGCGTCACAGCCCTTTTTTTACTTGGTTTGTTTTGAGGTTTACCTCGTTCTCATAGGTTGAGCAGCCATTCCAGGTTGAATGCCTTTGTAATCCAAACTAAACTAAGCTAAACTATCCAAACTAAACTAAACAATTCAAACTAAACTAAACTATCCAATCTAACTAAACTATCCAAACTAAACTAAACTATCCAAACTAAAACTAAACTTCAGCCACAAACAGCAGTACCAGTGCACAGGCAGCATTCTCCCCCTGCAACTGAGCACTGTGCAGCCTCAGCCTCAGCCACAGCTGCAGCCACAAACAGCAGTACCAGTGCACAGGCAGCATTCTCGGGAGGCTCTCGAATTCAAAAATCAATTTCTGACAGGGCCTGCCCAAATTGGTTTCGACCTAAAATTTTCATCCTTAGACCTCCTTACGAATTAAAATCACCACCCAGCACCACCCACTAAAACTCACAACCCATTAATATCACCAAATTGATCGTGAACCTACGGTATATGGTTGTGGCCAACCCTACACATATTCACTGGCAAAGACAGAAATGGGTAGTGTGTAGGGTTGGCCAGAACCGTATATGTATAATTATAGGTAATATACGGTACGGTATATACGCGGTATAATACAGGGGGGGGAAGCGTATCTATGTACCGTATCTTCCATATCAGAAATTGATAGGTATTATACGCCGTATATATGCCGTATATACGGCGTATTTCCGTATATCCGTATAGAAAGATACGGTGCAAAACCTTATTTCGAATTGTACACCCCAGACTCAGGTTCAAATCCCAGGAGGAACAGTCCTTTGGGGTCAATTTTCTTTCTTTGCGACTCCAGGCGACTCCTAACGACTCCTTTCATTAAGCACTCCCTTTGCTTCCCGATTTCTTTTAATGCACGTTTTTGCATCAATCACAATATTTTTTTGGTGGTTAAAGTAGTTGGACTTTTTTCTGCACTGGAAATGGCCATTTTGGGGGTCTTTTTGGCTTTGGACAGGCCTAGCCCTTCAAATTTTGATTTTTGGCACGGCTAAACTGGATACAGGTGTGCAGCTCTTAAGCGCTACAAAATGAGTCCATTATGATTTAAATATGAAGGGTACCGATTTCTCTGTATATACGGAATATGGTTTAAACGGTATTCACCCAGAGGGGGCTAGCGGAGGAAATGCCTGGAAATGCTCATTTTTGCATTCAGAAGGCAGCCACTCACACCCACTTCATCCGATCGACACCAATTTAGTACCAAAGTGTAGCTAGCATTGAGAGCTACCCGAGCGCGTGCCCAGTTTTATGTGGGTCGCTTTGCGTGCTGAGATAGACTGGATTAGCAGACATGGTAAGCCCTAATGTGGTAATTTCCATGGGATAATGGCTCAAATCCTCATAAAACGCCAACCACTCAGCCATTTTCTTCCATTTTTGTTGCAATGATATTCATTTCTAATAAGGATTCTATACCATTAAAAAAATTTTAGATTGGTGCAGCGGGTGATCTGGTATGAATAATTTGTGGTAAAAAGTGGGGTGCACGCCAAAGCAAATTAAGCACACGCCCCAAAATTGGCAAGCTCCAAAATTTACATCTATGGACAGCAACATTTCATACAATGTAAGATTTGGAGCTTGCCAATTTTGGGGTCTATATAGCAAAGAGCATATAAAACTTGCCCGTTTTGGACCTCAGTTAGCCCCCTCTGGTATATACCTATATATACATAGGGTATATACGGTATTTGAAAAGGTGACATACGGTTCTGGCCAACCCTAGTCAAGTGTGAAGGTTGTGTCTGCATCAAATACATCTGCACCAATGAGTGTCTTCAGCTTTAGGAGAGAATATACAGAAGTGGTCTACAGAGAAACATTAGAAAAATACACAGGAATGGTCAACGAAGGAACAGTAAAGATTAATGATTGCCTTATTCGTGCATCACATTGTCTTGTTCGTGCATCACATTGTCTTGTTCGTGCATCACATTGTCTTGTTCATGCATCACACTGTCTTGTTCGTGCATCACATTGTCTTGCTCGTGCATCACAATGTCTTGTTTGTGCATCACGTTGTCTTATTCGTGCATCACATTGTCATATTCGAGCATCACATAAATAGAGTGCACACGTGACCATGAAACAATAAATTGATCACAGGACATAGCTCTTTTTCTGATTCTTTAGGTGGAGGAGTTCTACAGTTCCCGGTACCACAGTGGCTCCTTTTCCTTGATTAAAGGGGAGTGACTTTAACTGCCTGCGTAGTTTTTCTTTTTCGTTTTCTACTCGATTCCAAAGGTTCTCTCATTTCATTCTCCTACTTTGTTACGTGTGTTACCGGACCTGACTGCCTGCGTGGTTATAACCGTTTCATTAACTGCACGTCCCAACCTAAACAATTCCAACACACACACACACGCACACACACACATGCACAGGCACACACACGCACAACACACACACACCTGGTACATTGCATGCACTGGCCGTCGCCCTAAGCAATCCTTTAAGGGCTTGGACAGGGCTGCTTGGAGGGAAGGATACACTACCTGCACGTATGTGTGTGCGTGTGTGTGCGTGTGCGTATGTGTGTATGCGCGGGTACGGGTTCGAGTGTGTGCATATATGTGTGTGTGTGTGTGTTTGTGTGTGTGCGTGTGTGCATGTGTGTGTGTCAGTATGTATGCAAATGCACGAACAGGAAAACACCCACATGGATATAAACACAGACATAAGCATGGGCACTGGACGCGTACAAGTACACCAATCTCTTTCAGGGCTGCAGGAGCAGCCGCCTCATTTGCAATTTCGGCTGGACGCGTACATGTACACCAACCTCTTTCAGGGCTGCAGGAGCAGCCGCCTCATTTGAATCCTTAGGCTGCGATTGCGGCTGTGGTTGGCCTTTCTCTGCGTACACGTGCTTGCCCCCCAGGTTGATGTACGTGGTGGTGCACAGGCCGAGGGACTGGCTCAGAAACAGGTGCTTGCCTGAAGCTGCAGAGTGGAAGTGTGTGTGTGTGTGTGTTTGTGTGTGTGTGTGTGTGTGTGTGTGTGTGTGGAAGTGTGAGTGTGTGTGTACATGTGTATGTGCGTTTGAGCTTGCTTACGTGCTTGATTGTCTGTGCAGGTTTATGTGTGAGGAGGTGCACAGGCCCAGGGACTGGCGCAGAAACAGGTGTGTGTGTGTGTGTGTGTGTGTGTGTGTGTGTTCAAAGCTGCAGGGTGGCAGGGTAAAAGGTTATGCGTGCACGTGTGTCTTTATGTGTGTGTGTGCGTGTGTGCGTGTGTGCGTGTGTGCGTGTGTGCGTATGTGCGTGTATGTGTGTGTGTGTGTGTGTTTGTGTGTATGCTTGTATGCTTGTGTACGTGTAGGTGTGAGTGTGTGTGTGCGTGTGTATGCTCGTATGCTTGCGTACTTGTAGGTGTGTGTGTGTGTGTGCGTGTGTGAGTGCACGCGTGTACAAGTCAGCGTACGTGGCAGGCCAAGAGACCGCTTGAAACACAGGTGCTTGTCCTAGCAGAGTATCATCCTCAGTTACAAATGGTAACATTGTAAAATCTGATACAGATACAAATGGTAACGGTGAACAACCTGACACAGACACAATTGGTAACATGTAAAGTATAAAAAAGCAAAAAAATGGTAACATGTAACATGCAAATGTACAACCTGACACAGATACAATTGGTAACGGTGAACAACCCGACACAGATACAATTGGTAACGGTGAAAAACCCGACACAGATACAATTGGTTACTTTGTACAACCTGACACAGATACAATTGTAACGTTGAACGACCTGACACAGATACAATTGGTAACAGTGAACAACCCGACACAGATACAATTGGTTACTTTGAACAACCTGACACAGATACAAATGGTTATTTTGTACAACCTGACACAGATACAAATGGTTACTTTGTACAACCTGATACAGCTACAATGGTGACGGTGAACAACCTGATACAGATACGAATGGTAACGTGGTAACGGTGAGCAACCTGACACAGATACAAATGGTAACATTGTAAAATCTGATATAGATACAAATGGTAACGTTGAACAACCTGATACAGATACAATTAATAACGTTGAACGACCTGGTATAGATACAATTGGTAACGTTGAACAAACTGATACAGATACAAATGGTAACGTTGAACAACCTGATACAGCTACAAATAGTAACGGTGAACAA
>Ga0307942_1003591_pt1 | contig 12525 bp, 13 predicted proteins | sample OrgLakmetagen175_FD_201846 | JGI IMG/M metagenome (GOLD analysis project Ga0307942, IMG submission 201846) | Saline water microbial communities from Organic Lake, Antarctica - #175 | ecosystem: Environmental > Aquatic > Non-marine Saline and Alkaline > Saline | place: Antarctica: Organic Lake...
TATAATAGATAGCTAGGCACCAGGGCACTATACTAGATAGCTAAGCACCAGGGCACTATACTAGACAGCTAAGCACTAGGGCACTATACTAGATAGCTAGGCACCAGTGCACTATACTAGATAGCTAGGCACTAGGGCACTATACTAGATAGCTAGGCACTAGGGCACTATACTAGATAGCTAGGCACTAGGGCACTATACTAGATAGCTAGACACTAGGGCGCTATACTAGATAGCTAGGCACTAGGGCACTAAACTAGATAGCTAGGCACTAGGGCACTATACTAGATAGCTAGGCACTAGGGCACTATAGTAGATAGCTAGGCACTAGGGCACTATACTAGATAGCTAGGCACTAGGGCACTATACTAGATAGCTAGGCACTAGGGCACTATAATAGATAGCTGAGGCACTAGGGCACTATACTAGATAGCTAGGCAATAGGGCACTATTATAGATAGCTAAGCACCAGGGCACTATACTAGACAGCTAAGCACTAGGGCACTATACTAGATAGCTAGGCACCAGTGCACTATACTAGATAGCTAAGGCACTAGGGCACTATACTAGATAGCTAAGCACCAGGGCACTATACTAGATAACTAGACACTAGGGCACTATACTAGATAGCTAGGCACTAGGGCACTTTACTAGATAGCTAGGCACCAGGGCACTATACTAGATAGCTAAGCACCAGTGCACTATAATAGATAGCTAGGCACTAGGGCACTATACTAGATAGCTAGGCACCAGGGCACTATACTAGACAGCTAAGCAGCAGGGCACTATAATAGATAGCTAGGCTCCAGGGCACTTTACTAGATAGCTAGGCACCAGGGCACTATACTAGATAGCTAAGCACCAGTGCACTATAATAGATAGCTAGGCACTAGGGCACTATACTAGATAGCTAGGCACCAGGGCACTATAATAGATAGCTAGGCACTAGGGCACTATAATAGATAGCTAAGCACCAGGGCACTATCACCAAGGCACTATACTGGTCGAATTCATAAAAACAGTGAAAGGGACAATTGATTCTATGACAGATAGATCACCACATACACAGAGCTAGGCACTAGGGCACTATCACCATGGCACTATACTAGAGAGCTAGCCACTAGGGCATTACACTAGAGAGCTAAGCACCAGGGTTGGCCAGAACCATTCATATGTATGTACTAACTATTAACAGCGTATTTACGGTCTTCACGGCAGGGAAAAAGTTCCCATGTATTTGCAGATTAATACGATGAGTATACATTAATTTTAAAGTATTCATGGCAGGGAAAGTTCCCATATATTTGCAGTCATACACAGTGAGCGGATATGGTTATGGTCCAACCCTTCTAGGCACACACCTCTGCACGCTTGGAATGCGTTCTGGCAAGCGGACGGAAGCCTGCGTGTACATGGAACAAGCGTGTGTGTGTGTTTGTGTCTGTATATGCGTGCATGTGTGTGTTATGTGTGCAAGCTAGGTTTGTGTGTGTGCTAGGTTTGTGTGTGTGTGTGCTAAGTGTGTGTGTGTGTGTATGTTTTTACAGAGTGTAAGTAAGAGCAGTGGGTGATTTAGTGTAGTGTGTGTTACCAAGGCAGGTTTGCGCGACAAATGCACACACCCAAATCACACACACATACACACACTTACGCACATACTGACACATAAATACGCACATACTTACACATAAATACACACACACACACTCACATAAACATATTCACACGCACAAATTTACGCACACACCCACAGCACACACACACTCACATACACATATTCACACGCACACACTTACGCACACACCCACACATAGAAAATTAAAAAAAAAACGACCAAAATGTGAGTGAGAAACACGACAGAAAAGTGAAACAACACGACCAAAATGTGAGTGAGAAACACGACGAGAAAGTGAGCACTGAAACTTACGTATGGCCATGGAGGAGGAACGGTGCACTCTGGTGTATAGAGGATTGCGCTGGGGCGTGGTATCTGTTACACCCTGCACATGCACATACAGCATTTAGTAATACTTACCACACGTGCACACACAGCATTTAGTATTACTTTACCGTACATGCACATACAGCAATTAGTAATATTTCACCGTACATGCACATACAGCATCTAGTAATACTTACCACACGTGCACACACAGCATTTAGTATTACTTTACCGTACATGCACATACAGCAATTAGTAATATTTCACCGTACATGCACATACAGCATCTAGTAACACTTACCACACGTGCACATACAGCATTTAGTAATACTTTACCGTACATACACATACAGCAATTAGTATTACTTTACCACACGTGCACATAAAGCATTTAGTAATACTTTACCACACGTGCACATACAGCATTTAGTAATACTTTACCGTACATACACATACAGCATTTAGTATTACTTTACCTGCACATACACATACAGCATTCAGTAATACTTTACGGTCTGAGTAGTTCAAATCTTCTATAGCCCACCCTTATTTTTACATTCTTGTATGGGTATATCCAAATGGAAAAAAAACTGCGCACCCCCGGCAACAAAGTGACCGAGGACAGAGATAAGTGTATGATCTTGAATTTTGGCTCTGGTGTAAAGAGTATTGCGCTGGGGCATGCTACCTGCAGCACAGTGAATATATGCAATTAGCAAATTTATCTTCATTATTATTCTTGATGAGTTGCTGGGGCGTGCTATCTGCGGCACCCGGCATGTGTACGTACAGCAAATGCTTTTTTGTATTTGTTTGTTTGTTTGTTTGTTTGTTTGTTTGTTTGTTTGTTTGTTTGTTTGTTTGTTTGTTTGTGTGTGTGTGTGTGCCAAGTATGTAATGGATCGCAGGTTTTCGCTGGGTGTTCATAAGTCTGCGCTGGGGCGTGCTCTCTGCAGCATCCTGCATGTGTCCACACATGAGCATTACATCCTTAATTACCCTCTCAAAAACATTGAGGGGAGGGTGGTTTAATTTACATACGGTATGCATGAATTCCTGGCCGGGCACTCTCCTATGCCAAAGAAGGTTGGTGAAATTTCTTTTGTGTTGACGCACACATATCCAGTCGTAGGTACCCAAAAGATGGAATGTTAAGAAGCACCCACACCCACACCCATACCCATACCCACACCCACACCCACACCCACACCCACACCCACATCAACAACCACACCCACCCACACGCACAAACACACTCCCACACCCACACCCACACCCACACCCACACCCACACCCACACCCACAAACTCACAACCCCATACAATCCTACCTCTCCCTTAGCCTTACGGCTGACTGTGCGTAATTGTGTTCGTTTCCATGGAGATATGGCGACACGGGGGCTTACACGAGCCTCTGTGGGGTAGGCAAGCCTGCGAGAGTTTGGGGTGCTTTTTGACTCCTGCTTTTGTGCCTTTGCTGAAGCGAGCTGTGCACGTCTGTCTTCAGCTGGCGTGCTGGCCCCTGTGTGTGTATTAGTGTGTGTGTTTGTAAGGATGCTTTTCGCGTTCAAGTTTGTGTGCGACGTCTGAGAGCTTTGGGTGAACTTGGGCATGTGTGCAAGTGCGGTTGGCTGGTTTGTCAAGGAGCAGTTCAGACAGTCAGTACAAAGCCTGAAACCTGTTCGACTCATCATTATGGTCAGGTCATTGCTCAAGCACAGCAGCAATACACAGCAGCATTACACAGCAGCAGAGCCAGGCTTTGAACACAACTGGCGCAGTTACGATCACATATTGGGGCAGCACATAGGAGCAAAAGTACATGACACGTAGGCACGTAGGATGACACATGTAGGCACATATGATGACACACGTAGGATGACACACGCAGGCACGTACGGATGACACACGTAGGCACATAGGATGACACACGTAGGCACATAGGATGACACACATATGATGACACACACGTAGGTACGGAGGATGACACACATAGGATGACACACACGTAGGCACAAAGGATGACACACATAGGCAAACAGGATGACACATACGTAGGCACATAGGATGACACATGTAGGCACATAGGGTGACACACGTAGGCACGTAGGATGACACACGTAGGCACGTAGGATGACACACGAAGGCACATAGAATGACACACGTAGGCAGGTAGGATGACACACGTAGGCACATAAGATGACACACACGTAGGCACATAGGATGACACACGTAGGCACACAGGATAACACACGTAGGCACGTAGGATGACACACGTAGGCACGTAGGATGACACACACGTAAGCACATAGGATGAAACACGTAGGCACGTAGGATGACACACAAAGGCATGTCACAGAACGGAACTGTGAAGTGTTTGCCAAGTTCCCTCCCCGTCCGTGATTCCACGATCGAGATTGACGGCGTTTCCCTCTTTCTTTACTCTCTTGTAACATCCTGGTCACGACCACTTCATCTTCATCTTTGCCTCAGTGACCATATATTTACCTGAGCCACCTTAACTTTGCCTGAGCATTCTTGTTTTTGCGTGAGCAGCCTCATTTTTGCCTGAGCAACCTCGTTTTTGCGTGAGCAACCTTACTTTTGCCTGAGTAACCTTGCATTTACTAAGCTACCTTAACTTTGCCTGAGCAGCCTCGTTTTTGCCTGAGCAGCCTCATTTTTACCTGAGGCTTCAATTTCACCTGAGCCTTGTTTTTGCCTGAGCAACCTTAATTTTGCATGAACAACCTTTTAACTTTGCCTGAGCTACCTTAATTTTACCTTGATTTTGCCTGAGCAAAATTATTTATTTGCCTGAGCTGCCTTGATTTTGCCTGAGCTGCTTTGATTTTGCCTGAGCTGCCTTGATTTTGCTTGAGCAACCGTGATTTTGCCTGAGTAACCTTAGATCTACCTGAGCTACCTTATTTTTGCCTGAGCAGCCTCAATTTTGCCTGAGTAATCTTATTTCTGTTTGAGCAACCTTGATCTTGCCCGGGGAACCTTGATCTTGCCTGAGCTACCTTTACTTTGCCTGAGCAACCTCATTTTTGCCTGAGCAACCTTGCTGAGCATCCTGTCACCAAGTGCACTGTTGCTAATTTCCCTGCCAAAAATACCGTGCATACACCGTATAATAACGGTTCTGGCCAACCCTACATATACCCCCACCCTGCCCACAGTGCTTTTGCTACGCACACTCCGCTTTGCTACGCACACCCCGCTGGCCACATGCGTTATTGCCTAGCCTTGTGTTGCTGCTAGCAAGTGTCTCTTTCCTTTTACCCACACTTAAAACTCTCACCTGGAGGGGTTGCCTGAGGAGAGACAGACTATAATTGATCAAGCCTGTTAAATCATCGCCTTCCCTCAGAGTGCTGCTAGCAAGCGTCTCTTTTTTCGTTGCCCACACTTTTACTCACCACCTGGAGGAGTTACCGGTGGAATGCCAGACTGTGCTTGCTCGGGCGTGCTAGCCCTTTTAGCCACCTCTTTTTGCTCCCTGAACACTGTCATCCGCTCTTCTTGTTTTTCTGCTTCCATTTGCGCTTCTGCTGCCGCACGTGCCGCCGCAAAGCGTGAGGCAACAGCCTGCGTGTACGCGTGTACGTATGTGTAGATATGCTTGATTAGGGGTTATGCCCATCTGCTTCCAACTGTGCTTCTGCTGCTGCACCTGCCACCACAAAGCGTGAGGCAACAGCCTGCGTGTACGTGTGTACGTATGAAAATATGCTTGAGTAGGGGTTCTGCTCATCTGCTTCCTTCTGTGCTTCTGCTGCTGCACCTACCACCACAGAGCGTGTGGCAACAGCCTGCGTGTACGCGTGTACGTATGCGTAGATATGCTTGAATAGGGGTTATGCTCATTTGCTTCCATCTTTGCTTCTGCTGCTGCACCTACCACCACAGGGCGTGTGGCGAAAGCTTGTGTGTACGTGTGTACGTATGTAAGGATATACTTGAATAGGGGTTATGCTCATCTGCTTCCATTTGCGCTTCTGCTGCCGCACGTGCCGCCGCAAAGCGTGTGGCAACAGCCTGTGTGTACGTGTTTACGTATGTGTAGATATGCTTAAATAAGGGTTCTGCTCATCTGCTTCCATTTGCGCTTCTGCTGCCGCACGTGCCGCCGCAAAGCGTGTGGCAACAGCCTGCGTGTACGTGTGTACGTAAGTGTAGACATGCTCGAATAGGGGTTATGCTCATCTGCTTCCATCTGTGCTTCTGCTGCTGCACCTGCCACCACAAAGCGTGTGGCGACAGCCTGTGTGTATGTGTGACGTTTGGGAATTCTGCTCTCCTGCTCATTTGCACCATTCTAGCCTTGGGAGTGGTGCTTCACCATGCAGACATACACGAACACACATTCATAGGGTTGGCCAGGACCTTATATATACGGTGCATATACGGTATTTTTGGCAGGGAAATCACCAAATATACGGTCATATACGGTGCATATATACGGTTCTGGCCAACCCTACAAATTCACCGTTGTCTTCTAGAAAGCAATGCATCACTTCCCTGGATACTCCTATCTGCCTCTAGCTTTGCCGCTACGTATGCAAAACACTCAAACCTTTCATCAAAGCAAAAGCCTTTTAAGAAGCAGATTTTCCACTCTACTCTACTAGTACGTACAATCTGCTTAATGACTACACAAAGCTTTTCCCCATACAACCATAACCACAACCACAACCACAATCACAACCACAACCAGAACCACAGCACACCTGTGCATTCATCTCTACACTAAAGCCATCGCACCGGCTCCTAAAGTCCTTCTGTCTGCCTCCAGCTTCACCACTAGGACACACACACACACATATATACACACATTTGGACACACAACACACACACAACACACACACACTTGTACATAAGCACGAAGGCATGGTGCGCTCGTGCAGTGTAGACAGCATTCGTCTGACACTTTTCCTGACTGCTGCATCCTGGCGGCACTGCCATCTATGTTTGAGGTCGACCTTGACCGCAAACACACGTGTATGACCATGTGTGACCATGTGTGACCATGTGTGGCCATGTGTGACCGTGTATGACCATATATGACCATGTGTGACCATGTATGACCATGTATGACCATGTATGACCATTTGTGACAGTGTATGGCCATGTGTGGCCATGTGTGACCATGTATGACCATGTGTGACCGTGTATGGCCTTGTTTGACCGTGTATGACCATGTGTGGCCATGTGTGACCATGTATGACCATTTGTGGCCATGTGTGACCGTGTATGGCCATGTGTGGCCATGTGCGACCATGTATGACCATGTGTGACCGTGTATGGCCTTGTGTGACCGTGTATGACCGTGTATGACCATGTATGACCATGTATGACCATGTATGACCATGTATGGCCATGTGTGACCATGTGTGACCATGTATGACCATTTGTGGCCATGTGTGACCGTGTATGACCATGTGTGACCGTGTATGACCATGTATGGCCATGTGTGACCGTGTATGGCCATGTATGACCATGTGCGACCATGTATGACCGTGTGTGACCATGTATGACCATGTGTGACCATGTATGATGTGTGATGTGTGATGCATGATGATGTATAACCGTACGTTTGAGGTGTAGTGCTTGTGAATGTATGTGTGTAACCTAATTCCCCTATGCTGGCACAATGACCTACATTTGAGTGTCCCTGCTAAGATTACCGGTCGTCCCCATGCAGAATCCCCCCCCCTCTTGGGCAAATAGGGTCAATACCCTTATATTGGGCATATCTCCCCAACCATGGTAACCGTACATACTCTGCATTTGTTTTCAAATATTTGCTCTGGCTAGCCTTTTTGAATTCTATTCTATGTGCCACCCATCACACGTTTATCAGACGTGGGATGCGGTGTGCCTGCAAGCTTCCTCTTCTCCACCAAAATGCCTCTTCCACAATCAACCACACATTACACAACACACTTCACGATTGCATCCACTGACCTCATCCTCGCAGCAGCAGCAGCAGCAGCAGCAGCATTGACAGCAGAAGTGTGCCTTCTCAGCAGCAGCATTATGGCACTACAAACACAATCACAACCACTGACCTCATTCTCAGCTGCAGCAGCAGCAACAGCAGCAGCGTGCCTCTCGCTCTCATCCTTGCGCTGCTGCTTCCTCCACACCTCCTCTGCATCACGCTGCTGCTGCTGGAGGCTAGGGCCGGGGGCCTTGTCCTCCTTGGCAGGGAGGGGTGTGATGCAGGGTTGCAGGCGCTCCAGCTGCAACAGTAAGAGCAAAATGGTGGTTTGTGTGTGTGCATGTGTTTGCATGCATGTGTTTTGTGTGCATGTGTGTGGGCCTTGTCCTCCTTGACAGGGAGGGGTGTGATGCAAGGTTGCAGGCGCTCCAGCTGCAACAGTAAGAGCAAAATGGTGGTTTGTGTGTGTGCATGTGTTTGCATGCATGTGTTTTGTGTGCATGTGTGTGGGCCTTGTCCTCCTTGGCAGGGAGGGGTGTGATGCAGGGTTGCAGGCACTAACTGCAATAGTAAGAGCAAAATCGTGGTTTGTGTGTGTGCATGTGTTTGCATGTTTGCATGCATATGTTTTGTGTGCATGTGTGTGGTCCTTGTCCTCCTTGACAGGGGGAGGTAATATGCGAGGTTGCAGGCGCTCCAGCTGCAGCTGCAGCAGTTTGACAGACACAGACAGACAAAGAAAAAGCGCTCTTGCTGCGGCAGTTTGACAGACACAGACAGACACAGAAGAAGCGCTCCAGCTGCAGCAGTTATATTTCGCTTGCATCGTGAGATGCATAGGGCTCTGTCATTATTACCAAGGAGAACACAACAACTCAGAGAAACCGGAGAAACGGGAGGAAACTAAAGACTACCCGGTAAAATATAGAAAAGAGGGAAGGGAGGGGGGGAAGTAAACTAAAGAGAGAGTTGTGTTCTCCAAGGAATACAAAGAATGGAGAAGGAAAGCAGAAACCAGAGAAAAGCAGAAAGTGAGAACATCTCACTTTATGCTACACTTCAAAAACCTGAGTTCAGGTGTTTCACACTGAACTGATAAGTTTGACAGACAAGACAGACACAGAAGAAGCGCTCCAGCTGCAGCAGTTTGACAGACACAGGCAGACAAAGAAGCGCTCCAGCTGCAGCAGTTTGACAGATACAGGCAGACACAGAAGAAGCGCTCCAGCTGGAGCAGTTTGACAGACACAGACAGACACAGAAGAAGCGCTCCAGCTGGAGCAGTTTGACAGATACACAGACAGACACAGAAGAAGCGCTCCAGCTGCAGCAGTTTGGCACAGACAGACACAGAAGAAGCGCTCCACAGCAGCAGCAGTTTGACAAAGGCTCTCCAGCTGCAGCTGCAGCAGTTGGACAAAATTGGTGGTGAATAAGAGTACATTCTTGTGTGTGTATGTGTGTGTTTGTGTATGTTTGTGTGCATGCGTATGTGTGTGTTAGTGTATATATGTGTGCATGCGTATGTGTGTGTGCATGCGTATATGTGTGTGAGTGCGTATGTGTGTGTGCATGCGTATGTGTGTGTGAGTGCATGCATGTGTGTGTACGTGGGTGTTTGTGTATGTATGTGTGCATGCGTATATGTGTTTGTGCCTATATGTGTGCGTGCGTGCGTATGTGTGTGTGCATGCGTATATGTGTGTGAGTGCATGCATGCGTGTGTATGTGGGTGTTTGTGTATACATGTGTGCAGTGTGTGTGTATGCACGTGTGTGTATGTGTGTGTGTGCTTGTGTGCGTGTGTGTGTGTGTGTGTGTGTGTGTGTGTGTGAGCGTACACACGTGTGCCATGTCGTGCAGCAGGGATGATGATGGTACACAGCTGTGCTATGTTGTGATGCTACACACATGCCATGTTGTGATGGTACACAGCTGTGCTATGTTGCGATGGTACACACGTGTGCTATGTGCTATGTTGTGATGGTACACAGCTGTGCCATGTTGTGATGGTACACATGTGTGCTATGTGCTATATTGTGATGGTACACACGTGTGCTATGTCGTGATGCTACACACATGTGCTATGTGCTATGTTGCAATGGTACACAGCTGTGCTATGTGCTATGTTGTGATGCTACACACGTGTGCTATGCTGTGATGTTACACATGTATGCTATGTTGTGATGGTACACAGCTGTGCTATGTTGTGATGCTACACTTTTGTGCTATGTGCTATGTTGTGATGGTACATAGCTGTGCTATGTGCTATGTTGTGATGGTACACACGTGTGCTATGTTGTGATGCTACACAGCTGTGCTATGTTGTGATGCTACACACGTGTGCTATGTGCTATGTTGTGATGTTGCGATGGTACACACGTGAGCCATGTTGTGATGGTACACACCTGTGCTATGTTGTGATGGTACGCAGTTGTGCTATGTGCTATGTTGTGATGGTACACAGCTGTGCTATGTTGTGATGCTACACACGTGTGCTATGTTGTGATGGTACACATGTGTGCTATGTGCTATGTTGTGATGGTACACACGTGTGCTATGTGCTATGTTGTGATGGTACACATGTATGCTATGTGCTATGTTGTGATGGTACACACGTGTGCTATGTCGTGATGCTACACACATGTGCTATGTGCTATGTTGTGATGGTACACACGTGTGCTATGTTGTGATGGTACACAGCTGTGCTACATTGTGATGGTACACATGTGTGCTATGTTGCGATGCTACACACATGTGCTATGTTGTGATGCTACACACGTGTGCTATGTGCTATGTTGTGATGGTACACACGTGTGCTATGTTGTGATGCTACACACCTGTGCTATGTTGTGATGGTACACAGCTAAAGCGGCAAGAGCTTGCAGCAAAGTTCAGTATGGGAGAGTTGTCATGTTGTGATGTGCATGCTGCGTATGTTTTCAGCACGTTATGGCGTGCATACTGCATACATTTCAGCACACACCCCGTCTAAGTACAGTACCGTAACCCCCCACCCCTGACTTTACAGCATTACCATAAGGCTTTTGGTGGTACTGTGAGTAAATGGTTTAATTTTTATTTGGGCGCTCGCGCTGTTCAACACGCAAACTATTTGGGAAATTCCTGGCCTCGGAAAACTTTGACTTGGAACAGTCCATCGTTGGCTGCAGCCTGCAGGTGCTGGGTGTAAACCCCTCTGCCAAATTGGGACGTCAAGAACTGACCCAAAACGTTTTACCGTTACAGATGTGGGCGACCTGATAAGTTGCAAGCTCCCTCAGTATAGGCGGTGGTTATTATGGAGATCAGGGCACACAGAGTTGCCCAAAAAGTTGCAAAAGCTCGCAAAAAATGCATCGATTTGGCTGGGCTCGCAAAGCCCCAATGCTCGCACACAAATCATGCTAATTATTTGGGCACCCCGCAACAAGTAGGATTCACAGCACTTTGGTAGCCTTGTGCCCTTGTTCTTGTTGCTGCCTGTTCTTACTACCAGGCATTCGTGCAAGCCAGATCCTTTTATACACTGCAGATGCTCCACCACTCATTCCCACCTCCAGCGCTTTTAAGTGATTTTTGTGACCATTTTTGTTCATTTTTGTGGCAGGACAAAGGCACACACGCCTGACATGTTTGAAGCTGAAACTGCTCTACCACTCTCCTCCCCCCCACGCCTGGATAACCACTGCCTGCTCCTCTTGGCAGGACGCAGATATGCAGGGTTGGCCAGAACTGTGTATATATATACCGTAAATGACCGTATACTTGGTGATTTCCCTGCCAAAAATAACGTATACACAAGCTATATATATGGTTCTTGCCAACCCTACATATGTGTTTACAGGGTTTTGTTCAAAACACGAATAATCTTCTGCTCACCTCCGCCTCCAGCTCCTTGATGATCGCCGTCTGTTCTTCTTGGCAGGACGCAGGTATTAACAGGGTTTTGTTCAAAGCACAAATACTCTACCACTCACCTCCACCTCCAGCGCCTTGATGATTGCCGTCTGTTCTTCTTGGCAAGCTACTGATGTGCGCGCAGCACTGTTGATAAGGGACTGGATGCGTTTCAAATGTGCTCCAGCTTCCTCCCCTATCGAGCCTTGCTCGACTTGCAGCTTGCTGACCATGAGCTCCACCTGTGTGTGTGTATGTGTGTGTGTGTGTTCATGTGTGTGTGTGTCTTTGTGTGCACATGCACGTCTTTAGGCATGCATATATACTGAACCTTGCTCAACTTGCAGCTTGGTGACCATTAGCTCCACCTGTATGTGTGTGTTCATGTGTGTGTGTGTGTTCATGTGTGTGTGTCTTTGTGTGCACATGCGCGTCTTTAGGCATCATATGTATACAGAACCTTGCTCAACTTGCAGCTCGGTGAACATGAGCTCCAACTGTATGTGTGTGTGTGTATGTGTGTGTGTGTTCATGTGTGTGTGTCTTTGTGTGCACATGCGCGTCCTTAGGCATGCATATGTATACAGAACCTTGCTCAACGTGCAGATTGGTGAACATGAGCTCCACCTGTATGTGTGTGTGTTCATGTGTGTGTGTGTGTGTGTGTGTGTGTGTGTGTGTGTGTGTGTGTGTGTGTGTGTGTGTGTGTGTGTGTGTGTGTGTGTCTTTGTGAT
>Ga0307942_1003594_pt1:0-10000 | contig 12520 bp, 16 predicted proteins | sample OrgLakmetagen175_FD_201846 | JGI IMG/M metagenome (GOLD analysis project Ga0307942, IMG submission 201846) | Saline water microbial communities from Organic Lake, Antarctica - #175 | ecosystem: Environmental > Aquatic > Non-marine Saline and Alkaline > Saline | place: Antarctica: Organic...
ATCGTGCCCCTCATACACCCCTGGCAGGGGTGCGGCTGCGCGCCTAGGGCGCGCACTGCCACTGGGAGCAACACTGGCTACCTGCTGCAGGTGCTCCTGCGCGTGTAGCTCCCCTGCTGCGTGCGCAAGCGCTTGCAAAGAGCCAGCTTGGCTCTCCCCAGCCTGGCTGTCCTCTACCATAAATCAGAGAGCCCCAGCCCTCTACAGGACACAGGTGCCTCTGTGCATTGGGCACCACCTGCCTGCTTCTGCTTGTCTCCTCTCTGCTTGCGTTTAGACTTGGCAGGAGCCTCCTTAGAGCCCTTGCAGAACACCACCACCTTGGCTGCTACAACACAACATTCAAAATTTCAAGTGATTTTTTAGATAAATTTGTATGTTTTAGGACCAGCGGGAACATGTGGGACCAGTTTCCAACTTTTTGGGGGGAGGTCCCAAACGAAAAATAATACTGAAAGCCGGTCCCACCCTGTTTCTGGCACTTGACGAAAATTTTTTTTCCTCATGTGAAATTCTTTTTGGGATTTTACGTGTGACCGCAAAATTTTTTGTCAAAAGTGATTTTTTCCCCCAAGAAAAAAAGTAGGAAAATATTTGCGTGTAACCGCCACCTTATAACTGCTTTTTGCATAACAGGGCAGACGGGCAGACAGTGACTCAAAAAGCATGGGGACCTTGAAAGCCAAACGGTGAAGCTGCTAGATATGGAGGATATTCACGGTAACTGAAACTGAAATGGCTCCTTTTCCTTGATTTTCCCCCCTTAATTAATGCAGGGAGTGGTTTCTCTGCCTGATCAATGAACGTTCTTATCTCTATGGAGGTTCTAACATAGCATAATTATACCGACCCATTTTATAACTTCCTAAGGTTTCCTCATTCAAGGATTCTTCTCTTCTTTTACCTCTTATCTTTCTTGGAAAGACCGACAGTTTTGTTTATGAATTCAGGCAAGGCAACCTCTGAGGTGCATGCCGGAAACCATCCATGCATGCGAGAACCATTCCTACATGTTTCCTGCACATCCTGTTCTCCTACCCTCTCTATCAAGCACACACTCGCATACACACACATGCACGCGCATATGCACGCACCTCGTACGACCCCTCCGGAGGAGGACACTGCGTCGAAAGTGGGAGCCCAGCATCACACACAACGTGCCAGAAGCCGCTGGTGGAGGGGGGCAGTATGAGAAGCACGGGATGATCATAGGGATTGAAAGCCAAGTACAGGGAGCGAGGGGCACTGGGCTGTAGGGCGTCGGCAGGGGTGCCTTCACTTAGCGTGAGGGCGAGCACGTTGGTAGGGGCAGCTCCAGCAGCTGCTGCTGCCCAATCCACAATGGCACCTGTACACCACGTGTGTGTGTGTGTTTGTGTGCGTGTGTGTTTGTGTATGTGTTTATGTGTATGCGTGTGTGTGTGCACATGCGTATGTGCGCTCAATCAGTTGGGGTAGATTTGTGGAAAAAGACTTGTGTTGCTAACAAATCAACGCGTCAAGTGGGCCGTAGCTTGGCAAAACGCTGAACAGCCAGTCCTGTGAAACATGGACGCGTGTTTTGCAAGGGAACATTGCGCTGGAAAAAGTACTCACACACATACACATGCAGACGGCCAAATCGACGACATACGTACGCACCGTAGTCTGCAGCCCACCACGACAGATTGCGGTCGAGTGCAGGAGGCTGGCCGGGCCGTGGCTCGATGAAGTTGATGGGGGGGTTTATGAGGGACGCGTACTCATGACGTACGCGTGTGAGCAGGGTCAGGAAGCTGCCCAGAACCTGGGTGTGCAGGAGTGGGGCACACGTGTCAGCCGGTTAATCAAGTGTCTTTGGCCTTCAAGCGTCTACTACAATTCAAACGTCTATGACCTTTTTGATCTCGGCGGTTGGGCATGGTTCACATGTCGTGACCTGAAAATGAGTTCAGTGTTTCCTACAGGAGTGCCTGTGGTTTCCTTTTTCCCCTCTGCCTAGGAAGTACATAAGAGGGGCGTGCAGGAGCCACAAATATTACTGCAAACAGCGAGCGCAAGCAAAGCAGCGTGTCTCTTAAAGAAGCCTGATCCAGCGGAAGAATCGCACATGTGCACAAAAGACGGGACTGCGTCACAGGCCTGCGTGCAGTTCTGATGCAGAGCAGTTCTGATGCAGAGCAGTTCTGACACAGAGCAGTTCTGACACCGAGCAGTTCTGATGCAGAGCAGTTCTGATGCATTGCAGGCCTGCGTGCAGTTCTGATGCAGAGCAGTTCTGATGCAGAGCAGTTCTGATGCAGAGCAGTTCTGATGCAGAGCAGGCCTGATGCAGATCAGTTCTGACGCAGAACAGTTCTGATGCAGAGCAGGCCTGATGCAGATCAGTTCTGACGCAGAACAGTTCTGATGCAGAGCAGGCCTGATGCAGAGCAGTTCTGACGCAGAACAGTTCTGATGCAGAGCAGGCCTGATGCAGAGCAGTTCTGATGCAGAACAGTTCTGATGCAGAGCAGTTCTGACGCAGAGCAGTTCTGATGCAGAGCAGGCCTGATGCAGAGCGGTTCTGATGCAGAGCAGTTCTGATGCAGAGCAGGCCTGCGTGCAGTTCTGATGCAGAGCAGTTCTGATGCAGAGCAGTTCTGATGCAGAGCAGTTCTGATGCAGAGCAGTGCTGATGCAGAGCAGGCCTGATGCAGAGCAAGCCTGATGCAGAGCAGGCCTGATGCAGTGCAGTTCTGATGCAGAGCAGTTCTCATGCATCGCAGAGCACCAGGGGACACATTTTTTTACATTTGTGTAACCTATTGTTAATGCACCCACGAGTGCGTACACGATCCTCAGAAGCCCTCCTACCAAAAAGAAGGACAGGAAAAAGCAGCCAGGCAGTCCCAGAAGCGTAAACAAGGCCGGACCTGATTGGACAAGGTGGAGGCAGATACCAGCGGAGTGCCTGCGCTGCAAAACTGTAGCAGCAGCATGGACTTGGCCACCCGCTCCGCCACCGCAGGGTCTGCCTCTTGCAAGATACCCTGTCATTGTTTTGCAGCAGTGGCACAAGGTGTGAGCTTTTGAAATGGAAAGGGTTGTAAAGTAAGAAAGCAGCGTGGACTTGGTCACCCTCTCCGCCACTGCAGGGTGTGCCTCTTGCAAGAGTTGTGATTAGGGTTGGCCAGGACCATACATATATACGGTGTATATACGGTATTTCAAGCAGAGAAATCACCATACATACATACGGTCATATACGGTGTGCGTATACGGTTCTGGCCAACCCTAGTTGTGAAGTATGCAAGTAGCGTGGACTTGGGCACTCTCTCAGCTACAGCAGGGTCAGCTCTGAATGCAAAAAGCCTTGGTCACGCAACCGGATTTACGTACGTATGTATGACTTTGGCCGACCCCTCACAGGGGACCTCGATTTTTACAGCAACATGCATTTCTCCCATACCATTTCCCGGGACTTGAGCACATTTCTTATTAATGGTGCGCTGAAACCTCTTCTGACTTTTTGCAACAGTCCGTCCCCAGATCATAGCCTGTCATGATAAGTCTGATAAAAGCAGACAGGGCAAGATGGAGAAGCATTTCCTCACACACTTGAGCACCAAGAGTGGACCATGAATCACATGACTTTAATGCATTCCTTACCTCCAGCAGCACCAAATCACAGCCTGTCGCGGCGAAGACATTAAAGCAACCAAGAGTGGACATTATCTTGCATAAGCTACATTCCTTACCTCCAGCAGCACAAAACCACAGCCTGTCGCGGCAAAGACACTAAAGCACCAAGAGCGGACATTATCTTGCATAAACTACACCCTTTACCTCCAGCAGCACAAAATCACAGCCTGTCACGGCAAAGACACTAAAGCACCAAGAATGGACAATATCTTTCATAAGCTACATCCCTTACCTCCAACAGCACAAATAACAGCCTGTCGCGGCAAAGACACTAAACCACCAAGAGTGGACAATATCTTGCACAAGCTACACCCTTTACCTGCAGCAGCACAAAATCACAGCCTGTCGCGGCAAAGACACTAAACCACCGCTAAACCACCAAGAGTGGACAATATCTTGCATAAGCTACATCCCTTACCTGCAGCAGCACCACACCCACAGCCTGCCACGGTAAGAAAAACACTAAAGCACCAAGAATGGACAATATCTTGCATGAGTTCATGACATCCCTTATCTGCAGCAGCACCACACCCATAGCCTGTCACGGTAAGAAAAACACAAAAGCACCAAGAGTGGACCGTGCCTTACATGAGTTCATGACATCCCTTACCTGCAGCAGCACCACACCCACAGCCTGTAACGGTAAGAAAAACACTACAGCACCAAGAGTGGACCAGTTTGTATTTGAGTTCAATACATCCCTTACCTCCAGCAGCATGCGATCCCCCAAACCAGCCATTGTGTTGATACCAAAAGAAGCACGTCGTCCAGCTGCCAGCGCTCCAGGCAAGGTGGCAGGGTCATCCCACTGTGGGGCAAACAAATCAGCGCTGCCTGCAGGAGATAAATGGTAGCGTTATTTAGATTTGGGGTGGAAGACGCAGCATGCACAGAACGGATGCCAGTGCTCCAGGCAAAGTGGCAGGGCCATCCTATTAAGGCAAACAGGACAGCGCTGCCTACAGAATTTAAACAACATATTTCAGCTTGGGGGTGGAGGACATAGCCTGCACAAAACGGATGCCAGTGCTCCAGGCAAGGTGGCAGGGTCATCCCACTGTGGGGCAAACAAATCAGCGCTGCCTGCAGGAGATAAATAGTGGCGTTTTTCAGATTTGGGGGGAAGACACAGCATGCACAGAACGGCTGCCAGTGCTCCAGGCAAGGTGGCAGGGCCATCCTGTTGCGAGGCAAACAGGTCAGCGCTGCCTTCACATCAAGGTTCATACATCAATGTAAGGATAATTGATATTGATTCTGATCTATATGGAGCGCTGCCTTCACATCAGTGTGCAGACCATGTGCGCCATTTATTTGTGTGGTGTAAGTTCGGAAGAGGGGGGGAGCAATTCAGCTTCCAGTTCCCCTCTCATTTCGGACTGCTGTGTAGATTGTGCGGTGGTGCAATATGTACTGTGTGTATGAACACTTGTATGTATGAAAATGCGAGAGAGAGAGAGAGAGAGAGAGAGAGAGAGAGAGAGAGAGAGAGAGAGTGTGAGTGAGTGAGTGAGTGAGTGTGCACTCGTGCGTGTCTGTGGCTCTGTGTAATTATGAAGTGAGATACATGATGAGCACGCACATAAAGCATTTCAAGCCTGCGTGATCTTGAACGCAGGCTGTTCTGCCTAGCTCATTTTCCGCTCTCTTTGAGGGTACCTGCAGCATGTGTCTGAGGCTGTGTAATTATGAAGTGAGATGCTCGGTGAACACGCACGTAACAACATACCTGTAGGGTGGGCCAGAACCATATACTTATACGTATATACGGTGTACACACGGTATTTTTAGCAGGGGAATCACCATACATACGGTCATATCCGGTGTGTAAATAAGATTCTGGCCATCCCTACATACCTGCGATGCGTGTTGCCAGAGTGCTCAGAAGAGCGGGTTTGTTGTTGATGAGGTACTCGCGTGCGTCGTTACGAAACTGGTCGTTCACCTGGCAGTGTGTTCAAATGTGTGTGTGTGTTTGCTGTTTTTGTACAACCGCGCGTGTGTGTGTGTGTGTGTGTGTGTGTGTGTGTGTGTGTGCGTGTGTGTGTGTGTGTGTGTGTGTGTGTTTGCTGTATTTGTACAACCGCGCGTGTGTGCGTGTGTGTGTGTTTGCTGTATTTGTACAACCGCGCGTGTGTGTGTGTGTATGTGTGTGTGTGTGCTGTATTTGTACAACCGCGTGTGTGTGTGTGTGTGTGTGTGTGTGTGTGTGTGTGTGTGTATGTGTGTGTGTGCGCGCGCGTGCGTGTGATTGAACACCCTACTGAAGCCCAGCTCACGTGAATAATGCATATAACGCTGGCTGCCATCTGTGCACTATACACGAAGCACCTTTTGCTGCATCCTTAATAAACCAGTTACCCACCATACTATGCGGGCACACACACACATGCATGTACCCGCACACAAAAGCACGTGCACACGCAAACACATGCGCACACACACAAACCCTACCTGCATCCATACACCCCAATGGGGGAAGCCCCTCACCCCCCCTCTAGGTAACAAACTGCTGTCACCGAGAGCTGCTATTAGTTTCAATCCCCTGCAGGTGCAAGGGCGTATGGTTGGTCAAACTATGACTGACAGCTGCTATTAGTTTCAATCCCTTGCAGGTACAAGCGTATGTATATTCATCCTAGTATTGACAGCTGCTATTAGTTTCAGTCCCTGCAGGTACAAGCGTATGTACACTCATGCTGGTACTGACAACTGCTATTAGTTTTGATCCCCTGCAGGTATAAGGGCGTATGAATAATCATTTCAATTCCCTGCAGGTACAAGGGCGTAAGAATGACCATACTGTCACTGACAGCTGCTTCTAGTTTCAATCCCCTGCAGGTATAAGGGCGTAAGAATGACCATGCAAGTCACAGAAGAGTGGCATACAGTAACAAGTACTGCTGAGGGGCAGCTTGGTGTGTGTATGTGTGCGTGTGTGTGCGTGTGTGTGTGTCTCATGTGTGTTTGTGTGTATGTGTGTTTGTGTGTTAATGTGTGTGTGAGTGCGTGTGTATGTCTACGTGTGTGTGTGCGTGTTTACGTGTGTGTGTGTGTGAGTGCGCGCGTGAGAAATATGTATGAACGCGCAAGTACACAAGCTGAACCAGAAACGTGAACGCATTCGTACATACAAACGAAGCAGTTATCGTTGAGAGCTGCCAATCTCTATGAGCCACTGCTAAGAGGCAACAGTGGAAATGGACGTGTGACATAAGTAGGGTTGGCCAAAACCATATATCCATCTCTATGAGCCTCTGCTAAGAGGCAACAGTGGAAATGGACGCGTGACATAAGTAGGGTTGGCCAGAGCCTTACATCCCGGTATATATATACACGTGTATGGTGTATATACGGATATTTTATGCAGGGATTTCATTAAAGATGTGGTCATATACGGATATACGACGTATATATACGGTTCTGGCCAACCTTAGACACGAGCCAAAGTTAGACAGTAGTGCAGATCTGGTGGTTGTAGGAAGAAAACTGCAGCAGGCAATGAAACCACTAATCAGCAGCAGGCAATTAAACCACTAATCTGCAGCAGGCGAGTATACACTATACCGCAGCAGGCAGTTAAACTACTAATCTACAGCAGGCGACTATACACTAAACCACTAATCTGCAGCAGGCAACTATACACTAAACCACTAATCTGCAGCAGGCAACTATACACTAAACCACTAATCTGCAGCAGGCGACTATACACACAACCACTAATCTGCAGCAGGCGACTATACACACTATACCACTAATCTGCAGCAGGCGACTATACACTAAACCACTGATCTGCAGCAGGCGACTATACACTAAACCACTAATCTGCAGCAGGCGACTATACACACTATACCACTAATCTGCAGCAGGCGACTATACACTAAACCACTAATCTGCAGCAGGCGACTATACACTAAACCACTAATCTGCAGCAGGCGACTATACACTATACCACTAATCTGCAGCAGGCGACTATACACTATACCACTATTCTGCAGCAGGCGACTATACACTGAACCACTAATCTGCAGCAGGCGACTATACACTATACCACTGCAAAGGAAACCTGAAAGGAAACCACAGGCAATTTATCACTACCCACATCACAGGCAGAAATTAACAAGTTGCAGCGGTAGGACCTCGCATTTAGACCTACAAGCACAACAAATAAATATGATCTGGTCTGGCCAGCCCTACACCTAATGTACCCGGCGAATTAAAACCTGCATACCTGAAAAAACTAACTGGCCTGTTCACGGACCACCAGGCCCTCAGGGTAGCTACTCAATGCCTTCATCATTGCTCAACGCCGTCATCACCACTCAACGGAGGACCACTCGACAGAGGAGACACAAATACGCAAAGCTTTCATCACCCCTCGACGGAGGAAACACAAATACGCAGGTAGTGTGAGCCGCGACAGGGGTGCAGGGAGGGTGCGCAGAAGCGGACCATTAGGCCCTCAGAGCAGTTACTCAACGCCTTCGTCATCACCCAAAGCCTTCATCATCACTTAACACCTTCATTATCGCTTAACGACTTCATCATCGCTCAACGCCTTCATCGCCACTCGACGGAGGAAACACAAATACGCAGGTGAGATCCACGACAGGGGTGCAGGGAGGGTGCGTAGAAGCGGACCATTAGGCCCTCAGAGCAGTTACTCAACACCTTCATTATCGCTCAACGCCTTCATCATCACTCAACGCCTTCATCACCACTCGACGGAGGAAACACAAATACGCAGGTGAGAGCCACGACAGGGGTGCAGGGAGGGTGCGCAGAAGCGGACCACTAGGCCCTCAGAGCACTTACTCAACGCCTTGGTCATCACCCAATGCCTTCATCATCACTTAACACCTTCATTATCGCACAACGCCTTCATCATCACTCAACAGAGGCAACACAAATACGCAGGTAGTGTGAGCCACGACAGGGGTGCAGGGAGGGTGCGCAGAAGCGGACCACACTATGGGACGAGTGTCACTGCCAGCGGTTATTTTCCCCTGTTACCTCAACCACCAGTCATTGTGTTTCTATTCATACCACGCTCTCCTAGCACGGCCAGCAGTTGTGTTTCTGTTCATGCCACCGTCAACTGCCAGCAATTGTCTCTGTGCTCATACCGCCCTCACCTAGCACGGCCAGCAGTTGTGTTTCTGTTCATGCCACCGTAAACTGCCAGCAATTGTCTTTGTGCACCTGCCACCCTCACCTAGCACGGCCAACAGTTGTGTTTCTGTTCATGCCACCGTCAACTGCCAGCAATTGTCTCTGTGCTCATGCCGCCCTCACCTAGCACGGCCAGCAGTTGTGTTTCTGTTCATGCCACCGTCAACTGCCAGTAATTGTCTTTGTGCTCATGCCACCCTCACCTAGCACGGCCAGCAGTTGTGTTCCTGTTTATGCCGCCGTAAACTGCCAGCAATTGTCTTTGTGCTCATGCCACCCTCACCTAGCACGGCCAGCAGTTGTGTTCCTGTTTATGCCGCCGTAAACTGCCAGCAATTGTCTTTGTGCACCTGCCACCCTCACCTAGCACGGCCAGCAGTTGTGTTTCTGTTCATGCCACCGTCAACTGCCAGCAATTGTCTCTGTGCTCATGCCACCCTCACCTAGCACGGCCAGCAGTTGTGTTCCTGTTTATGCCGCCGTAAACTGCCAGCAATTGTTTTTGTGCACCTGCCACCCTCACCTAGCACGGCCAGCAGTTGTGTTCCTGTTTATGCCGCCGTAAACTGCCAGCAATTGTCTTTGTGCACCTGCCACCCTCACCTAGCACGGCCAGCAGTTGTGTTCCTGTTTATGCCGCCGTAAACTGCCAGCAATTGTTTTTGTGCTCATGCTGCCCTCACCTAGCACGGCCAGCAGTTAAAAGTGTTTCTGTTCATGCCATCCTCAACTGTCAGTTGCTGTTAATGCCACCCCATTATGTTTCTGTGCACACCACATCTCACCTGCCACGGCCAGCAGTTGTGTTTCTGTTCATGCCATCCTCAATTGTGTTGCTGATAATGCCACCCCGTTATGTTTATGTGCACACCACATCTCACCTGCCACTGCGCCAGTCGTCATTTTCATACTCATGCCACCCTCACCTAGCACTGCCAGTAGATGTGATTATGTTCAACCCTCACCTAGCAATGCCAGCTGATGTGTTTCTGTTCACACACTCGCTTGAGCACAGCATACCCTCACCTTTCTGTTCACACCCTCACCTAGCACTGCCAGTTGATGTGTTTCTGTTCAACCCTCACCTAGCAATGTGTTCACACCCTCACCTAGCACTGCCAGTTGATGTGTTTCTGTTCAACCCTCACCCAGCACTGCCAGTTGA
>Ga0307942_1003597_pt1:0-7500 | contig 12508 bp, 13 predicted proteins | sample OrgLakmetagen175_FD_201846 | JGI IMG/M metagenome (GOLD analysis project Ga0307942, IMG submission 201846) | Saline water microbial communities from Organic Lake, Antarctica - #175 | ecosystem: Environmental > Aquatic > Non-marine Saline and Alkaline > Saline | place: Antarctica: Organic...
CCTACCGTGACCAGCCGCGAGATTCAGACCGCGGTGCGCCTGGTGCTGCCCGGCGAGCTGGCCAAGCACGCCGTGTCCGAGGGCACCAAGTCCGTCACCAAGTTCACCAGCGCTTAGAGGGGCTGTGGGGGGGGCTGCGGCTGACTGACTGATTGCTGGCTGGAGGACAGCAGCAGAAAGCGGGATCCATCAAATCCAAAACAAACGGTGTTTTTCAACACCACCTTCCCCTGTTTGTCTGTCTGGTGAGCTTGTGCTTCCACTTAAATCCCCCCATGGATGGCTGGCATGGTACAGTGCTATGTGAATAGCAGTGGTGCAAAATGCTGTGACAGGAAGTGAAATCGGAATTGTCCCCCTTGCAGCTGCCTCTGTGTGCATGTATGGGGAAGCTGATTGGTTTGGAAAATTCCATGCCATAGCCTTCCTTGACATGAACTCGTGGTATGTGTGGCAGAGTGCCAGGCATGCATTTTGCATCGTGATGTGCACGCAAGGAACAGATGAGACCACCCTTTGTGTGCCTTGTGCTTTAGCCTCAGATTTCAACCTCTCACATCACAAGTGACAGCATTGCTACGGCCAACTTTCGACTAAAGTCAACCTTTGCCTCAAGGCCAGTAGTTGCCGCATCGCACCCGTCATGCCCAACAGTGCCCAACAAAACCCACAGGAAGTCAAATCAGTTGGATTAATACGATTTTCAGAGTGTATTAGTTTACAGACACAGCCATCAGTCCAAACGTGCGGCTGCTAGGCTGTGTACTATGTAAAACATGTCATGACGAATCATGGTACCACCAGCTTAAGCATGGCTACTTCCTGTGGCATCCTCCCTTGGATTTAACTTCTTCCCCAATAAGCTTTTTTCTCCCTAGCTAAGATCTCCGCCCGTGCCCTCCTTACTTCTTATTTTTCCCGTTCAACCTCTTGCTGCCTTTTTTTTCTTCTTCCACTTCTTTTTCTTCTTTCTACTTCAGCGTAGGCAGTAGGGAGTTTGCAATCTCCCCTAGATCTATCATACATCAAAAATTTCAGCCGCATCAGCTGCTTGCAGCCAGCGGCCAGAAAAGTCTGACGATGTAATACCCTCGAACTCAAAAAAATTGTGCAAATGGACAATGGACTTATCAGGTCAATGGACAAGAAGGGAAGAAACTCTCGACTCTCAATTGAATGACTGCTTGTCACGCAATTTGGCATGACAGAAATCAAAAAACCATGCAGGCAGTGAAAACCACTCCCCACATTAATTAAGGAAAAGGAGCCACTTTAAACAGCGTGACAGACTAATAGTATCTTTAAATTTGCGCTGGCCGAGATCAGTTCCCCCCCATTTTGGCTTAACCCTTTGCTGGATGAGACCAGCAACAAGAAAACCAGCCACATAATTTTGGATGCCGGTTACCCTTGACCCTGATATAAACCCAACCCATTGTAACAGGTCAATTTATCGAACGTCCCATCTTGGGTCCCTTAAGGGGGGAAACGCAAAGCACAAGAAAGTGTATCAGGTTGTTTAAAAAATTGTCTGGACGTTGTGCCCTCCAAGCTCCAAGCTAAAACACACGAAGACACTTTTTCTTCTGCTCCTTGAGAACTGCAGGACATGCTTGCCCATGCCTAGTTTTCCTCAATAGGTTGCTGTGTAAGAGTTGGCCGGAATGCACGTGCAGGCGAGTGCGTCAAGCAGCGTACCCGTTAAACCTCTGAGAGTCTGTTATAATGGTGGTCAGCGTAAAGGCTTTAATATGAAAATTGCACTGGCGTACGTTGAAAAGCAGAGCAACATGATGACTAACTCAACTTCCCATGCTTTAAAAGGCAGCTTTCGGAATGAGAACATCATCAATTACCAGTCAAAGACTAAGTAATGACGAGTATGATTTGTCGCTTAATACAAGGAACGAAACATACCACTTCAATAAGGAATGCGCAAGTGGACATAAACACCGATACACAGTAGCACAATTCACAAATGTCAAAGGAGGAGGCAGTAAAGCAATATAAAAGCTTCCTGTAGTCATGCATAAGCGTCGGCAAGATTTTTAATTCCCTATCAATTACTCTAATTACTCTACACATAACAATGTACTGCATTTGACAAACAAGTCTTCAGTGAGATTTAACCAGGCAGTCCTTCTCAGCACATGAAAAGGAGCAATTCTGCATCCTAGATGAGAGTTTTCTTCTCCATTCTTAAACTCTCTCTATCTCCTTTTGGTCTTCCTCTCTTTTTTCTCTTTTTTACTCAGATTTGCACCCTGACTAAAGCGAAGCCATAGTAAATACTATGACCTCTGAAGGATATTTACATTTGACTGAATGACACGTGATCCATGCTTGCTTCTCAGATACTAAAACAGCTCAATTTCCATCGCCGCAAATCCCTTGCTTACTACGCACCGTTACGGAGTCTGCCACCCTTCCTGTGCACACACAAAAAAGTCAACTTATTAAATGCGGCGCCTGACCACACAAATGTGGGCGATTTGAGTATTGAATTTTGTTAGGTGCCGTGCGTACACGTACTCACACCCCGAAAAATAAATATTCCACCCCCAAAAACAGCAACCACCATCTCTAAAACAATTTAATTCTAGTGAAAATTTAGCCACCCCTCTAAAATGGGCTTTTGCAACCCTGGGCTTGCGTGTGGCCACCTTCACCTTCCACAAACTTAAGGAAATGGAAGCCACTGCCACTGTCGCTCTTGCTGTTGTTTCTGTTGCTATCGCTGCTGCTGCTGCTGCATGCGTGTGATAACTTTGCGTGCTGGTCGGGTGCTATAGCTAGAGCGTGCGTGGGTGCGTTATATATGTGTGTGTGCGTGTATGTGTGTGTGCACACGTGTGTGCATTTCATTCCTGCTGCTGCATGAGCGGCATGCTTGCATTCCTGTCTCAACTTCATTTGTTGCAACCACAGAATGCAATGCCGACTACACATCCTGCAACCAAGGCCTGGCTGCCTGCTGCTGCTCCTTTGCAGGCAAGCTCACCTCGCAGGGGCCGGTGGAGCGGGGAACCCTCCCTGACCGCTCATCGCTGCTATAAAATAATTACTTTACACTATTGTCCCTGAACCGCCACCCCTAAAAGTAAGTGTATGATCAATTTATAAACCACCGCTTTCACAGTAATACCTCACCGCCACCTCCAAAAAAGTTAATTAGAGGCGGTGATATCCTAAATGTACGGTATAATACAGTCGGTATATGGTATATGGCTTTTTCATTGATAGGGATGCGTAACAGTCCCTACGTGGTGCCCCAAACTCACCACGTGCATCACACCTATGTGTCCAACTATATGCTTTGCATGCAGGCTGCACAAGCATGCACTATGATGCAAAGCCGTATCCTCCTTTTTGTGACATATGCTTAGAAGCCATGCTTTAGGCCCACAGTCAGAATCACCCTTGCAGACTCACCATCAGAGGTGGTGATGAACTGCGCATGCAGAGAGTCACGACCCACGTCAAAACGCAGGAAACCGTAATCGTTGACGCCCTTTTCGAGCCAGGTGTCGGAACGCTCCCCATCCTCCACAGCAGTCAATTCATGCCCTCCTGTACCCGCCACAAAATGCGTTACCCCATCTCCAGTGTCATCCGTGCACTCATCTGCCTCCAATGGGCAGCTACGGTAGTACGTGTGCACGTGACCTGCACATTTGAGTGTGTGTGTGTGCGCGTGTGTGTGTGTAATACGTGACCAGGCCAAGCACACCGCACCATGTTTGCATAGCAATGATCCCGAGTTTGCTGATGCATCGAGGAAGAACAGAGGGAAAATATGCAGACAGCAACAACCACCGCCTTCCCTTTTTTTTAAGAAAGTGGCAGTAGGTTGCACCGGCTCAAATGGCAACAGAATGTAGCGTATAAATGCAACTTGGACGAGAACTTAAGAATCTGTGACGCGCTTGCAGGGCAAGGACACTTTCTAGGCATGCCTAAAAGCAAACCAACTCCAGATAGAAAAAATGTGTCTATAGGGGGAGGTGAGTGCGTTTACCTTGATTTCCCACCTGCGATTGTTAGGTCCACTCGATACTGTATGAGGAGGGTTTCGAGCATGCCTCGAAGCTGTTTTCCAATGTCTCTGTTTTTGTGGTGGGGGTACACAACGTACATCGGTCTATGTAAGACCACCACAAGCCAGGGTGTGTCGCACCGGTTGACTGCCGCAAAGTCCTTTTGGAGCCACCTGTTTTTATTAATGGAAAAAAGAATAAAATATGGAACCGTTTGCGTGTGTAAGCAACATATCGCATTTCTTTAAAACCTCTTTGCTAAATCAACCTCAAGGATTCATCCAAGTATCAAGAGACCATTGCACAAGTTCTAGCCTCTGGTAGCTAAAAGCAGTGTATAACACAAATTTTGTTAGCGCACATCTGGTAAGCTCTTGCAACAAAGAAGCCTGGACATTTTTAACAGGTTTCCTTGGAGTATCAGCCCCACTTAAGTTGACAAACTTGGCTGCTCACTGAGATTTTACTGCAATCCTCGTGTGATACTTGTATGCAGGTCACGGGTGTAATTAAAAACTCACACTGCAAGGGGGCTGATTGACCCAGGAGCTTGTGCCAAAAGCCAGGAGCGGCAGAGGATGCTAATCAGCCCACACACACCCTAGAGTACACAAAGCTCCACACACCTCAGTCCCACTTAAGCCGCATTCATTAGGTATATAATGAGCAAGGACCCTGAAGGCGCACTCACTTCTCACCTGTACTGGTCAGACCCTGGGTTGCAGTCGTGCTCTGTTGAGATGACAGAGAAGTGGGTATTGGCAAAGTTGTAGGAGTACCTGTAGGCGTGTACATGCATGAGTATGCTAAGGCTGAGCTTCACGAACATACATAAAATGTCTGTAACTTCCACGAAATCAAGAAAAGGCTCTGCTGTTCCGCAAAGCGCAGATATGCCAGAGTGGGCCATCAAAAAGATTTGCCGTGCCTTGCAAGTATGACATGATAACAGTCAGGAGATACGAGCCTCTTACCCCCTAAGCCATTCATCTAGACTCCAGTCTTCATGACTAGTTTATAGTTCAAAAATGCTGATTGCCACAAACTAAAGGAGAGAACGGTGGTGCTGCCTGCAATTTGTTCAGTTAAGCAAACTCTGCGGCCTTGGGCATGGATCAGGCCTGTGCACTTCACGGTGTACGGTACGGTACGCTTTTTACTGTACGTACCGTAATTTTGTCAATTACGGCGTAATTACGAATTTGGAGGGCCGTGATTTACCGTAATTACGGTAATTTACTGTACGGTGTACGGTTCGGTGCCAAGCTGGCACTGCCAGTGCAAAAATGGCCTCAGAAAGGCCTCTCCGCCCCAACACCTCCCACTTCCACCTCCAGCATGTTCCTCTTACGCGCTGACGCCACAGAAATGCTTGGAACCTGAAAGACCCTGAGGCTGGGTTGGGGTTGCATCAGCTCGGGAAAAGGGCCCAGCAGTGTGGCTTGCATGAATACTCAAAGTCGGACGCAGAACTTGATTCCTGCTTGATAGTTTGTGTTTAGTTTATTAACAAAAAAAAGAAATATTTTGGGTCGAAATTGCACCAGAACGGCCAAATCACGGTCAAAATTGTACTGTACAGTGGCACGTCTTGTACGGTCTGACACCGTAATTTTGGCCAACCGTAATTTGGACCGTATTGTATGGGGTAATTACGGCCGGTATCGTAATTACGGTCCAAAATCCAACTATACGGCTTATGTGCACAGGTCTGGCATGGATACAAACTGTGTCCAAACAGCCAGGCAATAAGGCACTTAGACACATCCTCTGACTATTTATACACCCCTCGTGTCCATCTCCTTTTTTACAGAGCCTGAAACGGCAGCACGCACGTCCAAGCACCCCCAATCTATGGAAATGCTGACCACCCCTGTTCTAAACCTTACTTCTTACCTCACTTTGTGAAGGGCCTCAACCAACAACACTACCAGATATGCAAAAAGCTGTACAATTCACGACCATGTACCGTGTAACATGAATTTTTCCCGGTGCAAGCAGTGACTCAAGGGTTTGAGCACCTATGTTGGCCAACCTGTGTCCACTAGACCTTGGAGTTGCATTCTACACACATTGCATGCAAAGTGGCTATGCATTGCCACATATCCATCATGGTGTTGTCATGTTGTCATATTTAGTAAATGAGAGAATGGCCAACCTCTGTGCTACTCACCAGAACGGGGGTTTGTCTGTGGAGCTTGACTTTGGCATTGAAAAGCGCGCAGCTGTCATAACGCCACACTCCCCCGCGCTGTCATTGCTGCAAAACCAAGACTCTGCAGCTCCTGTGAAGAAATGGCGTAATTAAGGGTCGTAATAGTGCTTAAATTACGGGCAGCATAGCAGCCACAGTGGTCCAAAGTGTCAGAGCCCTCTGATGATGTGCAACACGTCCACTGTGGATTAAAGGGACGTTCGGGTCTCAGCGCACCAGGAGCAGGGAATCTGACTCAGCTGGCCAGGAAAAGCACAGCATGCAAGCAGATTCCATTGAGAGTGCAGCCTTTGTGCCACAGCTCAGAATACAAAAGAACTAAACGCAGCTTAAAACAAACATTTGTCCCAGCCCACAATTCACTGTATAAGCTGCAAGCAGAGGCAATTGAGAGCGCAGAACTGTGCCACAGCTCAGAATACAATGAAACAATGTTCCAGCCCACGATTCACGACAAAGTATGCCCTAACCTGATGGGTCCTTGCTGCTATCCCCCTCGTAGTAGCCGTAGTCAAAATTACCTTGCAGATGAGGGTTTGCACACAAGTTTTAGTGCTCTAGTTAAAGAATTGGAGGTGGAGATACCGGTGCGTTATGCAGGTGTATAATTCCTACCTTACCAGGGCAAATTTGTTTGTATGTGAGTGTGCATGTGTGTATAACAACTGTATTAACAATATAATTTATTAACAAGCATTGAAGCTCAACAGGTATGCACAACCTGAAGCAGGCTACATATTATTACGTACCGGGTATACACAGAGGTCAGGTAGACACAGAGGTCAGGTATACACAGAGGTCACTCGATTTGTACTCAGATACTTAAGAAGAAACAGGACAGGACAGCCTTTCATAGACACAAGCGCACATGCAATAAAGCATGCATTTTCCTGCCAAAAAAAGATTCACGAGTTTAAGGAGGCAAATTTGAGCCCCATTTGCATTTGAACTAAAAGTCAGAGAGTATTAGGCTTCAGCTGCTTTATAACCTGGACGCCCTTAACACGGCATCGTTTCCTCTTCTTTTGTACAATCTTAGGCTGTGCCGAACATGTATTCAAATGGATTTACAACACTCGTGCGTGCGCTCATTGGCCTAACAGTTGGCGAATTATGTCAAGAGCAAGCTAGCAAGTGATACTTTGATCCCATTGCTGTTAGCTCTGACCGTATTCTTTTTGGGGAAAGAAACTCTTTGCTGATACGCGGAATTAGCCTCAGACTCCTAGCCTTCTTGTGTTATGTGTG
>Ga0307942_1003601_pt1 | contig 12506 bp, 16 predicted proteins | sample OrgLakmetagen175_FD_201846 | JGI IMG/M metagenome (GOLD analysis project Ga0307942, IMG submission 201846) | Saline water microbial communities from Organic Lake, Antarctica - #175 | ecosystem: Environmental > Aquatic > Non-marine Saline and Alkaline > Saline | place: Antarctica: Organic Lake...
GCCCGCTGGCGCAGACACCCCTCGCGAGGGCCACGTGAAGAGGAGACGGCGAGGCTGGTCTCCTGATAACCATGCATACCAACACAGGTCGCCAGACCCGACAAAAATTGAGAGAGCCACTGCAACAAGCACAGCGGCTCTATTTTTTTTTTTCATCATGCCATCGAAAAGATACTTGAGTGAGAGAGTATTTAGGTTGCATTTTCAGCCACGAGTTAAACAGAAAGAGTGGGGCCGTCTCACACACAAGGGGACGGCCAAAATTGCTCCACAAGGTGACACAGGTATATAATAAGCGACTGACTGCCATCAGGCATAACAGCCATCTTGCTGCGTCCATCCTGCTGCTCTATGTACAGAAGTGCGATGCCTAAAACAAGTGACTGCCGTCAGCCATAACAGCCATCCCGTGTTCATCCTGCTGTTAAAAAAGAGCGATGCCTAAAATGAGTGACTGCCGTCAGCCAAAACAACCACCCTACCGCGTTCATCCTGCTGTCAAAAACACAAGTGCTGTTCTGAAAAGTCACACATAGCATGTCCTCTTAAATAGCATTTGTGGGCTCGTTGTGATGAGGAAACTAGCAAAGGACCACTGCTTGTGCCCTCCTGCTTATATCACCCACCCAGCAATCCTGTACATGTACATGTAATAACATGGTACTCATACACATTACACACACATATCACACTCACACACAGAACGCACGTATACGCGCACATACACACACCCACACACCCACACACACAAACACACACTCACACACAGAACGCACGTACGCGCACACATACACACACATACAAACACACACGTATTGCACAAGCTGTCGCGTGTCTCGTGCTTTTCATTCCTTATAAACGGGAAGATAAATTACAGACCATTGCTGAGGAACAAACCTGCGGGCTCATGCCACCTCGCTCGCGCGCGCACAAATAATGTGCTATGCAGGGCATTACTCCACAAATGAGACCGAAACTGCGTGCTCATGCCACCTCGCTCGTGCGCATCATATATACGCAACAAAAGCAAGTCCTCCACAAATGAGACCAAACCTGCTGGCTCATGCCTTTGCAACACATGCCACTGCAGCACACCACACACACTGGAAAACTCAAACTCTGAGATGCTGCGCTAGGCTTATCGCTGGCGTGTGACGATGGTGCGCTCTCTCCTCATCTGAAATTCCCCTGTGTGTGTGTGTGTGTGTGTGTGTGTGTGTGTGTGTGTGTGTGTGCGCGCACGCGTCTGTACACGTGTGTGTGTGTGTGTTTGTGTATGCGTGCGTGTTTGAATGTGTCTGGGTGCATCTTTGTGTATATCTCTGTGCGTGTTCAAGTGTGCGTGTGCACGTGTTTGTGTTTGTGCGCATGGTTACGCGTGTGTTTGTGTGCATGCACGCGTGCATGTGTGCGTGTGTGTACTTGCAATACACATTTGTATGTGTGCTGTTGTTGTGTAGCCATTCATTTACCTTGAGAGTCTAAGGCACACAGCGCACGCAGGACCAGGGTCTCAGGCTCCCCCATAGCTACCATCTCATCTAGCAGCTTTCTGTGGTGTGTGTATGTGCGTGTACGCGTTTGTGTGTGTATGTGTGTGTGCATGTGTGTGTGTGTGTGCCACAATTCGGTTCTCATCAGAAACAGAATACCCACTGAGATTCTCGTGTGCGATGCTTTCCGCTGCAAGTGTGCTGAAGTCTAGCATAATCACTTTCGTGAAAGGACATTGGACACGAATAAAAGCTTAAAGCACGAGCATAACATGCACGCACACTCACACACATACACACATACACACACACGCACCTGAGCTTCATGGATCCACCAATGTGAATGCGCCGACGGATTTTGTCTTCAAGCCGGTGAATGCGCTCGCGCTGCACGCATGTGTATGTATGTGTATGCGTGTGTGTGTACATGTGTGTGTGCGCGTGCGTATGTGTGCATCTGTATGTGTGTTTGAACTAGTCAATGTGTGAATGTGTGTGTATGTGCGTCTGTGTGTGCGTGTGTGTGTGAGTGTGTGAATGCGTGCGTATATGTGTGTCTGTCTGTATGTATGGACTAGTCTGTGTGTGTGTGTGTGTGTGTGTGTGTGTGTGTGTGTGTGCGTGCGTGCGTGTGTGAGTGTGTGTGTGTGTGTGTGTGTGTGTGTGTGTGTGTGTGTGAAAAACAGTGTTTCATCAGACCCACTTTAATGTAAAAGCAAGATGTGACCTGGCCTCCATCACAAAAATCCATGAGAATTTGGTGTTTCAAAGCATTCCAATTGGTGTGTGTGTTGAGCTCTGCTACTTCAAAATGCTCATAATTGTTTAGGTGCGCACGCATTTCCACATACGCACACACACATTAACAGACACACACACACACTAGTACAGCCTGGATAGACACATACACACACAATTCCACATACGCACGCACGCACCCACATGCACGTACACATACGTACACACACCTGGGGGTCTGAGTTAACGTTGTACTGCACCACTCCTGACTTGACAGCATCCATTGTGGATTTTCGGAACAGCTCGATGGCCATCTCCACGTGCTCAAGGTTGCCGGTCGTCTGTGAGTGTGCGAGTGTGTGTGTGTGTGTTTACGTGTGTGTGTGTGTGTGTGTTTACGTGTGTGTGTGTGTGTGAGCATGCATGCTATTTACTGCACAAATTGAATTACACTGAAATCTGCATAAACTCACGCACCACACAAACCACACATGCACACACACACGCACGCACACACACAACCAAGCCATTACACACACCTGCAAGGACATCTTGGCCAAGGACTCGCTGATTCGAATGATGGCCTCCAGCTGACGCACAGTCACAGGCACTGGGGGTGTGTCACTGTCATCGCGCTCACACGCTTTGCGAGCCTGCGCACGCACGCACACACACAAATGCACAAATGCAATTGACACTGTCATAGGGGGCGTGTGTCTGTCGTCGTGCTCACACACTTTGCAAGCCTGTGTACGCACACACAAACACACACACACTCAAACTCTCACACACACACTCACACACACACACACCACATACACACCTCATCCCTGATCTCCACGTAGTATGCGGCCAGGCGCTCCTGAGCGCTCTCACTCAAGCGTGGGGCGCACTGAGACCGGCAGTAGTGGATGTAGCGCTTCAAAAAGTCCACCTCACTGCGATACAGGCAAGCGTAATTTTTAAAGCTTAGTCTGGCTTAGTCATAATAAAAAAGCACCGGACGAGTGCTTCGTCAAGCATTTGAAGGCAACTGCAGATGTGGCTTGGACTAAATTGCAGCTGCTTGCACGTAGGCACGCATGCATGCACGCATGCGCACATACACACACCCACAAACATGCAAATATGCAAACACACACACGCACGCATACACACGCACACGCACACGCACACGCACACGCACACTAAACAGCACATACAAACACACACGCACACACACTAAACAGCACATACAAACACACACACATACACACCTGCGCTCTTCTTCATTGCCCTCATTGGCACCGCTGGCTCCTAGGCGTGTGCGGACACCAGCAGTACGGTGGTTGTCCATCACCTGTGTGTGTATGTGTGTGCGCGTGTGTGTGTGTTTGCGTGTGTGTGTATGTGTGTGTGCGCGCGCGTGTGTGTGTGTGTGTGTGTGTGTGTGTGTGTGTGTGTGTGTGTGTGTGTGTGTGTCTTAAGGCCACAGATCAAGATCAAACCTTGAACAACGTATGCCCTGCCTTTCTGCAGCAAGAGTTTATTGTCTTCACCACTCTGGCATCATGACTTATGGCATGGTGACTCTGGCATTGTGACTTATGCTAGTGGAGCACCTAACTCGTACTAGTGGAGCACCTAACTCGTTATCCTCATTATCCTGACAGTAATCGATAACCATCACGGCTTTTGCCAGTAAATAATCCCTTCTGTCTGTGTGTAAATGCAGCACACAGGATCTCACCTTTCTGGCAACCAGTGTTGTTAAAAATGAAATGTTAAAGGGGAGGGACTCATGTTTGTGTGTGTGTCGGTGCAGCACATCATGTTTGTGTGTGTCAGTGCAGCACATCATGTTTGTGTGTGTGTCAGTGCAGCACATCATGTTTGTGTGTGTGTGTGTGTGTGTCAATGCAGCACGTCATGTTTGTGTGTGTGTGTGTGTCAGTGCAGCACATCATGTTTGTGTGTGTGTCAGTGCAGCACATCATGTTTGTGTGTGTGTCAGTGCAGCACGTCATGTTTGTGTGTGTGTGTGTCAGTGCAGCACGTCATGTTTGTGTGTGTGTCAGCGTAGCACGTCATGTTTGTGTGTGTGTCAGTGCAGCACATCATGTTTGTGTGTGTGTGTCAGTGCAGCACGTCATGTTTGTGTGTGTGTGTCAGTGCAGCACGTCATGTTTGTGTGTGTGTCAGCGCAGCACATCATGTTTGTGTGTGTCAGCGCAGCACATCATGTTTGTGTGTGTGTGTGTGTGTCAGTGCAGCACGTCATGTTTGTGTGTGTGTCAGTGCAGCACGTCATGTTTGTGTGTGTGTCAGCGCAGCACAACATGTTTGTGTGTGTCAGCGCAGCACATCATGTTTGTGTGTGTGTCAGTGCAGCACATCATGTTTGTGTGTGTCAATGCAGCACGTCATGTTTCTGTCAATCATGGCATCACAGACTTTCACTGGCAAGTGAGTCGTCTATGTTTTTTGTGTGTCAGTGTAGCACATCTAACAATCTGGAATACTTGGTTGGCATCCAAGCCTTCACTGGCAAGTGACTCGTCTATGTATTTTGTGTCAGTGCAGCAAACTGTTTCTCACCTTTCTGGCAATCATGGCATCACGGCTTTCGCTGGCAGGGTCCTTGACGATGAAAATGAGATCAAAGCGAGAAAGAATGGTGGACTGCAAGTCGATGTTGTCCTGAGCACTGCGCAGGTCGTCGTACCTGTGTGTGTGTGTGTGTGTGTGTGCAAACGGAATAGTTTCAAAGAAAAAAGAAGGTAGTACGCGGTAGAGTGGGCTCAGAGTTCAGGACGTCCTGGGCACTGTGCAGATCGTCGCACCTGTGTGTGTAATTGTGTGTGGTTGTGTGTGATTGTGTGTGATTGTGTGTGATTGTGTGTGTGTGTGTGATTGTGTGTTATTGTGTGTGTGATTGCGTGTGTTTGTGTGTTGGTACACACGCAATTGTTTCAAACAGGAAACAAGAGGACATTCTTATGTAATCTTGAAATTGCCGTCATTAAACTAAGAAGATGTACGAGTTAGTATGCAGGGTTGGCCAGAACCATATATATACGGTGTATATACGTTTTTTTGGCAGGAAAATCACTAAATATACGGTGAATATATACGGTTCTGGCCAACCCTATTAGTATGCGGTAGGTTGGGCTCAGAGTTATGGACGCCCTGGGCACTAATCAGATTGTTGCACCGGAGTGTGTTGGCATGTTTTGTGGTTTGTGAAGCGTATGTAAAGATGGTGAGAGAGAAGTATGAAAATATATGAAGCATAAGGAATGAAAGGTGAAGTATAAAAATGAGGTGAATGAATAATTAAAATGAGGTGAAGTATGGAAATATATGAGGTGAAGTATGAAAATGAGGTGAATGAATAATTAAAGTGAGGTGAAGTATGAAATTATATGAGGTGAAGTATGCAAATATATGAGGTGAATGAATAATTAAAATGAGGTGAAGTATGAAAATATATGAGGTGAAGTAAGAAAATATATGAGGTGAAGTATGCAAATATATGAGGTGAAGGGTGCCGCTGGCTTGACACACACACCAGGTGTTGTTCCCTGCGCATTTGTAAGGTTGGCCAGAACCATATACCTACATATAGGGTTGGCCAGAACCATATATATACGATGTATGTACGGTGTTTTAGGCAGGAATATCAACAAATATACGGTCATATACGGTTCTGGCGAACCCTACCTATATACGGTGAATATACCGTAATTCTTGCAGGGATTTCATCAAACATATATGGGCATGTCCGGCGTATATATACATACAGTTCTGGCCAGCCCTACACAATTTTTAACCAACAAATTACCCGGTTGTGCACAATTGGTAAGCACGCTGTGTGCTCTACATCGTACGTACCTTTCTATTTGCATTTTTTGCCTATTCACAATGAAAACCCTTTTGTTCTTACTACTTACTACACAGCCTCTAAATGCAGCTGCCAAAAGGGAGCAAGAAGACAAGTCACACCGTACGTGCCAAATTCAACGTAAGAGAGGAACAACAACGCAGGTAGCAGATCCCGCTCCCCACATCAAGGAGGAGCCAAAGTTTGACGCAGGAAGGTCGTTGCGAAACAACGAGCATACACTGAGCACACAATTTTTCAACATGCTACGCACCTCCCTGAGGGGGGTCAGTAGCTGCTTTGGTCGGCAGCAGTCATGCATTTGCAAGAAAAGCAAACACCAAACACACATTTTTTTGACATGCCACGCACCTCCCTGAGAGAGAGGTTGGCAAAACAGCCATGCGCTTGTGGCAAAACAGCCGTGTGCTTGTGGCAATAGCATACACCAAACACACGACATTTTGACATGCTACATACCTTCCTGAGGGGGATTGGTCGCTGCTTTGATCGTCAGCAGCCGTGTGCTTGTGGCAATAGCACACACCAAACACACGACGTTTTGACAAGCTACGTACCTTCCTGAGGGGGGGTTGGCAGCAGCAAGCACACTGGTCCTGCTCTTCAGCATGGTTGTGATGCCGGCCTTAGCTATGGAGATGGTCTGCTGCTCCATGGCCTGTGTGCGTGCGTGCGTGCATGTGTGAGTATATGTGTATGCATGTGTGTGTATGTGCGTGTATTTGCGTGTATGCGTGTGTGTGTATGTGTGTGTATGTGTGTATGTGTGTGTATATGTGTGTGTAATGATAGTGCTCTTTTAAATTAGCATGACTGTAGTGCTGGACACAGGACGGTCTGCTGCTCCATGTCTGTGTGTGTGTGTGTGTTTCCGTTTTATAGAAGTGTGCACGTGTGGTTGCGTGCGTGCGGTACCAGCCTTATTCAGTGGCTTTGTGTGTACGCATGAGCACGTGCTTATAAACTTATCATCTTATTATGCGACCAAAAAAACACGCACCCCCCTGCGCCCCCTGATTTTACAATCTCACGCTGGCAACACCTCCTCCCCCCCCTCCCCACCCCCTACACACACACACACACACCTCGTGAATGGCCACCCTGTCCTCCGGCCTCATCTTGTCAAATTCGTCAATGCATACCACACCATTGTCCGCCAGCACCATGGCCCCACCCTCTAGGTAGAATTCTCTGCTGCCGGGGTCCTGCAATCGACGCAAAGTCAACAGCACGTGTGTGCGTGCGTGTGTTGGTTGTGTGTGTTGTATGTGTGTGCATGCGTTGCATGTTTGTGTGTGTGTGCATTACCTGTGTGTGTCTGTTTGTTTGTTTGTTTGTTTGTTTGTTTGTTTGTTTGTTTGTTTGTTTGTTTGTCTGTTTGTTTGTTTGTTTGTTTGTTTGTTTGTTTGTTTGTGTTTGTGTGTGTGTGTGTGTGTGACTAACTGGAAGGTGAAGCGAAATGTTGCCGGAGATGGCAGAAGTTACGGTGGCAGAAGATAAAGTAGGCCGTATGAATGCATTTATACGTACATGTATGATGCACGTATATATGGGTTTGTTTACACATCTTCCTGCCAACAAAACAGCATGCAACACGTGTACAGCAATTCCAGGGTTATTACGCCTCCCTCCTCCTTAAACTGAATCTGCATATGTATTGCTACACAACACACAACAACGCCGCACGCACACAAAAACACACACACACGCATGTATGCACATGCGCACCTGCAACACCGTTGCTGTCAGATTAGCACACACACACACACACACACACACACACACACAGACACAGACACAGACACACACAAGAAACACCCACGCAGCAACACTAACGCATCTAAGCACGCACACCTGCAACACCGTTGCTGTCAAATTAGCTCACACACACGCACACACAGACACAAGTAACCCCACGCACCAAAACCCACGCATCTAAGAACGCGCACCTGCACTACTGCTGCTGTCAAACCAGCAAACACAAAAAAAAAAACTTACCCACAAATAAACACACATACACACACACCCACGCATCTAAAGCACGCACACCTGCACTACTGTTGCTGTCAGGCCAGCAGCACTTGAGCCTTTGCCTGATGTGTAGACAGCAATGGGAGCCTGCACAGGAAAGTGGTGAGGGAGAATCGTGTGTGTGTGTGTGTTTGCGCGCGTGTGTGTGTGTGTGTGCTGTGCGCGCATGTTTGTGTGTTTGTATGTGTGTTTGATGCACGCATGTTGCTGTGCGCTGCAGGCACTGTACGCTGTGGGTGCAATATTTGCAAGTGCAGATGCTGCAGCACCCTTTTGCACGCATATATATAAAACTATATATATAGCGCTGGAGATGCATATACATAAATAAATAACAAATATATATATTGCCGGCGCTGTAGGTGCAGTGTAGGTGCAAACACTGCAGTGTAGGTGCAAATACTGCAGGTGCAGACGATGCAGGTGTAGACGCTGCAGCGCCTTTTTCGTTGCCTATAATGTTTTGCCCGCAAAGCAGTGCGCAAAGCCAATTTAATTGATGGCCTCAGTTAGGACGGAGCAAGGGCCGCCCACTCACTCGGTCACTAACGCACTAACGCACTCACACACTCACTCACTCACTCACTCACTCACTCACTCACTCACTCACTCACTCACTCACTCACTCACTCACTCACTGAATCACTTTGGATACATGTGTGTTTGCACGTACGTAAGGGTCTTCCCTCACTCTCTCACCACTTTGGATGCAATTTATGACTTGGCAGAGAGCGATCGCCCTTTCCTCCACACCCACAGAATTATTGGAGCTTTTGCGTCCTTAACTGCAGCCTTTCACTCACTCATGTACTCACAGTTTTAATCATCTCTTCACTCACACACTCACTCACTCACGCACGCACGCACACACACACAAGCACGCATGCACGCACGCACGCACGCACGCACACACACACTCACTCACTCACTCACAAACTCTCTCACTCACTCAACAATCTGTAAGTCACTCACCACTTTAGATGCAAACTTAAGGAACTGAGACTTGGCGGTGGAGGGGTCTCCCAGCAGCAGTACGTTGATGTCCCCCCTTCGGTTTGTGCCGTCCGGGAGCGACTGCAGACAGACATTTTTAGTTTAATTTCATTTGATATGTTTCTGTATCTTCAAGGCATCCCCCATTTTGTTGATGCCGTCCGGGAGCCACTGCAAACAGGCATGTTGAGTTTGAGGTCACTTGTTGATCTCATGAAACGTGTTCTTGTCATAAGTGGCATATGGTGTTTTGTGCGTGCTGGACAGGAGCAATTGCGAATATAGAGATTATGATTCAAAGGTCCACCTGACAGTCAAATTCATGAGGGTACGGGGGGGGTACCCTCAGGGTACGTTTGTGTTTGAATACATTACAAGCATTACCCACTGTTTGCGTGCTATTTGGGAGCGGCTGCGAACAGAGTTTCAGGATGAAAGGTTGCTTGTTCATGTGTGTGTGTTTGTGTGTGTTTGTGTGTGTGTGTATGTGTGTGTGTGTGTGTGTGTGTGTGTGTGTGTGTGTGTGCGCGTTGAAGGCATCCCCCTATTAATGGGTGCCGGACAGGAGCAACGATACAGGAATATTCAAGTAATAAACAGCTTAATGCTCGGTGTTCTTTTTATGGGAAGGGAAGGGCGGCTATGTGCGTGTTGGTGCTTTCTAGTGCAGTACAAAATGGTGTGTGTGTGTGTGCGTGTTGGTGCGTGTTGGTGCTTTCTAGTGCAGTACGAGATCGTGTGTGTGTGTGCGTTTGTGTGTGTGTGCGTGTGTTGGTGCTCTCTGCTGCAGTACGAGATCGTGTGTGTGTATGTGTTGGTGCTTTCTAGTGCAGTACGAGATCGTTTGTGTGTGTGTGTGCGTGTGTGTGTGTGCTTTTTGGTGCAGTACGAGATCGTGTGTGTGTGTGCGTGCGTGTGTTTTGTGGTGCAGTACGAGATGGTGTGTGTGTGCGTTTGTGTGTGTGTGTGTGTGTGTGTGTGTGCGTGTGTGTGTGTGCTTTTTGGTGCAGTACGAGATGGTGTGTGTGTTTGTGTGTGTGTGTGTGCGCTTTTGGTGCAGTACGAGATCAAGGGCACACAACTTCCGGCAGCAGTTCCCTGATGTCCCCTTTGAGGTGATATGTTTCACATTTAAACGTGTACACATACGCACGCACACACACACAGACACACACACACACTCACACAAACGCACGCACAAACACACACACACAGATACAAACAAAACACACACGCGCACACACCTTCCGCGATCCGCCCATAAGTAAGCACGCCACCGCCTTCTTGATGTCTTCTGCGCCAAAAATGTTAGGGGCGATCTTGGCAAACAGCACCTCGTGCACCTTGTCTTGCTTCGAAAAGCGCTCAAATTCAGCAATCTCGGATTGCCTGCGTGGTGTGTGTATGTACGTGCATGTGTTTGTATGCATGCGTGTATGTATGTGTATATGCATGTGTCAAGGAGAAATCCATCCCTGGGTACCCCTCAAATTGGTCAGCGCAAGTTATTGTATTATTGTATCATCGAACGAGAGGGCAACAGTTGCTTTTTTTGCAAGGTACGCCACTTTTGTTACGCAGATGACAAACTAGGAAGGGGCCCAACAGAAAACGCAAATGGTCGCTGACTATTATCCAAAGTAATTAATAGGACGCGTGTAGTCAGCCTCCCCGGCCATACGAGTCACTTGAAGCTGGAGTGCAAACGTGGGAGCCTCCTGCCTGGTCTTGAAGGGATGCACCTGTTGCCTTTTGCATGGTACCCCACTGTTTTTTGCGCAGATGACAAACTAGGAAGGGGCCCATCACACAAAACGCAAATGGTCACTGACTATTATCCAAAGTAACTAAAAGGACGCGTGTAGTCAGCCTCCCTGGCCTTACAAATTACGTGAAGCTGGAGTGCAAATGTGGAAGCCTCCTGCCTGTTTCTGAAGGGGTGCCTTTATTGCACCCACACGGCCTGGGGAGGCCTAGGAGAAATGGTCGACCCCCCAAGGGGACAACTTATGAAGTAACATTTTCATATGAATTCAAATTACAAGCTCGGGATTGGGACGTAATTGCCCCCATATATATGGGACCAAATCCGTCCCAATTTCTTCGAGTCTACTCGCGAGTCCGAGTTGCACGGGTTGCCTGGACGACCCTATACAAATAGGGTCGTCCAGGACAACCCGTGAGGGACGCTGGTACTCGCGACGATCCCCTTAGTTATCGGCGCAAGTCTAGGTTCGCGAGCAGAGTCGGAATAGGTGTAAGTATGAGTCCCCTGTGCCTCCTTGTAGGGGCACCACTCTCATGGAATTGCTCATGGATTTGCTCTCATGGAATTGCTCTTTATGGAATTGCTCTGGAATGCTCTCATGGAATTGCTCTCATGGAATTGCTGGATTTGCTCTCTCATGGAATTGCCCTACAGGGGGGGCCTATCACAACAAATCATAACAATGCAAGCCCACTCCCAGCCATCAAGAAGGGGATCGACCTTTTATGCACACTCTCACAACCTGGGGAGGCCTGTCAACCCCCATCTGAAAAAGGACTCACGTGAAGTTGAAGCGCGAGTGTGAGTCTCCTGCCTCTTCTTTTAGGGACACCTTTTATGCACACTCTCACAACCTGGGGAGGCCTGTCAACCCCCGTCTAGAAAAGGACTCACGTGAAGTTGAAGCGCGAGTGTGAGTCTCCTGCTTCTTCTTGTAGGGACACCCTTTACGCACACTCTCACAAATTGCGAATGACTTAAAACCGCATCTGAAAAAGGACTCACGTGAAGTTGAAGCGCGAGTGTGAGTCTCCTGCCTCTTCTTTTAGGGACACCCTTTATGCACACTCTCACAACCTGGGGAGGCCTGGAGTGACTGTAAACTCCCATCTGGAAAAGGACTCACGTGAAGTTGAAGCGCGAGTGTGAGTCTCCTGCTTCTTCTTGTAGGGACACCCTTTACGCACACTCTCACAAATTGCGAATGACTTAAAACAGCATCTGAAAAAGGACTCACGTGAAGTTGAAGCGCGAGTGTGAGTCTCCTGCCTCTTCTTTTAGGGACACCCTTTATGCACACTCTCACAACCTGGGGAGGCCTGGAGTGACTGTAAACTCCCATCTGGAAAAGGACTCACGTGAAGTTGAAGCGCGAGTGTGAGTCTCCTGCTTCTTCTTGTAGGGACACCCTTTACGCACACTCTCACAAATTGCGAATGACTTAAAACCAGGGATGGGTCATACGGCGTAGGTGTATTATACGTCGTATCGTATTTATCACGTATATATCCGTATTTTTCGAATTGCTCCGTATAATACGATTTTGGGCACTTAACGAATTTTGCAGCCACAAGCCCCCCAGAGCACCCCAGAAGCACTC
>Ga0307942_1003605_pt1 | contig 12503 bp, 9 predicted proteins | sample OrgLakmetagen175_FD_201846 | JGI IMG/M metagenome (GOLD analysis project Ga0307942, IMG submission 201846) | Saline water microbial communities from Organic Lake, Antarctica - #175 | ecosystem: Environmental > Aquatic > Non-marine Saline and Alkaline > Saline | place: Antarctica: Organic Lake...
TTTCATTGGGTTTCGTCACATGGCAATACATGCACGTTGGATTCATCATATATTATATGTTCATTCAGCGCGCTCTAAAACCTGTTGCGGAATTGTCCACTACTGTAGTGGACATCCCGTCCACTACGGTAGTGGACATCTCGTCCACTACTATAGTGGACATCTCGTCCACTACTGTAGTGGACATCTCGTCCTGTACGTTAGTGGACAACTGGTGCGTCCTAGCTCGTTCTTGAAATCTTCTTTTCATTCGGGGTGAGCAATACAGTGACATGCACATCAACAAGTTATTTACAAGATTAAAACCTATGATTCTCTTGCAAATCAAACACCGTAAATAAATGTATTTCCAATGGATGCCAGCACGCATCACACGGAAAAGGGAAATACCTCATTCCGGTTTGTGGCTGGCCGAGACCAGTCAGCAGCAGCCGATCAGCCAATCAACCTGGAAGGTGAAGGTTCATTGTACCATTGTATATCGCGTCCTCGAAAGCTTCACCTGTGATGTTTTTTACTCATGTTTTTTACTCATCTTTCACGCTTTAATGCCTTCCTTATTTCATGCATTACATCCTCTGGAGACCATCAGAGCAATAAATGACAATGTTTACCAGCATTCGCTCTTCACTTCTTGACTGAAGGCCTTTTTTGTAACAAATGGCAAGTTCCGCAGCAGTCAGAATGATTGTATAAGTGCTGTGTAAGAGCTTCATGATTTCCTTTCTCAGCAGAACAATAGACATTTTCTCTTTCTTTCTGAGCTTTTTGATTTATTTGTGGCTGGCCAAGACCAGGCAGCAGCTGATCAACCTGGCTGAAAATCACCTATCCCCCATTGTAATATGTAATCATTGTAACCATTGAATGATTGTGTGTGTGTGTGCTCGCAGTGGATTCCAAGCTAGCCTGAAAAGGAATTATCATATTAAATATATATGTTCTTTATTTTATTCAACATTGATCGAGTTCAACAACCTGCGGAAATAGTGGACAGAGCGAGTTGGAGCTCTGCCTACACAGAGGCCCTATTCAGGACATTCCGCCAGGCAAGTTTGGCAATCTCGCTGCCTTAACTCTGCCTGCTACATTTGTATCGAAGGGGCCCTGTTCTGCAACTACCAGCGCTACCCACATCAGGCATTTCAATACATACAACATTCGCAAAGAAACAATAATATCTGTGCCTTAGGCAATTATATACCCATCAAGGCAAAAGAAAGATCAAAATCCAATCCCACCCGATTTCTTGTCAAGTTCCCCGATCACTGCCGCGACTAAGCATCAAACAACCAAATTGATTGTCACAAACACTACTCCTTGTAGCAGGGATGCACGGCATAGGGCTGTTCATACGTGGGTCATGGTGTCAAAAGTTAAAGGATTGCCATTAAGGATCATCCAGGAAAGGCTCTCAAAGACAGAAAGTTAGTATGTCACAATGATCAAGCTTTTTTCAAACCGTTGAACCCTACTTTCCCCCAACAGACACAATGCAGCTCTGGATTAGTGCTTACACTAGCCAGAACTGCACCAAGGCAATATGTTCTCATGCTTAAACATATAACTGCGCTAGGGAATTACATTATACTATAATTAGCAGCCTGATTTGTCAATGGCCACCACACTCACTCTCTCCCCAATAGAAAGCCTGTTACAAGACAAATGGCATGCCAATTGACAAATGACACTTAGATAAAAGTATTGCTGCAGATCTTACCACACACGACACAGCAACTGGCATGCCTTTGCCGAACAGCGACAAGCACTTTTTCTGTAACGGATCAAAGAAACAAAGGGATTCTCCTGATATTACAACTGGCACAACTTTTCCCACAAATTATTATTGCTACTAATCCTCCTCCTCTGCCAAGGCATTGAATTTAGCATATTTGGAAGCAAGGCTGCTCTTCTTGTTCAGCATGGACTCATCTGCGTGGAACAGCTCGTCAATTTCTTCCAAATCTTCCATGTCCATGTCCTCATCCTGTAAGGAGCCCATACAGTGCGTGTTTGAGGATGCAACGGAGAGGGTACGAAATGGGTGCAGTTGGGTCATTCTGCCTCAGGAGTGGCAAGGCTTATAACTTATAACATATATTAATCAAGCAGGGCAACTGGCCTTTCTCGTAACATCTGCATGCTTACAATGTTGGACCAAGGGCAGCCTGTCCCCGTTCAGTCATTTATTCAGTGGGGCAAAGCTTCTTAATACAAACGACAGCCATACCGTTTTAAATAGGCTGGGAATGACTCCTTCCGGCAGTCCGCTCGCCTCATTGTACTCCTGTCTGATACGAAGACTGCCCTGTTCAGGAGCCTCAATGTACACCTGTCAGGGGGAAGTTAGAAATAAGTGTCTACACTGAAATGAAGTTGTGGACAGCAAGGAAGGATGCCAAGCAAGTGAACTGCTGGGCCCAAAAGACCAACAAATAAAGGATACAACTACCCTTTCTTCGCCTTTTGCAGTACGCACACTCTGAAGCACTTCCAATGCTCAAAGCCACGTTGGCCAAACATACTCCAATGCCATGCAAATAGCAAACAAGGGTCAGGACCAACTAATTTGCTTTCCAGTTGACATAGAGCACAAAAAAGTGAAACCACACTGAGGTGTGCTCAACCCACCTCCAGCTCGTCCAATTTTTCACCATCATCGTCCAGCATAAGCGTGCCCGGCTGCGCAAGGTTTCCGTCGCCCCAGCCACCCCCTTTTGGTGCAGCAGGAGGGGAGGCCCCACCTGTTCCAGCAGCTTGCTGTGGCTTTTTGCCCAGGACCCTATTTAGATGAGAACGGCCGCTGTGTACAGCAATAGTTGCAGGGCAAGGTTGGGCGAGGACGAATTATTGAGTACCGTACCTTTCCTTTCCTATACCACCCTGATTAAATAACGTTTTTAGCCCCCCGGAATGATGCCGGTATTGTTTTTATATATTTTTATTTTAAGGCTCCAAGGTTGTCTGGGGTTGCCAAAAATAAAGTTTGGTGGGTGACCGAACAGAGAGGAGATGGATTTTCTGCCGTCCCTGCCCCCCTCCCAACCCAGTCGGAGCCCCAACTGCCCCTGCCACCATGACTCATGCACACTCAAGCAACGCATGCAGCCACATCAGGCTTGTGCTCTGACGGTACGGTACTACGAGTATGGTACGGACCGTCTTTTTGTAAAAGATGGCGTAATTTCGAATTTTCGAACGCGTTGACGCCACACAATGCTTCCCTGAACGACCCTGAGGCTGGGTTGGGGCTGCATCAGCTCGGGAGAAGGGCCCAGCTGTGGCTTTCATGGAAACTCAAAGTCAGACGCAATACTTGATTCCTGGTTAGCAATTAGCGTTTTATTCATGAACAATTGTTGCAAAAAGAAAATAATTGTTTTGGGCCGAAATTGGAGCCAAAAGGCCAAATTACACCAAAATTGCACTTTACGGTGACCACCATCTTGTGCGGTTAAGACCGTACTAGTCAACTCTACCGTCTTAGTTCAGTATGGTACGGTGTTATACGGTATGCTACTGTAAGTACTTGAGCAATTAGTACGGCGTAGTCGCACAAGCCTGAACTACATGCATGCACTGGCATACAGGCACATACAGGCATGCACACATGCACAAGCTGACACACGCGCTTGAATGCGCAACTGCAAGCGCGTGTCCACATGCGAGCGCATGCGCACACGCACGCATGCACTACACACACGCATGCACTACACACACGCAGACACACATCAACACACTACACAAACACTCTCTCTCTCTCTCTCTCTCTCTCTCTCTCACACACACACACACACACACACAACACACACACGTAAATAAGCACTGTATATGCGCGCACACGCGCATATTAACACAGATACTAGCACACGTGCAAGCGCTGGGCAAACTCCCCACCGGGGTTGGTGCGGGAATGACTATAATAATTCTTGAAAGGGTCTGGGGTTACCCAGTGTTAGTATTCATGAATTTGGGTTCCGGGGTGAGTACGGTAAGATACGGCAATACACGTTTCAGTCAAGGGTGTTTCAAAGACAATGGGATAGCAGTGGCGGCCTGTGAAGTTGCTGCATGTGGGCTGTATCATCATATACAGATACTCTATTGTTACGTTTCTTTTAAGGTTGGAGTTTAGAACTTGCACGCAAAGGTAAGCAAGGCACACACCTTGGTTTAACCATACCAGACTTGCACTTAAAAGAGCATAGCCACTATTTTGCCAGGTAAAATAGCGGCATCTTTAATAGGGGAGATTTGCTATTTACAATGACAGATGTGTACATCTGTGGCCAATCCTACGCATACCTGTACTGCGGGGGCCCATTGCTAGATTGGCTGTTTGGTATGGAAGCAGCGTCATCTGAGAGAAATGCAAGAAAGCACATTAAAACATGATACATGAAGTAACATAATTAAGGCAATTGCGATGCACGGGCGTAGGACTGCCTCTGCCAATTGAGCGATAGCGCAAATAATGAGAGCATTCAGCAAGCGCAAGAAAATTCGTCCATTTAAAAGTCTGTCAGTCATGGATGAAACGTGAGACACACCTTTGCCTGTGTTCTCCAGTATCATGACTTCTCCGTCCTCCCCTTCCCATTCTGAGGGCTGCAACAAAAACAAAGTGTTATGTGGCTGTGTTGGTGCTGTACATGCAAATATCCACTGCTTTTGATCTGCAACAAATGAATTCTATGTTTTTGTTATCAACTAGTCATGCAGGGGAAAAAAGGACGTCCTGGCTTCAGCCTGTAATCAGCTTGTGCCAATTCAGCTTGTGCCACTTCAGCTTGTGCCACTTCAGTTTGTGCCACTTCAGCTTGTGCCACTTCAGCCTGTAATAAGCTTGTTCCACTTTAGCTTGTGCCACTTCAGCTTGTGCCACCTTCAGCCTGTAATCGGCTTGTGCCACTTCAGCTTGTGCCTCTTCAGCCTGTGCCTCTTCAGCCTGTAATAAGCTTGTGCCACTTGCCAATCATACACGGGTGAAGGGTACACCCAACTTCAATTCCTGTGTTACTTTAGGGCAAAGCCCTCAAGACGAGGCGGAACCCGTTGGATCGGCCCCTTCCCGCCCAACTTCACACGTGGCCAGCCGGCAGGGCAAGCCTCACCCAGGCCACCACAAACCCTGAGGCTTACCAGATTCTTTATAAAGCTCGCATGGTGCCTTACTGATTGTCAGATCCTGAGGTGGCCTTGATGAAGTTTCAACAAACGTTTGAAAACCTTTGAAAGCGTTGGCCAACCTATGATGCGCAGCGCTCATTCCCCCCTCTTGCCCTTCCAGATTGTCCAGAGCCTCTTAAGATACCAATGGCTTGGGTTGATTAAGCACACAATTTAGAGTGCTGTGACAAGGAGGAGCGTCGCAAGCAACTCTGAAAAGTCGGCAAAGCCCATCATGCGCTGTCTGTGCAACTCTTGCGTGCAAATGCATGTGTGCGTGTGTGTGTGTGTGTGTGTATGTGTGTGTGTATAAGGTTGTGTGTGCGCCCTGCTGCCCCACAGACGCTGCAGTGGTACGCACAGCGCTGTGCTTAAGCGGGCTGTGCTGAATCAGGCGTGGAGATGAGCTGCTGCTGCTGCTGCTGCTGCTATTCCCTGTCCGCTAAGAGGACAGGGCAGGTGTGAGCATTATGCCCAGGCTGGCCGTGTTATCTGCACCTTGCTTCAACTGTACCGTGCGCACATGCAGGAGGTTCCACAAGGCTATTTGTTTCAGTGTATTGGTTCAGTATTTGACCTTGGAATGCTGCGCCTCTTGCTTGTAATCTCCCAAATCTTTCAAAACTGAGGACTATTGCAGGAGTCACAAAACGTTTTTCCTGACAGTCGCGTGTAAATTTCCAAGCGAACCTCTGCACGTCATCAACATCTCATTAAATAGACATTAGTAAGCCCACTTAGCTAGAAATAATCAAATCTGGATTAAGGAACACATGCTCGCATGGTCCTGCAGCTGGACTGTGAAATTCGCAGCCGGACCCACTCAAGGGCACCTGACACTGCACACTCACAGATGGTTGCTGATGGATTCAGCACCAGTAGGTTTGGTCTGGGGCCTGGCCTGGCTGAGAAAGTCTGGACAGCTTCCAAAAATATTATGTGCTCTAAAATGTTACACACTGCACCCCAGGGCACTCAAAACTTTTCTGCCACGATGGAAAGTTTGGTAGGAGCCTATGTCAAGTTTTCTTCCGGGAGGTGCCCTGGATGGGTCTGGCCACAATTTGCTTTGCCCTACTTTAAAGCTTGCTGAGAATTGGGCCCTACCATTCCACTCCTGCGCCCCCCATCCCCCTGACCACGCAGGGCTGCCTGAGGAATTTTTTTTACAGGAGCAGCCAAAGTCTCAGGTCAGCAGGTGCCCTGGGTGGGCCTAGGCAGCCTAATGTAAATGTAGGTGGTGGTGAAGAAGTCGGCACTAGAGGGGCTTACGCCCTCTGAGGGGGCTTCGCCAAAGAGTACGCTGTTTGTTTGATGCAGGTACCAAGTGATTGTATTGCCGCACTCAGCCCATCTCCCACCCTGACAGCTTGTGCAGTCTTTCTTGATGGCGTTATAGCAACCATGAAAACGTGCAAGGCTGTTGAATTTCACATAATACATAATACTGAAGCATGTGTTCCTAAGCTTGCATGTCAATAACGATGAGTCCGTCAGAACTAAAATTTGTTGATGCGGGAAGAACGAGACACAAAAGGACAAACATGAAGTGATCCAATGTGTTTCATTTTGCATCACGAGGGGGTTGCTGTATGGCTGTCGCACAGTCTGCACTGCTTGCGGCTACTCCTTTCGGGCAAACTTGCATCTGCTAATCACCTCTATTACTAAGCAGGCCACAACGTACGCAGAGCATTAGAAGCGGCAACATCAATAGCTACAGCTCATACACACACACAAACACACACACGCACACACACACGCACACGCACACGCACACACATACACACACATGCACACACACATACACACACTCACATTGGGCACAGGAGGAAGTACAGGGACACCACGTGCCATGCTCTTACTCCCCTTCAGCCCTGGAAGAGGCTGGCCTCCTTGATACAGACCGACGTTCAAGCCAGGCCGCTCTCGGGCAGAGGCCTGGTGCTGCAGGGCATGCTTTGGGGACCCATCGTACAAAGGGGAGATGCGGGCAAGCTGCTGAGGGCGGTACTGGGTCTGCAGCCAACAAACAATGACGAGAGTGAGAAGGGTGGAGAGCGGGTGCAGTCAAGCTGAGCTGAGGGAGTTCTGGCTGTGCAAAAGACAACCACGAACAGTGAGGAACAGTCGCAGTTGCAATTTATATAAAAAAGTGGCTGACTAATGAAGATCGGCAGGAATGGAAATAAATGGCAATTCAGAGGAGCAAAAAGAGCGAAACGCAAAAGTGATGAGAACAACACAATTATGATGTGCTTTATTAATGCTGCATCTGATTCCAGATACAAGGGTAGCGAAGCAAGAATTAGTCAGCGCAATGGAAAACAAGTGTTGTGCGCAACAACGATGACGAGTCCCTGCCCACACCCTGACAGTGCAAGCTATTTTGCCTGTGAGCTTTCAGCATACGTAATAAGTGCATAGGCACATTACCCATAGCCCACATCCTTCAGGCCTAGGCACGGTGTAAACTGAAGCCGTTGAGCCTGTCAAGCAGATGCACTCCCAAGTGAGTCACACTTGCCTGTAAAGCAGACCATGGGTCCGCATCTCCCCCATTGGCTTGCGTGTCTAACTCCTGCAGTGCTTCCTGGTACCCCTGCTCCTGTTCTTGCTGCTGTTGCTGCTGCTGTTGCTGCTGCACCTGCTGCTGCTGCCTGCGCGGGCTTACCCTGGTGTAGAGGTGAGAAGCGCATGACTAAGATGCAAGTCTTCTTGTCACGTCAGATGCAAGCTCATTTGATTTTCTTGCCAAAGTGTCAGTATCAGGCTCACTCTGCCATTCAACGGCCCTTAGTTGGCAGATACAAGCAACGTGAGCAAAAATGCACGATAGAGGCATGGTGGCGAGAGAGACATGGGGGAGGGGAGTGAGTGGAAAGGACACGTGCACCTAGCAACATGCAACATTTGTCGAGCTTTGCCTCCGAATTTGAGATGTTAGGTTAAGGATAGCATTTATCATTCCAGGGACAGCTGATTTATTCATGTCAGAATTAGGACTAACGTTGTCATACTGCAGCAATTAGAGCTCTTAAAAGAAGAGTGAAGGTTTTATTCATGATTCATAACACCCTGCTGTGATTTTGAGCAACGTGACAAACGCCTGAGCGCCTCCTCCTCTGCCCCCCTCTCTACTTGCTGCACAACACCTCACCTGTTCCCGTCCTTGACATGACTTGGCACTTCCAGGGACTGCAAAGTTGGCAATTACAGTTGCAGAGAATGGTACTACAGACTGTTTATGTGTGTGTATGTGTGTGTTGTGCGTGTGTGTTTTGTGTGCATGTGTGTGTATGTGTGTGTGTTGTGCGTATGTGTATTTGTGTTGTGGGTGTTGTGTGCTGTGTATAGCATGTGTGTGTATGTGTATGTGTGCTGCGTGTAATATGCTGTGTTGTATGTGTGTGTATGCTTTGTATAGTATGCTGTGTGTGTTTGTGTTTGTGTTTGTGTAATATGCTGTGTTGTATGTGTGTGTATGCTGTGTATAGTATGCTGTGTGTATGTCTGTGTTGTGTGTGTGTGTGTGTGTGTGTGTGTGTCTTTGAAGACGTATTTGTACACTCAAGCCCTTTGTTAACATGTAGTGTGTCCTTTCTTACCGGATTAGCGAGTATTGAATCCACATCTCTCAGCTCTGATGACAAGTTATCTGCTCACAGCAAAAATAGGAGGGAGGTTTAAGCATTCATTGCCAGACACCAGCACCTAAACCGTTAACGCATTCTGCGCACGGACCTTGGGGCACGCTTGAACCACAGCCCATCGAATCTAATCATGGCACTGTACACTTCATATTACGATTGTTGATGTTAAAATACCGGGCAATGTATTACGGTATCGGTGTATCAGTGTAGCGGTAATTCCACGCGCGAGGGACGGCGTGGTATATTAATACTAATTCGCTAATTTTGCTTGCTGATTTGTAACAAAAAGAGGACTCACAACTGAAAGGAAACTAACAATGAGCAAACCAAATTTAAAAATAAACACATATCATAAACATCAAGATGCAAGGCTTCAAGCTCGTGGGTGCGCAGGAATTCAAAAGAAATAACCCTCTGACGGACAAGTTCAACAGTCAGCGCTTCCACAGCGTGGAGTTCTGGTGTGCGGATGCCACCAACACGTACAAAAGGTGAGGAAGAACCCTTAATAAAGATATACCTCTCTTTACCACGGCTTTCTCTTTCACACAGAGCCACCCATGTAGCACACATAGCTCATTATATCCATGTGCAAAAATCATGGTGGTCACCGTGCCTTGCTGCTTCTAGAACACGTCAAAAGGAAGTCCTTGTAAACTAAAGAGATTAGTTACCTCATTATTACCACAACTCTCGTCTTGGTAGGTCCATCGTCTGTGCAGCACACTTAGCCTCATATATCCTTGTGCGATAGATTAACAACGCTGCCTTTGTTTGTGGAACGATAGTGTTCTTGCCTAGTTGCAGTTGCTAAGCAGGCACACGTGTGTGTTGTGGAGTTACAGCGTGAGAAGGGAAAGCGAACGCCGTGCGCCAGCCAAGCGTCTCCGCCATTTGAACTGCATCCTTTCAAACAATTGCAGGTTCCAGCATGGTCTAGGTATGACCCTGGTAGCCCGCAGTGACCAGTCCACTGGCAACTCTGCCTTTGCGTCTTACGTTCTGCGCTCAAACGAGCTGGTTTTCACTTTCACAGCACCCTACGCCAAGTGAGTGCCTTGTTTGGTTTGATCACGGAATACATCTATTGCAAATGAAATACGTCGATTTGTGCTGAACAGGGGCTCGAAAAGGGTGGAAATGCGTTGCCAAGCTACATTTCCTGCTCTCATTTCTTCAGGTCGGTTTCCCAGAATAGTGCATGTGATGGCGTACCGCTACCGCATTACACGGTGGACGAAGCCAGGGCGTTTGTTGCCTCACACGGCCTCGCTGTCAAGGCATTGGGTAGGTTGGGTTATGGCAGGTAACTTGTTGAGTTGTGCATGCGACAAGCAGCTGGCGCTTGCTTACAGTGTTGCAGTATGTTTTTGATTTAAAGACTAAAAGTATGCTGGTATATTGACTTAGAGCTTCCTCGTTTAAAGAATCTGCACGTCTTGTCTTGATTTCCCCCCTTGCCATCCTGCGTTTAACTCCAAACGGTGCAGGTGTCGTGGTGGAGGATGCCAAGCATGCTTTTGATGTCTCTGTGAAAAATGGAGCCATCCCTGCCACTCCCCCTTTCACCCTTCAGGTGTGTTTTGGGGTGAAATGTGTCTTGTTCGTGACATGCCATCCAGGTTCTGCGTTCATGCAGGGGTCACTTTGCCTCAAGCTTTCCAGACAATAGGGCTAGGAAGAACATCCACGTGCCTGTGATGTGCTTGCCTAGAAAGCTTTTAGTGCCTGTGCCTTAACGCTTGTGATTGCATTTTGTTATGTGTATGTGCATTCTTATGCACATATTTTACTTGCAGGAGAAGGGCAGCGGCTTGAGCCAAATTGTGTCTGAGGTCAAACTTTATGGGGACGTGGTTCTGCGCTACATCAGTGGGAATGTTGTGGAGGTAAGTTGGAAATGAGTGCAACAGCTACGAAGTGAGGAACAGGAGCTAAATAAATAAGTTTGAAATGAGTGCAACAGCTAAGTAAATAAATAAATAAGTTGGAAATGAGTGCAACAGCTACTAAGTAAATAAATTAGTAAGTTGGTAATGAATGCAACAGCTACTAAGTAAATAAATAAATAAATTGAAAATGAGTGCAACAGCTACGAAGTGAGGAACAGGAGCTAGAATCCACATAAATTAGCTTTTACCTCAATTGTTGTCTAAATTCCAGATAAAGCGACAGTTCCCCAGATTAACCGAGCTGCTTGCTTGTACACCATACGTTTTTGAACAACTAAGCTGACTTCAGCTTGAAAATTCCAGGTGTCACCGTCTCCTTGTTCATCAGAATGAGAATGTAGGGACGGGATACCATATATTGTACCAAGATCGCATCCCCCCTGTTGATTCATATTCTTTTGCTCTCTGGGGTGATATCAATAATGTTTATTTTTTGTTTTTAGCTCCAGGGTATGTTCAATATTTATGTAAGCTCCGAGGTTGCCAAGGAGGAAGTTTTGCGGGTGGCTGGACAGAGAGGAGGCCGCTCTCCCACCTCTTCCTGCCGTCCCTGCCCCCATCTGGTTGGAGCTCCTGATGCCCCTGCCACCATGACTCGTGCATACATACGACATACAAGCACACATAGTTAGGGCGCTTGGGATTTTTTATAACACCCTGAATTTTAAAAGCAGTTCCGAGAGATTCTGAAAAATTGTACAGGCTGTTCCGGGTCTACCCGAATAATTTGGGTACCCTGTGTACTACCCTGGGTGGGGCTTGGCTGGGCTGACCTTAGGTATATATATTGCAAGTAGATAATTTTATTTCTGGGTGTCTTGCGATGTTCAAATCATTGGGCACCTCGCAATAAGTAGGAGTCGCAATACTGTGGTAACCAAATGAATATTAAAAGTTGGTAAATTCAGATGAGTTATATGCTGAACATTATTCAGCGCGCCATGATTGCTCCAGATATATGCTTACCCCAGAGCCATTCCTTTCTTACCCTGATACCCCCTCGTGTGCATCTGCTCTCGTAGCTGCCCTACTTAGCTGGATACGAGCATGTTACAGACTCCCCCAAGATTTCCTACGGCCTGCGGAGGTTGGACCATGCTGTAGGAAATGTCCACAACCTCTGTGAAACCATGGACTACATCATGAATTTTGCTGGTGCGCCTCTGATTCCTTTTTTTCATACTTCACGCAGGAGGTAGGATTTTTTTAAGGAAGGCACGTCCTATTTTTGGGCTGGACCCCCCTGACCCCCCCCCCAAAACCCCCTTCCGGTGCCCCCACCAAGGCAAAAAGGGTATCAATTTGCTCCTTTTTGAAAATTGCATCCATCTGTATACTCACTAAGACCTGAAACTGAATTGTTGCAGAGTTATGGGACAAAAATTGAGATATGGACGCCCATGCACATATGACCTACCAAGCACCCACATCTGGCTTGCACAGCCCCACATTGCTTTCATTTCTTCAAAATTCCACTGACTATCTCATGCTGGCAAAATCCTGGAAGTTCAGAGCGAATTGCAGCTCCAGTGGCTTGACTCACCCCGCGGCCTGCACTTGAGCTCGTGTGCCTCTGACTTTTGGACTTGTCCACAGACCCCCCCCTTTCACCCAGTTTGCTCCAAAAGGGAGGCAATCAATTGGGCTTGAGCTCAGGATTCCGATGATATATTAATATTCTGTAGGAGTGGCCCAGTAAAATTTGGAGGGGGGGTCCCATAAACTCGGA
>Ga0307942_1003608_pt1 | contig 12501 bp, 12 predicted proteins | sample OrgLakmetagen175_FD_201846 | JGI IMG/M metagenome (GOLD analysis project Ga0307942, IMG submission 201846) | Saline water microbial communities from Organic Lake, Antarctica - #175 | ecosystem: Environmental > Aquatic > Non-marine Saline and Alkaline > Saline | place: Antarctica: Organic Lake...
AGCATCAGAGCTAGACATGTCTAGCTAAAGCATCAAAACCAGAGCATCAGAACTAGACGTGTATAGCTAGAGCATCAGAACTAGAGCATCAGAACTAGATGTGTGTGGCTAGAGCATCAGAACTAGACGTGTGTAGCTAGAGCATCAGAGCTAGACATGTGTAGCTAAAGCATCAAAACCAGAGCATCAGAACTAGACGTGTGTAGCTAGAGCATCAGAACTAGACGTGTGTGGCTAGAGCATCAGAACGAGACGTGTGTAGCTAGAGCATCAGAACTAGAGCATCAGAACTAGACGTCTGTAGCTAGAGCAAAAGAACTAGAGCATCAGAACTAGACATGTGTAGCTAGAGCATCAGAGCTAGACATGTCTAGCTAAAGCATCAAGACCAGAGCATCAGAACTAGACGTGTGTAGCTAGAGCATCAGAACTAGACGTGTGTGGCTAGAGCATCAGAACGAGACGTGTGCAGCTAGAGCATCAGAACTAGAGCATCAGAACTAGACGTCTGTAGCTAGAGCATCAGAACTAGAGCATCAGAACTAGACGTGTGTAGCTAGAGCATCAGAGCTAGACATGTCTAGCTAAAGCATCAAAACCAGAGCATCAGAACTAGACGTGTATAGCTAGAGCATCAGAACTAGAGCATCAGAACTAGATGTGTGTGGCTAGAGCATCAGAACTAGATGTGTGTGGCTAGAGCATCAGAACTAGACGTGTGTAGCTAGAGCATCAGAGCTAGACATGTGTAGCTAAAGCATCAAAACCAGAGCATCAGAACTAGAGTGTGTAGCTAAAGCATCAGAACTAGAGCATCAGAACTAGACGTGTGTAGCTAGAGCATCAGAACTAGACGCGCGTGTGACATTTCTCCACGCCACACACGTTATACTGGCAAAGACCATAGGGCACTGGGATTGTGTGCACAGTGGTTCAAAGCGTCAGGTTTGCAGAGACAGCAGGGTATTGCAAACCCTTGAGCAATAGTCACACAGGCTTGCATGGCCTAACCCTTGCATGGCCTAACCCTAAAGGGGATTATAATTAAACAATAATGCGTGCTGACACACAGCTTAATGAGCAGATGTTAAGTTAGGGGTGACAAGCCGGTGTTAAGTTAGCAGGTTCTGTGTGAGATTTTGCCGAGGAGATATTTTTACAGTGACTGGTCTTATAACTTATAACGCTTACAGCCACAATACTCTATTACACTGAACATACTATGCGTAGCCGCACTTTGTCCTCTGAACACTTCAAAGTGTGTGTACATTGGACAGCATCAGGTTGCAGGACGTGCGTGCTGAGAAGGCTTGCATGCGAAGGACACCATTAGTGGCAAAGGGAAATTTCAAAAGACACACGACGCGCTTGATAACAACGTACCCACGCCACACAACAGTGCCTGCACACACTCAGACTACACTAGCAAACGACAACACACACACGCACACACACGCACACCCACATAAACACACACGTAACAAATCTGGCATACCTGCATCACCCTCATCACTACTTCCTGCCATACCCCTGCACTGACTGCTGCGTGTGCGTGGTCCAGCCTCCCTCTGCACCACCCCCTCCCCAGCAGCACCCTCCGTCCTCCGCCGTTTCGACGCCCGCGTGCTCCTCCCCCCACCCCCTCCGTCCCCCCCACCATTGCGCACACCGCTCCGAGTACTGCGCGTGCTGCGCTGTGCTGCCGGCTGCCCTGCTGGCCCCCCTCCTCCTTCTCCACCCCCATCCCTTCTTTGCCGCGGCCGTTTCCGCGCACCCCCTTGACTCCGCTGCCTGCGGCTGCGTGTGCGTGTGCCTGCACCAGCACGCCCACTAGCGGGTGTGCCACCAGGACCAGCACCAGGAGCGCCGGCACTACTACCACCACCACCGCCACGTCTGCGTCTTTGATTGCTGTCACTGCTGCCACTGAGAGCACTCCATCTGAGATGTGTGTGTGTGAGTGTGCATGTGTGTGCGTATGTGTGTGGGTGGGTGCGCTTGTGTGTGTGTGTAAGTGTGAAGGGGGCAGGTGCAGGTTTAGGTGCAAATAAGTTTTAAGTGCCTGGTAAGGATTGACAATACACAAGGCATCATTTTATGAGTGGAGGGGAGGGAGAGCCGCAGCTTTTGCAGATAGTGCAAATTAAATCGTCATTTCAAGCCTCCTGTTTTTTGTCCTTCTGTAAACTAGGCATTGGACCCGATCAAATTATACTCTCAACAAGTAATCTGAACCTATATTAGACCTACAAAAGTCACGCAGGCAAAGCAATTTCCCCCCAGCACCAAACTCAGAAACAGAAGCCTCCTGGCGACCAACTGAGTTACATACCACAAATTAGGAAAGTCACATAGGGCAAAAGAACTGTCCTACCTCCCCCCGCTGCTGCTAGAAGCTAGGCTTTCACTGCTGCTACTGCTGATCTCTTCCAAGGCCTGGAGGAAATCCCTATCCGCAGGGTTGTCTCCATCCTCACTGAGACCATGGCCACCCACCAACCCTCCGGCCCCAAAGCCTTCATCCCCACTGGCGCTGTCAGTGTTGTGGATGTAGATGGCTGCAAGAAGCGCAGCAATGATGTGTGTATGGTAGCTTACATGAGGTATGTATGCAGGTTACATGATGCGTGTATGGTAGATTACATGAGGCATGTATGGGAGGTTACATGATGTGTGTATGGTAGATTACATGAGGTATGTATGGCAGGTTAAAATGATGTGTGTATGGTAGGTTACATGATGCATGTATGCAGGTTTCATTATGCATGTCTCATAGTTTAAAATATGCATGTATGCAGCATACGCGTGTGCATATCTGTGCATGTGTGTGCATGTATGCGAATTATGAATGTGACCATTTCATGTCAATCACTCATGTTTGACATGTAACTGAAACCAATGACATTGTGCGCATATTTGTGCACACGTGTGCATACATATGAGTGTGACCATTTCATGTCAATCACTCATGTTTGACATGTAACTAAAACCATAACTGCGTGCGCATATTTGTGCACACGTGTGCATACATATGAGTGTGACCATGCAATGTCAATCACTCATATTTGCATATTTGGCATGTCTGAGACAAATGTCTCCTTGGTCTCTCCAGGTCGAGACAAATAAGCAGATTAGATTGTCTGCTAGGACCACTCTAGATATTCCTGGGTTTACTAAAAAGCCCAAACATTCTTACATTGCACCAGCCTTGACGTCTTGTGCACAAATTGCTCGTGTGGTACAACTAGGTGGACTAGTAGCAGCAGTGCAGCACACACTTTGCACTTCACACTTGGCCACCGCTTCAGGCAGGCATGACGTAGGGGAACACAGGGGAACACAAGGGAACGCAAGGGAACACAGGCGAACACAGGCATGACACAGGCATGACACAGGGGAACACAGGCGAACACAGGCATGACACAGGGGAACACAAGGGAACACAGGCGAACACAGGCATGACACAGGGGAACACAAGGGAACACAAGGGCACACAGGCATGCACAGGGGAACACAGGGGAACACAAGGGTACACAGGCATGCACAGGGGAACACAGGGAAAAACAGGCGAACACAGGCATGACACAGGGGCAAACAAGGGAACACAGGGGCACACAGGCATGACACAGGGGAACACAAGGGAACACAGGCGTGACACAGGTGAACACAGGGGAACACAAGGGTACACAGGCATGGCACAGGGGAACACAGGGGAACACAGGGGAACACAAGGGTACACAGGCATGACACAGGCATGACACAGGGGAACACAAGGGAACACAAGGGCACACAGGCATGACACAAGGGAACACAGGCGAACACAGGCATGACACAGGCATGACACAGGGGAGCACAAGGGAGCACAGGCGTGACACAGGTGAACACAGGCATGACACAGGGGAACCTGCGCAGCACACCTTCCTCAGGTGCATTGCTGAATCCGTTTAGGGCATCCATGACAAGCCGATGCCTTTCCATGGCCAGCTCCACAGCCTGAGCACCAAGATCACATCCAGTGTGTGTGTGTGTATGTGTGTGTGTGCGTGTGTGTGTGTGTGTTAGCACCAAGGTCACATCCACAATGCCGGTATGGATAATGAACCTGGCTTTCTATGTTACACAAGATTTCCTTTCCAGACAGTGTTCCATGCACGCTTGTGTAATGCAACGTGAAAAATAAAATGTTCATCACTAGACTGCTACATCACTAGGCTGCTACATCACTAGGCTGCTACATCACCAGGCTGCTACAGCATCATCACTAGGCTGCTACAGCATCATCACTAGGCTGCTACAGCATCATCACCAGGCTGCTACAGCATCATCACTAGGCTGCTACAACATCATCACTAGGCTGCTACAGCATCATCACTAGGCTGCTACATCTCCAATCACCAGGCTGCTACAGCATCATCACTAGGCTGCTACATCACTAGGCTGCTACAGCATCATCACTAGGCTGCTACAGCATCATCACTAGGCTGCTACAGCATCATCACCAGGCTGCTACAGCATCATCACTAGGCTGCTACAACATCATCACTAGGCTGCTACATCATCATCACTAGGCTGCTACAGCATCATCACTAGGCTGCTACAGCATCATTACTAGGCTGCTACAGCATCATCACTAGACTGCGACAAGAAATGCAGTGATAATAAATCCAGTGACAATGAATTCAAAGAATTCAGTGACAAGCTTGTCCCCACCCAGTCAGGGCTAACAATGGTATATGGTAGGAACCTTTTCCAAGGAGGGCACAGGCTCAGGAAAACCGAAAACAGCACGTTTATATTGTTTGGTGAGGGGTCAGTTGTGTCAGAAGTGGAGGATCATAGCACAGTTCAGCACAACTTGCAAGAACTGTCGTACTATGCTTCCCTCCTTTGTATCGTAGGTCTGGTATATAAACCAGACCTATGTGTGGTTTTAGCAAGTGCTATATATAGGGTTGGCCCAAACCGTATGACCGAATATACGCCGTATCCTCGGTACGCCGTATATTCGGTACCGTATTTGAGATTTCTGTGCAAAAGAAAGACAGATGGAATGCTACTTCATAAAAGAACATGCGTGAGTCTTGGCAATACAAGCCTTACCTGGATATTTGCAAGGGTGCCCCCCCTCTTTGATGCTGAGGGAGATAGATTGCAGTCAAATGGATGTACATGCGTAAATCACAGAGTGCAAGCCTTACCTGGTTGACTGCTAGGGTGCCCCCTCTTTGATGCTGAGAGAGATTTGCCGGCAGATGGATTGCAGTCAAATGTATGTACATGCGTAAATCACAGAGTGCAAGCCTTACCTGGTTGACTGCTAGGGTGCCCCCTCTTTGATGCTGAGAGAGATTTGCCGGCAGATGGATTGCAGTCAAATGGATGTACATGCGTAAATCACAGGGTGCAAGCCTTACCTGGTTGACTGCTAGGGCGCCCCCCCTTCGCTGCTGAGATACCGCCCAAATGGCTGCTGTGGCGGTGGGGGGAAAGCTCGCCACGCCCTGTGTTTACAGGGTCTCAGGCGTGTTTGCCATGGGCGTGTTGTTAGAGTGTTTACAGAGTCTCAGGCACCCTGTGCCCACAGACCCTATGCTTACAGACCCTTTTTTCCAGACCCTGTCTTTACAGTCTCAGGCGTCCGGTATGCAGACCCTGTGTTTATAGAATTTCAGGCGCCCTGTGTTTACAGACTGTGTTTACAGAGTCTCAGGCAGGCACGTAAACAGCTCTTCAAATAGGAAGACACCGTGCAACACTGCATAAAGTAATTGGAGTCTCAGGCGCGTAAGCAGCTCTTCAGATGAGAAGACACCATGCAACACTGCATAAGTTATTGAGAGCTTAGCCATTGCTGATGAGCCTTTGTACCTACCCCACCTGCACCATCAGCTACTTGACGTAACATTAGGAGAGCTTATGTAGCCATTACTGATGAGCCTTTGTACCTAGCCCACCTGCACCATCAGCTACTTGACGTAACATTAGGCAAACTTCAAAAATACTCACAAGTATGAAAGGAAGAGTATTTTATGAGGATGGAATTTCAGGATGTTGCACTAGAGTTGATGGCAAGCTTGTAAATCATGAAGCTGCACAGAGCAAGCTGCTTCACAAGCATCAGCACCACAAACAGGTTTTTTGTGTGTTTTCTGGAAGGGGCAAACGATGTATAACCAGGGGCAGCAGAAAACCACAGCAAAAGCAGCTCACGATGTATGACCAGGGGCAGCAGAAAACCACAACAAAAGCAGCTTACGATGTATAACCAGGGGCAGCAGAAGATCACAACAAAAGCAGCTCACGATGTATGACCAAGGGCAGCAGAAAACCACAACAAAAGCAACTCGTGAAGTATAACCAGGGGCAGCAGAAGATCACAACAAAAGCAGCTCACGATGTATGACCAAGGGCAGCAGAAAGCCACAACAAAAGCAGCTCACGATGTACAACCAGGGGCAGCAGAAAATCACAACAAAAGCAATAGAATCAAAAAATACAAGTCAGAGAATCAACTACCTGAGGCAGTGGATCTGTCTTCTTCTGGGCTGGCAATGCCGCAAAATTACTCGTCCGGTAAGCCATCTGCACGTGTTATTCAGTACTTAAATATAAGTATGCGGATGTACAAATTGTAGGACACGTGCACTTATAACACCCTCGTAAACTACTGCATCGGATTCGGAATTTGGTGTCTGTATCAGAGGCGCTCAAAAGGCTTGACCGCAAGTAAAGTGAAGGTCAGCTCGCACACATCATTGTACTGCCCAGCTATATTACCACCTGCACTTCTAGATTTATCACCACCTGTTCTTCTAGATATAACACCACCTGCACTTCTGGATATACTACCACATGCACTTCTGGATATAACACCACCTGCACTTCTGAATATACTACCACCTGCACTCCTAGATATACTACCACCTGCACTTCTAGATACATAACCACCTGCACTCCTAGATATACTACACCGCCTGCACTTCTAGATATACCTACTACCACCTGCACTTCTACATAGGAATACTACCACCTACACTTCTAGATATACTACACCACCTGCACTTCTGGATATACTACCACCTGCACTTCTGGACATCCTACTACCTGCACTTCCTCAGGGTACGGATGGCTGCAAATGTCGCACAGGATCTGCTGGTCCATGGGGATGAGATGGGGGGCAATCTGGAAGGCTGAATCAATGATCCACCTGAACAAACAGGTAGACACGGGTCTGATCTAATGCCAAAACCATTTGCAGGTCGCACGCTGACCGAGCCTTTTTTGTGTGTCTGTACCGATGCCGATGCCAAAGCCGTCTGCCAGTCGCACGCTGACCGAGCCTTTCTTATTTTGTGCCTGTGCCAATGCCAGCACCATTTGCAGGTCGCACGCTGACCAAGCCTTATTCCTTTTGTGCCTGTGCCAATGCTAACACCATTTGCAGGTCACATGCTGACCAAGACTTATTTCTTTTGTGCCTGTGCCAAAGCCAACACCATTTGCAGGTCACATGCTGACCAAGACTTATTCCTTTTGTGCCTGTTTCAATGCCAAAACCGTCTGTAGGTCGCACGCTGACCAAGCCTTTCTTCCTTTATGTCTGTGCCAGTTCCAACACCATTTGCAGGTCACATGCTGACCAAGCCTTATTTCTTTTATCCCTATTCCTCAATCCAGAGCCATCTGCAGGGCGCACGCTGACCAGGCCTTATTTATTTACGTTCAATTGGCAGCGAGCTGTAATTTAAGCACAGCAGTCTGTCAAAAGCCTGAAGGGCCTCCCTTAGAATGAAGAGGGTGGGGTCACATGGAGTGATCCTGGGCCAAGTGCCAGTGCATTTTAGTCTTGGCACGTCAGCAGCGGCTGTGTGCCTTGTGATTTAAGGCATGCATATGAGCAAGTCAGACACGCAGCAAAGCACCAATTATATTGCAATAGTAAATTTTAGAGGCAGGTAGGTGACGATGTGTGTGGTTGTGGCGCCAAGGAAGTCGTTTGTGTGGACTACCATAAGCATGACATGACTGTATTTATAACATCATAATCATGACATAATGACATGACTGTGTTTGTAACATATGTGCCATAAGCATGACATGATGACATGACTGTGTTTATAAATATGTACCATAAGCATGACATACTGACATGACTGTGTTTATAACATATGTACCATAAGCAAGACATAATGACATGACTGTGTTCATAACATATGTACCATAAGCATGACATAATGACATGACTGTGTTTATAACGTATGTACCATAAGCAAGACATAATGACATGACTGTGTTCATAACATATGTACCATAAGCATGACATAATGACATGACTGTGTTTATAACATATGTACACAGACAAGCCTCATCTGTCGAAACTCTTCAAAGCGACAAACTGTCGGACAGCAGCTCGACACAACATTTCATCAGAAGGACCCACTGGTTTAAATCCTTGGTGACTGCACTATAATCTGTGCGCAGCCACTGGTCGTAGGGGGCACGTGACAGAGCAGGGAGGCATGACCCTGCTGCGTAGATATGGAGCTGGCCGGCAGAATCTGTCAAGATGAGGCCTGTGAGGGTAGAAAAGAAGTGGCAGGAGAAATGCTAAGTTAGGAAGGCTTGCAACAGAGCAGAAGAGCATGACCCTGCTGTGCAGATATGGAGCTGGCCGGCAGAGTCTGTCAAGATGAGGCCTGTGAGGGTAGAAAAGAAGTGGCAGGAGATTATGCTAAGTTAGGAAGGCTTGCAACAGAGCAGAAGAGCATGACTCTGCTGTGTAGATATGGAGCTGGCCGGCAGAGTCCGTCAAGATGAGGCCTGTGAGGGTAGAAAAGAGGTGGCAAGAGACAATGCTAAGTTAGGAAGAAGGCTCGCAACAGAGCAGGAGAGCATGATCCTGCTGTGTAGATATGGAGCTGGCCGGCAGAGTCCGTCAAGATGAGGCCTGTGAGGGTAGAATAGAAGTGGCAAGAGACAGTGTTTGGTTAAGAAGGCTCGGGACAGAGCGGGGAGGCACGACCCTGCTGTGTAGATATGGAGCTGGCCGGCAGAGTCCGTCAAGATGAGGCCTGTGAGGGTAGAAAAGAGGTGGCAAGAGACAATGCTAAGTTAGGAAGAAGGCTCGCGACAGAGCAGGAGAGCATGACCCTGCTGTGTAGATATGGAGCTGGCCGGCAGAGTCCGTCAAGATGAGGCATGTGAGGTTAGAATAGAAGTGGCAAGAGACAGTGTTCGGTTAGGAAGGCTCGGGACAGAGCGGGGAGGCACGACCCTGCTGTGTAGATATGAAGCTGGCCGCCAGAGTCCGTCAAGATAAGGCATGTGAGGGTAGAAAAGAAGTGGCAAGAGACAGTGTTCGGTTAGGAAGGCTCGGGACAGAGCGGGGAGGCATAACACTGCTGTGTGTACATGTGGAGCTGGTCGGCAGAGTGGCAAGTAACATTGTTACGTAAGGCAGGGAGGCTCAAGGCAATGCTGGAGGGTTTGCCTTTGTGCTGTGTACATGTGTAACTGGCCGGCAGATTCTGTAAAGAGGAAGCCTGTGTGTTCAAGAGGAGGGATCTGAGTCACAAGCACATCAGTCGGAGAGATCAGAGTCACAAGCACATCAAGGAGAGATCTGAGTCAAAAGCACATCAGAGGAAAGATCTGAGTCACAAGCACATCCGTCGTGGCAAGTGCAGATCTGCGGGGACAACTTCAGCTATCAATCTCAGAACCTGCAGGAAACCCCACTCACTCAGTCCGTCAGGGGTCCAGTGGCCGTCCATTAGGGGCAAAGGGTCTGCCCACTGGCCCCTCCCGAGCCCCAGAGGCAGAGTATCAAGAGTAGAGAGCCTGTGTATGTGTGCGTATTAATGTGTGTGTATACGTGTGCGTGCAAGTTTGTGTGTGTATGTGTGTGTATGTGTGTATGCATGTGCGCCTGCAAGTATATGTGCATATGTGTGTGTATGTGTGTATGCACGTGCGCCTGAGTGTATGCGTATGTGCGTGAATGTATGTGTGTTGCGTTGATGAGGTGTTTTGTTGATCAAATTGTAGTGTCTCAAACCACAAGGCAAGGGTAAGGAGTTCTGCATGGGAATCAAACGCTTTTAAAGGTTTTGTGGCCAGCCTTGGTACGTAAAACAGCCAATGCTCATGTACGGAGTTCTGTATAGAAATCAAACGCCTTCAAAGGTTTTGTGGCCAATCTTGGTACGTACAACAGCCAATGCTCATGGCTTGTATTGCATGCGGGTCAAAGCTTTTGGCAGCAACACTGCTACAAGGTGTGATATCCCAGGTATGTACAACAGCCCATGCGCATGGCTTGTATTGCATGCGGGTCAAAACTTTCTGCAGAAACACTGCTACAAGGTACGATATACTGAAAACTGGAAACTCTGTCTCGTAACTGAACAGCAGTTGCATAAGGATCCTCACTTCAAAATCGATGGAGCTAAGTGCTGCTATGGCAGAATGAACACTGCAAGAAAAATATATTGCTGAGATTGCTAAGTGCTGCCTTGGATAGCGTCATTCTTCTGTACATGTTGTGTGTGTGTGCGTGCGTGCGTGCGTGCGTGCGTGTGTGTGTGTGTGTTTGTGTGTGTGTGTGTATGTGTGTGTGTGTGCGTATGTGTGTGTGTGTGTGTGTGTGCGTTTGTGTGTGTGTACATGTAGGAAGCGCCGCGCCAGGTACAGTGATGCCTAAAAAGTATGACGGATGCCTTGACGTCATTGCTCTGTACATGTTGTCTGTATGTGTGTGTGCATGTAGGAAGCGCCGTGCAAGGTACAGCAATGTAAGCAAAGTACGCAAGTGACTGCTGCCTTGAAGTCATTGCTCTGTACATGTTGTCTGTAAGTGTGTGTGCATGTAGGAAGCGCTGCGCAAGGTACAGCGATGTAAGCAACGTACGCAAGTGACAACATGAACGTCTGATGGAAGCAGCATCACCAGAAAACCGCCCCTGTGCATGTGAGACCCAAAAAGGCTCAGATCGTGAACACAGGTGCAACTTGTTAGTTACCTCACACATCACAAATCACAAACACGAGCAGGCGCTGACTTACCTCTTCAAGATGTGGCCCCTATCAACGTCGTATAAGACGATGAGGCCATCATAGCCCCCTGACATCGCCAAGCGCGGGTCTGTGGGATGTGCCTCCAGTACGTGCACCTACAATGATTCAAGAGACAGCTTGAACATGCAATTTCATCTGTGCAGGCCTTGGATGAACGAGCTGCTCAGGCTGATGATCGTACATATAAATGAACGCAGTACAGCTGAGCAGTTTGTCTTTTGCTGGTTTTACTTCTGTGTGTCACTTGTTTGACAGCTCTCTCCACTAAAACGTTTAACTTGAATGCAGAGACTACGCCTGGTAGTGGTTAGCGGCATTCACGTTCATCTAACACATACAAGATAGGAATGCAGCATTCACGTTCATCCAACACATACAAGATAGGAATGATGGCATCATCATTGTCTTGTGTGAGGAGTTGGAGCAGTATCCCTTTATCCAAAGCTTCCTGACCGAATGTGCTAGTGTTTTGCTATATGTGTTCAGCGCAAAAAGGGTGCATCACATCACCTAATCAGTGTGGGCTTTTAGCACGTGCATCACATCACCTGATCAGTAAAAAGTAAAAAGGGACCAGGAAAAGGGACCAGGAAAAGGGATCATCACATCACCTGATCAGTGTGGGCTTTTAGCAGGTGCAGCTGGGTGCCACACGCAGCACTCCAAACCCGCACGCTGTTGTCAGCCACAGATGCTAGTACCTGCAGGTGCACATGAGTAGGGTTGGCCAAAACCATATATATACGGTGTATATTCGGTATTTTTAGCAGGGAAATCGCCGAATGTACGGTCATATACGGTGTAGATATACAGTCCTGGTCTACCCTACACATGAGACTTGCGCTGTTGTGTGGGTCATGCCAGAGGGGGGAATTGAGAGGGGGATGGTCTTCAAATGCACCCTGCGTATGGGACCCATATTTTGCTAGGCTTGAACTGTTGCGTGGACCATGCACCTTTTTTTTGTTATTGAACCTCCGCCATTTAAAGTGCAACCCAAGTAGATGGCAATCACGATACAGATTACACCCAGGATGTGCAGAATTAATTGGCAAAAATATCCCCAAATGGACGGACAAGAAACAAACCTTTCTTGAAAATTAAAGTGACCCTGGAAACAGATCCTGTTACTTAATTTAATTAATTTAGGCAACAAATTTAATTAATTTAATTAATTTAGGCAACAAATGCACACACTTCAATATTACCACGGCTATCAACAAAAACTAATGTTGATTAATTGGCCGTAATTTTTAAGTAGGCATTGAACGATAACCATTATATCTGGCTGAAGATCCAAAAATCATCAGTTCTCTGCTTTAGCTGTAGAACTGGAGTTCTTGCGTAGTGAGCGTAGGCTGAGATCTGGCAAGCACTTCGCATAAAGTGCTGTGTACTCTCGTTTTAGGCATTCTTTTTATGCCT
>Ga0307942_1003611_pt1:0-5000 | contig 12497 bp, 20 predicted proteins | sample OrgLakmetagen175_FD_201846 | JGI IMG/M metagenome (GOLD analysis project Ga0307942, IMG submission 201846) | Saline water microbial communities from Organic Lake, Antarctica - #175 | ecosystem: Environmental > Aquatic > Non-marine Saline and Alkaline > Saline | place: Antarctica: Organic...
GGGGCATTTGGTGCCGGAGGTCCAAAATTTATACGTGACTGTCAGGAATTTTTCAATAGGCTCCTGTTGCCACTAACATATAAAAAAAAAACATACACACATGCACACTCACGCATACACACACACTCCAACCTATATCCTCCCTCAGGTGGCAGTGGTCGCAACAGAGACGTGGTTGAGGCGGGGGAGAGGCAGGAGGGTGGGGGAGAGGCAGTCATGGAAGATGGCAGCAGCCAGACTGCAGGCGAGGTGCGTGTTTTACTGATGTGTGCTGCATTGGGTTACGCATTGCATCAGCAGGGTGAGAGCCAGTACTGACTAGGATGACTTTCAGCGCTGCGGTCCTTATCGCTTAGGACATGTGTGCTGTCCAGCAGGGGCTGCTGCTCTGACATGGCAGGTGCTGCTTCGGGCTTATCTTAAGCAAACTCATTCATAAAAGCGCTGCAATGTAGGGTTTGACAGTGATACGTACCGTCCATCATGTTCCAACATGGTGCAATTTGGGCAGGGGAGTCAATTAATCGGCGATCATTGACACCAGATGACGGCTCTGGCTGACCCCACGCACTAATCATTGCGCTGCTTGTGTCATAATAATGCGCTGCTCGTGTCACAACAATGCACTGCTTGTTTCACAACAATGCACTGCTTGTGCCATAAAAATGCGCTGCTTGTGTCACAACAATGCGCTGCTTGTGTCACAACAATGCGCTGCTTGTGTCACAACAATGCGCTGCTTGTGTCACAACAATGCACTGCTTGTGCCATAACAATGCGCACCACACTTTTGCAGGAGGGAGAAGGAGAGGGCAGAGGTAGCGCTGCTGCAATGCAGCGTGCGCGCCTGCGCGCCGCCCTGGACGTACACTTGCAGCACAGTGCCCCTGTCAAAATGGACAAGGGTGGTGGTGGTGGTGGTGGTGGTCTACCCAACCCTCAGGAGCTAGGAGTGGCTGGCCGTCCTTTCGAAGAAGCTTTTTCTATGACCAAGGGTGGGCAGGGTGCAATTGCAACAAGAGCCTTTGTGTACATGTTAGGTTGCTGATACAATCAAGTGCATACATAGGCACACATGCACGAACACACGTACTTACAGGCACACAAAGACGCACGTACACGTACACGTACAACACGCACAAATACACGTACTTCATCCACACGTACGTGCGCAGGAGCCGACAAAGGCGACGTGGCACGCTGGCAGCTGCGCTGCACGCGCGAGGGTTTGGCTGGGTTTGTGGGAGCGCTGACATTTGCCTTACGTCGCTCTCTTGTGCTGCCTCTGAAAGGTTTGTCCTGCTGGCATTGACTCCTGTCAACCTCTCTTGCATTCAGTGTGGGTGATGGCATGCAGTTGGATTGGAGCAGCAGGGCTGACATTGGGGCACGTTAATAAGGCAATTGGTACGCTTGCATGCGATCCTCTGCACACAAGCATGGTAAAGTGCATGTGCCGGCATGCTCATGCAGACACAAAATGCATGCACGCGCACAAAATAAGAGCACACACACATGTAACAAACACAAGTATACACGGCATGCTGCAGGCGCAGAGCAGGAAGGAGAGGAAGTGGGGTCAACGCAGGCATCTTCGTGGCTGGAGACCGAGCTGGCTCGTGTTGCATATGAGACAGACACGTGGCAGCTGCTGCAGGTGACAAATGCTTTGTATGTGCATGTGTAACAAACGGTAGCGTGTGTGTCTGTGCATGCGTGTATGTAAGTGTGTTTACGTGTGTGTGATTGATAGGGATGGGCTCAGATTTGCAAGGACATGGCACTCATAATGCATACAGGACAAGGAACCCAAGTTCTGGCGCTTTATTGGTATGGATGTCAGTGAGGGAGCAACCCAAGATGGGCCTGTTGGGTGCATTTAAAGTGTTTTATTTTCAGCTGGCCTAACCTCAGATTTAAACGCTGATAGTATCACACACACACGCGCGTACACACACACCACGTCACTACCAGGTCCTGTTCCAGCGCATAGACCCCCTCATGGCACCAGGGGTAGAGGGCAGCAGCACGCACCACACCCTGCACACCCCCCGCCACTCTCTCAGGTATTTGTGGTTTGGTTTGGGAAAGCAACGCAGCAGGGGACCGAAGTCCTGGTTCTCAGCCATGCCCTGCCACGCTCTTTCACGATTATTTGTGCCTGTGGATGAGTGAGGTCAAATACGGGAAAATAAATGTAAGGGCGTGTGCATTGTTCCAGACCTTTAAGCAGCTTGGTCTCATCTCGTCCCTCTGTGAACGTGCTACAGGAATGACAAACTGTTGATCCTTGCTCAGTCTAGATCTTATTTTTGAAGGCACCGACAGACTGAGCTGCCAGGATGTCTTCCTGGAGCTGTAGCATATAGCAGTATCCTAGTAACAACACACTCCCAAGTTGTTCCTCACATAATTCATAAACCCTGACACGTATCCAGGAGGAGGCCCAGCATCTCAGCACAGAGCGACGATGCGGAGATGGGAGAGGCAGCAGCGGCACCGCTCACACCTCCTTCAGGTCTGGGAGATGGACCCCGTCTTCTGAACAGGTGTGCACCTGCCGGGAATGTGAGGTTTATTTCAATGACATGGAGCTGCTGCTGCTGAAGCACGTCTTGCTGTGCACGATAGTGTGCTCTTTCAACATCCAGCTTAGCCCATGCACGCGTGTGCACGTACAGACATACACACGTTCACACACGCGTGTGCAGGTCGACCTCGGCTATGATCAGGGCAACAAATGGTGCCCTCTTTTCACGAAGGGCTGCAGGAGTCAGCAAGAGTGTGTCCCCCGACGGAGAAGGCATGCCGTACCTGGATGAGGTGCGTGTGTATGTATGCGTGGGTGTGATTGTGGGTGGGCAGGTGCTTGTGCATGCATGTGTGGATGGGGCTGCAAGCGCGCTTATGCAAACTTGTACAAGATTGTATATGTGCATGAGTGTAGGATAGAGTGCATGAGTGTGTGCACGTAGAGTGTGCCGCTTTGTGTGCTACAGGAAAGAAAAGGAGTCCTGTTGTATGTTTAAGTTCTTATGCTGAATGTCTCATAGCTCCTTCTATCCAGATCATTCCAAAGTGTGCGTTGGGTCATTCTGGTCTTGTGCACGTCCGTGACGCCCATTCTGCCCTAGCACTGCGACATTCACAACTCATAGTTTATATTGTTTGACACACAAGGACCTTGTTTTCATCTTAATCAAGCCAACATTGCTTAAATCACACACCTCTACTAGCTTTCATACACACTGGCGCTCCGCTGCTACAAGTGGCCATGCGCCAGGCCAGATACATTGAGGTAAAAGCACGCTGTAGTAAGCACCCACACATTGTGCTTACGCAACGTGCATCACACACAGGCCAACGCCCCGCTGCTGCTAGCTGCGCTGCGCCAGGCTGCCCTGAGTAAGTGGCTGCAGCACCAGGCAGCACCGAGGGCCTCTGCTGCACTAGAAGAGGGCCTGAACACCGGGCAGGGTCTGCAGGAGCCAGCTCTTCATGCGGTGGGTGTGGGTCTTGGTGTTGTGTGTAGGTCTTGATGGAGGTCTTATTGCAAGTGTGTGGGTTTTGATGGAGGTCTTATTGCGAGTGTGTGGGTTTTGATGAGAATGCAAATGTGCGTGTTTAAGGTGTGTGACGTGGGTCTGAGGATGGATGTGCAGTGGGTGAGGGTGTGCGCTCGCGTGCGATATGGACCTGGGATCATGCTCGTTCAAGGTGGTTTAAAGTCGGAAATTGAGGGGTCTGCCATGCATAGGCAAGGAAGCGCTGCTTCTTCGTGCGCTCCTCATGCTCTCATGGAAGTGACAATCCCAACACATACAGCCAGTCCTGTGGAAAGGTCGCAGTTACTCCTTTCCTTTTCAAGCTCTATCACCTTTGTCTATGCCTACCGTACACCGCTGTACACTCACGCCTTTCCCTGCTGTTTGCCTGCTAGCTGGGATCCCTTTACGTCCAAGTTTTGGGAATTTGTTAACAGCGCCCTCCTTATTAAGCCACAGTGGAGCCATTGGGGTAATGGACAAGTATACATGTGCAGGAAGACAGCAGCTGCTCTGACCCTCCCATCCATGTCCTACCACCTTCGCCATCTTCCCCTTTTCATCCTCTCACCTCCCTCTCCAATGTAGCCGTTAGTACGTGCGCACAGGTCCTCAGACCGCCACCCTTCTGCCAGCTGGGCCTTGTACTTTTGCAGCAGCTTTTCTGTATCGCCCACCTCTTCCCCTCCTCTACAACCTCTGACATCTGTGTGTGTGTGTGTGTCCGCGTGTGTATGCGCACGTGTATGCACGCAGTAGCTCTAATGAACTCCCGCGCACACAGATCCTCCGAATTTTTTGTGTGTGCCCTCATGTGTGTGTGCAATGTATGCGCGCAGGTCCTCCAACTGCTGTCCGCCCGCCAGCTGGGCCCCGCAGCAGCAGTGGCAGCAGCCTGCGGTGACGTGGCCCTGTCCACCCTACTAGCAGGTGCACCCACGCATGCGGCTTGCCAGGCAGAGGTTGCACAGCAGCTGCGTGTGTGGCAGGCATCTGGAACGCTGGGGCACATCGCAAGGGGCAGGCTGCTGGTGTACCAGCTGCTGGCAGGACAGGTGCGTGTGTGGGTAGGGTCATAGTTGTGTGTGGGGGGGTGTCTGTACGATAAATGTGCAAGCACAAACATGCTCTCTCTCTCTCTCGCTCGCTCGCTCTCTCCAGGCTCATGCGTACATACATGCTCTAGCACATACACGTACACACACACCCCTACACTAGCACAATTGCACTCATACACACACCTTGGCACAAACGTACGCATACACACAACCGCACAACTACTACACGTACAGGTGTCTGATGTGAGCACCTGCCTCCGCCTAGACTGGCGCCGCCACTTAGGCCTCCTCCTTTGGTACCACATCCGTACAACTTCCCCCACCAGCACCCCCGCCTACACTACCACCACCTCCACCACTCGCACCACCCCTGCCACCACACCCGCCACCGGCACTA
>Ga0307942_1003611_pt1:10000-12497 | contig 12497 bp, 20 predicted proteins | sample OrgLakmetagen175_FD_201846 | JGI IMG/M metagenome (GOLD analysis project Ga0307942, IMG submission 201846) | Saline water microbial communities from Organic Lake, Antarctica - #175 | ecosystem: Environmental > Aquatic > Non-marine Saline and Alkaline > Saline | place: Antarctica...
GCCTCTACCTGCAGTTCCTCACCACCATGTCTGCCCAAAACCGAGGTCAGGCATGCATACTTGTTGATGCTTCAAAGGTGTGATAAATAAGCTGGATGGTTGAACAATGTCTTGGGTAGGCTGGGAAAGGTGCGGTTTTGGCTGATGCGCCAGCACCTCTGCATTTGAAGGTGCGGCCATGTCCCCTGGCTACACCAAGCATGCTGCACTCAGTTGCACACAGGAGAGAAGAGGGAGGCCCTGTTTGAGCATGCTGCTCCATTCTTCCTTACTGCACCTTACCACATGCCTCCTAAACCCCAATGCAACCAAATACAGGCGCACATAAGAACACAGAGCAAGGAAGCTTTTAAACAGTAGTCCTGCTTATGTCCGCTGTTGCTGCTGCTGCCGCTGCGAGCATGGACCCCTCACTTGTTTCCCTCTCACATCTTGCTAATGTCTAACGCATGACATGCAGATGCACACAAGGATGAGGAGCAGCTTGCGCAGCTCATGCAGCTGTCTGAATCCCTGTCTGCTGCTGCTGCTTCCGTGAGCATGAGCGTGCAGCCCTCAATCATCTCCGGCAGAGGGGGGGACATAAGCCTAGAAGGCCCCTTCCCTGCGGCATTGGCTTCAAGGTAAGGAACCATTCGTAAAAACAAGCAAGTTCAGTCAGAAACAAATCTTTCCGTCCGATTGGCGCCACTGTTTTATGCATAAGCAGAATAGTCATCTGTGAGTGCTACGAGTGAATCCCTTAAAAGGCCCTGTATAACCCCGTTGGAATAGAGGCAAATGAACCTGAACAGCCAAAGCCAAGGCTTCCTCTTTCCTTCCCTGCTGCACTGGCCACGTCCTCACCGTGAAGGGGAGAGGACAAAAACGTGCGTGCTTTCTTTGTAACTGTACGGTATCCTAAATTCAAGTGACACAACGAGAGCCTGTGCTTGCCCCCAGACTGTACTCAAGTACTCAAGTACTCAAGTACTCATGCACACACACACACACACACAGGTTCGTTGAGGGCAGTGACACCAGCAGTGGCCTTTCTCCTTACGCCCTGCAGCAGCGGGTGGTTCTGGGTGAGATGGCGGGCCAAATCAAGGCACTGCTGCTGCGCGTGGCATACGAGCAGGTGCGTACTGTGCATGTTTCCTCTTTTTCCTGCCTGGTGTTTGATGAAGCTTGTGTTTGAGTGCACTATATGGTTTGAAGTCCATCCAATTTGCTCCTCATGTAGCACGATACTGATACTCATGTTAATGCGTGTTTGTTTCTTGCCAAGCGGTGCCTGCCGCTATTTGTGACAACATGACAGCCGGGGTATAGCAAAGGGTGTTTGCTGTGCGGGTATCAATTGAAGTTGCCAACCATTTATAAAGGATGATGTGACAGAGGCCGTGAGGATAAAGGACGTGCGCACTTCCATGAGCGCCTGTAGGGTAAACCTTTGGGGGGCGTCACATACCATTGTAAAAATATTTAGATCATCCTTAGGTGTGGATATACCGTAGGGTACCGTGACCAATCCGAGGTTGAAATAACCCAATTAATAAGCCCCAATAAAAGCAATGCGAGGGGGGCAACACATAATTAATAAACACAATGCGAGCCTATGCGAGGGCCTTCTGGCCCTATGAGCTGCACCTACATGCGTGTGCGCGCGTACGTGTGCGTGCGTGCGCATGTGTGCGTGCATGGGCGCACGTGTGTGTTTGTGTGCGTGTGTGTATGATTGTGCGCGCGTGCGCGTATGTGTAAGCGTGCGTTGCGTACGTGGGTGTGTGTGTGTACGGTTGTGTACCTACATGCGTGCATGCATTGTGTACTTGTGCGTGCGTATGTGTGTGTGCGTGTGTGTGTGTGCGCATACGTGTGTACGTAAGTGTGTGTGTGTATACATATGTATACATGTCCCATACATGTGTGTGTGTGTATTTGTGTGTGTGTGTGTGCATGCGGGTACGTGTGTGTGTGTGTGCGCGCTAACGTACGTGTGCGTGCGTGCATACGTGTGCGTGCGTGCGCTTACGTGCATGTTTGTTTGTGTGCGTGCACGTATGTGTGTGTATGTGCGTGCATTGTGTACGTGCGTGCGTTGTGTACTTTTGTGTGTGTGTGCGCGCGCGTACATGTGCATGCGCGTACGTGTGTGCATGCACGTAAGTGTGTGTGTGTATGTGTGTGTGTGCATGCGGGTACGTGTGCGTGCGTGCACATGTAAAGGGAATGCGCCCTTCTCTTAGTCCTTCCTCCCGAATAGAGGGCCAGCCTCCTCCCAAGCTGTTTGTCCACCTTGGGGGCCTTGATGGGCGGCTTGGGATACTTTCCCGGCCTGTCCCCGTTCATGCTTAAATTTAATTAATTACAATGCGAGCTTAGCGAGGCCCTTGTCACTTAGATATTTAAATTGCTCCCGACACACCGCGAGGGGGTCAAATAAGTTTGCGTAGCGCCAGGAGGGTGAAAAAAAAATGTATTGTATGTCACGTGTATTTTTTGGATTGGACCC
>Ga0307942_1003615_pt1 | contig 12493 bp, 13 predicted proteins | sample OrgLakmetagen175_FD_201846 | JGI IMG/M metagenome (GOLD analysis project Ga0307942, IMG submission 201846) | Saline water microbial communities from Organic Lake, Antarctica - #175 | ecosystem: Environmental > Aquatic > Non-marine Saline and Alkaline > Saline | place: Antarctica: Organic Lake...
CCATGCACTTCACCGTATGTGCATGCACCATATCTGCATGCACCGTATCTGCATGCATGGCCACTATCTGTATGCGTACTTCACCCATGCACTTCACCCATGCAGGGCACTCATACTGCCCCTGTTTACCAAAGTAGCATCTGCACCCGCACTCCACCCATGCATTTGCACCTTTTTGATTGATTTATTTGTTGGGACCTATAGGTTGAGCAGCCATGCCAGGCTGGAGGCCTTTGTAATCCAAACTAAACTAAACAAACTACCCATGCATTTGCACCTTACCTGTGTGCCAAAGCGGCTCATCTTCTGTCTGCTGCCCAACAAAAGGGCCTTGACCAGCTTCTGGGGAGGCCCCAAGCGTAAGCGCGCACAGGCCCACAGCAGGTGGGACGTGTCCAGGGGCTCAAACTCATGAACTTTGCGTGCAGCAGCCTGGGAGAGGGGGAGAGAGAGAGAGCAGACAGCACATGCGCAGCAGGGTTAGGCTCATGTACAACAGGAAGTGAGTGCGGGCAGCAGCCTGGGAGAGAGAGAGAGAGAGAGAGAGAGAGAGAGAGAGAGAGAGAGAGAGAGAGAGAGAGAGAGAGAGAGAGAGCAGAAAGCGCATGCGCAGCAGGTTTAGGCTCATGAATGACACAAACTGAGGAGTGGGATGAGAGTGAACAGCACGGGAGCGGCGGGGTTCAAAGCTGGGAAAATGCATGCATGCTTTCACCACAGAAGGTACATTGACCAGGGGCTTCTGGGGTCTTTTTACTAGTGTATCATTCATCATTACATGCAGACTACCCCGAAAAGGCATGCACAACTGATATCAAGCAACAAATATACGTAGGGTTGCCCATAACCGTGTATATATGCCGTATATGATCGTATACATGATGAAATCTCTACCAAACATACCGTATGCACAGCGTATATATACAGTTATGGCCAGCCCTAGATGTACGCTCTTATGTGTGCACAAGTATGCTACGTGCAGAGACAATCTGCTTGATTTTAATTAAGGCGGACAAGGCACAGCTCCAAGTGGAATATGTATTTATGTTGGTGAGGACTAGAAAATAGTCTCCAAACTAGAGCTCAACTAGCCTGGTCCTGGGTCCCACAAAAAAGATGCAATAATGTAAGCAGGTGAAGGTGGGGTGCGACCAGAGTTTGTATAGCAAGGAGGGAAACTGCATGCAGCAGCCTGTGGGGAAAGACTCGGCAACGAGCTTGAAAACCAACATGCCTTGACACACGACAAACTCGTTGTGATGTCTAAAGAGTTGGCCAGAACCATAAAACTGCACCGTATATGACCGTATATTTGGTGATTTCCCTGCCAAGAATACCTTGTATATATACCGTATACCGTAGTGACATGTACACAATCCGCACCCTTAAGAAAGAGTTATCTTTACCCTGTCCGCACCAATCCGCACCCCGCTCAATATATACTTTAGTGCTTGCCGTACCAATCCGCAGGGGCGAAATGCTCTCAGAACTGCACCTAGAGACTAGAAAGGCACCAAGAGACTCAGAGGTGCATTCCATAACACAATAACATGAGTCTGGTTAGTCATCCATTGTGTGTCAGCTGGCAACTGGTTTTGCCTTCTAGTGCTTCCTAACTCAAGCCCTCATCATCATCTTCCCCATCCTGCTGGCTTCCATTTGCTCTCCTTACTCCCCTCCTCCTCACTTCTCTCCTCCTGCTTCAACTTCTACCCATCCTCTCGCTGTTGCTGCTCAAGCTGCTCGGCGGATGGGGGGCCTTGCAGAAGCTGGCCACGCCCCACAGGGGCTCTTGAGGGCTCTTTCCCACTCATGACCCGAAGAGAACTGGAACATAATTATCAACATTCAATCCACAGTAATCCGCACCCTGTCAAATATTTATTCGTTTCAGGGGGAGTGAGTCGGCCGCATTCCCCCAGAACAATAATTTTACGGCGTGATATATTGTCGCTACGGTATATACGGATCTGAACAGCCCCAGACATCTGAGTTAAAAGCCTCCTGGAGCTTGGCGGTGATTAAAGGTCACTACTAAAATCAAGTACACTTCCACTCCAATGGCGAAAAAACAAAGGCAAGAGGCAAGGTTTTGCAGATAGCAGGGCACAAACGCAACAAGAAACAGCAGCATGCTTCGTAAGTATATATATATATATATATATGTATAATACGGCGTATATATACGCCGGCTAAAATTCACATATGGTCATACGAATACGGATACGAAGAAAAATTATTCATACATCCGTATATATATGGCGTATATATACCTATATGGTTCTGGCCAACCCTAATTATAAGGCTGCAGAGGCAGAAGATTGTGTACCACGCTGATGTAAGAAACTAATGTACCACGCTGATGTAAGAAAATAAGGCAGAAGAATGTGTACCACTAATAATGTACCACTAATAATGTACCACGCTGATGCAAGAACGCCCTGATGTACCACGCTGATGCAAGAAAATAAACAAAGCGAGAAACGTGTATCCTCTGCATTGAAAAGGAACTGAATATTGCCAACAGAAGCGCATGCATTGAGTGAGTGCATTAATCTGCCTGTGTCATTAACACGCAACAAGATGCAAGCGACGGGCTGAAATTGTTTGATCAACACAGCATGTTAGGCCAGGCAGCTTGCTAAGGTTCCTACACACCCAAAAAGCACCAGTCTCGCGTTACCTGCCAGTAAGATTTGAGCCACCCTTTGGGAGGGTGAATATCGAGAGAGGCCAGTGCCCACAGCAAGTTGCTAAGACCCTGAATGTACATGCAGGCACGTCAGCAGTAAACGACAGCAACCGTATATTTCAAGAAGCACAGGAGGATGAGGTCCTCTCAGTCTACATGGTCAACTGCAACTATCGAGGGAAACTTGCTGAGTGGTAGGGTCTGATCTGGGAGCAGGGGTGGGTGCGCCAGAGAAAGAGCAGGACCTACTTGTGTAGAAAAATTGTCCATATTCTGGCCAGAGGTCTCAAAGAAGGCCTGCATGAATGCCGGGCTGCTGGGCAAGGCCTGTGAGGGTGGACAGCATCATTTGTGTTTGCCACGACAGTGCCCAAAGCATACACAAAACCAGACCACCGCACACACAAAGGGTGGACAGCCCCACTTGTGCTTGCCACGATAGCGCTCAAATCATACACAAAAGACCGTCCCACATACAAAAAAGACCAGAGGTCTTATGGTCTTTCACTGCTTGCTAGTTTTTTCCTTTTTTTTTAATGAAGCATTCTTGAAGGAAACCTGGAAGTGCATGGTGGCCATAACACGTTATGGCCAAGCCTGGGGCCATTAACTCCCTCTCCTCCACCTCATTTGCCATTACCTCTCTACCACCTCATTTGCCATTACCTCTCTACCACCTCATTTGCCATAACTTCTACACCGTCTCATTTGCCATTTCATTTGCCATCTCATTTGCCTTCTCCTCTCCACCATCTCATTTGCCATCTCATTTGCCGTTACCTCTCTAACACCTCATTTGCCATTACCTCTCCACCATCTCAATTGCCATCTCATTTGCCTTCACCTCTCCATCTCATTTGCCATTACCTCTCCACCATCTCATTTATCATCTCATTTGCCGTTACCTCTCATCTGCACTGCACTGCATGTCTTGCTGGCAGAGTTCAGCGTGCATTCCAATCACGCATTGGGTTTGATAAGGAACGACCGTCCAGCACGTGAGGCGCGACTGTGTATGCACCTTGTGCGCTGAGCGAGCAGTCACAGGGCTGGCCAAACGAAAAAGCACACACAAGACTGGGCTCACCTGCAGCACAGCCATCCCCCATAACAAATTGGCCAGGCCTTGGGGGGACGACACAGGCAGGGACTGCTGCGCCACAAGGAAGAAGGAGGCAAGCCAGTCTGGGCTGGGGGCGTGACCCAGCTTGGCAACAGCCCAAATGGTTTGGCTGAGGCTCAAGGCGTCAATTTTGCTGTGAGCAACAAGCAATGATCAGCCTAATGTCTCACTCTTTTCTACGTTCGACACAGGGTGTTTAATAACGTGAAGGGGGAGGCAAAAGGCAATGCGCATAAAAGGGGCGCCGTGTCCTGCATAACCAGCATCAAGGAGTCATGGCATGCACTGGCCCACTCACCCATCCTGCGTCTGTAACATGTGCAGCACGCGCGTTAGCATTTCATCCAGCCATGTGTACCCAGGGTTATGGCCCAGCTTGGCGAGGCCCCAGAGGACATTGGCAGCACCCCTCAATTCCAAAGAGTCCGCGTGCTTGGCTTCAGACAAATCCTGGACCACCTGAGCATAGCATGCACATCAGGATACGAGTGGTAGTTTGGAAGGGTTCTTCACCCTTTTCTTGCAAACATGTTGGCACTTACTTCTGAGATGAGCACATCCCTGTCCGCATCTTCAAACAAGGAGTACCTCTTCTCTTCTGACACCTGAAAGGAGCAGAGCACGGTGCTTGCATGCTGACAGAAAATTGTGAGCAGTGTGTTCACATGCGCGCAGTGCGTTACCTTAGTCAATTGGTGAACGACCGCCAGCAGGTTGATGGTGTTGAGCTGATACCTCTGCCTGTGGTAAAAGCCTCGGACTGCACTCCAGTCCTTGCATCCCTTGATCTGCTGCGTGAACAGGCTGTAGGAGCGTTGATTGAGCCTGGGGCGGTCAAATAGCGCCGCAGGCTTCGAAGGTCGTGCTGCTGCTGCTGCTGCTGCTGCTGCTGCTGCTAGGGATGACGTGTGCACATTGTGCACTGTATGCCGAGGAACATGGTGAACAGCCTTGCCGGTGGCTGAGTGCATGCAAACAGGCCTCCTACATACACTCAGTTGGAGGCATTATAACTCTAGAGCGACAACAAGGTCGTACAGGGTTTCTTAGCTGGTTTAATTATACCAATATGACTTCCCGGTAAAACAGATTGACTAGGATATAAGGAGAAACTCATTAATTAATTATAAAATTGGAGTTAACGAGCTAAGATTAGACTTAAGTCACGTCTTCATTTGCCCTGCCATGAATATGCCGAATACGCTGGAGGACAGCGTACCGGTGGATGAGAGCTTCATGAATGCCATTTTGAAGGATGTTCCAACAGAAGGAGGGGGTTGGGGCCAAATGTCTGATTATCTCCTGCCAGAATCCTACACTGAACCGGGCAAGCGTGAGTGCTAGTAGCATTATTGAAAGTGTAGGTCAGGTGAAAAAGTGTGTTGACAACATAATTCCTTCAGTGAATTACCTCATCCCTCCGTGTGTTCTTGAACTTGCAGACAGCAGCAGCTTAGGTAGTAACGAGCAGCACACTAGGTAAGTGCTGCTGCAAATGTACGCGCACGCGCACATGCACACACACACACACACACACACACACACACACACACACACACACACACACACACACACACACACACACACACACACACACACTCACACACACACACACACACACACACACACACACACACACACACACACACACACACACACACAGCACATGCACATGCACATGCACACGCACACACACACACACACACACACAAACACACATCCACACACACACATCCACACACACACAGCACATGCACATGCACACGCACGCGCACACGCACACACGCACAGAAGTGGCACATAGGAAACAACCGCGGTTGCTGCAGCTGATTACTCCACGGTGTTCAGGCTGCGCATCTCAAGTAGCCCTGCTAGGAAGTGTCCATGATTGCCCCCTCACAATGCCTGTGATAGTTATGCCACCCAACAGATCACGACTTGTCACGATCCCACTGAACGCAGTTCCAATTCAGGACCAGATGTGGCTGTGGGTCCCCAGATGAATTGGGAGCCGTTCCCTGGAATCCCCCTCTCCTTCTTTCCCCCTCTCCCTGGGGATCCACAGCCCTTCACCCAGCCCTACAACCCCGCAGCATTGGTGCCTCCAGCGCTTCCAACTCAGACTGAAGCGGCTACCTCAAACCACGAGGGCAGTGGGGACGCCACCAATACTGGGAAGCGGAAGCGTGTGAGGAATTCAGAGCAAATGCAACACAACAGGATAGCCCAGCAAAAGTACAGGTGGGGCACCGAGGGCATTTTTGCTCGTGACTGGTGAGCAGAGCGGGCAGGACCGTACATATGCGCTGTATATGACCATGTACCTCAAGACCTTGCTGCCCACAACACATGCACATACACACACCTGCACACATGCACCTCGCACAGCAAAAAGAGGTTCCTTGGCGTTCATCAGGCATTAATTGAGACAGCAAACGAGCCAGTAATTGAGCGTTCATCAGCCAATATTTGAGCCAGTATTTAAGCGTTCAATGGCCAGTAAGTGAGCTAGTAATTGAGGCAGTGTTCTGTAATTGAGACGGTGTTGTCCTGTCTGATTTGCTTGCAGGGAGAGAAAACGTGCCGAGCAAGGGGAGTTGCAGGCAGCTTTGAACGCGCTTTCAGCACAGCTGGAGGCTATGAAGGGCTCAGAGGTGTGCTTGCGTTTGTGTTCGTATGTGTGTTTGTGAGTGTGTGTGTGTGTAAGTGTGAGTTTGGGGGGACACGGCTTGGTCTTGTAATTGTGCACAGGCTGTGAACTAGACTGCCTACTGGTGGCAAACACTGGCTTTGTGTAACCTGGCCGATTTTGTTTACTGTTGCTTTTGAAGCAGCAGTAAACAAAGTCGGCCAGGTTACGCAAGGCCAGTGTTTGCCAATGCAGCATAAATAATGATCGTGTCCACTTCCTGCACACCCACACTGGCGTGCATTGCTGAGCTGACAAGATGACGTTCTGTTCTCACAGCAGCAACAGCGAACGCACGTGTCCACTTCCTGCACACCCACACTGGCGTGCGTTGTTGAGCTGACAAGATGACGTTCTGTTCTCACAGCAACAATAGCGAATGCACGTGTCCACTTCCTGCACACCCACACTGGCGTGCGTTGTTGAGCTGCTAGCTGACGTTCTGTTCTCACAGCAGCAACAGCGAACGAACGTGTCCACTTCCTGTACACCCACACTGGCGTGCGTTGTTGAGCTGACAAGATAACGTTCTGTTCTCACAGCAGCAACAGCGAACGCACGTGTCCACTTCCTGCACACCCACACTGAGCTGACTAGCTGAGCTGACTAGCTGACGTTCTGTTCTCACAGCAGCAACAGCGAACGCACGTGTCCACTTCCTGCACACCCACACTGGCGTGCATTGCTGAGCTGACAAGATGACGTTCTGTTCTCACAGCAACAACAGCGAACGCACGTGTCCACTTCCTGCACACCCACACTGGCGTGCGTTGTTGAGCTGACAAGATGACGTTCTGTTCTCACAGCAGCAACAGCGAACGAACGTGTCCGCTTCCTGTACACCCACACCGGCGTGCGTTGTTGAGCTGACTAGCTGTCGTTCTGTTCCCCCCACTCCTTTTCAGGCACGCGTTGCGGAGCTGACCAACGCCCACACCAACCTGAACACCATCAACGCAAGACAAACCGAGCTCATTGTAGAGCTGCGCACCCACCTCAACCTGAAGGTGCGGTAGCGTAGGCACACACACACACACACACACACACACACTCACACACACACACACACACACGCACACACACACTCACACACACACACACTCACACACACACTCTCTCTCTCTCTCTCACACACACACACACACACACACACAAACACACACACACTCTCACACACACACACACACACACACACACACACACGCACACACACACACACACACTCTCACACAGTTTGGGTGAATGTAGTTTGTATTTTCCCGTGTATGATGTATGATACAAGGTCCTTACAGGGATCCGTGCGGCATGCATGTAAGATGAAGTAGTCTGGTTGATTCTTGCCTGTCCTGGATCTAAGAACGGGCGAGTGGAGACAGTGCAAGTGTGGGAAGTGCTTTGCTGGTCAGTGGTAAATCGTACAACAATATCAGAATGTAAACCAAGCGCTTGCACGAGTAGAGAACTGAAGGAGTTAGGAGGGCTAGGAATCCTCTTTTAGACCATCGGTGCTTTGTGGTGTTGTGGACGAGTGCCATTAGTGCGTTGTGGTCACCATGGTCACCATCAGTGCTTTGTGGTTTCCATGGTCACCATCAGTGCTTTGTGGTGTTGTGGACGAGTGCCATCAGTGCTTTGTGGTGCTGTGGACGAGTGCCATCAGTATTGTGGTCGCCATGGTCACCATCAGTGCTTTGTGGTGTTGTGGTCACCATGATCACCATCAGTGCTTTGTGGTGTTGTGGACGAGTACCGTCCCAACTTGCCCGAAAGATTATATAAATTGTCTAGGGCGTCCAGAAACTATCTATATGTTCTGTAGCGTGGATGAATACCAACCTAACTTGCAAAACGTTATATTTAATGTCTAGGGCGTCCAAGAAAACCAGCCCAATTGATCGTTCAGGAGCACGTCTACATCCTACAGCATGCACTTCCTACAGCATGCACTTCCTACAGCTTGCACATCCTACAGCATGCACTTCCTTCAGCATGCACATTCTACAGCATGCACTTCCTACAGCATGCACTTCCTACAGCATGCACTTCCTACAGCATGCACTTAATACAGCATGCATTTTCTACAGCATGCACTTCCTTCAGCATGCACATCCTACAGCATGCACTTCCTACAGCTTGCACTTCCTACAGCATGCACCTCCTACAGCATGCACTTCCTACAGCATGCACTTGCCCTGGAGCAAGCCTGTAGTTTTGGAAGTGGAATTCAGGAGTAGGCCTACAGTCTAGCATGCTTCCTCTGGAATCAGGAGTATGCCTACATGCTACAGTCACAGTGTAAGCTACAGTCACAGTGCAGGCCTACAGTCAGGAGTAGGCCTACAGTCTAGCATGCTTCCTCAGGAATCAGGAGTATGCCTACAGGGTACTGTCACAATGTAAGCCTACAGTCACAGTGTAGGCCTACAGTCAAAAGTAGGCCTACAGTCTAGCATGCTTCCTCTCAAGGGCCGCCCCGCACAGCTCCTACTGAGTCATACAACGATTTAAGATTTGACCTTGCACACACACTCTCAGGCCCAGGACCTGGATGCTGTGCTGTCCGAAGCCGCCTCGCACAATTTAAGATTCGAGTGACCTTGCACACACACTCTCAGGTCCAGGCCCTGGATGCTGTGCAGTCTGAAGCCCGCCTCGCACAGCTCCTTGTGGTCCAGCAGCGTATGATCTCAATCACACCACACCCGTACTCTCTGCTGCGCGTTCTCTCAGGTCCAGGCCCTGGATGCTGTGCAGTCTGAAGCCCTCCTCGCACAGCTCCTTGCGGTCCAGCAGCATATGATCTCAATCACACCACACCCGTACTCTCTGCTGCGCGTTCTCTTCAGGTCCAGGCCCTGGATGCTGTGCAGTCTGAAGCCCTCCTCGCACAGCTCCTTGCGGTCCAGCAGCATATGATCTCAATCACACCACACCCGTACTCTCTGCTGCGCGTTCTCTCAGGTCCAGGCCCTGGATGCTGTGCAGTCTGAAGCCCGCCTCACACAGCTCCTAGTGAGCCAGCAGCAAGCTATGATCCTGGACCAGCACACCAAGCTGCGTGTGCAGGACGAGGTGGGTCGCAATTTATTGAGCACACGCTCACATATACTCACACACACACACACACAAATGCGAAAACATACACTTGTACATGTGCACAATGAGGATTCTGTGACCCACCTCCTCCTGCACACGCAGCTTCCTCATGCAATAGCAGACAAATGTGATTTATTTGAAGAGCAAACAACTGAATCTGGTTCTTACTCCAGCTTGCGCACCTTCTATCTTGTTAGAACGGTCGTTCACCTGTCAGCACCTTCTATCTTGTTAGAACGGTCGTTCACCTGTCAGCACCTTCTCTCTTGTTAGAACGGGCGTTCACCTGTCAGCACTTATTCTCTCTTGTTAAAACGGGCGTTCACCTGTCAGCAATTATTCTCTCATGTTAGAACGGGCGTTCACCTGTCAGCACCTTCTATCTTGTTAGAACGGGCGTTCACCTGTCAGCACCTTCTATCTTGTTAGAACGGTCGTTCACCTGTCAGCACCTTCTCTCTTGTTAGAACGGGCGTTCACCTGTCAGCACTTATTCTCTCTTGTTAGAACGGGCGTTCACCTGTCAGCACTTATTCTCTCTTGTTAGAACGGGCGTTCACCTGTCAGCACTTATTCTCTCCCCATGTACGTGTGTGCAGGTCATTTCAGCACTGAAGGGCCGCATGCGTGGAAGCATGGTGGGTGCTGTGCGTATGTCTGTGTATGTTTGTGTGTGTGTGTGAGTGTGTATGTGTGTTTGTGCGTGTGCATGTGTGTGAGTGTGTATGTGTGTTTGTGCGTGTGCATGTGTGTGATTGAGTGTGAGTGTGTGTGTGTGCGTGTGTGCATGTCCTTGCGCAGAATATACCGGCGCTTTAAAGGTCGCGTGCACGTAAACACATAGTGAAATTGCATCTTCCTGTTTAATCTCACTACTAGCTCTTAACAGTGGTTGTAACGAACTGTCGTAGTAACTGGCTGTTCTTGCTTACTTATGGCTGTCCTTGCTTACAAACAGCTGTCCTTGCTTACGGATGGCTGTTCTTGCTTACTAATGGCTGTCCTTGCTTATAAATGGATGTCCTTACTTACAAACGGCTGTCCTTGCTTATAAATGGCTGTTCTTGCTTACGGATGGCTGTCCTTGCTTACGGATGGCTGTCCTTGCTTACTATCGGCTGTTCTGTTTACTAATGGCTGTCCTTGCTTACGGATGGCTGTCCTTGCTTACAAACGGCTGTTCTTGCTTACTAATGGCTGTCCTTGCTTATAAATGGATGTCCTTGCTTACGAACGGCTGTCCTTGCTTACAAACAGCTGTCCTTGCTTACAAACAGCTGTTCTTGCTTACGAATGGCTGTTCTTGCTCACTAATGGCTGTTCTTGCTTACGGATGGCTGTTCTTGCTTACAAATGGCTGTCCTTGCTTACGAACGGCTGTCCTTGCTTACAAACAGCTGTCCTTGCTTACAAACAGCTGTTCTTGCTTACGAATGGCTGTTTTTGCTTACTAATGGCTGTTCTTGCTTACGGATGGCTGTTCTTGCTTACTAATGGCCCGCCAGTGCCGGTGGACTACCCTTGGCAACCCTGTAACAAAGTCATTGTAGAAGTCACAGTTCGCCTTTTGCTTTTGCTTCCTGCCTACTCCTCACGCTGCTGCTCTGTTTTTGAAGCTTGTCGGTGAAAACATTAATACTCCCTCTCTGTCGTTCAAGCCTCTGGCTCCTGAGAATCAACACTGGCTCTCTGTTGTTTGAGCTCTTTGTTGAGGATCGAGGACTGCCTCTGTCATTTGAGCAATGCTGCCTTTCTATTGTTTGAGAAGCCTGTCGAGAAGCATCGCTGTCTCTCTGCTGTGTAGCTTTTGTTGGCAAAAACATCGCCGTCAGAGCTAAGCGCGTGAGAACTCACGTCTGCTTTCATACTCCTCTCCTCCTGTTTTCACACTCCTCTCCTCCTGTTCACATTCCTCTCTTCTCCTCTCGCTCTCTGTTGCAGGACCACGCTTTCAGTGCCCTGGACCCTGATGAGGTCTGCAAGCGTATGATCACGGTGAGAAGACAGACACGTCAGTCAGTGACTTCCCTTGAGCACTGCTTCATGCGCACGTCACAACTCACGACAACTTCATGCGCACGTCACGACTCACGACAACTTCATGCGCACGTCACGACTCACGACTGCTTCTTGTGCACTTCACGACTCACGACAGCTTCTTGTGCACATCACGACTCACGACAGCTTCATGCGCACGTCACAACTCACGACAACTTCATGCGCACTGCACGACTCACGACTGCTTCATGCGCACGTCACAACTCACGACAGCTTCATGCGCACTTCACGACTCACGACTGCTTCATGCGCACATCACAACTCTCGACTGCTTCATGCGCACGTCACGACTCACGACTGCTTCATGCGCACTTCACGACTCACGACTGCTTCATGCGCACTTCACGACTCACAACTGCTTCATGCACACGTCACGACTCCCGACTGCTTCATGCGCACGTCACAACTCACGACTGCTTCATGCGCACTTCACAACACATCCTTGCCGGTTCCCTTGCATGCTTTTGCTTCCTGAGCCAGCAGACCTCCAATTTCTATTTACCCATGTGGAGCCTGTGCAATTTTATCTCTTAGGCAAGTTTGTGTCATTCATACAGGCAGTTGCATGCCAAAGTTTTATGAGCCAACGTTTTATGAGCCATACCCTTTTTTATGAGCCAACGTTCATTGAGCCAACGTTCCATGCCCTTTCCATGCCCTTTCCATGCCCTTTTATGAGTCATCGTTCCATGCCCTTTCCATCCCCTTTTATAAGCCAATGTTTTATGAGCAATGCCCTGGTTTTCTAATTATGTGCTTGTGACCAATGTGGCCATTGAAATGAAAACATGCAATTATGCATGCTTGCGTGCTTGACCCCTTTTCTCTCCTCCTC
>Ga0307942_1003619_pt1 | contig 12487 bp, 12 predicted proteins | sample OrgLakmetagen175_FD_201846 | JGI IMG/M metagenome (GOLD analysis project Ga0307942, IMG submission 201846) | Saline water microbial communities from Organic Lake, Antarctica - #175 | ecosystem: Environmental > Aquatic > Non-marine Saline and Alkaline > Saline | place: Antarctica: Organic Lake...
ATTATATATATAGTAGAATCTTGCACCTTCTCGCACCCCCCAAAAATATATACATTTTGCCCTCCCTGCGTCAACCCCGCAGTGCCTTAAACCCTTTTCAGCACCAATAAGCTTTACAAACAGTTTAAATGAAAGAGAACACAACAAAAGGGCGAAGGGAAGCCAACATGCTGTTTGCATGTGTGTTTGATCTCTGTTTTACTGCTCGACGCCCCCCCTAAAACCTGCTTCCTTTTCCTCTAGCCACTACTGCTGCTGCTGCTGTCGGCCTCGCTCTCCTCACTCTCCTGCTGCTGCGGCGGCTCCTGCTTGTGCGTGCTGATGCTGCTGCTTGGGTGCGGCCAGCCTTGGTGCGTGACCTTGTTGGCCGCACCAGCTGCCCAACCTATTCCTCTGTCAGCTACTGGGCTGCTCTGACCTGCTCTGCATGCGCAAGCGTTGCAGCCTGGTCCTCTTCAGCCCTTACGCCCTCCTCCACATTTCTCCCTGCCGCAAAGCCTCCCCCTCATCCTCAATCATGCGTTGCTCTGGCAGTGGCTCTCCTAATGGCGCCTGAGCGAGCCGCTGTATTAGCACAGCAAAGGGGTACGGTTGGGTACATGGTCCTGGATAACCAGATGTATTTACCTCTACATGTATGGTTTGGGCCAATAGGCCAACCCTAACGTCACACATACTTAATTGTGGAAGTGGGCCCAGAACCCTTCCGGATTTTCCAACCTTGTTTTGAAGGGGTACAGAAGGAGATTTGTTGAACTGTATCATACGATCTGCCTGTCAGGATCTTTCCTATTTTTTGTAGTAGACACGTACAGCGAGCCAGAGACACATGTTTTGGTGCATACACCTGCCGAAACACCATACATAGGAATGTTTTAAGTGTTTAATCATATATCATATGTGTACACAATCCGAAAGCAAAATTTCTAGCAAAGCCAACTTCATTCAGCTATAGCATCCAGCGGCCTCAGTATAAGCACAAAGGTAAGGTTGGCCAAAACCGTATACGACCGTATCTATGGTAATTTCTCAGCTAGAACGACCGTACATATACACCGTGAATATGCATCTATAGGGTTGGCCAGAACCGTATATATGCACCGTATATGACTTTATATTTGGTGATTTCCCTGTTAAAAATACCGTAAATACACCGTATATATATGGTTCTGGCCAACCCTATGCATGAATGTACGCATATATTCATATATTGAATGCTCCTGGCCAACCCTACACGAATGGTTACAATGGCTACAGTTCGTGTACGTCCAGCCAGACCGTTTGGATGTGTGCTTATGTATCCTGGGTGCAGTGTTTGCATATAGGGTTGGCCAGAACCGTACATAGGTATACGCCGTATATGACCGTAAATCTGGTGAGTTCCCTGCCAGAAACACCGTATATACACCGTATATATAAGGTGCTGGCCTACCCTATGCATCTCTCCTGCATAACCAGGCATTTGTCAGCCTGATGGTTCCCTGCCAGAAACACCGTATATACACCGTATATATAAGGTGCTGGCCTAACCTATGCATCTCTCCTGCAGGACCAGGCATTTGTCAGCCTGATCTATGTTTGGGTTCACCCTGGTCACCCCCTAAGCCAAATTTCCAAAATCATTTTTTGCAGCCCCCCATCTTATATGATTTCCCTGCCACCACCAAAAATTAAAGTCATTCGGTGGAGGTCAGGTCTGGGGGTGAACACCACTACTATGCATCTCTCCTGCAGAACCAGGCATTAGTCAGCCTGATGGGCCGCTGGCTGTCAATTTGGCAAACACACCGTCTTTCCATCCTCTTCTACTGTAGCAAATTATAATCATACATCTAGTCATCTGCATAGGCTTCACTTCATACATCCCTTTCCTCCTGAAATTTAACATTCGCACCCTTTCATTCGTCCTCTCTTCTTCTTGTTGTGCCACCATATTTGTTTGATCTAATATGCATTACTGCCACTTTGTGATATGCATTGCTGCCACTTTTATGATATGCATTACTGCCACTTTTTGTGATATGCATTACTGCCACTTTTTTATAACTATTTTGCACCCTTCTTGTTCCCTTCTGCCCTCCTTCGAGGCTCCTTTGCTGCATATAAAAAGAGAATAAATCACAGCATTCAGCGGCTTCAGGGTGGCACATGGGAACCCAGTGGGGCGACCTTCGGCCAGGTTACTAACTCGCCGCTGGCTGATTTTTGCCCGCCACAATTTAATGCATAAGCTCAAATGTGAGAAAGAAAACTAAATCACAGCACTCAGCGCCCTCAGGTAAGCACAAACGCTTACAGTGTGAGGCAACTTTCAGCCAGGCAACCTTTTCTCAGTGTAAAGCAGGCAACCTTATCTCAATGTGAGGCAATTTTCAGCCAGGCCTTACTAATTGGCTGCTGGCTGGTTTTGGCCCGCCATGGCTTCATTCACAAACTCAGATATAATTGCAGAGAAGTACCAACACAGCATGCAGCAGCCGCTGGTAGGGAGTGTGGAGGAAATGTCACATACACACTCTTGCACACCTCTCGTTGACCCTTATCATACCAGATGGCTGTAGCAGCCAGCAAGCGCTGAATCCTGCACCCAAAATAGTCTATAGCTATTTCAGGGGGAGAAGAACATTTCCATTTTATGACTATTATTCTGAATGTAAATACGTCTTTTTTGTTATTGCTGTAATGGAGCTGCTCTGGATTTGCATGAGCCCTTACTTGCAGCGTCATCCCTGTTATGTGTTATGTGTGTGGATGAACATTCATTCATTCCGAGCGCGTAGGAACATCTTGCATGGGTCATGATGGATGGATGGCTTTTGTTAACAATGCCAAAAGGAGAATTCCATCATCATCCTCCCACACATTTGCTCAAGCACCCTCGCACACACACACACACACACACACACACGCACACACACCCATTACACACGCAGTGGGAGAGGCCTGCCTAAACTGGGGTACCCTGCTTCCCCAGCCCATAGGCTTGTACATCAGCTATCATCGCCACAAAGGCAATGTGCAAGAAGTGGTGAATACGTGGCCTGAAGCACAGGTGCGTTTGAGTACACTAATCACCAGTACACCAATGCACGTCATAACCACCTATCTAGACAAGAGGCCATGCTCCTACAGTCTTCTCTCATCATCTTCAAATAGCCAAACGTATGTTGTTACCACCTTTATAAACCAGAGGCATTTATCTTACAGTCTACTCATCATCTTCAAAAAGCCTGAAGCACAGGTGCGTTTGGGTACACCAAAGGCCAACAAATGCCGTTGCCACCTGTCTAGACCAGAGGCGTTAATCATACAATGGTAACATGGTTACAATGGTTTCAATGGTTTCAATGGGGGGTGGCCTTCAGCCAGGTTGTTTGGCTGACAGGCTGCTGACTGGTCTCGGCCAGCCACACATCAAATAATTCTATAATCTACTTATCATCATCTGCGTGTCTCTCTAGCTTGGAGGCCCCTTTTTCACAACCTGCTTCTCATCATCTGCCTGTCTGGCCCAGAGGCACTCTTTTCACAGTCTATTCTTGGAGGCCCCTTTTTCGCAACTTGCTTCTCATCATCTGCCTGTCTGGCCTAGAGGCACTCTTTTCACAGTCTGTTCCTCATCCCCATGTCTAGCCCAGAGGCGTTAAATACACAGTCTTCTTCCCCCCGTTTGTAGGTCAAGATAGCAGTGATTACGGACGGCGAGCGGATCCTGGGACTTGGGTGAGGCTGGTGCACTTTATTTAGTTTGGATGAATAAGTAGGGATGGCTAGAACCATGTATGTACACGGTGTTTATACGGTATTCTTGGCAGGAAAACCACCAAATATACCAGAGGGGGTCAACGGAGGATATGCCTGAAAATGTACGTTTTTGCATTCAAAAGGCAGCCACTCACAGCCACTTCATCCGTTCGACACCATTTTAGTACCAAAGTGTAGCTGGCATTGATCACTACCTGAGCATGTGCCGAGTTTCATGTGGGTCGCTTTGCGTGCTGAGATAGACTGGATTAAGCATGCGTGGTGCATGTAAACCCTAATGTGGTGATGTCCATGGGAAAATGGCTCAAATTCTCATTAAACACCAACCGCTCAGCCGTTTTCTTCATTTTTGTTGCAATAAGGATTCTAGACTAACAAAATATTCCAGATTGGTGCAGTGGGTGATCTGGTATGAAGAATTTGCGGTAAAAAGTGGGGTTCACGCCGCAGGCATTCAGACATGTTTGCCCCTACCGGCAACATTCAAGCGCAGGTGCTATCAGCAGCTACCTCTGGGTACTGAGCTTGATTGTTGCCAGGTGGGGCGCCCATACTCAACTCATATTTTAAAAGTACCCCATTGGGGACCTCCGCTGACCCCCTCTGCAAATATACGGTCATATACACTGCATATAAACATATATATGGTTCTGGCCAACCCAAAGTGTGCCACAACATAAAAGCTCAAATACACCTAGCAGTACAGCCTGCAACGTTGTTTGGGTTTCGATGCATTTTCCTGATAACCAGGTGATGAAGAAGTGATGATTGATAACTGATAATCTGGTGCCAAAGAAGAATCTGGTGTCAAATCAGGTGTCAAAGACCTATGTGCCTTTTCTGTGTTTCCACTCTGCTGCTCCTGTTTGTGTCCCCTCTTTGGATGGCGACTATGGCGACCAGTGCGTAATAACCATCAGCTGTTCAACGAGTGCTTTCTGTCTTTCCACCCTGCTGCTCCTGTTTATGTCCCCTCTTTGGATGGCGACTATGGCGACCAGTGGGTAATGACCATCAGCTATTGCAGAGTGCCTTTTCTGTCTTTCCACATTGCTGTCCCTGTTTATCCCCCTCTTTGGATGGCGAATATGGCGACCAGTGCGTAATAACCATCAGCTGTTCAACGAGTGCTTTCTGTCTTTCCACCCTGCTGCTCCTGTTTATGTCCCCTCTTTGGATGGCAAGTATGGCGACCAGTGCGTAATGATCATCAGCTATTGCAGAGCGCCTTTTCTGTGTTTCCACTCTGCTGCCCCTGTTTGTGTCCCCTCTTTGGATGGCGACTATGGCAACCAGTGCGTAATGGCCATGAGGTGTTGAAAAAAAGGAGCTATAGCGAGTGTCCTCTGTCTTTTAACTCTGCTGCCCCTGTTTGTGTCCCTTCTTTGGATGGCGGCCAGTAGTCACCTGTGGCACTTTCCTGTTACTATACAGTGTAGTTATGGTCTGGCTGATGCTGAGCGACATTCCTATCGGAATGGGACTTTGCCAGACCTCTGCCTTTCAAGGGCTACCTTTTTTGAGGCTGTGGTTTTCTGATCGCTGTCATCCTCTGTGTGCTCTGCTCTTTTACATGCACACACACGTATATGCTCACATGCACACATGCCTGCAAACATACATGCACACACACACACACACACAAGCTCACACAGGAACCTGGGGGCACTCAGGGCCAGGTCACAAGCAATGCTCACACACACGCACACACGCATACACACACACATACACACATACACATGCACATTTACACATGCACATTTGTACACATAAATGAACACAGGGACCTTGGGGCACACGGGATAGGCATTCCCACAGGCAATGCTCACACGTACACATACACACATATGCACACACATACACACATGCACATTTGTACACATAAATAAACACAGGGACCTTGGGGCACACGGGATGGGCATTCCCACGGGCAAGCGTGTTGTGTATGGTGCTGCAGGAGTAGACCCAAGCTGTGTGATCCCTATCACAGTTGATGTGGGCTGCAACACAGCCGCCCTCACACAGGACCCTTTCTACTGTGGCACCAGGTGAGACAAATGAGTGAGAAAAAACTCATGAGGGGAATGTGGACTGCAGCACAGCCAGCCTTACACAGGATTATATCTATTGTGGCAGAAAAGCAAGAGAACTTTTAGGCTAACATAAATATAGTAGGGGAAATGGGCTGCAACACGGCCGCCCTTACGCAGGACCCTTTCTGTTGTGGCAGAAAAGCAAGAGAACAGTAAGACAAACAAATTGTCAGCAGGAGCAAATGTGCTGCAACTAACACAGCCTCCCCCATGCAGGACCGTTCCAGTTTGGTACCAGGTGAAAGCAAGAGGGAAGAAATCGCTCTGATAAGTAACAGAGCTATGTAGCAAAGGGAAGATATCACTCTGATGGGGAGCAGAGCTACGTAGCAAAGGGAAGAAATTAATTTGATTAGGAGCAGAGCTACGTAACAAAAGGAAGAAATCAATCTGATTAGGAGCAGAGCTACGTAGCAAAGGGAAGATATCACTCTGATGGGGAGCAGAGCTACGTAACAAAGGGAAGAAATCAATTTGATTAGGAGCAGAGCAACGTAACAAAAGGAAGAAATTAATTTGATTGGGAGCAGAGCTATGTAGCAAAGGGAAGAAATCAATTTGATGGGAAGCAGAGCTACGTAGCAAAGGGAAGATATCACTCTGATGGGGAGCAGAGCTACGTAACAAAGGGAAGAAATCAATTTGATTAGGAGCAGAGCAACGTAGCAAAGGGAAGATATCAATTTGATTAGGAGCAGAGCTACGTAGCAAAGGGAAGATATCACTCTGATGGGGAGCAGAGCAACGTAACAAAAGGAAGAAATCAATTTGATTAGGAGCAGAGCTATTTAGCAAAGGGAAGATGTCACTTTGATTGGGAGCATAGCTACGTAGCAAAGGGAAGATGTTACTCTGATGGGGAGCATAGCTACGTAACAAAGGGAGGATGTCACTCTGATTAGGAGCAGAGCTATGGAGCAAAGGGAAGATATCAATTTGATTAGGAGCAGAGCTACGTAGCAAAGGGAAGATATCACTCTGATGGGGAGCAGAGCAACGTAACAAAGGGAAGAAATCAATTTGATGAGGAGCAGAGCTACGTAACAAAAGGAAGATGTCACTCTGATGAGGAGCATAGCTACGTAACCGTGCAGCACGTGAGGGAATGGGGCAGTTGTAATGATGGGGATCTTTCTTGCAATGGATGACACAAAGGGTGAGGGAAGCTAGGGTACCCATGTAAATGTACGGGCAGTAGCAACAATTCTGGAGTAAGACTCGTGGGCCGTGACAGACACCATTTCCCACATCAACGGAGCAAAAGGAGGAAATGCAAGAGCCATCCTGTTACGCGTGGAACACATGTTTTATATTTGTTATTATTGTTATGGAACACATATTATTTATATTATACCGGAGTTTTCCTCCAAGTATGCTAAAGAGAGAGTTGCGTTCTCCAAGGAATAAAGAGAATGGAGAAGGGAAGCAGAAATCAGAGAAAAGCAGAAAGTGGGAACATCTCACTTTATGCTACACTTCAAGAACCTGAGTTCAGGTCTTTCACACTGAACTCATAAGTTTCCCGTGGCACCAGAGTAGACTGATGTTTGGACACCGTGAGCTTTGCTAATATTATTGGTGCGCCGCCCTGGCTAGTCGCTTGATTTCTGATCACGTATCTTACTATTTAGCATGGTAGCATGGTAGCATGGTAGCATGGTACATGGTAGCCTTTAGCATAGTAGCATGGTAGCATGGTAGCATGGTAGTATGGTAGCATGGTAGCATGGTAGCATGGTGGCATGGTAGCATGGTAGCGTGGTAGCCTTTAGCATGGTGCACCACCAAGTTCGTCACCTTATCTTAGGGAAGGTAAGGTTACATCGCTATGTATGTAGGGTTGGCCAGGGCCGCATATGTACTCCGTATATGACCGTATATTTGGTGGTTTCCCTGCCAAAAATACTGTATACACACCGTACATATATGGTTCTGGCCAACCTTATATATATGTCTCTGGGGGACATCTGAGCAGAAGCTTGGAAAAAGCCTGAAACCTAAAGAGAAAGGCGCTAGAAAAATCAAGGGAAAAGGGCTAGGCACTCAGCCACAAAAGACGCCATACATATCTGGCTGGTTCAAAAAGGTCTTCAAACTAGTTGGGCGCCTGATCATAGGTATTTAAATTTGTTAGAAGGGTGCACTGCTAAGCTCGTCGCTTGAGATGAGAAAGATAGCTGGCCCTTTTCTCTACTCCCAACTGACCAGAGGTTAACTCGTCTGGCTGTTCTTGTACGTTTGACAGTTATGCTACGAACCCTTGCAAGATGCACACATTGGCTGTGTGCTTTTGCTGTTCCTGTGTGTATGCTGGCGTCACATATGCTGCACACTCTTGCAGGTCTGTACACACATTGGCTGTGTGTTTTTGCTGTTCCTGTGTGTATGCTGACGTCACACATGCTGCACACTCTTGCAGGTCTGCACACACATTGGCTGTGTGCGTTTGCTGTTCCTGTGCGTATATGTCAGTGGCATTTGCTGCCTCTACCTTCATTTCTATCTCGCTGGGAATGGTAGTCATTTCCACCTGTGGCGTTTCATTCGTTGTATCCAACATCTTATTTGTATCTGACATCTTATTTGTATCTGACATCTTATTTGTATCTGACCTCTTATTTGTATCTGACATCTTATTCGTATCTGACATCTTATTTGTATCTGACATCTTATTTGTATCTGACATCTTATTTGTATCTGACATCTTATTTGTATCTGACATCTTATTTGTATCTGACATCTAATTTGTATCTGACATCTAATTTGTATCTGACATCTTATTTGTATCTGACATCTTATTCGTATCTGACATCTTACTCGTATCTGACATCTTATTCGTATCTGACATCTTATTTGTATCTGACATCTAATGTGTTCACGCTTTGGTTGCAGGGAGCGTAGGATCCCCGATGAGGATTACTACCCTTTCATGCAAGAAATGTGTGGGGCTCTACGGGTAGGGTTAATGCGTGTTGCTTATGTATGTAATGTGTGTATCTTATTGTCCGCTCACGCAAGAAGTGCGTGGGACTCTACAGGTAGGGTTAAATGCGTGGTGCTTATTTAAGTAATGTGTGTATATAAATGTCCGCTCACGCAAGGAGTGCGCAGGGCTCTACAGGTAGGGTTTAATGCATGGTGCTTATGTATGTAATGTGTGTATAAATGTCCGCTCGCGCAAGAAGTGCGCGGGACTCTACAGGTAGGGTTTAATGCGTGGTGCTTATGTATGTATGGTGTGTATATTATTATCTGCTCATGGAAGAAGTGCGTGGGACTCTACAGGTAGGGTTAATGCATGATATTTACGTATGTAATGTGTGTTACTCAAGCTCATGCATGAAGTGTGTGGGGCTCTACATGTAGGGTTGTAATGCATGATATTTACGTATGTAATGTGTGTTACTCAAGCTCATGCATGAAGTGTGTGGGGCTCTACATGTAGGGTTGTAATGCATGATATTTACGTATGTAATGTGTGTTACTCAAGCTCATGCATGAAGTGTGTGGGGCTCTACATGTAGGGTTGTAATGCATGATATTTACGTATGTAATGTGTGTTACTCAAGCTCACGCAAGAAGTTGTAATGCGTGGTGCTTATGTATGTAATGTGTGTATATTAATGTCCACTCACGCAAGAAGTGTGTGGGGCTCTATAGGTGGGTCACAAACTTAAGTGTGTGGTACAAATGTACAAATATACCTGCTCCGCTCATCACTGTTCAGCCACCCACCAAACTTTAATTTCGCTAACCCCGGTTAACCCCGGAGCCTCTAAATAAATAGGTATATATTTTACGATGCCGGTATCACGCCGGAGGGCAAAAAACGTTGTTTACTTGGGGTGAGTTAAGAAAGGTACGGTACTGTATTTGTTGTAGGTCGCCCTCGTGAAATTCTCACCTTCCTGCCAGCCAAACAGTTTCACGTAACTTCCCGCAAGCGTATCTCTGCACCATTTTGTGCCTGAAGCTAATTTCTTGGTCTTTCAGCAGATGCTTGAAGTTTTGGGAGAGGTGCAGAGACTGGGGAGGTATTTGGGCGTTTGTTTGCCCACAACTCTGGTGTGAGTTGGGGGTCATGGACTGAATGGGAAGGAACAGTTGGAAAGTTGGAAAAAGCGCCAATGTCAAGTGCGAAAATATATGCCAGAATTCAAGCAGGCCACTGATTGACCCCATTTAAATTTTATCGAAGTTTATATAACTTGGCCGCAACGCTGAGAGCAAAAAACGGACTGAAACTCGCAGCAGGTATGGAGCGACAGATGCTTTGTCTTTTCCCCCTGTGTCCGATGTCCCCTGTGTGAGTGCCTCCCACTCGCAGGCATTCCCAGTACCCCTGCCCCAAATTTGACATTGCAGCATTGTTAGATAACATTTATAATGCTTATATCCTGAAGCAGAGGTTGATCGGGGCAATCTCAGAAATGCACCTTTCCCCTGCCAAAGTGGGTGCAAAATACGCAGCGGGCCCCACACAGGCCCCCAGAATGCCAAAGTTCCAGCAAATGAAAATGATTTAGATATAACATCACGTATTTAGCATATAGATGAGGTATAGGGGGCTTTGAATTGGGTGGAGAGCTAAATGAGACTGGTAGGGTGAGTTTCTCACGGGGGCGACCTGTAACTGTCCTCTCATCACATGAAGATGGCACGCAAGAGGAGTGTGGGTTGACGTTGACGGGAAGAGATAAGTTTGTGGTGTGTATTTAGCATCTGTGTTGTTGTGCTGTGCTGTGCTGTGCTGAGCTGTGCTGTGCTGTGCTGTGCTGTGCTGTGCTGTGCTCCATGCCAGACGCATTTGGATACCTGTTTGTGCTGTGCTGCCCTTTCATGCTATACATAATTGGATGTTCATGATTACAAAAATGCAGCTCAAAAGGCATGGTGTGAGTTTGATGGAGGTGAATGTTGCAGCAAGTGTGTGTGTATGTGTATGTGTGTGCGTGTGTGTGTTTGTGTGTGTGTTTGGTGTAAACGTCAGAGCTGAATCATAAAAAAAAGGTACATGACGTAACTGGTAGAGTGAAAAATTTATTAAGCCAGCTGGTTTGATAAGCCGTTTGAGTTAATAAGAGCACACGTAATCGCATGATGTTATCTGTGCCTGCAGGTTGTTGCGCACACACACACACACACACGCACACACACACACACACACTCACACACACACACACACAAGAGGTGTTATCTGTGGCATGCCTGCAGGTCGCACAGATAACCTGCATGATGTTGTCTGTGCCTGCAGGTTGTCACAAACACACACACACACACACACACAAGGTGTTATATGTTTTATGTGGCATGCCTGCAAATCGCACAGATAAACTGCATGGTGTTATCCGTGCCTGCAGGTTGCTGGGGTGCGTTTGGCCCCAAGCCCTGTTGTTCTGCCCCTTTTCTTTCGTAAAGCATATACACTCACACGACGTCTGCAGCCTCGTTACGGCAGGGCTGTGCTCGTTCACATGGAGGCCCAATATATTCTATATAAGACACGCCCACTAACATTTCCAGGCTGGTTACGGCAGCACCACCTTGCTCAATCACTGGGAATTGTTATTTATTTGTAATGTATCTTGTGCCTTCTGCAGGCTCGTTACGGCAGCACCACCTTGCTCAATCACTGGGAATTGTTATTTATTTGTAATGTATCTTGTGCCTTCTGCAGGCTCGTTACGGCAGCACCACCTTGCTCAATCACTGGGAATTGTTATTTATTTTAATGTATCTTGTGCCTTCTGCAGGCTCGTAACGGCAGGTCTGTGCTCATACACTGGGAATTGTTATTTATTTTCAATGTATCTTGTGCCTTCTGCAGGCTCGTTACGGCAGCACCACCTTGCTCAATCACTGGGAATTGTTATTTATTTTTAATGTGTCTCGTGCCTTCTGCAGGCTCGTTATGGCAGGTCTGTGCTCATACACTGGGAATTGTTATTTATTTTTATTGCTTTTTTTTTTAAATACTTCTGCAGGCTCGTTACGGCAGGTCTATGCTCATACACTGGGAGGATATGAGCTCCAAGCACTCCTTCCGTCTACTTGAGCACCTATCACGAGCAAACCAGCCCACGTTCAATGATGACATCCAATGCACGGCTGTGGTCACCTTGGCCGCTTTGCTAGGTGGGGGGCCATGCATGGTACTGCTCAGTCCAGTGTATTACACTCTGGTAAGGAATTGACCGCCACGTTCAATGTTGACATCCAATGCACAGCTGTGGTCACCTTGGCCGCTTTATTAGGTGGGGGTCCGTGCATGGTACTGCTGATTAACGATAACATCCAATGCACGGCTGTGGTCACCTTGTATATATACGGTGTACATAAGGTGTTATTTGGCAGGAATACTATCAAATTTACGGTAATTTACGGCGTACTTATGTACGGTTCTGGCCAGAACCATATATATACGGTGTATATAAGGTATTTTTGGCAGGAATACTATCAAATATACGGTAATAAACGGGGTACTTATGTACGGTTCTGGCCAGAATCATATATATACGGTGTACATAAGGTGTTATTTGGCAGGAATACTATCAAATTTACGGTAATTTACGGCGTACTTATGTACGGTTCTGGCCAGAACCATATATATACGGTGTATATAAGATGTT
>Ga0307942_1003620_pt1 | contig 12484 bp, 15 predicted proteins | sample OrgLakmetagen175_FD_201846 | JGI IMG/M metagenome (GOLD analysis project Ga0307942, IMG submission 201846) | Saline water microbial communities from Organic Lake, Antarctica - #175 | ecosystem: Environmental > Aquatic > Non-marine Saline and Alkaline > Saline | place: Antarctica: Organic Lake...
TCCTAGCCTCACAAACATCACTCCCTAGCCTTGCTGTGTTCCAGCCTCACAAACACCACTCCCTAGCCTTGCTGTGTTCTTGGCTCACAAACACCACCCCCTTGCCTTGCTGTGTTCCAGCCTCACACACACCACTCCCTTGCCTTGCTGTGTTCCAGCCTCACACACACCAATCCCTAGCCTTGCAGTGTCCTAGCCTCACAAACATCACTCCCTAGCCTTGCTGTGTTCCAGCCTCACAAACACCACTCCCTAGCCTTGCTGTGTTCTTGGCTCACAAACACCACCCCCTTGCCTTGCTGTGTTCCAGCCTCACAAACATCACTCCCTAGCCTTGCTTTGTTCCAGCCTCACACACATCACTCCCTAGCCTTTTGCTGTGTTCCAGCCTCACACACACCACTCCCTAGCCTTGCTGTGTTCCAGCCTCACACACACCACTCCCTTGCCTTGCTGTGTTCCAGCCTCACAAACACCACTCCCTAGCTTTGCTGTGTTCCAGCCTCACAAACATCACTCCCTTGCTTTGCTGTGTTCCAGCCTCACACACATCACTCCCTTGCCTTGCTGTGTTCCAGCCTCACACACACCACTCCCTTGCCTTCCCTTCCCTTTTCACATACTTTTAGGCTCACACACACTCCACTTCCATTCACTATAAGCAGGCACTTTCAATGCCTTTGCGCGCCTCGGCAGGATTATGACACAGGGACAGAGCAGAGGGCACTTTCAATGCCTTTGTGCGCCTCAGCAGGATTATGACACAGGGACAGAGCAGAGGGCACTTTCAATGCCTTTGCGCGCCTCGGCAGGATTATGACACAGGGACAGAGCAGAGGAAAACAACCTTATGCTGCAACTGAAAAGGAAGTAAACAATTGTAAGGATCGGATTCCAATCACCCACTAATCCTGTAATTAACTTTAAGCCTGACAGCAAGAGAGCCTGACGGCAATGAAGCCTGAGCCTGACGTCTGCTCCACACGGCCTACCTGCCACCGGAATGCCCAAATCCTCCTCTGCACTGCCGACTCGGAACCTCAGGGGTTGCCCTGAAAAAGTGGAGTCAATGACCTCCCCGCTCTCTAACGCAACCGTGACGTGGACTGCGACGAGGTCACCCACCGCTACCTGTGCATGCAAGCATAAGCGTGCACGATTTGATTTGTTCGTGTTTTGACCAAGCCCGTTTTTTAACGCAACCGTGACGTGGACTGCGACGAGGTCACCCACCGCTACCTGTGCATGCAAGCACAAGCATGCACAATTTGATTTGTTCGTGTTTTGACCTAGCCCGTTTTTTAACGCAACCGTGACGTGGACTGCGACGAGGTCACCCACCGCTACCTGTGCATGCAAGCACAAGCATGCACGATTTGATTTGTTCGTGTTTTGACCAAGCCCGTTTTTTAACGCAACCGTGACGTGGACTGCGACGAGGTCACACACCGCTACCTGTGCATGCAAGCATAAGCGTGCACGATTTGATTTGTTCGTGTTTTGACCAAGCCCGTTTTTTAACGCAACCGTGACGTGGACTGCGACGAGGTCACCCACCGCTACCTGTGCATGCAAGCACAAGCATGCACTATTTGATTTGTTCGTGTTTTGACCTAGCCCGTTTTTTAACGCAACCGTGACGTGGACTGCGACGAGGTCACACACCGCTACCTGTGCATGCAAGCACAAGCATGCACGATTTGATTTGTTCGTGTTTGACCTAGCCCGTTTTTTTACGCAACCGTGACGTGGACTGCGACGAGGTCACCCACCGCTACCTGTGCATGCAAGCATAAGCATGCACGATTTGATTTGTTCGTGTTTTGACCTAGCCCGTTTTTTTACGCAACCGTGACGTGGACTGCGACGAGGTCACACACCGCTACCTGTGCATGCAAGCATAAGCATGCACGATTTATTTTGTTCGTGTTCGACTAAGCCCGTTGTTAATCGCAACCGTGACATGGACTGCGACGAGGCCACCCACCGCTACCTGTGCATGCAAGCATAAGCATACACACTTTAATTCGGTCAAGTTTTGACCGTACTCCTGCGCTCTTCCGCAATTGTGATAAATTGCAACCATCAGATCGCTCATCGCTACCTGTGACCTGTGAGCGCAGAAACGCACAGTTTGGTATGAAGCATGGCATTTAGTTCGACCCCATTCTCTAGCACAAGCGTGATGTTAGGCGTGGCGGAAAGCGTGATGTGTTAATGTGATGTGTGAAGTGTGATGTTAAGCGTGATGTTAAGCGTGATAAGTTAAGCGTGATGTTAAGCGTGGCGAAAAGCGTGATATTAAGCGTGTGATGTGTGAAGTGTGATGTTAAGGGTGATGTTAAGCGTAGCGGAAAGCGTGATGTCAATGTGACAAAATGCAATTTTTTTGAGGGGACCCTCACTGACGCATTCAAGCATTGGACGAGCCAGGAAAATGGCTCGCTGGTTGTTTTTCTTCCGCTCTTCCGCTCCCAGGAGCAATAGCACCACAATAAGCACATCAAGGGCAATTCACATGTGTAGGGTTGGCCAGAACCATATATGTCCGGTGCATACACGGTATTTTTGGCAGGGGAATCACCACATATACGGTCACGGCGTATATACAGTGCTGGCCAACCCTACACATGTGTCCATACATGGTTTCATTGTACCATACTTTGAGCCAGGAGGAAATGATCAACCGCACTGATGATTCAATGAATTAACTACGCCTGGCGCTGCTTCTACCTGTCTGCTTCTAAACTTTTGCCTTACCTGTCTGCACTGCTTCTAAACTTTTGTTGATCTTCAGTCTTGGTACGAGTATACAAAAGTGCCTTTGGACTAGGAACGGTTGGAATACTCATCCATGTAATAAAAGAGTGACTTGTTCCTGCGAATCACTCCACTGTAAAAACAAAGCAGCTACCACCACACACAGCGCGTTCCCACGAATGCATATTTCATACATGCTACAATCGTTTCCTCAAATTTGCATCTCACCCTGTGCTGCTCCAGCCGTGCCTTCATCATTGCGGCACGTTGTGCAGCCCACGTCGCCCCAGCAATCACCACACCGCACACAGCTGTGCCCAGCACAGGCAGCTGGGGTAGCTGCAGCAGCAGGAACGCCACCTCTGCCCCTGTGTGTGTAAGAGTGTGTGTGTGTGTGCGTGTGTGTGTCTGTGTGTGTGCGTGTCTGTGTGTGTGTCTTGCGTGTGTGTGTGTGTCTGTGTGTCTGTGTATGTCTTGCGTGTGTGTGTGTGTCTGTGTGTCTGTGTGTGTGTGCGTGTCTGTGTGTGTGTGTCTGTGTGTGTGTGCGTGTCTGTGTGCGTGTCTGTGTGTGTGTGCGTGTGTGTGTGTGTGTGCGCGCGCATGCGTGTATGTGTGCGTGCTTATGCGTGTGTAGGACGGCATTAAAGAGTTGACATGGCGTACAAGTGTGTGTGTGTGTGTAAGAGAGTGTGTGTGTGCGTGTGTGCGTGTGTGTGTATGAGGGTGTGTGTGTGCGTATGCGTGTGTAGGACGGCATTAAAGAGTTGACATGGCGTACGAGTGTGTGTGTATGTGTGTGTGCATGTGTATGTGCGTATGCGTGTGTAGGACGGCATTAAAGAGTTGACATGGCGTACGAGTGTGTGTGTATGTGTGTGTGTGTGTGTGTGCATGTGTGTGTGTGTGCGTATGCGTGTGTAGGACGGCATTAAAGAGTTGACATGGCGTACGAGTGTGTGTGTGTGTGTGCGCGTGTGCATGTGTGTGTGCGTATGCGTGTGTAGGACGGCATTAAATAGTTGACATGGCGTACAAGTGTGTGTGCGTGTGCATGTGTGTGTGTGTGCGTATGCGTGTGCAGGAAGGCATTAAAGAATTGACGTGGCGTACGAGTATGTGTGTGTGTCCATGTGTGTGTGCGTGCGTGGTGCGTGTGTGTGCGTGCGTGTGTGTGTGCGTATGCGTGTGTGGGACGGCATTAAGGATTTGACATGGCGTACGAGTGTGTGTGTGTGCGAATGTGTGCAAATGTGCATTGCTCCTGGGGCAGAGTTTGTGTGTTGGTTTGAAGCTCAAGTGTGTGTGCTATGTGTATATGTGTATATGTGTGTGTGTGCAATGTGTATATGCGTGTATGCTATACGTATATGTGTGTGTGTGTCACGGCAGTATCTGGTGAATTGCTGCTCAGGCCAACATCACACACATCCATTCAACAAAATACCTAGCAGCGCAAGCACGGGTGAAGGGGGTGGACTGAACGCCTGCTTAGAGCTCATTCCTGTTCCTCCCTGCTGCTGCTGCTGCTGCTGTTGCTGCTGCTGCGGCTGTTGCTGCTGCTGTTGTTGAAAGAGTGTTTGCGGCTGTGTGATGCCCAGCTTGGCAGTGATGGCACCGGCAGCACGGCTGGCAAGGAGGGAGGCAGCATAGATGGACGAGGTGGTCGCAGGGACCAAGAGGGCAGAGGCAATAGGGGGGAGGCAGAGGAGGGACAAGCCGTAAGCTGCTGCTGCTGTTATAAGAGGGGCGTGGCCTGTGTGCACGTGTGTTTGTGTGTATGTGTGTGTTTGTGTGTGTGTGTGTGTGTGCACGCGCGTGCGTGCGTGTGTGTGTGTATGTGTGTGTGTGTGTGAGTGTGCACTTATCTACATAAGGCTTTCTGCAACATGGATCACCCCTCTATCTATTTGAAATCCATCCGGCTATTTGAAGACCAACCGGTTGACTTGCAGAACACACATTGACATAAGACCACCACACAGCACCTGACAACAACGACCTGCACAGTAAGTGCACACACACAGTGTATACACACATACACAATGTATTTACACACAGACAACGGCTTATACAGTGTATACACACACACCAATATACACACTTTTCTTGTATATGCACACACACAGAGTATACACAAATACACAGGGTATATACACGCACACAGACAACGGCTTACACAGTGTATACACACACACACCAGTATACACACACACACATACACACACAATATACACACACAGTATATACAAGCATACTCAGTGTATACACACACAGACAACGGCTTACACAGTGCATACACACACACCAGTATACACACATACACAGTGTATACAAACATACATTGCATACACCCACACACACACACACACACACACCAGTGTACATGCACCTGCAATCTACATCAAACGAACCACGAAGACGCGCACACCCACACACATACTTCTGGCACAACCCACAACGCGCACGCACTCGCAACACCTGTAGTTAAGGTTGGCCAGAACCATATATATACGGCGCATACACGGTAACTTTTGCAGGGAAATCACCATATATACGGTCATATACGGTCCATATATTACGGCTCTGGCCAACCCTACCTGTAGTGTAGATGCACGACATGAACACCTCAAACGCACCATGCATGCAACGCACAAACAAATACACATACCAAACACACAAAAACTCCCAACGCACCTTGGGCCGCAGCTCCCAGCGCGAACACAGCACTGACGATGCAGCTCAAGCGGACTAAGGCTAGCACGACCCCCTGCCAAGATGGGAGGGGTACAGTTTGCTCGTAGCTCACAACACCAACACTGCCACTGTCACCGCCACTGTCCCTTCTGCTACTGCTGCTGCTGCTGCTCCTGCTAGTGGCAGACCTCAGGTTGCTCCCTGCCATGAGCATGTGGGCATTCCACCACACACGCAATTGCCCAAGCCCAACGAATGCTGCCAACGTGGCCTGTGTGTGAGTGTGTGTAAGTGCGTGAGTGTGAGTGCGTTAGTGTGTGTGTGATTGAGTGTACGAGTGTGTGTGTGTGTGTGAATGTTTGGTAAAATAGGGCTCTGTGAGATAACAATCGTGATATTTAGATTAGCTCAGCGAACCTCAATCGCAGTATCGAACATAAACACGCACACTTATGGATATCCACACATACACACACATACACATAGGCACACACATATACACATACGTGCACACATACACACACACCTGGCAGAGGTATACACTCTTCCTTTCCACAAGCTTATCCAGAAATGCTTCTAGCGGCAACTTACCAGAATCAGAGCAGCTATGTTTGCTGGAAGTGGGTCAAGCATGTCTTGAAGTAAAAGGACCGGCGGCGAGCTGAAATTTCCATGGATGGCCAAACTAACAGCGTCACAGTTCTGTGTGTATGTGTATGTGTTTGTGTGTGTTTGTGTTTGTGTGTGTTTGTGTGTGTTTGTACATTTGTCATATAGCTGCCTACGTGACAGATGCTTTGAGGCTCTAAGTTGGAGCCATTGCTGATGATCATGCGTGCTTACAGTGGTACGCTTCTGCTGATGATCATGCGTGCTTACAGTGGTACGCTGATGATCATGCGTGCTTACAGTGGTACGCTGATGATCATGCGTGCTTACAGTGGTACGCTGATGATCATGCGTGCTTACAGTGGTACGCTTCGTGCGTTTGTGCGTACGATGCAGATCATTGTGGCAGCCAGCCTGTTTGTGAGAAGCGCCACTGCACTGCAAAGCTGTGCACTGGAAAGGTGGAAGCACAAACAAACGTGTCGCTGCTCTGCCAACGTCCAGTAGAGCAGCAGTTGGGCAGAAAGGTAAAAACACAGACCACTTACCGCAGCCGCCAAAGCACCAGCGGAGGCAGCAACACCGAGGGTGGCAGGCACGCTGTCCACTGGGGACTGTGCAAGTTGCAGGTCAAACCTTTGTGTGATCTTTGTCAGGTACTCAGACAGTGTGGCCAGTGGGTTCAGTTGAAGGCTCTTGTTCATCAGGGCAGACTTGCGCAGCACAAATTTTATAGGCCCTTGCCTCACTGAGCTCTGGCTGCTGGCTGATGACGCCGCATGCGTGCACCTTGAGTGTAAGATGCAGATGCAGAGAGCGTTTACGGTGTGCCTGACCTTTCTCAACAGAGGATGCCTGTGACACGCTCACGCACATGCACGCACATACATACACACACACATACACGCACACATACACGTACACACGTAGAAGCATACAGTACACACACGCGCACACACACACACATATGTACGCGCATATACGCACATACACTTGCGCACACACACACACACACACACACACACACACACACACACACACACACACACACACACACATGTACACACACATGTACACACGCACACACACACACACACGCACACACACACACGCGCACACACACACATACACGCACACACACACACACATACACACACACACACACAAACACACACACACACACATGCACACATTTACGCATAGCACATGCACGAACACGCACACGCACATGCACACATGCACGTATGTACCTGCACACTCGCACGCACGCATGCACGCACACACCGGACATACCCTGATGGAAGCTGTTTGCATGTTGACAAAGGGTTCAGAGGAGAGGTTCCTCTGGAAACTGATGTTCTGCTCGCACTCCAAAAGTTTGGAAACCTTTCTGGCTTGCATGGAAGCTGTGATTGCAATTTCATCTTTTGTACTTGTTTTATTATTACTCTGAATATGTATGTAATGTATGTAACTAATTGCTAACAAAGCACTGGTGTTCAGAGGGAATTTAATTTGAGAGCCAGACCATAAGCATGCCAGACCCAAACAAGACATGACTGCTGCCAAGCCCAAACAGGACCAGGTGATTGGGGTTTGCGCGGTCAGATGCGGTCAGATGCGCGGTTAGCAATAGTTCTGCGCGTGTTAGAAGAATGCGCGTCGTGCTCACACCTCCTGACAGCCCTACCAGCAAAATTTCTGTCAGGTTGTAAAGCACACTCAAAACTGTCGTGCTGCACTCAGCAGGCCCCGCCTGCTGTGCAACCCCGAAACGATGACCCCTCAAAATACAAAAAGCCCCCACCCCTCATCTCTGCTGCCTCTGGTGCGATGTCTGGCTCGCTCATCAGCGCCTGCGTCCAGGTGCGGAAGTATGTATTTGGCGTGGATTTAGGTGATCTACGGTTGCCCTGTTTGTGCAGCTGCTCTTGCACTCGAAGGTACTTTGAACAAGGAGACCTACTACACTCTCTCTTCCCTCGCATTGTGTGGCTGTGCGCTTGCAGCCCTTGGATGTGCTTCGCACCAAGATGCAAGGTGACGCAGCCAAAGGAATCCGCAAGTGAGATGCCTTTCTTTTCGAGTGCTTCAGAGGTGTCAGTGTTTTCTGTGGTGGAGTTTTGAAGGGAGCTAACCTGTTCTTATGCGTACGAATGTTGTTCTATTGCATTGTAGGGAGCACCTTCAATTAGTCGTTAGCTTTGTGAGTACCCTCCTCTTCAGAGCACTGGAAATCCTGTGCTGCTCTCTTGTGTTTCATGGTGCAGCACGCCCCTCATCAGAAGGTTTCAGGCCGTGCTTGCAACACCCATTATCCCCATTCTTTTTCCTTCCTTTTGGTTGGATGAATTTTTACCCAAATGTCAGTTTGTCAATTATATTTGTGGGGAGCAGTTTTCACTGTCTGACATTTACTCGCAGCACACCTCTTAATGTCACTGCAGGAGCTCCGTTCGCACTGTTACGGACATAATTAAGCTCAACGGTGTGCGCGGGATGTGGCAGGTGCGTGGAGATGTTTGGCGGCTTGTGGTTTTATGATCAGTTACACTTTTTTACCGACATAAGCTCAATGGTGTGCGCGGGGTGTGGCAGGTGCGTGAAGATGTTTGGCGGCTTGTGGTTACATAATCCTTTTTTAGTATGATGGTTAAATCTGCTCACACTCTTGCTGCACAAATGGGAATCACGTTGAACTCGTCAACGGAAATTAGATCCGGCATGCATGTTCACTTGCTGCATAGAAAACTTCCCAATAAATAAGTTTTAAAAGCAACCATTCATACAAAGGAGGGCAAGCTAAGTCTGAGCACGGTCATTGACAATATAAAATAGAAACACTAAGCTCCTCATTGTCTTCCACGACACTGCAAATTAAGGTCAGGCTCAAAGGCCCCCAATTCGAGTGCGTACGAACATCTATACACACACAATTACACAGTGACGTACAGAAACACACACAATTACACAGGGACATATAAATACACACACAGACACACACTTAACCACATATAGGGCACAGCACCCCTGATTTCAGTACGTAAAACATCTATACACACGCTTACACACAGTGACATACATGTTCACACAGACGCGCACACATACGCACACTCCTGAATCACATACAGGGCACAGCACCCTCAGTGCTGCGTGTGGGTCTGGGTGCGGGCCTGCACTTTGTGCTGCTTGAGCAGCTCAAAGGGGTGCTGTCCAAGCAGGATGCAGAGGGCCGGCTGTACCTCACAGCCTCTGGAGCAGCAATTTCAGGAGGTAGAGAGTAGAGAGTTGCGGATGCTGGTGCAGTTGGAGATTTTTTTTATCGCATAACTGGATATACAGCGTACTTCTTAACGCGCGTCGTGGAAATTATTGTCAATAATTGTGGGCATAAAGCAGTGCGGACAATTAAGAGGTATGTGCCTGCTACTTTAAATTTCAAGCGTATCTGCGAGTGGCCTTCCTCGCGATGCCTTCATACTTTTTTACTCTACCACTTGTCATCTGTTCTTGCATAAACTCTCCTGTCTCAGATCTGTGTAATGTGCTGTGAATGCTGCGGCAACGTGCCCTGACCTGTGTCCCTTTTGCATGGGGGTGCTTGCAGGAGTTCACACTATGCTTAAAATACTTTTTCCCCTGCTCGCAGGCCTGTCTCGTGCCGTCGCTGCCATGGCACTGTGCCCCCTTACTGTCATTAAAACTCGCATGGAGTACTCCACTTCAGATATCAGGCAAGTCCAGCAGGCCCTGCGCACCTTTCTCCCGTTTTTGGTCAGACCCAACCTGTCAAAAAGGAGTGCAAAACAAGGGTTCAGATCATCCCGCACCATGCTTTTCTCCTCATACTGATACATAAAAGCTCTTTCCAAAAACAAGTTAGCATAAAGAAAAGCCATGGACATGAAAACTGTGCTCTCTCTTTGTACTGCAGCACACACAGCTGCAAGTTGAACTGCAAGAAAAAGTGGACATGACAAACCAATTCCTTCCCCTTGTGTACTGGCTCAGCTTTAGAAGAATGAAAAACTGCACGCTGGTAGCTGGCAGTGATGATGATGAGAAACTGCTGTCACACAAAGTAGTTTCTCAGGTTCACCCCCTATCACACACACAGTAAAAAATACAATGTGGGGAGTGGTCTTCACTGCCTTTTTACCATCTAATTCCTATTCTCCACCAATCTGACCCCTTCCTCTCTTACACACAAGATCACGCGACTGACGCAGCTGTACAATACAAACCAAATGAATGTCTTTGCTTTCTCAAACAGCATCCCATGGCTGAGCCAGTCACCTGCATATGACCCTCCCTCTTTCTCACACAACTCCACACACCTGATGCAGGCAGCCTCGCTACCGCAACACGCTGAACGCATTCATGACCATCAGCCGAACAGAGGGCCCCAGAGGACTGTTCAAGGGTCTACTGCCTACAGTACTCACGAATGCTCCTTTCTCAGGTCAGTCGTGTGTAGTTTGTGTTACAAAATGTTTAGTTTGTGTTACAAATTGTTTAGTCCGTGTTACAACATGCTTGTGTTACGACATGTTCAGTTTTTGTTACGATATTTTGTCATCTCTGCTCGTGTTTTGGTCAATCTAGTATTTTGTTTGCGGTGTTCCGATCAAAAGGCAGTCAAATAGAGGGGGAGGAAGAGAGAGCTCAATTGACGCGGTTGCAAAGGGAGCAATTGTGAAAGGAGGCAACAAAGTGTCGCAAACAGATGGTATGAAAAGAAAGGAACCCCCTATAATGGCAGTGGTCTTACAGCCAGCACGAGTCTCATTTTGGTAGTCTTCGCGCATTTCAAGGGAATTTGGCTTGCATTTTTACAGATTAAAGAGATTGATTTGCATTTTTTGGTGGTCTCGATGCTGAAGTGTAAAGTTGGCAAGACAATTTCAGATTAGAAAGCACTCTGCTTTCACTTCCTTCCCCTGCGCGCCCAGCCTTGCACTATAACTTTTACTCGGTCCTCAAAGACCGTCTGTCAACTCACTCTCTCCCTTCGCTCCTCTTCCTTCCCCTGTGTGTCCAGCCTTGTACTATATCATATAGTCCATGTTTTAATCGGGCCTTGAAAAGCCTCTGTTTACTCACTCCCTCTTTTCTCCCCTCTTCCCTCCCTGTGTGTCCAGCCTTGTACTATATGTTTTACTCGGGCCTCAAGGACCGTCTGTCAACTCAAGACCGCTTCCCCCAGGCCGCGGTGAACTTTTCTTCGGGCGTCTTGGCAGCGGTGGCGGCAACAGTGCTGACGCAGCCTGCTGACGTTGTACGGACACGCATGCAGGTCAGAATTGTTTGCCTTTTTTGCCAAGACATGCTTCAATTTATAGCATAGTCACTTGCAGTGCAAAACGCTTTTGACATGTGCGCGCGATATTGCGCACACCAAGGCACTTGAGTTGGGGACTTAGTGTGATTGAATGAGCTTGATGATTATTTTCCTGCTTAAGCATGCAGAGTTTTAGAGTGGCTCACACTTCCAGCTCTGCTTTTTGCCCTATATTTGTTTCCTCCACCCTCCTTGCAGCTTGGTCTGTCTGGTGTGGCGGCATCCATGAGCAGCTTAGAGACACTGGTTGCGTTGACAAAGACCCAAGGCGCCACAGCTCTGTTGACAGGTAATATACATAAGAACAACAGGGAGAAAAATGAGCAAAATGTGGAGGATGTACTTTTTATTATATTTGAAAGGGTGCACCTGTTGCGTTGTTGCGTTTATGCATTGCAAAATTGTTACTAAGAAATTTTATGATGACTTATTTTTTGCAGGCTTTGCGCCCCGTGTGCTGAAACGCACCACGCAGACCGCCTTGGTTTGGACGCTGTATGAAGAGCTCGTCCCCGGCCTGACAAAGGCGCTGACGCTTGCCACTGGGTTGGTGATGCTGAATATAAAGGAGCGGGAAGATTCGCAACAACATCGGCCACAGGCAGACAGAGCAGTCCCATCCAGCAGTACTAGCGACCAATCCACCCAATCTGTCAAGCAGAGTAGCAGTACAGCTAGCAGTAGTTCGAGTGATCGCAGTAGTTCGAGTGATAGCAGTAATTGAAAACTTGTTTGTCAAACGAACTGTCATGCTCCCCGCAACTTCAAACCTGCGATGCTATTGCAAGCAAGGAATTTTATCTGATTCTATAAGCTTTTCTGCTCTGCATCTCTCTAGTGCAAGTAAATCGGACGCACCAAATAAGAGCTAGGACGCACCAGTTGTCCACTAACGTACAGGACGAGATGTCCACTACAGTAGTGGACGAGATGTCCACTATAGTAGTGGACGGGATGTCCACTACTGTAGTAGACGGGATGTCCACTACAGTAGTGGACAATTCCGCAACAGGTTTTAGAGCGCGCTGAATGAACATATAATATATGATGAATCCAACGTGCATGTATTGCCATGTGACG
>Ga0307942_1003622_pt1 | contig 12478 bp, 12 predicted proteins | sample OrgLakmetagen175_FD_201846 | JGI IMG/M metagenome (GOLD analysis project Ga0307942, IMG submission 201846) | Saline water microbial communities from Organic Lake, Antarctica - #175 | ecosystem: Environmental > Aquatic > Non-marine Saline and Alkaline > Saline | place: Antarctica: Organic Lake...
CTTGCATAGCCATCCATTTTTTACCCAGTGCAGTTACATGGTAATTTGCAAGGAACTGTGTACGAGTGTTTTCAGACACATGCTATCATACGAGAAAACTGAGAACAACCTTGGCAACTCTCACTCTGCTACAGCTGCTCGCTTGCACACACTCACGCACACATAGTCACAAATTGTGCGCCTTACACAGACACTGCGCTAAACACACACAGACAAGAATTGTACACCTTACGCAGACACTACGCTGGACAACGAACATGTGTTTGAGAAGGGTCTCCTGTCTGCTGAGTCCCCCATCTTGGGCCTGGGCCCTGTGGCAAAGCTGCTGGCCCCTGATGCTGCAGCTCTGCCTGATCTAGTGGAAGTGCTCCTACTTCAGCACCCGCACCGCCTGCAAGGTACGACAATGTGCTTTACTAGCCTTTGTGGTGTCCTTCTTTTGCTGAGCTGCTGTGCGTGATGCTGATGTGGCCAGGGAACGCTCGTGTGTGTGTGTGTGTGTGTGTACTTCCCAACACCCATACTGCTACCGCAATTGTTTCGTTGCACCTTCTGTTGTGTGCTGCTTGATTTATGGGGGCTTGAGACTCACGCAACGTAAAAAAGTCAAATTTATGCGGCTGCGTTGTAACTGTAACCTTCTAACAATCGTGTTGCTGCTGCTGCCTGGCCTCGGGCTAGTGGTGCTGCTGCTCTAACTCCTTTGTTGTCACTGCAAGGTGTGAGTGAGAGATTGTTTCTAGCCCCTTGCTATATGTAGTCATGGCACTGCAAAGCGCTTTCAATTCTTGATCGAACTGCACACAGTCAAGGACAAACCAACCTTGCTTGTTTGTAATACATTGTTTAAATGCTCATGCTGCATATATTGTGCAAAGAAAAGGAACACAATCAGCGGTCTTAGCAAACAGCACAGACCTAGACCCACGCGCACACACGTATCAGCAATGCATGCACGCCGCAGGAGCAGCTGCCCACACCCTGGTGTGCCGCCTGCTGTGTGGTCTTCTAGTGCACTGGGCGCCTGATGTGCGTGCGTCCGCAGCAACAGCTGCGCAGCGTGTCACGTCAGCCAGCTCTGCCTTGCTGGAGCCGTTGCTGGATGCGTTGCGGGGATGCATGAACCAGCCCAGCAGCGTGGCTCCTCTAGTAGTGGTGGGTGCCTCTTTATCTGCCGCAGTTTGTAGCAAGGTTACGATGAAGCAGCAGCGGAAGAAACGTAGCCTAGCAGCATGGCTCCTTGAGAAGTGATGGGTGTGTCTCTCTGCCTGGTATAGTGTATGGGCAAAACATGTTTGAGGAAGATAGTGCAGCCTAGCAGCGTGGAACCTCTGGTACTGGTACTTGTTGGGAGTGTCTCGGTCTCAGGTTTAGGTGTAGGGTCGAACAAGTTGCGATGAATATATGAATATACATTACTTGCAGCGTGGCCGCCTTGTAATAGTGGTGAGTGGCCAAGTAGGGTCGAGCTTGTGTTTACCTAGGGCCCTTGGCGTGTACGTGCAGGCATGTGCGTTTCAGGGTTAGGTCACGTTCAGTATGTTGTGCGTCGCTGCATTATCTGTGTCTTAAATGTCTCAGCAAGTGCTGCCCACAGACGTAAGGCACAACCGAGGCAAACTTAGCGTGCCAGGGGCAGCAGGGCTGAGCGCATGTCCAGTGCCTTGGCTGCTGTGTTTCCTGCTTGTAGGCTTCAAATGAAACAGGAGAGGATAATGCCACAGCAACCTACCAGGCACATGGCCTGTGGGCACACAGCTTTGCCTCTGCTTAGCACATTTGAACCTTATTTTCATGTGCTGCTCGCTGTCTTCACACGCAGCAGAAGAGGATCTGGGTTAAGGAACCAATTTCCAGCAGCCTGTCAGCAGATGATCGAACAATTGCTAGTGTTGCACACCGAATCCATGTGGTTGTACCCCTAATCCATGTGGTTGTACACCTTATGGTACACCTAATCCATGTTGTTGTACACCTAATCCATGTGCTGGTTGCAGTCTCCGGACGCAACAGGAGAGGACCTAGTGCCAGCGGCAGGGCTGTGCGCGCGCCGCTTTGCCGCTGCTTTCCTGATGCTCATGCCTAAGAAGATGGAGAGCGTAAAGGCAGATCAGGCAAGTATGGGTGAGCACAAGTGCCTGCGTCTGGTGTGTGCAAGTTTGTGGTTGCGTGCCTACGTTTGCGTGTGCTCGCACACAGATGGAGAGCGTGGGAGGCCATTACAAAGTAGCAGACGAGGTGGAAAAAGAGGGGGGGAGGATGCAAAGACATAAACACAGGCTACTAACATGGAAGCAGCCACTTAATTACTGGATCAATGCATACATCACCACGCTCATTTCACCACTTAAAACTTTCTTTTGTACTCGCAGCTGGCGGCCCTCCTCCTCGCTGCACACCACCCCGCCATCACAGCCCCCCTCCCCAAGGGCAGTGCCCAGCAAGTGTGGCTTTCCGCCTCTCGTCGCATTCCCTCCCTGGTCAAGGAGTTCCCAGGTACACCCATGACAGCCAAGTGTAATAAATGGGTACATGCTTTGATGTCACGTGAGTGGAGCATCTTTCACACTGCATTTTTGGCAGATGCCCTTACAGGCCTCACATGGCGCACACCTGTAAGAGAGCATGTGGCAAAATTTGTACAGGACACATGTGTGGCACAGTAAGTCTTGTTACGTTGCCCCACCTGCCTGCTCTCCTGTCCTCCACCCACCCTGCCACGCTCCAAGCTGCACCCACACCCTCAATCATTCCCATACACACTGCACCCACGCCCGCACGCAATCGCACACACCACATACAAAGCACACATGCCACACCCAACAAGCACATTACACGCACACAAACACCACGCACACACATTTCACACACCTCCACAGGTTTTGCTCCCACTGTGTGCCAAGCCCTGACCGGGCCCCATGGACTTTCGTCAACTCTCCCGGCTGAACAGGCTGCCGGCCGCAGCGCACTCAGCGCATCCATGGCCCTGTCCCCCAATGCCCTCATGCCCCACGTGCTGGCCAAGCTGGCCCAGCTGCTTGACAGGTGCGCTGGAACTTTGTTTGGTGCTGTGCAGCTCATACACGCACACGCGTGCACATGGAGATGAGGAGGTGCCTGAATGCGCTGCACTGGCTTGTTGATGCATATTGATGACCTCACAATTTTGCACAAGTGTCTGCCAGACAACAGTGCGAAATTCTTGTGCTATGCTCTGTACCCCAGGAGTCCCTGGTGTTCACCGCTATCCCTGCTTTGTCTCCCCTGCTGCCTTGTATCAACTCACACTCTTTGTGCATGCACACTTGGAGCTGTCGCGCAAACGCACCCTGTGCACATATCACACAGGTCAGGCCATGACGCCTTGCCCTGTAAGTCTCTGGACATCTCTACCACTCGTTTTAGCCCCTCTCGCAACGCATTGCACAAATATGCACACGCGCGTAACATGTGCGCAGGTCAGACCACGACGCCCTGCCCCAGGAGTCTCTGGACATCTTTGCCACCCCTGCCGGCCATTTGGCAGCAGAGTGGAGGGCCCTGCAGGAAGTCAGCGAAGCTGTGATGGTGGTGGAGCGCCGCAACGTGCGCAAAGCCAAGGGGCGCTTTAAGGTGTGTGCTTGTGTCACGTGTGCGTTTTACGTGCAAGCATGTGCGTACACTGTTTACTTGGTCTACGTTGCTTTACATTACGTCTTGGTTTTTGTGTCTGTACATCTTATCCAATGGTGAGGCGCTGCATTGTGCGTTAGCCAAAATGTCTGTGTACTCGCGGTTTGACAGCCTCATCTTATACAGCATACCTGCAAGCCTGCGCAAGTGTGTGGGCGTATGCCCATGCAAACATCGAACAAACACTCATATACACACGTTTTACACACACACACACACACGTACACGTACGCGTGTAGCTGCTCGGAATCTGCTTGAGTTAGTCACATGCTAACTTAAAACTTGCAGAGTGGTGGTGGCCGCGCTTTTGAAGAGGAAGAAGAGGATGATGATGAGGTGCCTCCCCCCCCGCCCCCCCCTGCTCCAACGAAACCCGCTTCACGCCCTGGTGCAGGTGAGCATCCGATCATTCAGTGCAACATTGAAGTCAGCTATAACTTGCCACCATCTTGTTGGGGCATGTGTTTAATCCTCCTGAGTTGCAAGTATGCGTCACGTCTGCAATGAGCAAAAAGACGTACACACTTGCAAGACGCACATCCGCATCCACACACGCACACTTTGTATGTTCAAAAAATTACAAGCATGTTCACACACTCCCAGTCCGTCCTTGCGTGCGCATCCTGTGTTCTCACAAGAATGTGACGCTTAAAAAGGTGTAAACACAGAAGCACACACTTGCGGCACACTTGCATCACATGTCCACACACATGTACATACGCACACACATCTGTTCCCCCTCCTCCTCACACTCTTGCAGGAGGTGGTGCGAAGAAAGACGCCGCTGCACGACAGGCGGAGTGGAGGGCAAACGAGCTTGGGCAGGAGTCCAAGGTGAGAGGGCGGAAAGTGGGAGCCAGTGCAACACTGGCCAGTTGAATCCAGTGATGCACAGAGTGCCATTGGATGGGGAGCATGCATGTACAAGGGGGTGCGTGCGTCTTTAAAGATGCAGGTAAGCACATGTGAATGTGCAAAACTTGCATGCTCAGCTTTACAAGATCCCACTCTGACAAGCACGTATACATACACACACACGCCCACAGGTGCGCGAGCACGTGCACAGCATCAAGGCTCGCCTGCAGCTTGGCTTGCACGTGCTGATCGATGTAGTGGGTGGCAACCCTCGCTTTGCTGCCACTAAGTTGGAGGAGCTGAGGGAGCTGTGCCAGCCCCTGCTGTCGAGCAGCCTTGTTGGTGGGTGCAGCTGTGTGTGTTTTTCGCTGCTGGTTTGGTTTTGGGGCACGTTAAGTGAAGTTGGCTTATTGAGGATGCGCTGTGATCCCCTGCTGTCAGTAGCTTTTTTAGTGGGTGCTGTTGTGTGCTGCATGAAAGGATGGTCATTTGAGGTTTCCTTGTTGCTCAGCCAGGTGCTCAACTCAATAGTGGTGCCAAAGGAAGGTTATATTGTACCTGTGATACCACTTTTGGGTTTGGACGCTTTTCGTTGATGCTGTGTGTGTTGATGTTGTGCCAGCCAGTGTCATGCCTACTCGGTCTCTGTTACTCCTCTCCCGTTTCCTTTCACTTTCTCAGGCTCAGAGGCCTTTGATGCCGTACGGCAGCTGGGGTCCTGCCTGCCCGCTCCCCTCAGCTCACAGGCCTTGGCGCTGGCAGCTGCCCTGCGCTTGGTTGTGCTTGCCCAGCAGGTGTGTTTGTGTGTGATTGTGTGTTGAGGGCGTGCATACCTTGTGGTGGCCAGTGTAAACAAAACACGTGTGTGTGTGTTTGTGCGTGTGTGTGTGTGTGTGCCTGAGGCTTGGAGGCGTCTGTTCTAAGAGGGTTTTATTAGAGTCGGCCAAAACCATGTGTATGCGGTGCAGAAAAAGTGAAAGGTCTGGCTAACTTCAGGCATGCATCTGTAGGGTGTCTATAATAGGAGGACACGCGTCTGGAAGAGGCTGCACTGCAAGGTGGCATGCATGCAAAGGTGATGTTATTAATTCCAAGGAGCATGCTGGAGCTGGCACGTGTGCGTGTGTGTATATGTGCGTGTGTGTGTCTGTCTGTCTGTCTGTCTGTCTGTCTGTCTGTCTGTCTGTCTGTCTGTCTGTCTGTCTGTCTGTCTGTCTGTCTGTCTGTCTGTCTGTCTGTCTGTCTGTCTGTCTGTCTGTCTGTCTGTCTGTCCGTGTGTGTCTGTGTGTGTAACTCAAAGGATTGGCCACTGCAGCTTCTAAATGACAGCCTGTGTAATGTGGTTCTGCGGTCTTCACCTTCTCATCTGCTCCTGTGCACAGAATAACTGCCAGCTCACACGCTAAGCATCACTTGACAAAATGTGATTAATCAATTGCCGATAAGGTGTGACCCCATTGGGACAGCAGGATGGCTTACATAGGCAACCCTTGCCAACTAAATATGTTGTGGAAAGGTGCACTCCTGCATGGCCCTTCACACTAGTGCATAAGCCCCTTCACACTGGTGCATAAGGACCAGGAATGTGTCATACGGCGTATTCGTATAATACGCTGTATCGTATATAACGCATATTTTACCGTATTGAACAAGTTGGGCCGTATTATACAGTTGCAAAATTTGCCGTTTTCTGCCGTTTTGGGGCCTTTTTAGGCAATTTCCGCCCCACAACGGCCTTTCAGTGAGCTTCCTATGCTATTATATAATATATTAATAACACATAATATATTGGAAAAGGATTGGGAACGTTTTGGGTGATTTTGGGGCGAATTGGGTCCATTTTGGGTCAAAATTTGGCACTCACGAAAATGCTTAAAATTACAATCGTATCTTACGTAGAATTCCGTATTTAACGCGTATTTTACCGTATTGAACATCCCAAAAGACCGTATGACACATTCCTGATAAGGATAGAATGTATTTGGCTCCTCTCGTTGTTTTAACACACACACACACACTCCTGCACCATGTCTTTACCGTCCCCTGCTTGACAGGCTCAGCAAGTGGGTGCTGTGAAGATCCCTCATGCGCGTGAGATAGCGGACGTGGTCTCTGCCCTACGACAGGTGTGAGAGCATGCGCGTACATATATACACACAATCAAGCATGTGAAGTAGGCTTGTATGTGTGGGCTGCGAGCGGTCACAAAACATAGTGTGTATTGCAAATTGTGTCAACGCTGTAATGAAATGTAAGCTGTTACAAAATAGGCATTGGGATGCGCCACATGTTAAAAACTCTTCAATAGAACCTTGCCTGTTTAGCTATTTAAGCCTGACAATTCAGTACATGTTCTCCCTGCTGCGAGCTCATGGCCTGTTCATTCCTTGCGTTTGTTATGCTGGCAATGTGGACTAAGAGCAAATTACTGTTTTAACCACAGCAAAGTGCCCCTTAGGCATAGTGAAGTATACCTAGTTACTTTTTAAGACACTGTGCTCAACTCGCCGTGCGAACTTGCTTAACCATTCTCATTTCTCTTGTATGGCTATTAATGTTAATACAACAAGAGGGGGATATCATTGGGCATCTTTGTTCATGATTACTGTGTTTGTACACAAATGTGTTCTACGCGCGTTTTTGTTCATGTGTACCATGTTTGAGCATACATGGCACATAGGTGTGAAAATATTAGTAAGCAGAATCCATACATATGTGTGCTACGTACGTGCATCTGTGTGTGCAGGTCACTGGAGACAGACGACCCCTGCACGGAGCTGCCTACCGTTTTGTGTTCCCAGTGCTGCAGGTGCGTGTACATGTGTGTGTGTGTGTGTGTGTGTGTGATGCAGAAGGTGTATGTGTGTATATGAGTGTGTGCTGCATGTATTCTGAACACGGGAGGAATTGGAGGTGCTGTGTATGTGTACTGCAGGACCCTTACCTACACGCGCATGTATCTTAACCTGCACACACACGCGCGCGCACACACACACATACACGCACACACAACACACACCTGAACGCGTGGAATCACGTGTACACACAAATACACAAAGACACCCGTGCATACACAATCACACACACAAATCCACCCACTCGCACTTGGGCACACTCACACACTCACACACACACACATTCACAATCCACACACACAGGCCATTTTATCCTCTCCCACGCACACGCCTTCTCACGAGGACGCGCTTGCTGTGGTGGCTTTGCACTGTGCTGCGCACGATGTGCCTCGCGCGGCCAGCCTGAGTTTGCTGTACCACCTGCTGGGGGTGATGCCTGCGTACAGGTGAGGCATGCGTGCGTGTATATGTGTGTGTGCCTCTAGTGTGTTTGTGTGCCTTGTGTGCACTTTAGTAGAGTGGGCATGGCAATGTGCACACACACAACGAAGGTGTTCGCTTAAATGTGTACGCGTGCATTTTGGCACATGAGTAGTGTGGGCATGTTGTAGTTGTGCACAAAAGAGGTGTGTGAGTAAATTCTTGTGCATGCGCCACCTGCTGTATTGCCCGCGTACAGGCGTGGAGACTTTTTTCTATTGCGTGCAATGTCTGTGCACTTTCAATAAAGTATCCATGCACCGCTTTGTCTGCCCCTTTTGTAAAGAGTGCGTCCAGTTTTCCCTTCCTGCGCATGCACACGCATTTATACACACCCACCCGCACATTCACAGGGATCGTGTGCAGCCCCTGCTCAAGCAGCTGGCAGTGGGTGCAGTGGACCATGCAGACGTGCTGGCTGCAGCGCGAGGTTTGGCCTGCCCCAGTGCCCTCGTCAGGGGGGCAGTCCTCACAGCTCTGCCTACAGTGCCTGTGCTGGCGTCTGGGTCTTGCCCGTGCGATGACGGAGCAGAACTGGTGGGTTTGAACGGAGCCTGCCAGTCTGCTCCTGCTTCGTGTGTGCCCCCTCGTTGTGAAGGCTTTGTTGTGGGGGATGGGTGTGCACCTTTTTGTGCGATGATGGTGGCAAGAGTTGGACAAGTAAGCTGCAGCTTGTTTTGTGAGCACTTTAGGGGAGTGGCAATGGCTTGGTGGGTTTAAGAGTGACTTAGAAGAGCAGAGTAAGGGAGGATGGACAGCTAGGGTTGAGGTGTGGGTAGGGGTGCAATAATTGGGTGTCGAAAAGTGGGGTGACGCCGGAGGGGTTACTTGAGGGGTGCTTTTGGCTAATAGGGCTGGTAACACAAATGGGGTGTGAGATATAAGGAGGAGAAAGTGAAGGCAATCTCAGCAAGGGTTTGGAGGTTATGCTCGCCACGGGCAACATTTACGCCGCGTCAGATGTCTAAACACACGTGTATCCCTATTTCCTGCAGATATGCTTGTTGCACGTGGCTTGCCACGACCCAAACAAAGGCAACGCTGCAGCAGCAAAAGAGCTGTGGGAGCAGGTGAGCTGCTGCAACTGTTGCAACCGCTGCATTTTTGTCTCAACTACTACTGGTTCTGTTTTATCTGCCACTGTGATTGTGTTTTGTACGCTTAAACAATGCCAAATTCCATAGCCAAGGTGCACTTTCAGCTGCAGCTTTCTTTTTGTCTCTTTCATTCTTTTGTTGGCACGCTCTGATGGCGCGGTGGTTTGCACCGCACATCGTAATGGCCGAGGAACAATTTCCTCTGCTACGCCTGTCCTTTTTGCCACTATCATTGTTTTGTTTGCAAGCTCTGATGGCATAGCGTGTTACAGCGCAAGAGTGTGCACACCTCAATTTGCAGTAGCAGGAAAAAGACTTACCATATAGGCGGTATATCAAAGCGTACCGCCAACGTTTCTGACCCCTCGCGGTGTGTCGGGAGCAGTTTAATTAACTAAGTTACAAGCGCCTCGCAAAGCTTTCATTGGGGTTAATTAATTGATCCTGAGCATGAATGGGTACAGGCCGGGAAAGCTTCCCAAGCCGCCCCTCAGGAGACCCCCAAGGAAGGCAAACAGCTTGGGAGGTCTCCAAGGGGGACAAGCAGCTTGGGAGGCTGGCCCTCTCTTGGGGAGGAAGGACTAAGAGGAAGGGTGTTTCAATCCCTTCACATGCGCATGCACGCACATGTACGCGCACACACACGCACACACGTACACAACGCACGCACACACGGATGCGCACGCACACACACATACGCGCACGCACGCACACGTGTGCATGCGCACAAACGTACGTGCGCACACGCGCGTGCATACGCGTGCATGTGCAGCTCAGAGGGCCAAAGGCCGCATTGGGGTGAATAATTAGATTGTGTGCCCCTCGCATAGCTCGTATTGGGGTTAAATTCAAAAATCACATTGGTTACGTGCCTGTACGGTGCTATGAGATTTTCATCATGCCTTTCCTACCCATCAACCCTCGTCCCATCACTCACCTTCTTACCTTTGAAAGATGGTTTGAGGGGATGGTCTCTGCCCTTGCCCAAAGATTACTTTTTGACACTCCACACTTTTGATGTTGCTCAACCTCACTCATATTGTGGTCTCACTGCGACCTACAGCACGCCTACACCCTCATTGATACACTTTTTAGCAGGGTTGTTCAGTTTGTGTTCCGGTCAAAAGTTTGGGATTGCAAACTTTCACGCGTTTTACCCTAAAAATGCCGTTCTCGAGCTACTAAAAGTGCAAAGAAGTTTTGGAAGGCTTGGAAAGCTACTAAAAGATCCAAGCCTTCCAAAACTTTTTTGCACTTGAAGCCCTTTCTTTGATTTTTTGTGTTTAAAATTGCAGTGTAAAATGCAGGAAAGAGCTTTAGTGGCCGTTAAACGTTCTCATTTTTTGTGTGATGACTTATTTTATTACATTATATACATTGAAGGCAATACAAGCATGTTTTGGACGAGTATGAAAACAGAAACCAGCAATGTCCTCCATTTTCGAAATTGCACATTGAACTGCTCGAACAGTTTGAGAGCTCTAGAACTTACACGAGCTTTAACGAACCCTTCTTCCCAAATTTGCCAATTGAACAACCCTGCTTTTTAGAGTCACGAGACCTTGCGAAAGACAATTGCACGCGCATTATTCTCCCATGCACCTACACCTATGCAGCTCCTGGCATCTTGCTCCCTTGCACACGCCACTTCAGCCCCTTAGATTACCCTCCATACACACACGCACACTTGCTTCACCCCCTTACATCTTGCCTTCAGGCGCACTGCAAGCTGCCCCACTCCTATATCCTGCCCCTTGTGTGCCTGCTCGTCGAGGCTGAGGCTCCTGACAACACCAACGCTGCCGCCTGTGCTCTTGCATCCGCTGCCAAAGCACTGCCCGACACAACTGGAGAAGTCCTGGCGCAGTGCACCTCTGCATATGGGGTGAGTAGAGTCTAGCTTTCCGTGTGTGTGTGTGTGTATCTGATGCTCCTGTTGTTGTTGTTTGTTGTCCTGCTTCCTAAGCCTTAAATTATAAATCAGGAGAGCTACAGTCTTGGAGGATGGATTCATCAAGTAAGTACATATTTCCTTGTTCTGAAGCGAAGACAAGAGTGCAAACTCTACTGTTACTCCCTCACAAAAAATACCCATGGGTCATGTCAGGTCGGTAGGCGCGTGTGTTTGTGCATTTGTGCATGTGTGCATGGTGTGCTTGCACCCACGCAGCCACGTGCGCAAGTGTACCACGCCCCCAATGCTTACTGCCCGTTACACCCGTGGCACAAGAGCCAGAGGCACTCGCACCCTTGGCCGCCTTGCTCACCGTTTTGGTGGGCGCCCAGGCCTCGTGGTGCCGCCCTGGGCTGTGGCCAGCCTTGATTGCGCGTGCACTGCCAACTTTTACGGAGAGGCTCGCATGCCTGCGCTGGCTGCAGCACATGCTGCTGCACAGACTTGACATTACACCTTTCAATCCTCACATGTGCGGCTTGTGCGTATTTGTGGATCTGCTGCATACCGTGCTATGTGTGTGTGCAGCTCAAATTTTCTATAGAAGGACGCTCTGATTTGTCAAGCCAAGATGATCAGCCAGTCTCTCCTCATTTACATGGATGCTGGTCATTAACGAAACGTGTCCCTAAAGGCAGAGCGTCTGCAAACCGTTGTGGTATGGCCACAGCCACCTCTGTTTGCTTGAGCATCTTCTATGAACAGACTTCAATCTGTGTGCCGCTGTGTTTGAATGCCTAGCACACGTCTTGGAAAATGATGTCGCAAAAGAAGAGCATACCGTCCGTTCACGATCACTTTGAGACCCTCAAATAATTAATTAAAATTTCGATTTCAGTTCGTGAGGGGGTCTGGGGATTAATTTTTGAGTTCGAGGGCTCTGTTGGGAATTGTTTTTGAGTTTGAGAGCCCCCCTGTGAATGCTGCATGTGCAATGCTACTGCTGTTTGTTATGGCTGAAGCTGTGTCTGAGGCTGAAGCTGAGGCTGCGGCTGAGGCCAGGGGGTTCACACTGACGTGTTTGGAGCTCATTTCGATTTTCACCCTCAAAACCACTATAAATTTATCATTCAAATTCAGTTCGGAGAGGCCTCCGAGAATTTATAGAAATTTTCGTTTTCTGGCCAAATTATTAATTAATTTCCGAAGTGATCGTAAACGGACGGTAATATGTATGTTTTGCGTTGACATCACCTCATCCAAGTACATTCAACCCTTTGCCTTGTCAGAGCTCCTTCCAAAAATAAAAGACATTGCTGCATATATGCTTTTTGTGTTAAGCTTGAAATTCAATAACATAATTTTACTCTCAGATCCCTCCCTTGCATCCCCATGGGTCATGTCAGGTCGGTAGGCGCGTGCGGAAGCACACGCATTTGTGTGCACACGCGTGGTGTGCTTGCACCCACGCAGCCACTTGCGCAAGTGTACCACGCCCCCCATGCTTACTGCCCGTTACACCCGTGGCACAAGAGCCAGAGGCACTCGCACCCTTGGCCGCCTTGCTCACCGTTTTGGTGGGCGCCCAGGCCTCGTGGTGCCGCCCTGGGCTGTGGCCAGCCTTA
>Ga0307942_1003624_pt1 | contig 12473 bp, 10 predicted proteins | sample OrgLakmetagen175_FD_201846 | JGI IMG/M metagenome (GOLD analysis project Ga0307942, IMG submission 201846) | Saline water microbial communities from Organic Lake, Antarctica - #175 | ecosystem: Environmental > Aquatic > Non-marine Saline and Alkaline > Saline | place: Antarctica: Organic Lake...
ATACAAGCAGTCCTTGCTGTACGAGCAGCCCTAGGTGGGTTTCCTTGCTTTACGAGCAAACCTTGCTGTATGAGCAGTCCTTGCTGTACGAGTTTGAATGAGCAGTCCTTGCTATACAAGCAGTCCTTGCTGTACGAGTTTGAGAGAGCAGTCCTTGCTGTACAAGCAGTCCTTGCTGTACGAGTTTTAGAGAGCAGTCCTTGCTGTACAAGTTTGAAAGAGCAGTCCTTGCTGTACAAGCAGTCCTTGCTGTACGACCAGTCCTTGCTGTACGACCAGTCCTTGCTGTACAAGGAGTCCTTACTGTACGAGCAGTCTCGTAAAAGCAGTCCTTGCTGTACGAGTTTGAGAGAGCAGTCCTTGCTATACAAGCAGTCCTTGTACGAGCAGCCCTAGGTGGGTTTCCTTGCTTTACGAGCAAACCTTGCTGTACGAGCAGTCCTTGCTGTACGAGTTTTAGAGATCAGTCCTTGCTGTACGAGCAATCCTTGCTGTATGAGTTTGAGAGAGCAGTCCTTGCTGTTCAAGCAGTCCTTACTGTACGAGCAGTCTCGTAAAAGCAATCCTTGCTGTACGAGTTTGAGAGAGCAGTCCTTGCTATACAAGCAGTCCTTGCTGTACGAGCAGCCCTAGGTGGGTTTCCTTGCTTTACGAGCAAACCTTGCTGTACGAGCAGTCCTTGCTGTACGAGTTTGAGAGAGCAGTCCTTGCTGTACAAGTTTGAAAGAGCAGTCCTTGCTGTACAAGCAGTCCTTGCTGTACGACCAGTCCTTGCTGTACGACCAGTCCTTGCTGTACAAGGAGTCCTTACTGTACGAGCAGTCCCGTAAAAGCAGTCCTTGCTGTACGAATTTGAGAGAGCAGTCCTTTTTATACAAGCAGTCCTTGTTGTACGAGCAGTCCTAGGTGGGTTTCCTTGCTTTACAAGCAGTCCTTGCTCTACGAGCAGTCCTTGCTGTACGAGTTTGAGAGAGCAAGATCATGAGAGGGATCATGAGAGTATGACATCAGGAGATTGTGAAAAGCAGGTGTTTGAGTACGTGGTGTGTAACACCTGTAAAAAGCACGCCCGGTGTGAGTTTATGTTCACACCTTTGAGCTGCAGGGAAAGAGCGCGTTCTTAACAGCATGTGTGCTTGCTTGCTTTGGAGCCGCACATTAGGTGCCCTTTGTAGTCGTGTGTGTTCAGTGGGGCAAAGGCACCTATGCAATGCCTGTGTTGACACGGAGCGGCAGGAGAGAATAATTGACACCCCTCACTCAGTCTTGCTCTGCCTGCGTATGTGGGTGTGCGTATGTATGTGCAAATGTACGTGTGACCACTTGTGCATGCGTACAGCTTTATGTGCGCCCATGCTTTGGCCTTAAGAGTTGGCATTCTGTAATTAGAAAGACGAAGCTTCTCTAAGCGGTTTTTTGTCAGGAGTTTTTGATCAGGCTACACGCAGTGGTCTATTGTCAGGGGTTTTATATCGGGTTACACACAGCGGTCTGTTATCAGAAATGCTTGACCAGGTTTCACACAGCACTACAAAGCATGACACGCTGCTTCTTAGTAAAACAACTCCGCCTTGCACCCATGACATGCAAGGACAGCGTCGGCCTGCGTGCGCGCACCATCCTGAACCTTCACCATTGGCTCTGTGGGAAACGCTGGTTTCCTGCCTTGGAAACAAGTGAAGAGCTAAGGCTTTCATTTTTAGTTGCGCACAAGTAGGAAAGCACTGGGAGTTTGGTTACAAAAAACAATTTGTGTCTTGTAACGCTTATTTTGAATTTTGGGCTTGAACGCAGGGCGGAAGTGGAAGAGAAAGGGGCAGAGCTGCAAGAGACCCACGATGCTGCGGTTGATAAGGTACGTGACAAGGAAGAGGACAAAGACTGTGTAGACTGAGAATGGTTGTAAACAGAAAAGAGAGGGCTGTTGCCGGAACAGAAAGATGAAGGAAACATTTGCTGTTAAATAAAGGACGTTTTTTTGAAATGGGAGGGCACCTGCCAGAAATATAATGATGGCATGATTTTTAAGGTGGGCATGGAACAAAGAGGGCAGCAGGACAAGAAAGGATGAGATGGTATGTATGAAAGCAAGTGAAGTTGCGTTGGAAAGGAGAAGCTGTCTTTTTCAATACCACGATGTTTCAGCAGAAGCAGTTGGCAATGACAAGCTGTCTTTTTCAATACCACGATGCTGTTTTCTTTTCGCTAACCTGTCTGCTGCTAGGGGCAAGGTTAAGCGTTGTACCAGGGTGCAAGCCAATTCGTCAAGATTCATCAACTTTCTTTCTCCACTCCTAAACCAATCTATCCAGGCAAAGTCACGCACTGTAGAGCTCAGCACCACACAAGCTGCCTTGCGCACCGGCATTCCCCTGAAGTGGCAAAATGCCGGGGGTGCAGGCTTTCCCTTAGATATTCTGGCTGAGCACTTTGGCACCAGCACCAGCAGCAGCAGTAATGGCAACAGGGGAGGACCGGCAGCTGCATGGGTGGCAGAGGTGGAGAGCAGGTGGGTTTAAGTGTGTAAAGGGCAGGTGTGATGTATGCATATACCGTCCTGATACTTTTATTTTGTAAAGATTATATTATATTTTGCAAAGTGAAAGGAGTAGGTGTGATATACCATATATCGTTCTAATTCTTATATTCTGCGAGTCCTGTACTTTGCGAGGTGCCAAAATAGTTACAATATTTATATTGCAAGCAAGTGTTGTCAAGGTTTTGTGAGGCAAAATTTCAGGAAATTTGCAAACTTGTTCGAATTCTTGGGGGACTGTGTCCCTTTCACAGCTTCAACTGCTCCTGGAGCTGTAGCTACAGCAGCTTCTGCTGGATTCAGAATGGCCTGCTGGAGTTACTGCTCTACCATGCATGCTTCTCTCCTGGATGGGCTTGCACCCCCTACAAGGCTATGTGCTTGGGTCTGCCCACCGTGCGTCCTCTGACAGGGCCAGGGAGGATCTTGCTTGCAAGCAACTCTGTTGCTCGGCCTTATCTAAGGCCTGGGTAGCTGTGTGGTCGCCTTACCCTTTGAAACAAGGGGGTCGACACAAAACAAGAGGGTCAACACGAGCACCCAAAAAACACTGCATTGTATAGCAAAAAATACCGTGCTACAAATTATATTTTGCAAGATCTGAGATTTTTGTTTTTTTCGTATTTGATTTTGCAAGGAGCGTAAAACAACCAGTAACCAGTATCAATACAGTATGAATACACTTGTCCATGGGTATTGACCATTGAAAATCGGAACAGTGCAGGTTTGTTTTTATCAAACTGGAGTGGTGGAACTGGCTTTAAAAAAGTGATGCCCTACGTGCAGGTACGAAGCAGCACGCAACCTAGAGACAGCAGATCGAGGAGACCGGCACGTGGTGGCCAACTCAAACCCCAACTTAGAGCACACGGTGGGTGTTTTGCTTGCTTGCTTGCCTTCGCACTCACAATCCAATCGTTTGCTGTCCATGCTCACAACTCGCTCACTACCCACCACCTGGTAAGTGTTAAATGGGACCTGTAACCTGTAAGTGCCAAATGGGACTTTGCCACGTGACACGCTAAACACGCATGCATGTCATTTCTTTTAGAAGAACGACTCCTCTTTATTTCGGCAAACGTTGGTGGAGGATATAATATGGAAGAGCAGTTCCATTGTAGTTCATCATCGTGTGTGCGTGCCAATTTATCTTTGCGCGTGTTCTTTCAGCGTATGGCTGCTAATGATGTATGATTTGACATCTGCCGCACGTCGCATATCTGATTGTGTATCTTGCTTCTGTGTACAAATCATGCTGGCATACACGGACCCCATAATTGCCTGCTTTCTTTCTTGGCTAAATTGCAGATCAGATTGTTCAAAAGTGCAATTTGTTTGTAATCGTGTGTGCGTGCCAATTTATCTTTGCGCGTGTTCTTTCAGCGTATGGCTGCTAATGATATATGATTTGACATCTGCCGCACATCGCATATCTGAGTGTGTATCTTGCTTCTGTGTACAAATCATGCTGGCATACACGGACCCCATAATTGCCTGCTTTCTTTCTTGGCTAAATTGCAGATCAGATTGTTCAAAAGTGCAATTTGCCAGATGCTTGTGAGATGGCTTGCGGTATAAGTATCAACATACCATGACGCAGCACAGTACTACCCTTGTGTGTGTGAGTGTGTGTTGGTGTGAGAGTGTGTGTTGTTTTGCTCGCTTCTTTGACTATTGCTTGTGTTTGTAGGTCCTTCTAGACAATGAGGTGCTCCCCTTGCATTGCTTGTTTTTGTAGGTCCTTCTAGGCAATGAGGTGCTCCCCTTGCATTGCTTGTGTTTGTAGGTCCTTTTACGCAATGAGGTGCTCCCCTTGCTTGTGTTTGTAGGTCCTTCTGGGCAATGAGGTGCTCCCTTTGTTGACACGTGAGGAAGCATCCCTAAACAGCTTGCTTCACCGGGTGGAGGGCGTGGCAGGTAGGCCATCGAATAGGAAGATACAATGTAGACAGTACATGGGCAATGAAGGTCACTTACCATTGTTATAGTGAGGAGGCATATCAGTACACTGTTGATTGTTACCAAGCTTTTCAGTATTGAACGTCCTTGGCTGCCTCTAGATGCGACCAGCTTTGTGGTGTTGCCTTGATCCTCGATTTCAGCATTCAAGGATCATGTTTGTAGGGTTGGCCAGAACCGTATATGCACACCGTATATGACCGTATGTATGGTGAATCCCCTGCCAAAAGTACCTTATATACCCCGTTTATACTTATGTATGTATGGTTTTGGCCAACCCTACATGTTTGGTATCAATGCAATGCAAAGGCTGTAGTTCTTTGCCCTTTGCAAGCTCACTCTCTTTTTTGTTTGCCAGTGCAATTGATGTGAACACCGTGCATACACTCACATAAAACAGTTACCTGTGCAAAACGTATGTCCTGATACGTGCACACATGCACACATTGCATTTTGCAAGCACAGGGCCATTACAAGAGCACAGTATGACCCTAATACGTGCACACATGCACACACTGCATTTTGCAGGCAGCAGGGCCATTACGAAAGCACAGTGTGACTTCAATACGTGCACACATATACACACTGCATTTCGCAGGCAGCAGGGCCACCACCAGAGCGCACGCACGTCTCAAGGCCGCGCTGTTGGTGAGGCTCGCTGTTGTAATTCAGCCGGTTATCTGGTTTGTTCTTGCTTCTAAGTATGCAACAAGCTGTTGCACATACCCAATACTTATTTCAAACTATGAATTTGTTGCACCAAAGTTCAACCACTTGTCTCCACATTTTTAACGACTTGTCTACATTCTCAACTACATATTCATGTTCTCGTACACATAACGGCACTGCTGCAATTATGAAAGGTTACTGCAAAAAAGATTATATGAAAAGACCAAGTGGCTGGCAAAATAAGCACATGCTGTGGCATTCAAGTAATGCCAGCTTTAATTACGGATGAATTTAATCCGATTCTATGAAGTGGCCCGTGAATGGCCACCCTTTTATTGCAGGAAAAAGTGCATTTTGGACTTTTGCTAACTTATAACTCCTCTGATAAACTGCCTCTATTAGTAAAAAAATCGCCTGCAATCCCTAATTTCCCCCCTTCCAAGCAAATCGGCATTGTTGTTTAAATATATCTTGTATCCTGCTTGCAGCTGAAGTACTCAAGATATCTCCAATGAAAACCTCATACCTTTCCATGGCACCCTCAATATTTAGCTCTGACTTCTGGCGAATAACATTCCCACCGTCTTACTAATCGTCCTCACAGAAGTTGGACTCTCTTCAATCCTCCTCTGCCTCCTTTTCACATCATTCGTGGCAATGGGCGCTCACACAGTGCTTGGACCGAGCGCTGCTGCGCCGCATTGTCACCCACAACACGACAGTAGAAAGCAGGTGTGCAGCAACTCGTATTTGCTGCTGTGATTGTTCCCTATTATTGCGATTTTTCTCACCGAGTGCCAAATTGCTTGAAAGACTTGTGCAGAAATTCGTATTTGCTGCTGTGATACGTGATTAGCGGACCAATTGTTTCCTATCATTGTGATGTTTCTCACCGAGTGCAAGTTTGCTTAAAAGACTTGTGCAGGAATTCGTATTTGCTGCTGTGATACGTGATTAGCGGACCAATTGTTTCCTATCATTGTGATTTTCCTCAATGAGTGCCAGTTTGCTTAAAATACTTGTGCAGGAGCACACCCAGGAGGACCAAGTAATGCTTTTCTTTGGGAATTTCACTTTCCAGTGTCGCCGCTCCAGTCACGTTTATCATTTACTGTTGTCATTGCAGTGCTGATGCCGGAGCTGCGGTGTCCCACCTCCTACGCCTAGACTCTGTGGGCACTTCCACTCTGAAGCGGGCTCTAAAATCTGCAGCAAAAAAGCTGGAGGCGCGCTCTCAGATCTTTGCGCGGCAGGTGGACGATGCTTCCATGGCACGTGCACTGCATGGCTGCTCTGATGCCGCGCTGCACCTTGCCTTGGAAGCAGTAAAGTCTCAGGTGCGCGAAGGAATGGGTGGGACTCTGGCTTCAACTTGTCATATAGAGCACTTATAATTAATCTAGCTAGCTATTGCTTAGATACATACGAGGGCCGATTGCGTAACTGAGTCGCATCAAAACAATGACAAAATTTTGAATCCCATGAGATAGTGGCCTTTCTAATACTTTTGGGTCGCACAGTGGAAACACCGTACCTTGAACTTTCATGTTCATGCTGTTTGCCTATGTAGGTGGACCTCCTGCGTTCGTTCAAGGAAACCCATCTGGCAGAACTGAAGCTGGAAGTGGAAAATAGCAACAGGGTGAGCGGCTGCTTCAAAGTAGACCTGAAGACGGAGATGTAAAGCTTCTAATTTTGGTGTTTTGCATGTAGCACTGCAATGATCTGTATAGGATGCCATTCAAGACGCCCAATGCCATGTTCCCAGTAATGTGTGGCACCTCTGGGATACCTTTTTGAAGTCTATCATGGACTGTATACATGATTTTTGGTGTATTTTGGTGTATACATGATTTTTGGTGTATTTTGGTGCATACATGATTTTTGGTGTTGTGTGTTTCTCAAGGCTGTCCCCATGAACAACCCTCCCCCCCCAACCGGTCTCACTTAGCTCTCCACCCAATTCAAAGCCCCCTATACCTCATCTGAATGCAAGATACTTGATGCTATATCCAAGCCATTGGCACTTGCTGGAAATTTGGCGTTCTGGGGGGTTCCGTTCCGTTGGGCCCGGTGCGTACTTTGCCCGTTTTGGCAAAGGAAAGGTACATTTCTGGAGTTGCCCCGATCGGCCTCTGCTTCAGGATATAAGGATTTTAAATGCTGTATACCAATGCTGCAATGTTGTTCCAGGTACATGCCCTATACCTCACACTCCATATTATTATACCTCACACCCTACACCTAATTTCCGCGTGCTTTTCAAATATATGCCCTACACCTCACACCCCATACCTCACCTACTTTTGCATAAAATGCCCTATTTTTCCCACACCATAAAATGCCCTATTTCCCACACCATAAATGCCCTATTTCCCACACCATAAATGCCCTATTTCCCACACCATAAAATGCCCTACACCTCACACCTATACAGTACTCCCTATACCTCGTCTTTGTTTTGCACAGGATGCCCTGCGGGAGGCGATTGCCAATGCTGTGGTAGGCAAGGGCTTGCCAGGGGCTGATAAGCTTCACAAGCTCTCAATAAATGAGCTGGAGGTAGGAAGTCTGCGCAAAAGCGTGCTCACTGCTGATTTGCCCGGGCTGCTGACTTGCTTAGATGTTGCTTGCTTGTGGTTTATGCGGACGGAGTCGTCCATACACCTGCGTGGGAGATTGGTTATAAGCTATTGACGTGGTGTATTCCACCCAGGCTTGTGCTCAGACGGTCAGACGGTACGGTACTTTGAGTACGGTACAGACCGTCTTTTATTTAAAGACAGCATATACTCAAAAATTGGAGACCGTGTTTAACCTGTAGACGGTATAATACAGTACGGTGTACGGTACGGTGCCAAGCTAGCACTACCAGTGCAAATATGGCTTCAGAAAGGCCTCTTCACCCCAAAACCTCCCATTTCCACCTCCAGTGTATTCCTCTCACGCATTGACGCCACTGACGCCACACAATGCTTCCCTGAACAACCCTGAGGCTGGGTCAGGGCTGCATCAGCTCGGGGGAAGGGCCCAGCAGTGGCTTGCATGGAAACTCAAAGTCGGACGCAATACTTGATCCCTGGTTAACAATCAGTGTTTCATTCATGAACAGGCAAAACAAATAGTTGTTCTGGGCCGATACTGGAGCCAAAGGGCCAAATTACACCAAACTTGCACTGTACTGTGATCACCGTCTTGTACGATTTGAGTCTGTTCTAGTCAACTCCACCGTCTTAGTTCAGTACAGTACGGCGTTATATGCTGCGGTACCGTAAATACAGTCAAAACTGCTCTAGTATGACGTGGTCACACAAGCCTGATTACACTAACCTACCTTCTCCTATATCTAGCAATCAGTCTTGGTATTTTGCAATCATTGACTCTGGTGGCCTCTCCCAGTGCTTTCTTCCTCTGTCTAGACCTGCTTGTGCATGAACGTTAATGCGTACCAACACAGCTAAGACTACGCATGCGTTGGGCACGATTATAAATTAAAAGACTGCATTTGCGGGCCAAAACATGCGCTTGCTGTCACAATTAAAATTTACAATCTATCGCTACTACACATCAACACAGTTGAGACTACGCACGCGCTGGGCATGGATTGAAGGCTGCAGTTGCAAAAACATCCGCTAACCATCTTAACAGTAGCTGGATTTCTCTTACTTGTCTCAAAACCCGTACACACACCTAACCCTTTAGTACATCCGCTTGCTGTCACGAAATGTACAAATTTTCGCACAATACCACAGACGCAAAAGCCACCGCTTGCGGTCACGATTGAAATGTATAGGGTTGGCCAGAACCGTATATGTACTCCGTATATGACCGTATGTATGGTAATTTCCCTGCTAAAAATACCGGACATCTACCGTATATACGTATGTATGTATGGTTTGGGCCAACCCTAGAAATGTACAAATTGTCGCACGATACCACAGTCTGCTGTTGTTCTGTGTACGCAGGAGACTGCCAACTATCATATCTCAGCAAGCACCCACGCAGATAAAATAGTGCATGTTTGTGCATTCCTGTACTTAAAAACTGTGGAAAAATCTTCCCTGACAAGTTCAAATGGCCTAAGAATTTACATCTAAAAGTGTTGAATTACAAGTCTTGCGCATGCGTGCGGGCCGCAGGTTCTGAATCAGAATGTATTGAACACACACTCACAATGCGCGTGCAGGCGCAGGTGGAGGACCACAAGGAGAACTGAAAGTATTACAAGGAGAACTGAAAGTATCACAAGGAGAACTGTAAGTATTGAAGCACACACTCACAATGCGCGTGCAGGCGCAGGTGGAGGACCACAAGGAGAACTGTCTGGAGCTTCGTTCCAAGAAGGTGAGCAGGAGAGTGTGTGCGCGTGTGTGTGTGTGTGTGTGTGTGTGTGTGTGTGTGCGCGCGTGTGTGTGTGTGTGTGTGTGTGTGCGTGTGTGTGTGTGTGTGTGCTTGTGTGCTTGTGTGATTGTGTGCTTGTGTGCTTGTGTGCTTGTGTGTGTGTGTGACTGTGTGTCTGTGTGTGTGTGTGCGTGTGCGTGTGCGTGTGCGTGTGCGTGTGCGTCTGTGTGTGCGTGTGCGTGTGCGTGCGCGTGCGCGTGCGCGTGCGCGTGCGCGTGCGCGTGCGCGTGCGCGTGTGCGTGTGCGTGTGCGTGTGCGTCTGTGTGTGCGTGTGCGTGCGCGTGCGCGTGCGCGTGCGCGTGCGCGTGCGCGTGCGCGTGCGCGTGCGCGTGCGCGTGCGCGTGTGCGTGTGCGTGTGCGTGTGCGTCTGCGTGTGCGTGTGCGTGCGCGTGCGCGTGCGCGTGCGCGTGCGCGTGCGCGTGCGCGTGCGCGTGCGCGTGCGCGTGCGCGTGTGCGTGTGCGTGTGCGTGTGCGTGTGTGTGTGCGTGTGTGTGTGTGTGTGTGCGTGTGCGTGATGTACGTAATGTTTGTATGCAATTGTATGCACATATTAACGGCAACCTCATGCCTTGTACCCTGCAGGCATATTTTGCAAACCAGATCCTTGAGGCTCGTGGCTCCAGGCGCAATGCTAACCACCCTCAACAGCAGGGGCAGCAGCAGCAGCAGCAGCAGCAGCAGGGACCAGTGCAACAGCAGGGATTAATGCAACAGCAGCAGCAGCAGCAGGAACCAATGCAACAGCAGCAGCAGCAACAACTGCAACTGGGTCAGCAGCAGCAACAAGGGGAACAGACTCCACAACAGCAGCGGCAGCAGCACGGAGGAGAGCAGAATCTGCAGCAAGAAGAGCAGCAGCACATGCTGCAAGCAGATGGCACAGTGGCAGCCACGGACAAATATGGCCCTAGAAGTGCAGCTGTCGCACACACTGGTGCAGCTGTCGCACACACTGGTGCAGCTGTTGTACACGCTGGTGTTGCTGTACATACTGGTGCAGCTGTCAGGTCTGATTGTCCCCAGCAGCGTGTGTGTAAGTGTGGGGGCAGCTACCGCCGGGGCACCGGCATTTCAGAAGTGCTGTACGACTGGGCGGGACCGTGCACCTCTTGTGCCTCTGGTATGGCAGACAGGTGCGGCTGTGACCGCTTGTGCCTTTGTTGTAGCAGACAGGTGCGTCTGTGACCACTTGTGCCTTTGTTGTAGCAGACAGGTGCGTCTGTGGCCACTGCATTGTGCCTGTTGCGTGACAGATAGATGCGTCTGTGACCACTTGTGTCTGTGTTATGGCAGACATGTGCATCTGTGATTTTCGCCTTGGATTTTAAATGCTGGATGCCTGGGAGGTCGCGAGGTCGCTAGATCTCAGAGGTGCTGCAGTTGTTCAGAGTCGTGAGTCACTTGCGCCTCTGTCATGGCAGACAGGTGCGTCTTTCCTACTGCCTTGCTGTTTAAAGCTTTCCTAAACTACGTGGCGTATTGTAAGAAATGGAAGTATTTGTGTGTGGCTGTAGATCGCAAGGAGATGGTGCAGGATGTTCTATATTTGTGAGTGACGTTATGCTTACATATGCTTGCATCAGATTCTGCAAGCGTATGATTGACTTTAATTTGCAAAGAAAAGTATAAGGCTGGTGGTGTGAAGTTCTGTTTTGAGGTATGGCGTGATGGTGCATCAAGGTGCAGCTGCTTCAAACCTATTTTCACACAATATATAACATGTGGGTGTGGGTGTGGGGTGTGGGTGTGGGTGTGGGTGTGGGTGTGGGTGTGGGTGTGGGTGCGGGTGTGTGGGTGTGTGCGCTTGAATTATGGCTGAATTGGTTACGATATATCATTGGTGCCTATGTATTTTGAGACTCGTTGCTTTGATTTGCCAGCTCCCAAGAGAAATTGACAAACATATGGTGTTATAGAATAGGGGAGATTTGGAATCAGGTGAACGGTTTGCCATGATACGTGTTTTTCATCGACCTCCGTCTCATCATTCCTACGTTTTCTAACATGTCTATAATTAATTCACGAGTTCTGCAGGCCCGGAGCACCACAGGCCACACAAGCAGCTCAAGCCTCAGCCTCCTTGCACACAAACGACCCTATGGATTCAGATCCTCCCCTAGAGCCGCAGCAGCAGCAGCCAAAACACCACCAATTCCACCACCAGCAAGAGCAACAGCCACAACACCAGCAGCAGCAGCTGCAGCCGCAGCACCAGCAACCCCACCACCAGCAAGAGCAGCAGCCACAGCACCAGCAACCCCACCACCAGCAAGAGCAGCAGCCACAGCACCAGCAACCCCACCACCAGCAAGAGCAGCAGCGACCTGTTACTCGGCTTCAGCAAGAGCAGGCTGCAATGGAAGCCGCAGGGGAGGCAAATGACGGGGTGGAGTGGTGGGTGCAAACTGCACGTTGCATCTATGCTGCTTGACTATATGTGCGCGTTGCATCTATGCTGCTTGACTATATGTGCGCGTTGTATCTATGCTGCTTGTATATATGTGCGCGTTGCATCTATGCTGCTTAAGTATATATGCACGTTGTATCTATGCTGCTTGTCTATGTGCGCGTTGCATCTATGCTGCTTGTATATATGTGCGCGTTGCATCTAAGTTGCTTGTACTTATGTGCGCGTTGCATCTATGCTGCTTGTATATATGTGCACGTTGCATCTATGCTGCTTGACTATATGTGCGCGTTGCATCTATGCTGCTTGACTATATGTGCGCGTTGTATCTATGCTGCTTGTATATATGTGCGCGTTGCATCTATGCTGCTTAGGTATATATGCACGTTGTATCTATGCTGCTTGTCTATGTGCGCGTTGCATCTATGCTGCTTGTATATATGTGCGCGTTGCATCTAAGTTGCTTGTACTTATGTGCGCGTTGCATCTATGCTGCTTGTA
>Ga0307942_1003625_pt1:0-2500 | contig 12467 bp, 13 predicted proteins | sample OrgLakmetagen175_FD_201846 | JGI IMG/M metagenome (GOLD analysis project Ga0307942, IMG submission 201846) | Saline water microbial communities from Organic Lake, Antarctica - #175 | ecosystem: Environmental > Aquatic > Non-marine Saline and Alkaline > Saline | place: Antarctica: Organic...
TGGAACGGAGGGTTTTGTGATTAGGCAGGGGGGGGTTACCGACACCCCATATATGGGGTGTGTGAGGGAGGGAGGGCTTGAGGGTTTTGTGATGAGGCAGGGGGGGGGTGACCGAGGAATGGGTTTGGCGAGGTAGAGGTAGAGGGAAAAGGGGACGAGGGGAGTGTGGGGGCGGGATTCTCTTGAAGACATGCAGTTTCCTGAAGGTTGAAGGTTTCTTATATTGCATATTGCATTCTACATATCTCCCTCTGAACTAAAATTTTATGGTCTTCCCCCTTGCCTTCCTTTTCCGTCCAGCCTGCCCCTCTTTCTGCCCTGTTGTTTCTGTTATCAGAGCTCTGGAGCATTCTCGACTTTCTAATCGCCTCTGCTGCTTTCTTTTTCTTCCAGCCAGTCTCTCGTTCAGTGCGATGCTCCCGTTCATTTCTCCCATCTCATCCGTTTATTTTGTGGTTTGCATTCCGCATACAACTAGGGAGTTTGCTATCTCTCCTAACCCCATATGACAATCTTGTTGCTCTAATCAGTGAGATGATGTTCCTTACTAGTTGTCACATGATCAATCAATCAAGAGCCATAACACTTTGCAACCCATGTTCATTCTTCGGCACTTGGGTCACCTAGGTTACACGCTGCTTTCATTGATTTTAAGCAAGCCGCATGTGCCTGTTGTGGAAGTGCGGTTGTACGTCGGCACGAGCCTAGGGATACCCATGAGAAGTGAAAGGAGCTGGAGCAAACAATCTGGGGGTCTTTGCAGCATGCAAATGCAGGTACAAAGCCAACAAAACACCCTGCTGCGCACGTGCGTGTGTGTCTGTGCGTGCACGTGTGTGCTGCGTGTGTGTACAATTCCATGTGCGTGCGTGTGAGCTGTGTGTGTGTGTATGTGAGTGTATGTGAGTGCCTGCGCGTGTGTGCTACGCAAGCCTAAGACTTCTGAAAGTGCTACGTCTCAAAGGGGAATATGAAAGTATTTACCCCAGCCATACAGCCGTACTTCCACAACAGGCATATGGCGCAAGCCTATGACACCAGGCTTTCAAAGGGATGCACCATGCCTTAAGCATACTTGCATGCCTGCGCCTCTGTTGTCTGTGATTTAAGATATGTACGACCATGCATGATGAGTATATCTTGAAGGACGGTGATAAAACTGCTCGTGTGCATCTGACTCGTGGGGGCAAACAAGATTGCCCCCTGTCCCCCCTGCTTTTTTCCCTTTACATTAGCGATATTAACGGTATTGCTGAAATGGTAACAGGGGCAGTCACTGGATCCGCGGGTGTGCACGTATCTTGAGACATGTTGTATGCAAATGATCCGACTATTGAGCCCCGTGCTATGCAAATTATGCTGAATCAATTGGCTGTGCCGCCTTTTTCGCAAAGATTCTTTCAGGTATCTGGGCATGGTTTTCTACAGGACCTTGTACATGTTGAGCGGATTTAAAGCATAAGGTATTTGGAGAGACGCTTAATTGGTGGACCCCAATGCGCACAACAACAAACTGCCCACTTATCAGTCTTGGTTTGCCATCCCTTTTTTGAGTGCCGACTATTGTACCACGGTATCTTCATCTTGATCTATCCAAAGCAACTTATTGAGCGCAATGTCAGTAGACTCCGCTTGCATGCGCATACTTTAAATGTTGAGGCAGCAGCGTGGCTTAAAGGTGGTTCTCACGTATGTGATCAGACTCCTTGTGAACATGAACATGGCCAAAACGAGGTGCACGCTCTTTTATTTGCCAATGGTTACAATGGGGGGGGACCTTCAGCCAGGTTGTTTGGCTGATCGGCTGCTGACTGGTCTTGGCCAGCCACAAGTAAATCCATAAGCTCAGAAAGAAAGAGTGTTCTGCTGAGAAAGGAAATTATGAACAAGTCGGTTGTTGATCTGTTGCAGCAAAAAGGGTTGGGCTGCTAAGAAATCCTCGAAAAAGGTGGAATACAAGGGGAAATGTTTCCTCAGCTCACAAACCCGATGATCTTGGGTAAATGAAGGAGCGAATCCAATGAACAACAATATCTCAATTAATCAATTCATCGATCGAGTGTCGATGCTTTCATGAAGACGGGTTGGTCGATGGTCCACCAGAGTCATTTAATAGAGGATTGAGCAGAGCTTCACACACATGCAGTTAATTTCCTTCGCCTTGCATTAAGTGAAGAAACCACATAAACATCCTTGCAAATCAGGATTGCCGTAGACCTCGAGATATTGAGGGGAGTGGGCCCACCTCCTCCCCTGCACAGTTATCCTCCAGAATGACCGAAATAACAACACTGTCTCTGTAGAGTTGCATCCATTCAGCCAAATACGGGCACAGGCACAAAGACGTCAGTGCAAAATAAATTCTAGTGCTTAAAGTATTCAACATATCGATAGCGCGTCCCTTCACTTCTCTACTGTAAGAAATCCTCAAGCTTCAGGCTCTCGATTATTCCAGCAATACATGGGCCCAAGACAACAAATAAGACAGGAAAATTACTTG
>Ga0307942_1003625_pt1:7500-12467 | contig 12467 bp, 13 predicted proteins | sample OrgLakmetagen175_FD_201846 | JGI IMG/M metagenome (GOLD analysis project Ga0307942, IMG submission 201846) | Saline water microbial communities from Organic Lake, Antarctica - #175 | ecosystem: Environmental > Aquatic > Non-marine Saline and Alkaline > Saline | place: Antarctica...
CTTTCTTCAGCCTTTTATAGTTGATTCTAAAGAGAAGGCTAGCAGGTCAAGCCTTGACTGCAGCCTGTTTGTTATAACCCTTGTAGCCCATTCATGTTTAGCACTCAGCACTTGTGCTCTGCATTGTATATACATGTACTGAGGGTCGGCCAGGATTGTGATTATGCACCGTATATGGCTGCATGTATGGTAACTTTCTTCTGCTAAAAACACCGTTACTTGCCATATATACGTGCATATGGTTACATATGGTATATGTATGGTTTTGGCCAACCTAAAAACACTGCACATATCCCCATCGCTAAAGCTGCATGCACTCACCGTACTCCCAGTAACAATGCAGCAGGGCAAGCACAGCCTTGCTTGTGTGATGACTGCACTCACACACTTTTTGCAACGGTGGAGGAGTTTCACTTTGAGCTGAGTGCTGAGTGGTGCCTTTTTCTTGATCCTCTAGCAGAGTGGTATTGCTTGCATAGCTTCCTAAAGCTTTTTTATACCACTTATGTCTTAATGCCTGCTGCTCAAAGGAGACACACGCACACAATACAAGCATGTCGAAAGCACACTGCACAGGCACAAGTCTTCACTATTCGTATCATAATTTCAGTGAGCGGGCGGAGGACATCTATCGGATCGTGAGCCACTTTTTGAATATCCCATTGATAGAGGTCAGTGCCTCTGCAAAAACATGTGTGTGTGCTGTGCGTGTGTGTGTGCGTGTGCGTGTGTGTTTGTGTGGATTATGTAACATGAGAAGTTGCATGTGCAAATATGTCATGTCAATTATTTCCATGCACTACACTTGCTACGCACTCACCACAAATACATTCATGCACGCTCTGTTATACACATACAATGCACACGCACGTTATACACAACACACTCACGCATATACATTTATGTGCGCATACATACCTGTACTCATGCTAGAGGGCACTGTTGCATCATGCCCATGGTTCATGCAAGTCGTTTCCTCTCTCTTTCTCTCTCTCTCTCTCTCTCTCTCTCTCTCTCTCTCTCTCTCTCTCTCTCTCTCTCTCTCTCTCACACACACACACACACACACACACGCACACACACACATACACACACACAAAAACATCCACGCACACATGTGCAGATGAATTACGCCGAGCTGCTGTGGGTGGACCGCTTGGGCATGTATGTACGCGTGGAAGCCGCCGAGCAATTGGATGGCCTTGTGGTGAGGTTTGGCAGAGAGCGCATACTAATTTTGTCAAATGTGTGCACGGACGCACTTCATGCACAAGCACAGCTAAAACGTAGATGCCAGTGCGTGAGACAGTGCATGCGATTCCAAGATTTATATGAGAGAGTGTGTGCACTTTGCGACTGCTACTTCTGTCGCTCTCCAAAAAATGAGTTGAGCATCTTCTGTGGGAGTGTGTATGTGATGCGTTTATGCGCATATGTGTGTGCTTGCTTGCATGTTGACTCGTTGCACGCTTCAAATAAGCATATACAACAGGGTTACAGAAAAGAGGGACTACGCATGTCACTTCCCCCTTCTACTCATTTAAGAAAAGAGGATTAAATAGGTAGGATAAAAGCAGGGATGGGTCATACGGCGTATTCGTATAATTCACCGTATGGTACTTAACGCGTATTATACCGTATTGGACAAATCAGGCCGTATTATACGATTACAATTTAAACCGATTTTTGACGATTTTTGCTTTTTTTACCTTTTCAGACGAATTCCCGCCCAGAAACGACCTTCCAGCGAGCTTCCGATGTCATTATTACCTGTAATTTTTACATTTTATATATTGAAAAATAACTGGAAACGTTTTGGGTGATTTTGGGGCGAATCGGGTCCATTTTGGGTCAAAAATTGGCACCCCAAATTTGCATAAAATACGGTATCGTATCATTTGCGTATTGCGTATTCTACACGTATTTTTCCGTATTAAACATCTCTGAAGTCCGTATGACCCATCCCTGGCCCTGGATAAAAGCATTCTTATTTCTCATGCTAGATCACCTGTACCAGGTAATTTGCTTCAGTCCTTTAGCCTGGCGCAGGATGCACAGCTGCTAAGCTGCTTGCTCAAGTTCCGTCCATTGCTGATGCCTAGCTCTGCAAACCATGCTGGTTTTCCTGATGGCATTAATGCTGCGCTGCAGAGCGTGCTTTAAAGATGGCATTACCTCGACCTGCAACATTGGGCACACCAGTGTTTCTATTAAAGTTTTTGGAGCCAGTTGGCTACACAGGGTTCTTTTGTTAAAAAAGGGTGTAGCCACTTAATATTCCCCCCCCAAAAGCTGTGTAATGGTAAATGATTCATGAAGATTGCCTATTAGTTGAATCCACCCTTTCGCCCCTGCCTCCCTCCCCCCCTAAGCTCTATGTATCCTCGCTCCATCACCGATTTCCATCAACTGGCTCCTGCTGCCGCTGCTGTGCATGTGCTGGTGTTGGGTATTTGCTTCAAACCACTTTTGCGCTTGCAAGCAGAAAGCCCTGATGCCCAAAACCATGGGCTGCTGATGCTGGAGGATATGCAGCACCGTTGCAAACTGCACGAGCTTCTGGCGCAGGGCTGCTGCACTGGCTGCATGCAAAAGTGTGATGATGCATAAAACTCTCTCCTGCTGTCATGCTTGCTGCTTCTTCCATGCTTCCCATGCGTCCATGGTTTGCTGCAAGGTCGGCGCTTGTGATGGTGGGAGGGTTGGGCCATGAGGACTCACCTCTTGTTGCTGCCGCTGCTGGAGGTGCTGCTGGAGGTGCTGCAGCAGGTGTTGTAGCTGTGGTGCATGCCACCTCAGGGTTGCATCAACTGGGGGAGGTGCTGCAGCTTGTGCTGTTGGAGCTGCTGGCATGGGTGGGAGGGGCATGAAGGGGTCGAGAGGGGCAGGGGCAGGGGCTTGGGAGTTTTGGGAGCGACCTGATCTGTCAACAATGTTGGCGGTCCTCTCGGCCCCCAGAGGACACGGAGTGTGCATTGAGTCATTCACAAATTTGAACGTATAAACATTTGGCTACACAGTGTGGTCAACAGAAAATCCGGGTGTCGCCACTTAGCAACATTTGGCTACACCGGGTGCTCAGCGACGCCCTGCTAGGCGTCACTGTGTCGCACCCATAATGGCCAAAATACGACACAGTGGCGACGTGTCGCGGTTAATCGAAGCACTGGGGCACACACATGCACACATGTACTCACACACATATAACATTAACACTAAATTCTTGCTACACACTCGTCTATTTTGTAGATCGCTCGGGTGCCCTTCTACCGCCCCGTACTGGATGAGCGGGACGCACGCTCTGTGATCACCATGGCCGCACAACTGGCCTGGGAAGAAGAGAGGCCATAGTGAGTTACTTCCAATTTGTTTCTCGGCATTTCCCATCAAACGAGTAAGCTCCTCGTACAAGCTGTCAGGGTTGTGCAGTCCTATTTCAGGCTTGCAGTGTGCTCAAACGTCCATAATTTATGTTCATGGTGTTCCCACCTGCAATGACGATCAGTCAATCCTGGAAGTATGCAGATAACAATAGCAATTTTATTTGCGGATCAAACAAGGAAAGGAGCAGCTATGATGTCAAGTACTAATCACCCCTCACCAGTGGATGTAAAAAAAAGAACACTCGCCTAGGTCCACAACGTGTGCCGTATTCACCTTATGCCGTAAATTCCTTGCTCTTTACACATCATTGTTAACTCAATAGGGTTGGCCACAGCAATACATATGTACGTATATACGGTGCAAATACGGTATTTTTAGCAGGGAAGTTGGTCATATACAGTGTGTATATATGGTTCTGGCCAACCCTATTAAGTAGTGGTATCACCCCGCACCTGCTACCTTGCATTCCGACGAGCTTACCTAGCCACAACACCCACATTTTTCCAAAGCTTACATATTTGGTGATTTTTCTGCCGAAAATACCGTTTATACACCGTATATATGACCAACCCCACTTAGATACCGTGCCAGCAACCACTCAAAACATACCTCTTCAGTTGGACACTAGGACACTAACGTGTCCTGGACCAAAGCATTGTGCGCTCTCTGCATTCATTGGGTGGTGTTAGAACAGAACATGCTATCCTAGCCTTGTAGTGTGTGCGTACGTTGCTTTACTTCATTTCTCATGCTCGATATCCAATAGTAATCACAATAATGCTTCTGACGTTCCCTTACTTGCAGCACACCCCCGGTCCCAAGCATTTTCACTGATGCTGCAGCCGCCGCAAGCAACTAAATGCAGCCTGGAGTATTGTTGTCGGCTAGATACAAGTCCTCCACCAATTTTTGGGTATTCATTACGTAACAATATAAGGTTTCTTTCTCTCAATCCATGTCGGTTATATATTGTTACAGGTTAACCGTATTAAATTGTGCCGGCGCCTTCTAGGCTGGAATTCTGGAGTGTACTCTCTCCCCGATTGACACAACTTGAAGGGTGATGTTGAACAGCAGCATGGGACAAGTGCTATGTTGTTCCAGGCAAATGACAAGAGCCACACAACATCCTATGCAGAGCATTGGTTACGGTGGACTGGTTGAGCAGCCTCCGTAGATCCGTGTGCAACCAAGTCGATTTCTTATAATGAAACGAAGGCTTCGAGCGGAACAGGAAAATGAAATCTACGCAGGGGTGATGCATGGATTAACATCCACCAGCATGGATTAAGAAAACGGAGATGTTGTTGTCGGACAGCGAAGTACTCATGCTACCAGGCGGATTCAAACCCGCGACCCTGAAGAGTCTGGCCTGACCACGGGCCACTAGGCTTTCAGGGCAGCTACCCGAAACAAGCTGGTTTTAGCTGTAGGCAGACACTTCCACGTGCGTGTTTAGTTTAGTTTGGATTACAAAGGTATTCAACCTGGAATGGCTGCTCAACCTATGAGAACGAGGTAAACCTCAAAACAAACCAAGTAAAAAAAAGGGCTGTAACGCAACTGGAAAATGCTAACCTTAC
>Ga0307942_1003637_pt1 | contig 12449 bp, 11 predicted proteins | sample OrgLakmetagen175_FD_201846 | JGI IMG/M metagenome (GOLD analysis project Ga0307942, IMG submission 201846) | Saline water microbial communities from Organic Lake, Antarctica - #175 | ecosystem: Environmental > Aquatic > Non-marine Saline and Alkaline > Saline | place: Antarctica: Organic Lake...
TCACAGACTCTTTGTTCATAAGGGACTCCTTGATTGTAACGCTGAATCTGCACTTGAAACTCGTGACCAGAAAGACGTAGACAAGAAAGGGAGCGAAGAGCTTTGTGTGGGATATCCTGTCGTAAGTAGTGAGGCAGCACAGGCTTTTTGCTCCGCTTTTCATCATCCCACCAGCCAGACTCAGATCCCAAAGGTGTGCCAAAGTGTGTGTGGTAAGTGTGCATCTGTCTAGGAAGCTGAGCAGCTCTCCAATCCGCTATATAAGCCTCTGGGGGGCATCTGAGCGGAAGCATGGAAAAGTTTAGTTTAGTTTGGATTACAAAGGCCTCTAGCCTGGCATGGCTGCTCAACCTAAAGGTCCCAACAAATAAATCAATCAAAAAGATCGGTTACATCGCTATATAAGGTAAGGTAAGGTTACATCGCTATATATGCCTCTGGGGGGCATCTGAGCGGAAGCATGGAAAAAGCCTGAAACTAAACCGAAAAGACACAGATTAAGCCACCAGTCAAAACATGCGACTGCTAGGCTGCCAAGATTATATTAGATTGAATTACAAAGGATCGGCAGCCACTACGTTGGGCTGTCTAATGCTGGTACCTTCCATGAAAACGTAATGAAAAACTCCCAGGTGTGCGTGTTCGAGCCATAGCATGCTTACAAGCGTTGAAACCAGGGTTCTCCTCAGCAAAACGACACCACGATTTATCGATAGCTCAGAGCAGCCAAGCCGGTTGGAATATAAGTGCGAATAGAACTGTGATAATTGAGCTAGCGCCTCGCAAATAGGGCGCAAAACCAGTAATTATCAGGCAACCACGTTCAAACTATAGTGATGGTATATTAATTCCATAATTTTGATTGGTTTAAGTTTAGCATTTAGGCCTCAATCATCGAGAATCCTGCATATCGCCTTTGTGTACTCTTTTCTTAACATGCATTTGAAATATAATTATTACTGACAGAATGCTAGCCAGGGGAAGCACAAGCCTCAATGCTTGCTCGCGCACTCGCCCGGTAGCAACCACTACTTGCTTCAAGCGTGACAAGAGGAGAGTAGCTCCAGCAGATGATGTGCACCTGCAGCCTCAGCAGGGTGTCTGCCTCGTGCAAGCTGGTCCGTTCCTGCAGCTGGAGGACGGCAGGGCTCTGCTCTCACGCGTCATCAGCCCTGTCTTCGGGCAGAGAGCCAGGGAGGCAGGCAGCAGCAGCACCCAGCAAGCACCTCCTCCTTGCTGCGGCTACACCCTGATCTCTGTGAAACAGCAGCGTCAAAACAGGACACAACGAGAGGACGGCGGGTTTGGGACACCCTACCGCGTAGTGGGCGTACAGACTTGTGGGCGTGGTGTACCTAAGCATGGTCAGCGTTGTAAGTGTCACCAAGGAGCAGCACAGTTTGAGGTGTGGAGAGTGAGGGAGGTGGAAGCTGATGGGCAGGAGGTCCGACGAGGCAACAACCCCTCCCCCGACCGTCTGCAGCAAGCCATGCTGCTGTCCTCATGCCACTCCTCGACACAGCTGGAGCGCTTCTTTGGCTTGCATCTGAGCCAGCGCAGGCTGCAGGTGTGTGTCAGCGTGTGGGGGGGAGGGGAAAAGGGGTGCACATGCACGTGTGCACCACACATGCCTCATTCAAGTAATTCTGAGCAATTTCTAGAACGCTCTTTGAATGGAGTGGCTGACATCCAGTGCGATAGGGTACAAGATGCTTATGTACTGCTTCTCTCCTGCAGCTGGTCGACCACTGGGGCGCTCTGGGCGGTGTGCTGGAGGACCAGCTCGTCCGTCCTGGCCTGCAAATACAGCCAGGTGCAGACGAAAAGCTGCCTGCATGGAAAAGGTGGGGAGGAGAATGGAGGCATATCGCAGCATAAGCCATAACAGAAAAGCATCAGTCAAGATATATACAAATAATTCCCCGCACCTTGCGCCTACCTCGTACCCAGGGCTCAACGCTTTAAACAAGTGAAGCGCCACAACTCTGGGATTGTTGGGCTGCAGCTACACAGGCATGAACAGCCTGAGGAGAAGATGGACTTGCCCCCCTTCTCCGGGCAATAAAAGGTTGGTTCAAACGTTGACCAAGCGGTTGTACCACCCCACTCGCAACTGTCATTTGTCGTGAAGGTAATAATAATATTCATCTCGTCACTCTTAATAATATCTGCAGGATGCTGCATTCCCGGAGGAATGCCATGCCCATCGGGCAAAGGGGGACAGGCTTCGCTCGGTCTCAAATGCAGGCTCCATTAAATAGAAGAGCCCTTCACATCGTCGCCTTTAGGAACGACCGCTCTGCAATCGGGCAAAACAGTACAATTCAAGTGCCCAGGATAACCCATTCCACTCTGCTGGGCGTGAAAGCAGGAGAGTCAGATCAGGCCCTGATCAGGGAGGCATACGAGAGGAGGGTGGCAAGTCAGACACAGGTAGATGTGTGCAGGGGGGGGGCATGAGGTAAAAGAGTCAAAGGAGGGTTGGGTTTGACTGCCTCACCAAAACCCTTGCATCCACCTAGACATTTGCAAACTTGCTGGTTTAATCTTTGAATGAATGAACGCACACACACACACACATACACACACATGCACATAATCACACACACACACACATAATCACATGCACACACACACACATACACACACATACACACACATGCACGCAGGCTGCATACAGCGCAAACACTCTCTTCAGCCGGGCCGTGCTGCTGAAGAGTGCGCTGGAATGCTTGCTTGACCCACAGCGCTCTGCAGGGTTGGACCCCAAATTTTCTGCAGGCAGCCCTGGCTTGAAGGTCAGAACCTGAGAAATTGAAATCAAGGCTACAGTGCCATCTCAGATTTTACACACCTGGGCAGCACTCAGTGCACATGAATTGTCAATGCACTGCATGCTGAGAGTGCTGGCTGCTGAATGCTGGTTTCAATCATGTATGCATACACACATGAACACACACACACACACACGCATACGACCTTTGTGAGCATGGCATGCAGCCATATAGCACGGCCACCGTATTATACTTTAACTTGCTAGCAGTGGCCATTGTCAGTTTGAATGTACACAGATTTTGTGAGCTGCCTGATGTGTTACTGCCGTGCCACAACGCCCTTCTCCTTTGTCGTTGGCCCTCTCTGTTGTTGGCACCATCCTGTGTGTAGGTAAACCCTTTTTACCGCTGTGAGTAAACACGCACGGCACCCACGCTTCCCCCAACAATAAGCCTGTGTGTAGGTTAACACTTTTTACCGCTGTGAGGACATACACACACGCGCGCACACACACACACAATCACACAATCACACGCTCACGCACGGCACCTACGCTACCCCCTGCAATACCTGTGTGGCAGGTGTTCCAGTCGGACACCCCTGGCGTGCTTGTGGTGCTGCAAGAAGTTGGTTGCTACGACGAGGTGCTCGCAATGGTGGGTGGCCTTACTGTTGGCAACGTGTGGGGGTGGGTGGGGGTTTGGGTATGCTTATGAGTGTATGTGTGTGTACCAAAGTCTGGCTGCAATCAGTTAGTTGTGTATCCGCTGATTGCAGAGGGCTGCTACTGCTGTAGGTGTGTGTGTGTGTGTATGTGTGTGTGTGTAGTGTGTAGTGTATGTGCACCATAGGTAGCCACTGCTGTACATACATGCACGTGTGTGTGTATGTATGTGTGTGTGTGTGATGCATGGGCATATCCCATTGAATTTTGCTGTGCGCCAGTATGGACTGGTGGACCCTTGAAGGAATGCCTGCCAAAACGGCACACTCACTTGCTTCTGTACTGCTGTGCTTATGTGTGTGTATGTGTGTGTGTGTGTTTGCTCCTTGTGGTTTTAGTAAAGAGGACCGGAATCGACAGAGGTTGCATCTGCGCATCCTGTGCTCCTGTGAGGCTGTGGTCAAGGAAATCAAGTTGACTTCCTTGACCACAGCCTCACAGGAGCACAGGATGCGCAGATGCAACCTCTGTCAATTTACGGTCCTCTTTGTATCCTCACACAACACTGCCACCAAAGCTTGTTTGTAAGAGGAGGGTTGGCCAGAACCAGGGTTGTTCAGTTTGGGGTTCAGTCGAAATTTCGGGTTTGCAAACTTTCACGCAATTTGACGGACCTTTAAAATGCCGTTCATGAGCTACTTAAAAATCGTTTAACTTCATGCCCTTTTTCAATTGGTTGGGTCCGAATTTGTAGGTAGAAGATGCAGGAAGAAGCCTTGGATGGCCGTCGGACGTTCTGGTTTTTTGTGTACTGATTGAATTGCTCGAACGATTTGAAGGTTGTAGAACTTTCCCGAACTGTATCGAACCCTTGCTCCCAAAAAATCGAATTGAACAGCCCTGACCAGAACCATATACATACGGTGTACATACGGTGTTTTTGGCAGGGGAATCGTCAAATATACAGGCATTTCGGTGTTTATGTACGGTTCTGGCCAATCCCACATACAAGTCAAAAAATAGGTCAGCGTGCACACTTGCCAGAGCTCCACCGAAGGCTGCACCAAAATTTCACGTGTGTGTAATGTAATATGTTTAAACAAACAAAATGCACTTTTGTGTGTGTGTGTATGTATGTGTGTGCGGGGCTTGTCCCCACCTTTCCTGCAGCCCTTTGTGCAGGGCCCATCCTGGCTACCGGCTCAAAGCATTGCCAGCCCTGCTCTCCAAACGTGGCTGAACTGAACACACGCTGTGTCCCCAGCAGTCACACTTTTTTACAACCTCGTGGCCGTTCTAGCTACGGGCTCAGAGCATTGCCAGCCCTGCTGTCTTAAAGTGGCTGCATCAAGTACAAGCTGTATCCCCAGCAGTCACACTTTCTAACGATCCACGTGTGTAACAGACGCTGTGTCCCCACCAGTCACACTTTTTAATGACCCACGTGTGTAACAGACGCTGTGTACCCAGCAGTCACACTTTTTAATGACCCACGTGTGTAACACACACTGTGTACCCAGCAGTCACACTTTTTAATGACCCACGTGTGTAACACACACTGTGTACCCAGCAGTCACACTTTTTAATAACCCACGTGTGTAACACACACTGTGTACCCAGCAGTCACACTTTTTAATGACCCACGTGTGTAACACACACTGTGTACCCAGCAGTCACACTTTTTAATGACCCACATGTGTAACAGACGCTGTGTCCTCGAGAGTCACACTTTTTAGCGATTCACGTGTGTAACACACGCTGTGTCCCCAGCAGTCACACTTTCTAACAACCCACGTGTGTAACACACACTGTGTACCCAGCAGTCACACTTTTTAGCGTTTCACGTGTGTAACACGCGCTGTGTCCCCAACAGTCACACTTTTAATGACCCACGTGTGTAACACACGCTGTGTACCCAACAGTCACACTTTTTAGCGATTCACGTGTGTAACACGCGCTGTGTACCCAACAGTCACACTTTTAATGACCCACGTGTGTGACACACGCTGTGTCCTCAACATCACACTTTTTAATGACCCACGTGTGTAGGGCCCCCCCTGGCTGGAAGCCTACAGTAACAGCCCTGACGCCCCTGATGTGGCAGCATGCATCGCGTTGGCCTACTGTGACCGAGCTGGCCTAGCTCTGGACGTGCTGGAGCAGGGGGGAGCAGAGGAGCAGGTGCGTGGGTGTGTTATATCGTGTGTGTGTCTGCCCTGGCTAGACAGCCTTCATTGACCGAGCTGGCCTGGCTCTGGACGTGCTGGAGCAGGGAGGAGTAGAGGAGCAGGTGCATGTGTGTGTGTGTGTGCCCTGGCTAGACAGTCTTCAGTGACCGAGCTGGCTTGGCTCTGGACGTGCTGGAGCAGGGGGGAGTAGAGGAGCAGGTGCATGGGTGTGTTTTGTCATGGGTGTGTGTGAGTGTGTGTGAGTGTGTGTGTGCACTGGCTAAACAGCGTACTGTAATTGAGCTGAATCAATTTTAGATGTGCCGGGGCAAGGGAAGGCTAGGGGATCAGGTGCGTGGGCGTGTTATGTAACTTGTGTATGTGTGTATGTGTTTGTGTGCTTGCCGGTATGTGTGTTATATGCGTGTCCGCCCTAACTAAACAGCCTAGAGCACCCTAGCTTGCCCAGTGATGAAGCACACATCTACACGAGCACAAACATACACTCACACACACGCACACACATTCTCTCTTTCTCTCTCTCTCTCTCTCTCTCTCTCTCTCTCTCTCTCTTTCTCTCTCTCTCACACACACACACACACACACACACACACACACACACACATGCACACATGCACACATGCATACACACACGTGTGTTGCAGGCTGAGGGGAGCCCCGTCCCCTTACTGCGTGCCTGTGAAGACCTGGAACGCGCTGCTCAGCTGTGTCGCATTCACGACGTGGCACATCAGCTGCAAGAACAGATCGGGGATGCGCTCAAGGTGTGGATGTAGATGAGTTTGTGTGTGTATGTGCTCATGCTTGGTATGTGTTTGTGTGTGTATGTGTGTGTGTGTGTGTGTTGCCAATGCTTATTTGTGCTTGTGGTGCGTTTGTGTGTATATATGTGTGTGCGCGTGTGTGTATTTTATTGTGTGTGCGTGCTTATGCATGTTTTTCTTGTGGTGCTTTTGTATATGTGCTTATGCTTGTTTGTGTTTGTGGTGTGGTGTGTGTGTGTGTGTGAGTGTGTGTGTGTGTGTTTTATGTTTGTGTATGCGCGTGTGTGCGAGCCTATGCTTGATTGCGTTTGTGTGTGTGCGTGTTTGTGTGGTTTTGGTGCATGTGTGTATGCGCTCTGGTACAGCGAGCAAAACTGCAGCCCAGCTGTGTTGTGATTGTGTTAGTCACGTCTGCAGCTTGGGAGGTGCAATGTAGGTTGCACACTTCATAACCCTAGCAATGTAGGTTGCACACGCACACACACACACACACACACACAAACAGGATTATGCGCATGCATATGCCAGAGAGCTTGTAGCACTGCCCCTGGGTCCAGACTGTTCTAGCCGCAGGAAAAGGGGCGTGGCCATCATCAGGTGAGCGTGTGTGTGTGTGTGTGTGTGTGTGTGTGTGTGTGAGCGTGCGTGTGTGCGTGTGTGCGAGTGTGTGTGATTGTGTGTGTGGGTATGTATGTGTGCGTGCGTGCGTGCGTGTGTATGTGTACCTGTGGGTGTTACCGTGCGTGTGTATCTATGTATGCAAGGTGCTTTCAAACTTATGCTAGCTTGCACTCTTACACACACCACTCACGTGCGCACGCACACACACACACACATACACACAAACACACACCACTCACGCACACACACACACACACACACGTGCACGCGCGCAAATACACGCATGTACCTCTATTCTTGTGCAGGTCTACACTGCGTCGTCAGTTGAATGCCGAGCAAGGCAAGCATGCTGCATACAATGAGGTGAGGTGGCCGCTATTTAAGAAGCTCTCTCTCACACTCTTCCCCCCCTCTCCCTTTCTCTCTCTCTCTCTCTCTCTCTCTCTCTCTCTCTCTCTCTCTCTCTCTCTCTCACACACACACACACACACACACACACACACACACACACACACACATACAAACATGCACACACGCACAAACACACACACATACACTCACACACACAGGCACTGTCTCTGCTGCGCACATACACACACAGCATTGTCTCTGCTGCGCACATACACACACGCGCACACATACACAGGCACTGTCTCTGCTGCGCACATACACACACAGCATTGCCTCTGCTGCACACATACACACACAGCATTGCCTCTGCTGCGCACCATACACACACACACGCACACACACGGGCACTGTCTCTGCTGCGCACATGCAACATGCACTGTCTCTGCTGCGCACATGCACTGTCTCTGCTGCGCACATACACACACACGCACACACAGGCACTGTCTCTGCTGCGCACATACACACACAGCATTGTCTTTGCTGCGCAAATACACGCACACATACACATGCACTCACAGGCATTGTCTCTGCTGCGCACATACACACGCACACATACACATACACACACAGGCACTGTCTCTGCTGCGCACATACACACGCACACATACATATACACACACAGGCACTGTCTCTGCTGCGCACATACATACGCACACATACACATGCACACACAGGCACTGTCTCTGCTGCGCACATACATACGCACACATACATATACACACACAGGCACTGTCTCTGCTGCGCACGTACACACGCACACATACACATACACACACAGCACTGTCTCTGCTGCGCACATGCACTGTCTCTGCTGCGCACATATACACAGCATTGTCTCTGCTGCGCACACACACACACACACACACACACACATACACATACACACACAGGCACTGTCTCTGCTGCGTGCCACTCGCCCCTACCTCACCGCCCGAGAGCAGCTACTGGTGCTGCAGGACGTGCTGCCCAGCCAGGCCGTGGCCAACTGTCTGCCGCCTCACACTCGGCCCTCACACGCGCGCAGTAGTAATGAGGGTGGCAGCGACAGGAAAGGGGGTGCAGGAGCAGCTGCACAGGCACGGGAGGTAGAGGGAATTGCCGCTGCTTTTGCAGGTATGCTGGTTGTGTGGGTGGGTGTGTATGTGTGTATGTGTTTGGGTGTGTGTTGTTCTTGTGTGCAGGGATGGCCAGAACCATATGTATGTACGGTGTACTGTGTTTTTTGCAGAGAAATCACCAAATAAACGGTCATATACGGTGCATATATACTGATCTGGCCAACCCTACGTGTGTGTGTGTCGTTCTGTGTGCTTGCCTGTGTGTATTTGTGTGCTTAAGGGACCGCTGCTGCTTATGAATGTGTAGAGTTGGCCATAACCGTATATATACGTATATATACACCGTATATTTGGTGATTTCCAAGCCAAAAATACCGTATGTACACCATATATATATGTTCTGGCCAACCCTATGTATGTGCGCTGTGCTTGTGTGTTTGACACTGCTGTGTTTGTTTGCAATTTTGCTGAACTGTGCGTAGAGAGTTTATGTGTGCGTGTGTGTGTGCATGTATGCATTCCTTTGAGGAGGCTTGAAAAGAAAAGGTGTCAATCACCACCTTAAGTTCCGTTAGTAGTTCTTGTTACTGTTGGTGCTTTTTGTCAGTGTTAGTGGTATTTGTTAGAGTTGGTGGTTTCGTTAGTGCTAGTGGTATTTGTTAGAGTTGGTGGTTTTGTTAGTGCTAGTGGTATTTGTTAGAGTTGGTGGTTTTGTTAGTGCTAGTGGTATTTGTTAGAGTTGGTGGTTTTGTTAGTGTTAGTGCTATTTGTTAGTGATTTTGCTGCAGAGTACGCTTTTGGTGTGGCTTGAAAAGAAAAGAATCACCAGCATGGGGTTTTGTTAATCGTTTTTGTTAGTGATGGTGGTTTTGTTAGGATAAGTGGGTTGGTGGTTTTGTTAGTGGTTGTGTTAGTGGTTTTGCTGCAGAGCACGCTTTTGGTGCGGCTTGAAAATAAAAGATGTCAATCACCAGCATGGAGTTTTGTTGATCGTTTTTGTTAGTGCTGGTGTTTTTGTTCGTGTTAGTGGGTTGGTGGTTGTGTTAGTGGTTTTGCTGCAGAGTACGCTTTTGTGAGGCTGGGACCATTCGTATGCGGTGCTCATTTAGGAATGTGGCCAGCAACATTGACCCTCAACATTGACCTGCAACATCTTGACCTGCAACATCTTGACCTGCAACATTGACCTGCAACATCTTGACCTGCAACATCTTGACCTGCAACATTGACCTGCAACATCTTGACCTGCAACATTGAACCATAACACGACATAACAGAACAGGGGTCCTTATGATTTTATTATCAACATGGTAACACATTTACAAAACACACACACACAAAACACACACAACACACACACAAAACACACACACAAAACACACACAAAATACACGCACACACACAAGCACACACACACACGCACAAACACACACACACACACACACATACACGCACACACACACACACAGACACACACACACACACATTAAAAAACACCACAATACATACACACACACTCTCCGTATATCCGTATCCTTAAATGACCGGTTGCCTGGAGGTTTTCCTGCCAAAATTACCGTATATATATATATATATAGGGTTCTGGCCAACCATATATATATCACATATCACATACTTAGCCTTTTCAGCACAAAAGATGCAGGTAATGGTACCAGGTCTGTCAGATCATGTTTTTATGTTTGTATGTTGATGAATTATTCAGGTGAGCTGTACTGTGGGGCGTTGGCAATGGTGGCCGAAGGGATTGCGCGAGGGCAGCCAGTGCTGGTGGCACAGGTGTGTGTGTGCGTGTGTGCGTGTGTGCGTGTGTGCGTGTGTGCGTGTGTGTGTGTGTGGCTTGCACATTTGTTTGTGTTTCTGTGGGGTTTCACCTTTGGTGGGATTAACGCACAGGCACAACCACGACCTAAGTTTAAGTACCACAGATTTATGGGATGCTCACGGTCATTCCAAGAGTAACAAACGGCGCTCGTGCGCCTCTTGTGTGCTTCAATATTTAAGTGTGGCAAACCACGCTCGTGCGCCTCTTATGTGCTTTAATCTTTTAAAAGTGTGACGAACGGCGCTCGTGCGCCTCTTATGTGCTTCAATTTTTATGTGTGACGAACGGCGCTCGTGCGCCTCTTGTGTGCTTCAGTTTTTAAGTGTGACAAACGGCGATCGTGCACCTCTTGTGTGCTTCAATCTTTAAGTGTGACAAACAGCGCTCGTGCGCCTCTTGTGTGCTTCAATTCCAATTGTGACAAACGGCGCTCGTGCACCTCTTGTGTGCTTCAATTCCAAGTGTAACAAACAGCGCTCGTGCGCCTCTTGTGTGCTTCAATTTGTAAGTGTGACAAACGGCGCTCGTGCACCTCTTGTGTGCTTCAAATTTTTAAGTGTAACAAATGCCGCTCGTGCGCCTTTTGTGTGCTTCAAGTCAAGGAAGGTGTTGCGCTTAGCAGGGACTAACCAACATTAGCTAGCTTTTATTTTTACAGGCTGCATTCTTGCGTGTTGTTTGTGTTTCCATCTCTTAGGCTGATCTCACACACGCTGCACCCGTGCGTATTGTTTGTGTTTCCATCTCTTAGGCTGATCTCACACACGCTGCACCCTTGCGTGTTGTTTGTGTTTCCATCTCTTAGGCTGATCTCACACACGCTGCACCCGTGCGTATTGTTTGTGTTTCCATCTCTTAGGCTGATCTCACACACGCTGCACCCTTGCGTGTTGTTTGTGTTTCCATCTCTAACGCTGATCCCACACACGCTGCACCCTTGCGTGTTGTTTGTGTTTCCATCTTTAAGGCTGATCTCACACACGCTGCACCCTTGCGTGTTGTTTGTGTTTCCATCTCTAAGGCTGATCTCACACACGCTGCATCCTTGCGTGTTGTTTATGTTTCCATCACAGGCAGATGCCCTGCTGAGTAGGGTGGAGGCTTTTGAGGCACAGCAGCTACAGCCCCAGGTGTGTCTAAGATGAAGTGCATGCACTAACAAATTAGCTAGAAATAAAACTCAAAAATAAAATGCACGTGGAAATTTGGGCTGGCGGAGCCCTTCTGTTTAATTATTTCTAATTATCCCGGAGTGATCGTGAATCTATGGTATAGCCTTTACGTATTTTCGCATGTTGCGCGCTACCCTATGTTTCCCCCTCACCCCACATGATAATCCTCCTTGCACGCGTGTCACCCCATTTGTTCTTGAAATGTCCACTGCCACCCTCTCTTTCCTGTGCACACGTCTGCCTGCTGCCCTCATATTACTTGTGTATGCGTGCGTGCATGCAAGCGCACACACACACAAGCACACTCACAAGCACACACACACACAAACATAAACAAACATACACGCACATACACACACGCACACACACATTCACACACGCGCGTCTGCATGCTGCCCCCCATATACCCGCGTGATGCCCCTACACACATTTTGCACTTTGCACTGCTGTGCGTGCTGCCCCTTCACACACTTTGCACTCCGCACTGTGCTGTGCGTGCAGACCCCTCACCCCTCTCACTCCATCTTGTCTGCACTCAGGTATCTGTGCGTCTAGACCGTGCGTGCTGTGCTGTGCTGCTGGGCGGTGCACATACAGCACTGCCGCTGCAGCTCCTGGGCATGCAGGAGGTGCTAGAAGCAGAGACAGGTGTGGGTGTGTGGGTGGGTGGGTGATTCAGCGTGTGTGTGTGAGTGTGGGTGGGTGAATCAGCGTGTGTGTGTGTGTCTGTATGTGTGTGCCGGATGGTGAAAGGAGACAATGTTCAGCAGCTGCTGGGCAAGCAGGAGGTGCTGGAAGCAGGGACAGGTGCATGTTTGGGTTGGTGGGCAGATATCTGCAGCTTTAGAGACAGGAAGTGTTGTACACATGTCAAGTGTGTGTGTGTGTGAGTGTGTGTGTATGTGTGTGTGTGTGAGTGTGTGTGTGTGAGAGTGTTTGTGTGTAGAGGGGG
>Ga0307942_1003638_pt1:0-5000 | contig 12449 bp, 19 predicted proteins | sample OrgLakmetagen175_FD_201846 | JGI IMG/M metagenome (GOLD analysis project Ga0307942, IMG submission 201846) | Saline water microbial communities from Organic Lake, Antarctica - #175 | ecosystem: Environmental > Aquatic > Non-marine Saline and Alkaline > Saline | place: Antarctica: Organic...
CTGAGACACTATAATTTGAACGCACCTGTGCTGCACAATGCCCCCCACCAGCACTGCTGAGACACTATAATTTGAGCGCACCTGTTTTGCACACTGCCTCCCACGTACGCCGAGCTAGGGCGCGTCCTGCTGATGGAGTTGGCTCCGCTTGCCATGGCATCGTTGCTGAGCATGGAGTGGGAGGGCGAAACCTGAGATACACATTTGCAGCAGAATGGGTATTATATATATAATATGGCTCAAATATACACATTAAAAATGATAGGGCTGGCCATAACCATATATATATATATATGATAGGGTACATGTATACTTATGATAGGGTCGGCCACAACCATATATATATATATATATATATATATACGGTGTTTATATGGCATTTTATGCAAAGCTTTCTTTGAATAAATGGTCATATGCGGTGCATGTGTTTGGTTCTGGCCAACCCTACACATATGTTGCTATGTGAAAAATGTATAAAGTAGGATCAACCTGCATCTTTCAGACCACCCTTTTAGCTTTGAGCAATGTTATAAATGGGAGGGCGACGCGCATCTGCAAATACACACTAGAAGGGTTTGCGAGAGGAGAGGGTGTGCCCTGCTGGATTGGAGGCATTTCTACTGATCTTGGTACAGTACAAACAAACACACACACAGCAGCAGCTGCTGCTGCAGAAGTTGATGTGAGTAATATCAACAGAGTTTATTAGCATCAATTTGCACTCGGCATCAGAGCATCCAAACTCGGCAGAGCAGCAGCACTCAGCACAGAGCACCCACACTTAGCAGAGAAGCAGCACTCAGCACAGAGCAGCAGCACTCAGCACAGAGCAGCAACACTCAGCAACAAAGCACCCACACTCGGCAGAGCAGCAGCACTCAGCACAGCAGCACTCAGAATCAAAACAGCAGCACTCAGCATCAGAGCACCCACATTTAGCACAGAGCAGCAACACTCAGCACTCGGCCTAATAGCTCAATAACCAATGCTTGCCAGAGCATTGGTAAAAAGAACTTAAAGCTCAATTACGATGCTTGCCAGAGCATCAGTAAAAAAGCCTTATGGCTCAATTACCAATGCTTGCCAGAGCATCGGTATAAAAGCCTTATAGCTCAATTACCGATGCTTGCCAGAGCAGCAGCAGCAGTGGCAGCTGCCGCAGGATTTGAGTGTGATGACACATGAACACTCAGCAGCAGTGGCAGCTGAAGCTGCGTTGGGTCTGTTTACACTAAACACGCACCAGAGCAGCAGCAGCAGCAGCAGCAGTAGCAGCTGTTGCAGGATTTGACACATGAACACTCAGCAGCAATGGCACCTGCAGCTGCGTTGGGACTAATTACACTAAACACGCACCACAGCAGCAGCAGCAGCAGCAGCAGCAGTGGTAGCTGCAGCAGTATGGGACATATGAATACTCACCAAAGCAGCAGCAGTGGCAGCTGCAGCCGAATTAGGTCCTCCAGCAGCATGGGTGCTTCCAAGTTGGCCTTGCAAGTAGAAGTCAGATCTGCCATCGCCTGCTGCTGCCCCTCCCCCTGATTCCAACCCTGCCTTCATGCGTGTTTCCAACAACCTGCGTGTGCATGTCAATGGAGTTGTCAAAACGTGAGTAAATTACATTTGCCAGAGACTCTAAACATTTCAGCATATCTACCTGCATCGAACGTACAACTGGCTGAGAGTGTGTCACCACTCTCTGCCATGAAGAGACAACAACACACACAACACACACAGCCATAAAGCATATTTGTCTGTATCGAACGTACAACTAGCTGAGGGCGTGCTACCACTCTCTGCCATGAAGAGACAGCACATTTATCTGCATCAAACGTACTTCATGCTGAGAGTGTGTTCTACCACTCTCTGCCATGAAGAGGCAACAGCACACACAACACACACACAAAAAACACCGCTTCATTGTTCTTGTTTTCCTCATCTCATTGCGCACCAAACAGTGTTGTGACTGTTTGTGACACACTTAGTGCCACACAAAACTGTGACACAAATAGTCAGTCCAGGTCTGTTCAGCTGGGGCACAAAACACTCCCTCCCCCCCTCCAGACTAACGACACAGGAACGTCATTGTTTTTGTTGTCCTCATCTCATCACGCACACACACACACAAACTCACTCACACACAACCTCACATATACATACAGTAATCAGTCCAGGTGCGTTCAAGCCAAGGCACCAAAGACTCACACACACATACAAACTCACACACAAACTCACACACAAACTCACATACACATACAGTAATCAGTCCAGGAGCAATCAAGCCAAGGCACCAAAGACTCACACACACATACAAACTCACACACAAACACACATACACATACAGTAATCAGTCCAGGAGCAATCAAGCCAAGGCACAAAAAACTCCCTTCCCCCCACCCGACAAATGACACACGCGCACACACACACATACACACTCACACACACATACATGAACACACTTACTCACACATACAAGCCCCCCCCCCCAACACACACACACACACCTGTACCGTACCGACAGCTCCCTCAATTGTGAGTGCTCATCTTCTAATGTGCGTGCCATTTGTTTGCTGTCATGAGTAGCTACCTGTGATGACCATGTATGTGTGTATGTGTGTGTGTGTGTCTGTGTGTGTGTTTGTGTGTGTGTGTGTGTGTGTGTGCGTGTGTGTGTGTGTGTGTTTGTGTGTGCGTGTGTGTTTATGTGTTTGTTTGTGTGTGTGGTGTTTGCCATTGCATACGTGTGTGTATGTGTGTGTATGACAGTTTGTTTGTGTGTGGTGTGTACCATTGTATAAGTGTGTCTTTCTAGTCTATACACACACTATATGCAGCACATAATTGCTTCATTGCACTGAATTGCTACAAGATCCTAGCTCCAGAGGTAAGAAATAGGCGGCCTGTTAGTTCCACACACACCCACACAAACCCTAGATCACAAATCCATATCCATTCTCCCCCCTCCCCCACCCCCACCCACATCCACGAACTTGCAGTTCCCGCACCCCACCCCCACCCACTCACATACATTCATAGGCACACACACACACACCCACAAATGCACCGACCCCCTCCCCAAACTTCATACACCCACACCCACACCCACACCCACACCCACACCCAACACACACCCACACCCACACCCACACCCACACCCACACCCACACCCACACCCAGACCCACACCTGCAGTTCGCGCAGTAGAGCCATGTTCTGATGCAATCCTGCATTCCGGGAGCCCTTGCCTTGTTTGCCGCTCTCCTACAAGTGTTTATGTGTGTGTGTGTGTAGGTGTGCGTGTGCGTTTGTGTTGCAGCTTGGTCGCAATGCTTGCACACCATCTTGATGATGTTCAAGGGACAGAAGGGGATGGGAGGAGGAGCATGCTCATCTTGCAAGACTCAGATCTCTCAAGACAGGACCTGAAGAAACTTTCCAACTCACAACATGCCAATACATACCGCAAATCGTCACTTGAGCATTCAAATGTGTGTGCACGCATGGACATGCCACGAAAAAGTAAGATTGAGATATGTGCACACCGTCAAGATTGCCCAGATCACCAGATTGCCCCAGATGTGCACACACCGTCAGACAAGATTGCACCGTCAAGATTGCCCCAGATCACCAGATTGCCCCAGATGTGCACACCGTCAAGATTGCCCCAGATCACCGGAATGACCCAGATGTGCACACCGTCAAGATTGCCCCAGATCACCAGATTGCCCCAGATGTGCACACCGTCAAGATTGCCCCAGATCATCGGAATGCCCCAGATGTGCACACCGTCAAGATTGCCCCAGATCACCAGAAAGCCCCAGATGTGCACACCGTCAAGATTGCCCCAGATCATCAGATTGCCCCAGATGTGCACACCGTCAAGATTGCACCGTCAAGATTGCCCCAGATGTGCACACCGTCAAGATTGCCCCAGATCACCGGAATGCCCCAGATGTGCACACCGTCAAGATTGCCCCAGATCATCAGATTGCCCCAGATGTGCACACCGTCAAGATTGTCCCAGATCACCAAAATGCCCCAGATGTGCACACTGTCAAGATTGCCCCAGATCATCAAATTGTCACAGATGTGTGCACACAGTCAAGATTGCCCGTCCACCTTTGCCGCAGCTCCTTGTGTGGAACTCAGACACTTGTTTGCACATGGTGAGTATTTCAGGCACAACTTCAATTTCAGGCACAATCTCAATGTCCCTCTTTTCTGCATGCACAGAAACACACGCCACACGCACACAGAAACACACGTACACAGAAGCACAAGCCACACACGTACACATAAACACACGCCACACACGTCACAGAAACACAAGCCACACATACACAGAAACACACGCCACATGCACATACACCCACACATCCACACCCACAAACCCCCACATCCACACCCACATCCACCCACACCCACACACCCACACACCTCAATCCTTCTTTGCAGGAGCTCCTTGTGGATCTCAGACATGTGCAGATGCCGGGTAAGCTCTGCTTGCACTTGGTCGCTGGTTTTCACGCGCGTATTCCACTCTCGGCAGTACTTGCGGTACAACTCCTGTGTTATTTGATGAAGTGAACGAGGATAAATTTTTAACACAAACAAATGCTGGTATCCACGCAAGCGTTACATTCTCGGCAGTACTTGCGGCTCAACTCCTGTGTATTTGATTAAGTGAACGAGGATAGTTTTGAACACAGAGGAATGCTGTTGTAGTATTCACGCGGGCGTTCCATTCTCGGCAGGGCTTGCGGCTCAACTCCTGTGTATTTGGTGAAGTGAATGAGGATAATTATTAACACAGAGGAATGCTGCAGTAGTATCCACGCGGGCGTTCCACTCTCAGCTGGGCTTGCGCAGCAGCTCTTGCGTATTAAATCCAGACAATAAGCAGTACAGGAAAAATGCGAGTGATGACTAGTGTGGGAGTGCTGCTAGCGACGCTGAAAATTTGGCAAAGCACATCACACGCACAACATGTGCTTGCATATG
>Ga0307942_1003638_pt1:7500-12449 | contig 12449 bp, 19 predicted proteins | sample OrgLakmetagen175_FD_201846 | JGI IMG/M metagenome (GOLD analysis project Ga0307942, IMG submission 201846) | Saline water microbial communities from Organic Lake, Antarctica - #175 | ecosystem: Environmental > Aquatic > Non-marine Saline and Alkaline > Saline | place: Antarctica...
TTCGACTCAAGCGCTAGTTAAACAGTGCAATGCAGCTGCAGCGTGTAAATGCATTTCCGCTTGACGGTTTGCATCAATAACCCATGACCTAAACACATACAGGGGAGAGCGTGTGCGTTTGAATCACTGCAGCTTGGAGGATTTGGCTGAGAGGCGTGCATGCATAGACAAAGTGAATTCCACAAATGAGACCTGAGTGGTTCACTGGAAGTGTGGGTACTGCAAATTATGGTGTTCATAAATGGTGTACATATATGGTGTACATATATGGTGTACATATATGGTGTACTTATATGGTGTACATATATTGTGTACATATTTTGTGTACACATATGGTGTACTTATATGGTATATGGTGTACATATATGGTGTACAAATATGGTGTACATATATGGTGTACATATATGGTGTACATGTATGCAATGAAATGGTAACATGCAGGCCACGATGCACGTGTTTATACACATGCACGTACACAACTACGCACAAATACACACATGCACATACATCGAGGCACACAAACACACACACACACACGCACACACACACACGCGTCTCACATGCGTGTCAGTCTTGCATTCTCCGCGCGCTCCTTCATGAGCTCCTGCTCATGTTGCATCAAATCCTTTCCTAGCTCTTCTGTAGCTGGCTTGGCCATGTCTAGCTCCTTGGAAACCGCGTCTGCCTGTGGTTAAAACGAGAAAATACGCTAAGCTGTATTTGCGCTGTCTAGGTGCACACACACACACACACACACACACACACACACACGCACACACACTCACACACACGTGTGTTTACGCACAAACTGTCATGACACGTTGTGTATCTGTATTGCACTCTCTCCCACCCACATGCGTACGCACACAGACATTCATGAAAAGTTGTTACTGGACCTATGGAGTGCAGTGGAGCTGTGGAGAGCACAGGATGTTTCTACTTTCTTGCACCAGAGCAACAACAAACTCTATTTTTTTGGTCAATTATTTTTCAGTATGCGTCTACTTGGTGAACCAACGTCTACACTTTGATGTGGTGTTGCCTACTTCTTCTCGTGTCTTGACGGTTAGCATTTTTTCCAGTTGCGTCACAGCCCTTTTTTTACTTGGTTTGTTTTGAGGTTTACCTCGTTCTCATAGGTTGAGCAGCCATTCCAGGTTCAATGCCTTTGTAATCCAAACTAAACTAAACACAACTTTTTTTTTGCATGAACCGATTGTTTTTTATAAGCAGCCTAGCAGTCGCACGCTTTGACTGCCTTGAAATCCTTGTAACCCTTGTAATTTGTAATCCTTATACTGGACCTATGGAGTGCAGTGCACGACCGATTTGCAGGGGCTCTAGGTGTATGCGCTTTGAATGTGCCCAGCTGCATGTACAATTGCTAAGATTTGCAGGGGCTCTAGGTGTTGCGCTTTGCAATTGCTCAGATTTGCAGGGGCTCTAGGTTTATGCGCTTGGGATGTGCCCAGCTGCATGTGCAATTGCTAAGATTTGCAGGGGCTCTAGGTGTATGCGCTTTGAATGTGCCCAGCTGCATGTACAATTGCTAAGATTTGCAGGGGCTCTAGGTGTTGCGCTTTGAATGTGCCCAGCTGCATGTACAATTGCTAAGATTTGCAGGGGCTCTAGGTGTATGCGCTTCGAATGTGCCCAGCTGCATGTAGGATTGCTAAGATCTTGAATGTGCCCAGCTGCATGTAGGATTGCTAAGATCTTGAATGTGCCCAGCTGCATGTACAATTGCTAAGATCTTGAATGTGCCCAGCTGCATGTAGAATTGCTAAGATCTTGAATGTGCCCAGCTGCATGTATAATTGCTAAGATTTTGAATGTGCCCAGCTGCATGTACAATTGCTAAGATCTTGAATGTGCCCAGCTGCATGTATAATTGCTAAGATCTTGAATGTGCCCAGCTGCATGTACAATTGCTAAGATCTTGAATGTGCCCAGCTGCATGTATAATTGCTAAGATCTTGAATGTGCCCAGCTGCATGTACAATTGCCAAGATCTTGAATGTGTCTCATTTTGCTTGCAATTTCCATTGGTGTGGCTGACAGAGACATTGCGCCCGTCATTCTCATACCTTGTAATGCAGCAAACATTTGCTCTTCTCTGGCTCCTTTATTCTTCAAGACTACTTTAGCTCCTCTTATACCTCGTCCTCTATTCACAACAACCGCACCTTTATAAAGTCAGCACAAACTCGTGCTTCTCTACCTCCTGTATTCTTCAAAACAACAGAAAACTGGCACTCATCCTATTTTTCATCATTTTACAAGCACCACACCTTATAAGTCAGCACAAACTTGTGCTTCTCGAGCTCCTGTATTCTTCTGCGTAAGCCCTGGATGGTCGTAAAGTTGTCAGAGATGACTTCCTCTCGCCCTTGAAGCTCTCGCTCCAGTCTGTAGGAGTCCAACAGGAGAAATGCACGTGCAGAACTGTTGGTATCTAGCTATGTGGTGTAGAGCATCTATATAATGTACATGACACAAATAGCAGGGTATCTGTGTGTGTGTGTGTGTGTGTGGGTGTGTGGGTGTGTGTGGGTGTGTGGGTGTGTGTGTGTGTGGGTGTGTGGGTGTGTGTGTGGGTGTGTATGTGTGTGTGTGTGTGTGTTTGTGTGTGTGTGTGTGTGTGTGCATGTTTGTGTGTGTATATGTTTCATTCCTTTCTGCCCTGCCAAAGCGGGAGTAAATAGAACAGAAATAATGGTCTCTGTCATTCATTCCTTCTCTTTCTATTATGGCGAAGGCGCAAGTACCAAAGTGGACCCGCTTCCTGAATGTGAGTTATACATATCACCAACAACGTAATTGTTTATCTTTGCACTTGCACTTGCCCTTGCATTTGCACTTGCACAATGCATTTGTACTTGCAGCACGCATTTGCACTTGCAGCACGCATTTGCACTTGCACAACGCATGCACTTGCACAACACATGCACTTGCACTTGCACAACACATGCACTTGCACACTTGCACAACGCATTTGCATTTGCAGCACGCATTTGCACTTGCACAACGCATTTGCACTTGCACAATGCATTTGCACTTGCACAACGCATGCACTTGCACTTGCACTTGCACAATGCATTTGCACTTGCACAACGCATTTGCACTTGCATAACCCATGCATTTGCACTTGCATAACCCATGCACTTGCACAACGCATGCGCTTGCACTTGCACAACGCATTTGCGCTTGCACAACACATGCACTTGCACTTGCATAACACATGCACTGCACAATGCATTGGCACAATGCATTTGCACTTGCACAACGCATGCACTTGCACTTGCACAACGCATGCACTTGCACTTGCACAATGCATTTGCACTTGCACAACGCACTTGCACTTGCACTTGCACAGCGCATTTGCACTTGCACAACGCATTTGCACTTGCACAACGCATTTGCACTTGCACAACGCATTTGCACTTGCACTTGCACAACGCATTTGCACTTACAAAATGCATGCGCTTGCACTTGCACAACGCATGCACTTGCACAATGCATTTGCACTTGCACAATGCATTTGCACTTGCACAAAGCATTTGCACAACGCACTTCCACTTGCACTTGCAAAACGCATTTGCACTTGCACAACGCACTTGCACTTGCACAACGCATCTCTCATGCAAGTCATATACCTGGAGACCGTGACCTGGCCATCAGCCACAGCCTCCCGCAAGGCGCTGTTGTCAGACAGAACCTGAATGCGTGCGTGCGTGCGTTTGCGTGTGTGAGTGAGTAGGTGTGTGTATTCGTGTGTGTGCGTTTGTGTATGCCAGTGTATATATGCCTGTGTATGGACACGTGCTGTGCAGGGGTGCATGCATTCATGTGCGTGTTTAAGCTGTGAAAGTGTACACATGTGTGTGTTTGGTCTCCCGCTGTGAACGTGTGCACGCAATTGCAAGTGTGTTTACAATTTGAAAGTGCATTTATGTGTTTGTGTGCGTGTGTGTGTGTGTTTGTGCGTGTGTGTGTGTGTGTGTGTGTGTGTGTGTATGTGTGTGTGTGTGTGCGTGTGTGTGTTTAAGCTGCGCAAGTGCATGCATGGCAGAGATGCAGGCAGGTGTGCTTTTTGGTTTGGCTATGTGCCTTTTGGTAGCAGTACAGACGCTCATCAGAACCTTGCTGTTATGCACATCAAACTCTGCACAAGCACACATCATTTATGAACAGGCGGTGCGCATGTCGGAAGTGCACGCCCATTGCAGCGCACAGTGCAAGCATTTATCGTGCAGCAGGCATGGCTTTCCTCACCGTGCCATTCAACACAGCAAGCAAAGTGCATGTCGTCAGATGTCTGTTGTTTTCTTCACCGTGTCATTGTCATTTAACACCGCAAGCACAGTGCATGTAGTCAGATGTCTGTTGTTTTCTTCACCGTGTCATTCTTATTTAACATCGCAAGCAAAGTGCATGTAGTCAGATGTCTGCTGTTTTCCTCACCGTGTCATTCAACGCCGCAAGCAAAGTGCATGTAGTCAGATGTCCTTTGCTTTCTTCACCGTGTCATTCTTATTTAAAACCGCAAGCACAGTGCATGTAGTCAGATGTCTGTTGTTTTCTTCACCGTGTCATTGTCATTTAACACCGCAAGAAAAGTGCATGTAGTCAGATGTCCGTTGCTTTTTTCACCGTGTAATTTAACACCGCAAGCAAAGTGCATGTCGTCAGATGTCTGTTGTTTTTTTCACCGTGTCATTATCATTTTATACCGCAAGCAAAGTGCATGTTGTCAGATGTCCATTGCTTTCTTCACCGTGTCATTCTTATTTAACATCGCAAGCAAAGTGCATGTAGTCAGATGTCTGTTGTTTTCTTCACCGTGTCATTGTCATTTAACACCGCAGGCACAGTGCATGTAGTCAGATGTCCGTTGCTTTCCTCACCGTGTCATTTGGCACCGCAAGCACAGTGCATGTAGTCAGATG
>Ga0307942_1003639_pt1 | contig 12447 bp, 10 predicted proteins | sample OrgLakmetagen175_FD_201846 | JGI IMG/M metagenome (GOLD analysis project Ga0307942, IMG submission 201846) | Saline water microbial communities from Organic Lake, Antarctica - #175 | ecosystem: Environmental > Aquatic > Non-marine Saline and Alkaline > Saline | place: Antarctica: Organic Lake...
TCCGGCGCGCGGATGATCTGACCGCGCGCAATGGACATGGATTTGACGATGGCATGCACCGCATCGCCCGGTGCCAGCCGCATCTGGTCGGCCGCGCGCCGGGTGATGCGCGCGACGATCTCGTGGCCCGCGACATCGATATGCACAAGCACCCCCGGCCCGGTCCCCGACACGCTGCGCAGGACGGTGCCCGGCACGATGTTCTGCGCCGACAGCCCCTCGGGGCGCTGGCGCGACAGGATCACGTCCTGCGCCATGATCCGCACCCGCACCTCGCGGCCCGGCGCATCGGTGATCCCCGGCAGGAAAAGCGGCCCGGTCGGTCCCTCGAGCCGCGTCAGACCGTCGGCGTCCCGTTCGATGATCGTGGCGGGCAGCATCGCGGCCAGCTCGCGGATACCCATGGCCCGCAGGGCGGCGGGATCGGCCATGACCGCCGCCGTCGGCCCCTCGGCCACCATGCGCCCGGCCTCGATCACCACCATCCTGTCGGCCAGAAGCTGTGCCTCGGCCATGTCATGGGTGACAAGCACGACCGGCATGTCGAGATGCGCGCGCAGCGCGATCACCTCGGCCTGCAGCCGTTCGCGGGTGGCGCGGTCCACCGCCGAAAACGGCTCGTCCAGCAGCAGCGCCTGCGGCTGCCGCGCCAGCGCCCGCGCCAGTGCCACGCGCTGCTGCTGCCCGCCCGAAAGCTGCGCGGGCCGGCGGGTCTCCAGCCCGTGGAGATTCACCAGATGCAGCAGGCGCCGGGCCTCGTACTCGTCGGCGCGGTCCATCGCCGCCATGACATTGCGCACCGCACTCATATGCGGGAAAAGCGCATAGGCCTGAAACACCACCCCCAGCCGGCGACGGTGCGCGGGGCGGTTCACGCGCGCGCCCGTATCCAGCCACGTGGTGCCGCCCGCGGCGATCCGCGCCTCCTGCGGGTGCCAGAGCCCGGCGATGCTGCGCAGCACCGTGGTCTTGCCCGAGCCCGACGGCCCGACCAGCGCCAGCACCTCGCCCGCCTCGGCCCGGAACGCCACGTCCAGCGGGATCGCCCCGGTCGCCCGCAGCCTCACCTCCAGCGCCATCAGGACAATCTCCGCCCGACGCGCGCCGACAGCCAGTAGGTCACCGCGATGGTGACCAGCGAGATCCCCACCAGCACCGCCGACATCACCGCAGCACCCCGGTTGTCGAAGGCCTGCACCCGGTCGTAGATCGCGATCGCGATGGTCTTCGTTTCGCCGGGGATCGAGCCGCCGACCATCAGCACGATACCGAACTCGCCCAGCGTATGCGCGAAGGTCAGCACCATCGCCGTCATCACCCCCGGCCAGGCCAGCGGCAGCTCCACCCGCCACAGGCTGCGCGCGGGTGACATGCCGCAGGTCGCAGCGGCCTCGCGGACCTCGACGGGCACCGCCTCGAAGCCGCGCTGCGCGGGCTGGATCGCGAATGGCAGGTTGAAGATGACAGAGGCCACCACCAGCCCCTCGAAGCTGAACACAAGCTGATGCCCGAACAGGCGCTGCCACAGCTCGCCCACCGGCGAATTGCCCCCGAACGCCACCAGCAGGTAGAAGCCGAACACAGTGGGCGGCAGCACCAGCGGCAACATCACCAGCGCCTCGATCAGCCCCTTGCCCCTGAACCGCCGATAGGCCAGCGCCCGGCCGAGGATCACCGCCACCGGCAGCAGGATCACCACGGTCCAGCCCGCCAGCCGCAGCGACAGCCCAAGCGCGGTCCAGTCCATGATCTATTCGTCCCCGGGCCGTTCGAACCCGTGGCGCGCCATGATCGCGCGCGCCTCCGGCGTCTGCATGTAGGCATAGAATGCCTCGGCCACCGGACCGGCCTCGTTCAGCAGCACCATGCGTTGGCGCAGCGGCGCGTGCCAGCCCTCGGGGATCAGCGCATGGCTGCCGCGCGCACCGACCTCGGGGGCCAGCGCCAGCGAATAGGCGATGATCCCGCCCGCCGCATTGCCCGACAGCGCGAATTGCGCGGCCTGTGACACGTTCTCGCCCAGCACCATCACGGGTTGCAGATCCTCCCAGAGGCCGCGGGTGATCAGCGCCTCTCGCGCGCGCATGCCGTAGGGCGCATGTTCGGGGTTGGCGATGGCAAAGCGGGTGATCCCGCCCGCCGTCAGCATCCTCTCCAGCGCGTCGAGATCGGCGTCCGGTGTCAGCGTCGAGCCCTCGGGCACGATAATCACGAGCCGGCCGAGCGCATAGAGGTCTCCTGCGTCGCGGGTGAAGCCGTCCGCGTGCAGATCGGCGACGAACGCCTCGTCGGCGGCCATGAACAGCTCGAACGGCGCGCCCGCGCGGATCTGCCGGGCGAAATTGCCGGTGGAGCCAAAGGCCAGCCGCACCGCCTGCCCGGTTTCGGCGGCAAAGGCCTCGGCCAGTTCCGTGACGGCAAATTGCAGATCCGACGCGGCGGCGATCACCGGCGCATGATCCTGCGCCGCCCCCCGCAGCGGCATCGCCGCGATCAGGGCTGTCAGCGCGGCCCATAGTATCCGGCGCGAGAGGGAAAAGAGCATGACCAACCCCTGATATGTTCCGCCATACATATCGCCGCGCCATGTCCTCCGAGTCAACCGTTATTCCCGCCGAACCATATCGCCCCCGACTCAGGGATCGGGCAGCGCGTCTAGGTGGCCTTGCGTGATGACGATATGCGGGTGATCTTCAGGCAGGGCGGCGCGGAAGATGGCCAGCGCCTGATCCAGCATCGCACGCCCCTCCGATACGCGGTCTGTCTCACCCAGAAGCCTCCCGAGATTGCTTAGGTGGATCGCATAGCCAGGATGCGCCTCACCGATGGTCGCGCGGTCAATCTCCAGAGCCTCGCGGCAAAGCCCCTCGGCCTCGTCATACCGCCCCTGCGCCTCCACCACGCTCGCAAGGTTGTTCACCTGCTCGGCGTAAGCGGCGCTTTCCGCCCCCTCTGCCTCCTTAACCCGTGCGATGAGGTCTTCGTGAACACGCACCGCCTCTTCTCCCTTGGCCAGCCGCCAACAGAGCCGGGCGTATGCCTCAAGATGGGCAAGGTCGTCCGACAGATGGGACGCGCGTTTATAATGGCCATAGGCATCGTGCCAGCGGATTTCGGCCTCGGCGACCTCGCCCCGTCCATAGGCGGCGCAGGCGGTTTCCTGCACGGCGAGTTCGTTGCGGGCCTCGATCTTAGCGAAGATATCGTCGGCGAGGGAGTAATCGCCCTGTTCCAGCGCCGCCTTGGCCTCGGCGATCCGGTCGCCGCCGATATGGTTGGCTTCGCGGTCGAGCAAGGCCTCAAGATCGGCGATGCGCTTTCGCGCTTCTTCGAGTGACGCATCCGGGTTGAAGATTTGTCTCTGAAGCTCCGCGATCTGTGCGGTAAGCTGTGTCTTTTCTTCTTCATGCGCGGCTGCGAGTTGCTCTTTCAGTTGCGCCTCGCGCTTTTCAAGAAGTTTCAGGTGCAGGTCCATCGACAACACATCGCCTGTCGGACGGCGTGGCGTTGAGACGTCACGGGGTGTCTGGCGTTTCGGTTTCAACGCTCTGACGAAAAACACCAGAACACCGACGATGGTCGCAATGAGCGTAACAAGCACGCCCACGACCGTCGCAATCGCAACGGCGCGGCTGCGATTGTCGTCATTTCCGAACCACGCCCAGATGGCGTTGCCCATTTCCACAATTTGATCGATCAAAATCTTGCCATACCCCTGCACTACAGCGCTGACCGTATCCCACACATCCAAAAAGGGAAGGGTCGGAGTCGCGCCATCGCATGTCCGCGGGCAGGCGATCCGACTTATATGCGATGCACTTTATCCCGGCCAAACCGCAAAAGCCCCAATCGATGCGCAAACTTTGCCAATCGCCTGTCCGTCACGCCGGAGGCGTGCCGATGTGGATAGGCGCACCTTTGGTGCGACGGGCGGACATGCGATGGCGCGGCGGCGCTGCACGCCTCGATTCCGCGCCGGGGAACAGATGAGACAGTCGCGCTACCGCAATTTCAGCGTCGCGAGCCCGATCATCGCCAAAATCAGCGCGATAATCCAGAAGCGGATGACGATCTGCGGCTCGGCCCAGCCCTTTTTCTCGTAATGGTGGTGGATCGGGGCCATCAGGAAGACGCGCTTGCCGGTGCGCTTGAAATACAGCACCTGCACGATCACCGACATCGCCTCGGCCACGAAAAGCCCGCCGATGATGCCCAGCACAAGCTCGTGCTTGGTGGCCACCGCGATGGCGCCAAGGGCCCCGCCAAGCGCCAGCGATCCGGTATCGCCCATGAACACCGCCGCCGGCGGCGCGTTGTACCACAGAAAGCCCAGACCGCCGCCCACGAGACCCGCGACGAAGACCAGGATCTCGCCGGTGCCGGGCACGTAATGCAGGCCCAGATAATCGGTGAAATCGGTGCGCCCGACCGTGTAGGCGATGATGCCGAGCGCGCCCGAGGCGATCATCACCGGCATGATCGCCAGCCCGTCCAGCCCGTCGGTCAGGTTCACCGCGTTGGCCGACCCGACGATGACGATCATCGCGAAGGGGATGAAGAAGAACCCGAAATTCAGTAGCAGATCCTTGAAGACCGGCAGCGCCAGTTGCAACTGCAGCTCGGCGGGGTGGTGCCAGCTTGCCCAGCCCGCCGCCAGCAGCGCGATCACGAACCCCAGAAGCAACCGCACGCGCCCGGGCACTCCCTTGACATTGCCCTTGGACACCTTGGCGTAATCATCGGCAAAGCCGATCAGGCCGAAGGCCATCGTCACGAACAGGACCAGCCAGACATAAGGATTGTCGAGCCGCGCCCAGAGCAGCGTCGAGGTCACCAGCGCGCCGACGATCAGCAGCCCGCCCATGGTCGGCGTGCCGGCCTTGGACAGATGCGTCGCGGGGCCGTCGCTGCGGATCGGCTGGCCCTTGCCCTGACGGCGGCGCAGCGACAGGATCAGCGGCGGGCCGAACAGAAAGCCGAAGATCAGCGCCGTCATGAAGGCGCCGCCCGCGCGAAAGGTGATATAGCGGAAAAGATTGAAGAAATCCCCGCCTTCGGACCAGATCGTCAGCCAATAGAGCATCTATGCGTTCCCTTCCCGGCCCGGCATGTCCTGATCGAGCTTGCGGATCGCCCGCACCACGGCCGCCAGCCCCGTGCTGAGCGATCCCTTGACCAGCACGACATCGCCCGCGTCAAGCTCGTGGCGGACGCGCGCGGCCATCTCTTCGGCGGTGTCACAGGCGCGCCCGCGCCGCGCCTCGGGCAGCGCCTCCCACATCCCGCGCATCAGCGGGCCGACGGTGTGGACCACGTCGATGCCCTCCATCGCCGGGTGCCGCGCCAGCGCGCGGTGCATGTCGGGGCCTCGCGGGCCAAGCTCCTTCATGTCGCCCAGATAGGCGATGCGCCGCCCGCGCGCGACACGCCCGATGTCATGCGTCACCCCGGCGGCGGCCAGCACGTCAAGCGCGGCCTCGACCGAGGTCGGGTTGGCGTTGTAGCTGTCATCGTAAAGCAGCACGGTCTGCGCCTCGTCCGCCCTGTCCAGCCGGATCACCTCGCGCACGCCGCGCCCGGCGGAAGGCCGCCATTGCCCGAGCGCCATCACCGCATGCGCCGGGTCGGCATCGAGCGCCGCGGAGGCGGCAAGGGCGGCCAGCCCGTTCATCGCGAAATGCCGCCCCGGGCTCTGGATGCGGAAAATGATCTGCGCGTCGTCGATCACGGCCTCGGCGATGGTCTTGTCATCGACCAGCCGCACGGATTTCAGGCGGCATTGCGTGGCCTTGGACCCGAAATCGACGACGCGCGCGCCCGCCGCATGGGCCGCATCGCGCAGGATCGGCGTGGTCTCCAGATCGGCATTGATGATCGCCACCCCGCCCGGCTCCAGCCCCTCGAAAAGACTGGCCTTCTCATGGGCGATGCCGGCGATGTCGTCGAAGGCCTCCAGATGGGCGGCGGCGACTGTGGTGACGATCCCGACATGGGGCCGCGCCATGCGCGCCAGCGGCGCGATCTCGCCGGGATGGTTCATGCCGATCTCGATCACCGCATAGTCGGTTTCGGCGGGCATCCGCGCCAGTGTCAGCGGCACGCCCCAATGATTGTTGTAGCTGGCCTCGGCGGCGTGGACGCGGCCCTGGGTACCGAGGATGGCGCGCAGCATTTCCTTGGTCGAGGTCTTGCCGACCGATCCCGTCACGGCGACGACCTTACCTTTCATCCGCGCGCGCCCCGCACGTCCCAAAGCCTCGAGCGCGGCCTGCACGTCGTCGACGATCAGCAGCGGCGCGTCCGTCGCCACGCCCTCGGGGACATGGCTGACCATGGCGGCCGCAGCGCCCTTGGCCAAGGCGTCGGCGACGAAATCATGCCCGTCGCGCGCAGCTTGCAGCGCCACGAAGAGATCGCCGGGCTGCAAGCTGCGCGTGTCGATGGAGACCCCGCTTGCTGTCCAGTCGGCGGTCGCGCGGCCGTCCGTCGCCTCGGCGGCGTCGGCTGATGTCCAGAGCGTCATACCCGCCCCCGATCCAGCACCGACACAGCAAGGCTCGCCTGTTCGGCATCATCGAACGGCAGCACGTCATCGCCGACGATCTGGCCGGTCTCGTGCCCCTTGCCGCAGATCAGCAGCGCGTCACCAGGGCCGAGCGCATCGACCGCGCGCAGGATCGCCTCGGCCCGGTCGCCGACCTCCTGCGCGCCGGGACAGCCGCGCAGCACGGCGGCGCGGATGCTCGCGGCATCCTCGGAGCGGGGGTTGTCGTCGGTGACGATCACCCGGTCGGCGAACTCCGCCGCCGCCTGCCCCATCAGCGGGCGTTTGCCGCGATCGCGGTCGCCGCCCGCACCGACGATGGCACAAAGCCGGCCCATGACATGCGGGCGCATCGCCTTGAGCGCGGTAGACACCGCATCGGGGGTGTGGGCGTAATCGACGAACACAGCCGCACCGTTTTCGCGTTTTGCGGCCAGTTGCATGCGCCCGCGCACCGTGCGCATCTCGGGCAGAGTGTCGAACACCCGCGCAGGGTCGGCCCCGGCACCGATGGCCAGCCCCGCCGCCATCAGGACGTTTTCCGCCTGAAACCCGCCGATGAGGTCGAGCCGCACCTGATGCGTGCTGTCCTCCCAGTCAAAGCGCAGCACCTGCCCGGTGACATCAAAGCGTTGCGCCACCAGATGCAGATCGGCACCCGGCCGGCGCCCCACGGTGATCAGATCCTGCCCGCGCGCGGTCGCGATCTCGGCCATGCCGGTGCCGCGCGGGTCGTCGATATTGATGACGGAGACGCCATCCTCGGGAAGCACGCGGCTGAAAAGCCCCGCCTTGGCGTCGAAATACGCCTCGAAATCGGCGTGATAGTCGAGATGGTCCTGCGTGATGTTGGTAAACCCCGCCGCGACTAGGCGCACACCGTCCAGCCGCTTCTGGGCCAGCCCGTGCGAGGAGGCCTCCATCGCGGCATGGGTGACGCCCGCCTCGGCGCAGTCGGCCAGAAGCCGGTGCAGGGTGATCGGCTCGGGGGTGGTGTGGCTCATCGGCGCGCTAAACGCACCCTCGACCCCGGTGGTGCCGAGGTTGACGGCATCAAGCCCCAGCCGCTCCCAGATCTGGCGGGTGAAACTCGCGACGGATGTCTTGCCGTTGGTGCCGGTGACGGCGACCATGACCTCGGGCTGCGCGCCGGACCAGAGGGCGGCGGCAAAGGCCAGCGTCTGGCGCGGGTCCTCGGCCACCACGAGCGCCGCGTCACTGGCCGCCAGCGCGTCATGCGCAAGGCGCGCGCCCTCGGGATCTGTCAGCACCGCGCGCGCGCCCTGCGACAGCGCGGTCGGAATGAACGATGCACCATGCGCCCGGACACCGGGCAGGGCCGCAAAAAGCATGCCGTCGCGCACCGCACGGCTGTCGACGGCCAAACCCGTCACCTCTCGCTGACGGCCCGCCATCGCGGTCAGGCCAAGCTCGGCCAATGTTCTGATCTGCCCCGCCACGTCGCTTGCCCCGCTTCAGTTGGATGCCTGTCTTATACCAGCCAGATCGAGGGGTTCAATCGCGGGGCGCAGGCCCATCAGCGGCGCGACACGGCGGATCATCTCGGCGGCGACCGGCACAGCGGTCCAGCCGGCGGTGCGGCGCGGCGTCTCGCCCGAGGTCTCCACCGGCTCGTCGAGCGTGACCACAAGCACGTATCGGGGATTGTCGGCGGGGAACATGCCGGCGAAGGTCGAGATCACCTTGTCGTCGTAATATCCGCCCGTCGGTTTGGGCTTGTCGGCGGTGCCGGTCTTGCCGCCGACGGCATACCCTTCCACCTCGCCAAGGCTCGCGGTGCCCTCGGTCACGACCTCGCGCAGCATCTTGCGCATCGCGCTCGCGGTCGCCTCGGACATCACGCGGGGGCCGGGCGCGTTGGCGTCGTCCCGCAACAGGGTGGGCACGATCCGCCGCCCGCCATTGGCGATCGTGGCATAGGCGGCGGCCAGATGCATCGGGCTGGTCGACAGCCCGTGCCCGTAGGAGATCGTCATCGTCGAGATCTCCGACCAGTTCCTCGGCAACAGGGGCTTGCTGCCCGAGGCTTCGGTGATTTCCAGCGGCGAGGCCTCCATGAAGCCCAGCTCGCCCAGAAACGCCTTCTGCCGGGTCGCGCCGATCTCCATCGCGACGCGCGCGGTGCCGACATTCGAGGATTTCACGATCACCTTCGCGGCGCTCAGCTCGGGGCCGTAATTGCGGAAATCGCGGATGCGGAAGCGGCCCCATGTCAGCGGGGTCTCGGTGTTGATCTTGGTGTCGGCGTTGATCAGACCCAGATCCATGGCCTGCGCGATGGCGAACACCTTGAACACCGAGCCCAGCTCGTAGACGCCCTGCACCGCGCGGTTGAAAAGCGGGCTGTCATCGGGATTGCCACTGGTGGGCAGGGCAGGCCGGTCATTGGGGTCGAAATCCGGCAGCGAGGCCACCGCGACCACCTCGCCGGTGCGCGCCTCCATCAGGATGCCCGACGCGCCCTTGGCGTTCATGATCCTCATGCCGCCATTCAGCACCTGCTCCATCGCCGCCTGCACGCTGAGATCGAGCGACAGCGTCAGCGGCTCGTGCGCGCGGGCGGGATCGCGCAGCCGCTCGTCGAGAAATTTCTCGATGCCCGCGACGCCCACCACTTCGGCGGCATGAACGCCCTCGCGCCCGAAACTGGCCCCGCCCAGCACATGCGCGGCCAACCGCCCGTTGGGATAAAGCCGCATCTCGCGCGGGCCGAACAGCAGCCCCGGTTCGCCGATGTCATGCACCGCCTGCTGCTGTTCGGGGCTGATCGTCTTGCGGATCCACAGGAACTTGCGATCCCCGGTGAAATCCCGGATCAGCCGCGCGCGGTCCAGACCCGGAAAGATCTCGACCAGTTTGTCTGCGGCATGTTCGGGATCGACCATGTCGGGGGGCTGCGCATAAAGGCTGTGGGTGTCGAAATTCGTGGCAAGGATGCGCCCCGCGCGGTCCGTGATATCGGCGCGCTGCGCGAGGATCCGCGCGCCCGCAACGCTGGTGCGCGGCTCGCCCGGCTCGCTATGCGCCAGCAGCGCCATGCGCCCGCCGACCAGCCCGAAGGCGCAGAAAAACAGCGCCGCCAGCACCAGAAGCCGCCCCTCGGCGCGGCGCCGGGCGCGGTCGCGCATTTCCTCATGGCGCAGGCGGATGTTCTCGCGCTCGATCGCGTCGGGATTCTCGCCCCGGCTGCGTGCCTCGAGGATGCGCGCGAGCGGGCGCAACGGGGTGCGGGTCATTGCGCGGGCTCCATGTTCGAGACATCGACGGGATTGGTGATCGCCAGATAGGGCGGCGGCGGGAAGGCGACCTGATCGATACGCCCGAACTGGTCCGATCGCATCGGCATCAGTTCCAGCCGCTCGTAATTCAGCTCGACCAGATCCATCAGCCGGTCGGGCCGGTTGAGATAGGCCCATTCGGCATTGAGCACCCGCAGCCGGTGGCGTGTCGCGGCGATGGCCTGTTGCAGGCCTTGCGCACGGGTCTGTGCCTCCTGGGTGCGGTAATTCTCGCGGTAGGCCCAGAAGGCGAGGCCGATCACGGCCAGCGATGTCACGACGTAAAGCAGGCTGCGCATCATGGTCCTCGCTTGAGCATCGGCATGCCGATCGCCGCACGATCCGCCGGGCCGGCCGGGGCCGCCGTGCGCTGCGCCACGCGCAACTTGGCGCTGCGCGCGCGCGGGTTCTCGGCCAACTCGACCGCATCCGGCCCGATGGCCTTACGCGATTTCAGGGTGAATTGCGGGTCGGGTTCGGCTTGCGCGGGGGCATGGCGGCTGCCACCCCCCATGGCCCCGGCGCGCGCCTGCATGAACCGTTTGACCATCCGGTCCTCGATCGAATGAAAGGTCACCACCGCAAGCTGTCCACCGGGGCGCAGCGCGCGCTCGGCGGCCTCCAGCCCGTCGATCAGCGCTGCGTATTCGTCATTCACCGCGATCCGGATCGCCTGAAAGCTGCGCGTGGCGGGATGGGTCTGGCCCGGCTTGGGGCGCGGCAGGCAGCGCTCGACGATCCCGGCCAGGTGCAGCGTGGTCTCGATCCGCGCCTCCGCGCGCGCCCGACCGATGGCCCGCGCGATCCGACGGCTCGCGCGCTCTTCGCCGTAAAGGTACAGGATATCGGCCAGTTCCGCCTCGGGCATCTCATTCACCAGATCAGCGGCGCTCAGGCCCGCTTGGCTCATCCGCATGTCGAGCGGGCCGTCGCGCATGAAGGAAAAGCCCCGCCCGGCCTCGTCAAGCTGCATCGACGACACGCCGAGATCGAGCACGACACCGTCGAGATCTTCGGCGTAGTCGTCCATCCGCGCGAAATTGCCCTCGACCAGCCGCAGCCGGTCACCGTAAGCCGCGCCCCAACCTTCGGCCATGCGCAGCGCGGCCGGATCACGGTCCACGCCGATCACCCGTTCCGCCCCGGCCTCGAGCAGCCCGCGCGCATAGCCCCCGGCCCCCAGCGTACCATCCAGCCAGACGCCCGAAACCGGCGCCACCGCCGCCAGAAGCGGCCGAAGCAGAACCGGCACATGGCCGGCCTCATCGGGGGTTTGCGCGGCCGCAGCCATGGCTCAGACCCCGCCCGGATTGTCGAGCAGCGTGAGCGGGTCAAAATCCTCGGGCTGAGAGGCAAGCCAGTCCTGGGTCTTCGGGGCCTCCTCGGCCTCGTAGGTCTCGGGGTTCCAGATCTGGAACGTGTCACCCGCCGCGATGAAAAGCGCTTCGCCGTCGAGCTGAAGCTTCTCGCGCAGCTTGGCCGGCAGCACCAGACGCCCGGTCTCGTCGATGCTCGTCGGATGGCTGTGGCCATGCATCATGGTCTCGAGGATCTTGCGCGCGTTCGAGCCGCGCGGCAATGCGGCGATCTTGGCGTCGACCTCCTGCATCGCCTCCATCGTGTAGCAGTCGAGGCATTTGCGGCGGGGATCACCGTAGACGATGACAAGCTCGGGGTTGAGGCCGTCCGTCCAGTTCGGGTCCGAGGCTTCGATGACGCGGCGAAACAATGCCGGGATCGAGACCCGGCCCTTGCCGTCCACCTTGTGCGTGCTTCTGCCTCTGAATACCCGACCCACTGCCTCGCTGGTCCTTCTTGCGCCCCCGGCTGCGTGACTGCGTGCGTGCAAACACGAAAACAGCGGGCTGATCTGCTGCCACCGATCAACCCGCCGCCCTCGTCCCGTCTAGCGGGGTGTCCGACTGCGCGCGCCACCTGGGGGGATGTCTGCTCGCCCGCGCGCCGGATCTCTTTATGCGATGAAAGCGGGTGCCTGTATGAAACCTGACTTGGGAGTTTTCGGGGTCTTGTCGCCCCTCTTTGATCCCGTCCTCATCGTGTTACATAGATACTACGGGAATTGCTCCCATAGCAATGAATTTCTGCCTCTTGCACCATGGAACAGGGCTTGTGACCGTGCCGAAACCTGAAATCCAGCGTTCAATTGCGGGTTACATTGTCTTATATGGGTGTATCTGAGGCAATTTACACAATATATACCCCTGATATCTCAGGCCTATGATTTCCCATGATTTCCAAGAAAATTTCCAAAAATCCTAGAAACAGCCCCTGATATCACGCTTGCGGGGATGATCCGGCGCAGTTTGCGCCGGTTCTCAAGGCGACTCACATGGTTTTGATTCGTCATTGCCCCCGGGTCAGACCTGTGCTCTGGCACCGCCCATGCTTTCCCATGCGCGCGGATGAAACTGTTGCAAAAGGCTTGCACGGCGGCGGCGCACGGCCTGTGCGGGCCTACAGGTCAGCCGCGCGGCGCGTCACGCGTCCAGCCACTTGTACATCACCCGCGCATCCACCAGCCCGGCCGCCGGGTGATGGAACGCGCGCGGCAACCGGCCCACGGTCCCGAATCCCATCCGCTCC
>Ga0307942_1003642_pt1 | contig 12443 bp, 14 predicted proteins | sample OrgLakmetagen175_FD_201846 | JGI IMG/M metagenome (GOLD analysis project Ga0307942, IMG submission 201846) | Saline water microbial communities from Organic Lake, Antarctica - #175 | ecosystem: Environmental > Aquatic > Non-marine Saline and Alkaline > Saline | place: Antarctica: Organic Lake...
GTCTTTTATTCACACTCACACACACACACACACACACACACACACACACACACACACACACACACACACACACACACACACACACACACACACACACACACACACACAAGAAAAAGAGAAAATTACGCAGGCAGTGAACATCACTCCCCACATTAATTAAGGAAAAGGAGCCATTTTGGTACTGGGTACCGTAAAACTCCTCCACTAAAGGAAAAAGAAAAAATAATGGGGATCACACATACACATTCATAGTACATAGTACTACCCGAGACTACCCAAACGCAGAAACCTTCTGAGACGACCATCCGCACCTGCTCTTGCAACTCAGGATGTCTGGTGGCTGTGCTTTGCGGCCTCAAAAGGCACCCCTCCTTCCCCTAGCAAGCTGCCATCAACCCTCCCTGGAGCACCCCCAGCAGAGCTCAGCTCTCCGCAGCACATCACAGCACCTCAGGGCGGCACCACCACCTCCTCCTCCTCCACCACTTCCTCTCTCTCTCAGTTTCAGAATCCGCAGACTCCAGCACAACAACAGTTTCAGCAGCCCCCCACGTCAAGCAGCAGCTCGTACTGGGCTGCGGGAGGGGGGTTGGTCAGCAGCTTGGCGTCCTCCGTCGCTCAGACCATTCCTGTTTCAACAGGCTTATTCGGGCGCCTCCGCGCGTTGTCGCCTTGGCAGCAGCAGCAGCAGCAGCAGCAGCAAATCACAACTCCCGTTCCCACCCACGGTGGCCTCCTCCATCCTCCCCTTCCTGAACTCACTGCAGCCCCTCTTGCCCCGCCATTTTGTATCCACGCAGCTCCAGAGGTTCAGGTACGTGGTGTCAAGGTAATTTATTTATGAGAACACTGTTTTCAGTCCTGTGTGGTACAATGTGTTTTCCACTCTTGCTGCCAAAACAGTAAGCGGCACTTTTGCCTTTGCTTGTCCACGCTTCTACACAGGCACACACACATGCACATGCATGCATATACGCACACAGGCACATACTCATATACACAAACACTCATGCACGTACCTGCACGCACAGGTGTTCCGTGCAAAGCTTGGACTCCCAGAGGAGCCAGTGATGACTGGCGACTTGGCTACGTCCACAATGGGTGGTGACAATGCTGGCAACGAGGAAGAGCTGATGCACATGCTGCGTGGGCAAGGGTACAGAATCTTGGTTGCCCGACAGCAGCAGCAGCAGCAGCAGCAGAGTTTAGGAAGGGACGGGCAGACAGAGTTGGACAGAGCCTGCTTGGCTGAGGATGACCGACAGCTGTTAGCAGCTGCACGCTCGCACCTGGCCAGCTTGAAGCCCGAGGATGTAACACTGCGTGATGTGAAGATGATTTGTTGGGACTTTGTGTATCTGGTCCGCAGAAGGTTTAAATCAAACATGCAAACGGTTGCTGGGTTATCACAGGGGCAGGTGGTCAGCGCGAACTGGGTGCTTGATCAGTTGATGGAGAAGGGGTCTGATGCCATGGGTGGGATGCCGCACTTAGCGTCGGTGCAGGGGCGCGAAGGGGTAGAGCAAGTGGTGCGTGTTGGAGACGTGCCCATGTTGTTGCGTGCATACAGAGGTGTGCAGTGAAGGGGACCTGAACGCTATGCAAAGCTAGGACGGTCTACCTGCGCTGCTAGGTGCATAGATGTGCTTGCATGGTCCCAAATGCAAAGGCAGAGAAAGTGTAATAAGCGTGTGGTGTGTAACTGTACAAGTGAACCGTTAAGTAGGCAGGATGTGCTTCTAAAGGCAGGGATGGGTGCTGCTAGCAGTTTTTGCAGTAGCTGGTAGGAACGGTGCTTCAGCGCGCGTTAGAGGATTGCAAATGTTCGCACCGATTGGAGCTGGTTATACACTGACCGTAGTTTTTGGTGATGAGCATAACTTGATACATGGAAGTAATTGGCTTACACTGTCTTTAGATCATCAGCTATAATTTACTGCCACCAAGCAATCCTCATTACAGTGCCACTTTCACTTTGCAATGCAAATGTACCGGGGGGGGGCGACTGAGGCCAAAATAGACATAATTCATTATGCTCTTGGACTTATGTGCGGTAAAGATTTTGCATACTAGGAATCCGTGTTTATCGCGTAGCATTTGGAGCTGCCAATTTTGCCGCACGTGCTTGTTTTTGATGTAGTGGTGTGAACCCCAATTTTTGCTGCCAAAATTTAACTGATCACCTGCACCAAATTTATGTGTTGTTTGAATAATGAGAGTCCTTGCAAGCAATACAGACCATTGCAATAGAATTACAATTAAATACCAGCCGGTTGCATGGCAAGACATGGGAATTAATATAAATTAATTCCTTTCAATTATTAAGGAGCTCTCACACCCGAATCTCCATCACCACCACATCCAAGGAGATGTCCTTCAATCCATTGCTAAAGCAATCCGCCAATCACCATCGCCTATCCACTTCTTCAAAGTAAAGTCCCATGCCGGTATTATTGGTAATGAACATGCCGACGCCCTTGCTAAAAAGTCAGCCACCACCTACTCCGACATTACAGACACCTCCATCAGAACATAACAGCAGGCCCTGAGGGAAATCCCTTCTACAACATCCACTGGCTTGCAAAAGATGACTTAGAAAACCAAACACAAACCCACCATCATACCCAACAACAAACATGGCCCACTTGCCTCCCCCAAAGTTTAGGTACCTACCAAACTGCTGAGTACTCGCAGAAGTACTCTAGTTCTAGGAGGCGAGTGCAACCGAACGTCAGTTAATACTCTCTTGGCACAGCTTGCGCTGTGCTAACCATCCTTTTTATGCTTGTGCCGTAGATAGTTGGCAGCTTAGTTTTAAGCCCTGCTCTCTTTGACTTCAGCAACTTGCTGCCCTTGGCCTGTGCCTTCCTGTTTTGTGTGGTTCCAGTGCGTCTGTTTCTCCTGCCCCTTTTTGTGTGGCACACTCAGTTTTTGTTGGCAGGTATGGGTGTCAACGGCCCAGATGCTTTTCTTGTTTCTCTTCTAGGAGGGCTCTTTTAGCCAGTTCAGTTTCTCCCTTGGTGTTGGCACAAGTGTAAAAATTCTCCTCCAGCAGTTTGGTGGATACGAGCCGGAATAGAACCACCGTGACGCCCTTCAAGCACATATGCATTCTCTCCATAAACTGGGAAATGCCAAAACTGAATCGAACTACCATACATGCGTAGTACCAGACCCTCATAAAGGACAGCACTGCCAATGGAGCAATAGCAATGCTTACCTAACACCATCCGATGTTCCCTTTAAGATGAATTGTATCATTATGAAATACAGAACAGGCACCCTATATAATCAAAAACACGCAATATTGTTTAAACGTTCAACAAGTCAAACTTGCCCCCTCTGCCCATAAGTAGATAGTGCCCTGCACATCCTTTCTGGGTGCCAACACACGCAAATAAGGAACATGATCACCGAAAGACACAACTTAGCATGCCGCATTATCTTTAAGGCTATTAGCAAAACAGGCTCCTTAGGATCATACGTTGTCTCCATAGATAGAGGCAGCAACGAACGGATGACCATACAAAATCTCCAATTTCCTGAAACAGCTGAAAGTAGAATTATTCCCAAATGGCTCTTCCCACCCCACTTCCCAGATAAAGACATATTTACCTCCAGCCGCCCATATTTTGTGCTGGTTACTCCCATCGCTGCAAAAACACAATAACAGCAAACTAATGTAAGGGGGTGGGTTCCTCAAAGTAACAGGGGGAAATTGAGGGAGACTGGGAGCACCCCAGCAGCACCGCCAGCCACCAGCACAGCCACCAACCCCAGACAGCACCGACCTAAGCAAAAACCTCAACAAAACTTGGCGCGACATCCACCTCGTCGAGATCAAGTACTGTGAGGACACCAGACCTCAGAACCAGCTGGACGCCGCAAAGAATCAGCACAAAGACCTTTGCATCATTTTCCAAGGAGCCTCCGTTACTCTCCACTACATCATCCCTTTGGGTGTGGGCGGCACCATCTACAACACTCACACTCTGAAGCCTTTCAAGGAACTGGGTCTCGATTCTCAAAAAGTTAAGAAGCTTGCCTCCAAGCTCCATGTGCACTCTGTGAATTTTGCTAAACTTGTCCATACCAGGCGTGCCCTATCCAGTACTGTTATCAACTCTCATCAGGAGCCGGTTTCAGGCCAAGCTTGCAACCCTCCTGATCCCCGTTAATTTTTCCTTTCCTTTTTTGCGGTGGAGGAGCTTTACGGTACTCGGTACCAAAGTGGCTCCTTTTCCTTATTTAATGTGGGGAGTGGTTTTCACTGCCTGCAAAGTTCTTCTTTTCTTTTCTTTTCTATGCTTTTCCCACACTGCAAAAAACACCCATCTAGGGTAGTGTCGTTACAAGAAACGACACATACACTCTCCAAATGCCCAGACCGGTAACTCAGACTTAGATATCTACTATTACATTGGTCTCAAAAGGTTAGTCCTGACTTAGTGCTTTGCGGCCTCTGGCCGACAGACAGATCTGACGCACTCTCGAATTGGCGTGCTTGCGAACATAAGGTTCAGGGTTCGATCCTGGGTACTCCGACACACACTTTGATTTGGGTGCCCGGGTGAGAGAGATAAGAGCCTAGAGATACCGGCCCTTACACCTCCTAATTATCGTAATCTTACACCTTCAGCATTCAAAACTACATCATCATCATCATCATCATCCCCAAATGAATTGTAATAATTGTAAACAATGGCATGAATTCAACTGCAGCAAAACTTGTCCATCGTGATGTGTACAACAAATGCAACCTGTTCAACAAGAATGAATGGCACCAACAGCAAAGCAACAAGCTACCGTCTTCAAGGATGTCCAGCAAAGGCAGAACAGTGGACAAAAAAATGCTTTTATTACAAGTCAAGCCCCCAGCATTGGCTGCATAGACCGATGAAATATTCTGACAGCAACCCTCTTTTCTCAAATTTTGGAGTGGCCTGGAAGATTTGTGTCATAAAAGTCAGAGACACAGATGCACCCTTTAAGCTGATTTTGAGGACGCAGGCAATATTTTTGCCATGTACTCTTCCGTCAACGAAGCCAGAACGGCTATCGTCGTTTCCTCATCCTCAATGGACGCCAGGAGGCGGTGCAGAGGTCGCAAGTCACTTAATGCCTGAAGTTAGGCACGCGGACGTGTTGTGCAAGGGTCTCAGTGAGCGCGTGTGTATCCTGCTTACGTGCTTGCAAACATTTTTGCATCTGGAAACGAGCACCGAACAGCAACTTCGCTTACTTGACGACTTTGTGTAAGTACCAGCAAAGCAGAAAGGCGACGCTACTCGGTGACTTCACAACCTCAACCCTTTTGCATTTAGTAGGGTGCATTAAATAAATTTTGACAAACTGAGACAGCAGCTCACGAGATGCTGAGGCAGGATCTTTGAATTCCAGCTGTGATCTTACACAGAACCTTCCACCGTTTTCCATTCCCCCCCCCCCTCCCTCCATAAGCACACATAGAAACGCTGCCCATTAGAAAATTAGAAAACTATCCATTTACTAATCATAGGCATGCATATGCTGAATACACGCACACACATACCTGCATGTCAGCCAAGGATTTGGTGCTCCCTCGCAAGCTTGAGACAGCCTACGCTAAACACATCTTGTTAACTTTAACTTTGACAGGCTACGCTTAGCACATGCACACACATACCTGCAAGTCAGCCAAGAATTTTGGTACTCCCTTGCAGGCTTGAGGCAGCCTGGCTTTGACAAGCCGCAGCTGGAGGGTTTGCCTGCAAGGGTCGGTGAAATGGTGTGTGCTGAGACAGAGCACGGCAAAATAGATTGAGTTTGGGGACGTGTTTAGGCACCGCAGCTGGAGGATTTGCCTGCAAGGGTCGGTGAAATGGTGTGTGCTGAGACAGAACACGGCAAAACAGGTTGAGTTTGGGGACGTGTTTAGGCACTGTTGACAACAAATTTACGTTCCTCTGTTTTGCCTGTTAATGGCACACCTTGTATTCCCAAGTCAAGAAATGCACGTTCATTGCAATCAGCTAATGTGGTCTTGCAACAACATTGTGAGCTACAATCCGTAGCTGATGTGGGGAATGATGTTTGCTGCCCGCATACCGCTTCGTTACAGGCAGCGTTATAGTTTGTTAGGTTGGCCAAAACCGTATGTATACGCCGTATATGACCGCATATTCGAGAAATTTCTGCCAACACCGTATAAACACCGTATATACAGGGTTCTGGCCAGGGAAGGGTTATACGGCGTATTCGTATTTAACACGTATTTTACCGTATCAAACGTCTCAAATGATCGTATGACCCATCCCTGGTTCTGGCCAACCCTAAAAATTGCAATCATGCACCAGAAGCTCTCACCTAAGGTTAGACAGACCTCTGCATATTTAAACCGCCGTATATGACATATGACCATTTGTTCGGTAATTTCCGTGCTACAAGAACAGCAAAAAAAAACCTCTGCATATGCGTATGTATGTCTGGTTCTGGCCAACCGTACCCTCACACTCACCTCATGGGACGCTTGGCAGTGGTTCTAAAATGGAGGGCAGTGGCGAGGAGCAAGAAGACGGGCTCGTGCTTGGCACGCAACTGCAGGCACAGAAACGGGATGTAGTTTGTGCTTGTGTATGTGTGGGACATGTGTGTGCGTGTCTGTGATGGGTGCACCATTATCATCCTCTCTTGCTGCGTCCCTATCTTGATTAAGGGGATCAGGCGCCACATGCATTTTTAAGCATTTCTGGCTCGTCATCCCATTTATTTGCAAGGAGTTCTCACCGGTGCCATGTTCTTTGAGGCGAGGATTTCAAATGACTTGAAGGCTGAATCCAAAGCACCCTGCCCCATGCTGCTGGAAATAGCTCGCACGGGGTCGGACTGAAGAGCGGAAAGGCTGGGCTCGCCTCCCTGGCCTTTAGGCGCATCCACCTGTGTGTGTAAGCGTGCGTGTTTGTGTACGTGTGTACGTGTGTGTGTGTGTATGTGTATGTATGTTTGCATGTGTGCATGTGTGCATGCTTGTGCATTTTCAGGTGAGCTCTGTCAAAGGGGAATTCAAACACACTCGCACGAGTCAGATAATAAATTCAGGAGCATACATACATACAAAAGTCACTTTTCAAACCCACCAGGAGCAAGACGCGAGGAAATAAGTGATGGGAAGAGCTTTGCATGCACCCACTCCCACGTCCCTGCTTATAACCATACCTCAACCCTTTTCCCCTTTGTGCCTCCCCCTCCCCACTACCTATCTGCCCACCTGAACCAAAGGGTCCTTTCTGCTTAACTGAACCAAAGGGTCCTTTCTGCCCACCTGAACCAAAGGGTCCTTTCTGCTCACCTGAACCAAAGGGTCCTTTCTGCTCACCTGAACCAAAGGGTCCTTTCTGCTTACCTGAACCAAAGGGTCCCTTCTGCTCACCTGAACCAAAGGGTCCTTTCTGCTCACCTGAACCAAAGGGTCCTTTCTGCTCACCTGAACCAAAGGGTCCTGTGTTGCTTCAGCAGCACCACGAGCCACACCCTCCGCCACACGCCTGCTTTGCTCGTCCCTGAGGAGGAACAAGTAGCAACGAGCAAGCCATGAGCATGAGGCATGCAGGTCAAACCATAGCGATTGTTATGGGCAGGCCTCTGCCTGATGTTCCTTGTTCACCTGCCATTTCACTGAGCCCCTCCCTCCTCCCCTCCCTAACAGGTAACCTAGCCCCTCCGCATACTCCCAGGCACTGGAACGAACCCACTGTGATGAAGGGCCCATTATCTGCCTCAGCAGATCAAGTGCGCTGCGTGCTTGATACTTTGCTGTTTTCGTGCAGTCCAGCACGCTTTCACGCACTCACAAACACAAGCAGTCAGTGATGCCAGCGTGTACGCGTGTACACCTCGCGGTTGCACACCTGGGAAGGACCTGAGGGCGACGAGGGACCTTGACAGCCTGTGTCCTCTTGCTGCTGCTGTCACTGCTCATTTCACTGCCGGCCGTGGAGGAGACGCCGCTGCTGTCGCTGCTTAGGCTGGGGGCGCTGCTGAGGGGCTGCGTGCCACTGGCAAATGACTGCAGCTCACATGTTGGCCAACCCAAAGGCTGAACCGTCCTGCTGCTGCTGCTGCTGCTGCTGCTGCTGCTGGGGGATATCTTCACATCGCTTTCAGGAACCGCAGGGCTGTCTTGCACGGCCGTGCTGCCACCGCTGCTGCTCACTCTGGCCTGCACTTCAACACTGAGGGGCTGCACAGCGGTCTGGATAGGCTCCACCATGCTGCTGCTGCTGCTGCTGCTGCTGCTGCTGCTGAGGGGCTGTGCGTCACTGCTAGCAGCAGCAGGCACAGGCTCGGGCTCAGGCTCAGTCCTCCTTGTGTACTTCCCTGCAAGCAGGTCCAGCAGCTGCCGCACAGGGTTTGCGCCACCCTTGCCCTCTTTGGCACTAGCGCTGCCGCTGCTGCGGTTGCTGGCAGCTGCGCCCCAATTGCTGGACATGCTGGGTAGGTATTTGCTGCCTGTTGATGCACCACGCACACCTCCTGCTGATGCTGCTGCTGATGCTGCTGCTGCGGCGGCGGCAGGCTGCCCGCCTCCTCTCTGCCTGCTTTGAAAGTTAGAGATCCAGGCCCTGGCTTCTTGGACGTTGGCAGCGACAGGGACTGCTGCTGCTGCTGCTGCTGCTGCTGCTGCTTCTGTGTAAGCCTGAGGCACTGAAGGAGGCAATGGCAGGCTGACATCAAAGTCATCCTCCGGCCAGGCAGCACTGCCAGGCAGGTACTTGGACAAGCCCTTTCTCATAGGGGCACGCATTCGGCGGCGCGGGGTGGCCGGCACCGCCGCTACAACCATTGCCGCAGCTGCAGCTGCCACCTCCTGGGTTGCTTCCCTGCCACTTGCATCCATTTGCTGTACAGCTGCGGCCGCAGCCGCGGCCAAGGCAGCAGCCGCCGAGGCCGACGACTGCGCTGCTCCGGCAGCTGCCGCCTCTGCACTCCCCTCCCTCCCCACCCTGCTCGCTTCAGCAGCTGCAATGCTCGCGTCTTTGGCTGCAGCTGCTGCCAGCAAGCTCGCTTCTTGCGCGCGATTTTTGGCTGCCACCTTGTCTCCTGCACGTGCAGCCGCTTTGGCAGCGGCAGTGGCGGTGGCACAGCCGTCAGCAGATCCTGCGGCAAGGGCGGCAGCGCAGCGTGCGGCGGCGGACGCCCTGGCAGGGATCTCCCCCACAAACTCGTCACCCTGTTGTAAAGAGATGGTGAAGGGCACAGATAGCAGGTGGTGTTCACGTACATTTAATGCAATGGGATCAGAATAGTTTGTCTCACAAAGATAGCTTGCGTGCAGGTCGAGTGGAACTTAGGAGGAGTGTTGGCGTGGCGTCGAAAACAAAGGGGAGGTCATGCCCCAACATTAAACTGCAAGACAGAAGGCAGAAGCACAGCTGTAGAGGATGATGTTGCAGCGCCCGGCATCCACCAGAAGCCTCTACCAGCAACGGCAGCAAATTGCGACAATTGCACTAAGAGAAGAGCGGGCACGTTGCTCTTGCAGAGGGCTGCACTTATGATTCCCTTATTCTAGCAGGTCCTGCTCCGGGCCGGTGACCGGTATATGTATAGTCTGCCCAAACCATAAATACATCGAAGTGCATTTGTGTATGCGTGTGTTATACAGATATAGATTATGTATATCACCCAAATCGTCAGAATAAAAATCTCCGAATGTACAGACAAAAAAAGTGAAATGGACTTTGGCCGACCCTGAGAGTCCCCTGAGACACAGCTGCCATCCTTCCTCCACGCCACTGACCTGGTCCTCCTCCAGCCCCTCACATGATGCTTCCTGCTGTTTCCTGAAGCTAGCAGTCCCAGCCATCATCTCTCCCACATTGGGGCCAGCAGAGGCTGCTGCTGCTGCTGCTGCGCTTTGCACCACAGACTGGCTGGGAGGCAGGGGCAGCGAGATGACGTCAAAGTCTTCCTCCTGTGCGTGAATGCGTGCGAGTGCGTGTGTGTGTGTTTTGTGTGTACGTGTGCGCAGGTTTACGTGTAAGGAAAGGCGGGCAGAGTATAACAGAGTTACTCCCAACCCACAGAGATTACTTTGGCTAAAATAACCTCACACAAGATATTTCCTAACTCCCTCTTTGATCCTCAGCCCTAACCCCACTTGCAAGTACTACGCAGCCATTGCTCCGCTTGTCTATTTGTAGGGTGAGCCAGAACCACACACATACATTTAAGCCGTGTGTATGTACGCCGTACACCGTGTATATACGATTGTGTACACTCGTTAAGATCTTTTTGCGGCAATTTTAAAGCAAGTTTATGGCTTACGTATAAATACGTAAAATTTTATGGTATAGATGTATAGGGAAATTTTATATACGATGCTGGCCAACCCTACACCTATTTGATCAATGAAAGGGCGTTCCTCGTCTTGTCAATCAAGCGCGTTACGATGCTGTTACTGAGCAAAAAGCAAAAAAGAGACGGACGAACACGCATCCGCTGTACGTGTACTGGGGTTGAAAAGGACCACATATATTCAGATGCTGTACACAATCATTTTGACAGGGCATCCTTCAAATATACGCTTATGTGCGGTTCAATCGTGTACGGACATCCATGCCAGCTGCACGTCCTCCCCTTTACCTTACCTGTTCATCAAAGTTGCCCCAGTTCGTGGGCCATTGTGGGATGTATTTACTGCTGCTCAAAGGCTGTTTGAAGTGGCCGATGGGCTGTTGTGCTAGCAGCAGCCGTATGGGATCCGTCTCTTGGACGTCATCAGCAGCAAGAGGATTGCTGACAAGTGTGGCACCGTCCTGTACGTATGTGTAAGATTGTGTGTCTGTCTGTCTCTGTGTGTTTGTAAGTGTTTGTTTGTATGTGCAACAGACTTAATGGGGCCGACCAGCTGCTCCTTTACACTTTTCACTGCCAGCTGCTCCTTTACACTTTCACTGCCAGGGGAAAAACAACAGCAATAACCATACAGAAGAAGCAGGGACTCATAACCCTTAACACATTCACAACAGGGGCATCTCCATAACAGTTTGGCCACGCACCGTTTGACCTTCCAGCAAGCAAACCGCCCTGTCAAGAGCACCACTTCTCTCCCTATTTGTTACGCATAAGACACAATCCTGCACACGCAGCCAGAGGCTGAGGGCGCAGGGGGTGCAAGTGAAAAGCCACGCACATGCACGTGGCTTGCAACACAGCAGCAGCGCACATATACACACACACTCAGACACACACACAAACACACACACATATACACACTCCTCTTAACTAGCACGCAATCACCGTATTCAATGGACCTACCAGCAATTGCAATCCTGGCCTGAGTACTGGAAGCACACAACACACGTACACACACACCTGCTCCTCAAAAGCCCAATTGGTGGACATGCTGTGCGGGTTCTTGCGATCTTCGGCTGCTGCGGCGGGCTGCTTGCCTCCTCCTTCCTTGCTCTGAAAGTTTGCGATCCAATCCCTTGCTTCCTGCACGTTAGCAGCAACAGGGGCTGCCTGCTGCTGCTGTTGCTTGCCAGGTCGTTGTCGTGCACTCAGCTGCCTTGTTGCTGCACTGCCAGCCTGTTGAGGGTCCTCTAGGGTATTGGTAGAAAGGGCAGAGGAAAAGGAGGGGGCCAGTTTGGAGAGGGATGCCCTGGGCAGCCGGTGCTGGACCACCGTGCCTGTGGCACCGATTATCACTTTCTGCGCAGGCAAAAACAGGAGTGTGTGCCCATGTGTGTGCGTTTGTATGTTTGTATGTGAGTGTTTGTGTGTGTTTTTGTGTTTGCGTATGTGTGCCCTACCCTCAACACTTCCCACCAAGTCACACGTCAAAGCCTGCTGTTTCTACGCACTCTCTCCTGAAGCGCACCCATCCAACTCCATTGCTGCTCACACTAGGGGGAGTACTAGATCACAAGTGCTACAGCTGTACTACACGTAAACACACGCACGGTGATGTAGCAGTACTAGATCACAGGTGCTACAGCTGTACTACACATAGCAGTACTAGATCACAGGTGCTACAGCTGTACTACACGTAAACACACGCACGCCTTCCCCCCCCCCTACGCCTCAGCCACTCACCCCCAGGGCCGCACACGCACTCAGCAGCCTGCCAGCTCCCTCTGCCACAGCCCCCACGCCGGTAGGAGAGCTGAGAGGGGCTGTCACGTGCAACATCAGTGCTAACGAGCCTAGCGTGATTTGCTGCACCATTTGGCTGCTCTGTTCGGGGATGATATCCCCATAGGGAGTGGTCATGAGGTAGTTGGCGCTTGCAGGGGGTGGTGCTGAAGTGGAGGGGCTAGCTTGCGAGGGAAAAGGAGGCATGTTGTCCTGCATGTGTGTGTGTATATATGGGGGAAATGTGTGGGTGGGTGGAAAGAGGGGGAGAGAGAGAGAGAGAGAGAGAGAGAGAGAGAGAGAGAGAGAGTGAGAGAGAGAGAGAG
>Ga0307942_1003646_pt1 | contig 12436 bp, 13 predicted proteins | sample OrgLakmetagen175_FD_201846 | JGI IMG/M metagenome (GOLD analysis project Ga0307942, IMG submission 201846) | Saline water microbial communities from Organic Lake, Antarctica - #175 | ecosystem: Environmental > Aquatic > Non-marine Saline and Alkaline > Saline | place: Antarctica: Organic Lake...
TGACCAGAATCCTATAGAGTGTGTGTGTGGTGGGGTCTGGTGGTGGGGGGTGACCTGACACCTATGTTTCTTTATTGTGTGTGTGTGTGTGTGTGTGTGTGTGTGTGTGTGTGTGTGTGTGTGTGTGTGTGTGTGTGTGTGTCACATGCGTACTTGCACTTGCTCCCTAGCGCACGGCAATGGCGCTTGCTGCATAAGAGCGCCTCATTGCAAGTACACAAAGCAAGTACGCGGTTTAAATCTACAACGTTCAGCACCACAAACGCACACTCACCTGCACCACATCTGCGTTGGCCTTGGCCACACCACTGGCTACGACTCCGATGCCGGCCTCTGCCACAAGCTTGACTGAAACCTTGGCGTAGGGGTTCACCTGAAATTGCGTGTGTATGTTTTTTTTTGTATGTGTGTGTGTATGTGTGTGTGTGTTTGTGAGAGTGCGTGCATGTGCTTGCATTTTAAGCGCCTAACCACCATTCTTATCCTCATGGGGGAGGCAAACATCTCCTAAAGCTGTGTACGCTTCAACAGTGAAAAGCGCACGCACCCTGCCATAAAAAGGAGACTGAAGTAAATACTCATAACCAAAATCAAGACACACTTGCACTGTGGAGTTTTACAACACACTCGTTTAGCAGTACAAGAAAGACAATAGGGGGGACACTTGAGCAGAAGGCGTGCACCTCCTTGCTATGGCAAGTTCACATCCGTCGTGCACCCTTTGCTTCGATTGGCATGCAGCCAATTCACGACTTTCAGATGGCCATTATATGCTACGTAATTTATCACCTGCGTCGTACACCCTTTGCTTCGCTTGATGCTTTGGTCGAGTTTAAATTAATTATTTGGGTACCTTGCAATGTACAGCACACACAAAAAATTTAGAAAATGGGGCCTCGCAATACTGACTTCAGATTGCCGATTTCTGGCAGCAGCCTGCAGGTCCTGGGTTCAATTCCCTGCCAAATTGCCCTTTTTGCTTTTCGCCTGAGGCTTTATGCCGTCTCAAATGAGGTGACCCAAGGAATTGCAAATCCCCTCACAGATGAAGGTTACAACAGAGAGCACGGAAAATGCTCAAAAATTCGCAAACAATCGTCAATTATGAATTAATTCGGCTGGCCTCGCAATGCCCAATTAATCGCAATGCCCAAATACTCGCAAATAAATTATGCTGATTATTTGGGCACCTCGCAAAAAGTAGGAGTCACAATAATTTAGTAGCCCTACGGTAGTCTTCACGTCCTAGGGTGCGGTAGTCTTCACGTCCTAGGGTGCAAGTGTGCCTTCTATGTCCATAAGCGTCACCAAGCATCATGAGGATGCGTACATGGTTCAAACAAAAAGTCGGACCACAATTATCTTCGTCATTTGTTTCATTTCATTTTTTCATCTGTCGGGCTGGTCGTTGCACCCTGTGGGCTTGGAAAGACATGTCATCCCTTATTACGATCATGCAAATATTATTAAAAATTTGGCGCTGAATTTCGCAAATTAGGTATGTGATTATAAATTTCACAAATAATGGACACCCTTGCTGGCTACGAGTGTCTTCCACGACGAGAAAGAGGCTCACCGATCCTCGGCGAATCTCGGCGAGCTCATGACCTATCCTTATATCGTTGGGTGAAAGTGCACCAGCACACTGAACCTCTGCTGGTGAGGCACTCTTCTCGTGAATTATACACGACCAGTTACTAGGTAGTGTTTACCCCCTTTCTCACACACACACACACGCACACACACTGACGTACACACACACCTGGTGCAAGTCGTGGATGAGCTGCGCCAAGTCCTCAATGGAGTAGATGTCGTGGTGGGGGGGAGGGGAAATGAGCGGCACTCCAGGCTTGGAGCGTCGCAAGTCCGCAATGTAAGGAGAGACTTTGCCACCAGGGAGCTGGCCACCCTCTCCTGTGTGTGTGTGTGTGTTTTTTTTGAGCACCTGCACTTGCACAAACACCTAGCCACTCGACCGGGCAGCTTACCCTTCACTTCGTGCCATGATCATCAGGCAAAGATGCGCGGTTCCGTTCATGTGTACATGCGTACCTGGCTTGGCGCCCTGCGCGATTTTGATCTCCAGCTGGTCTGCGTTCACTGCAAACTCGGGGGTCACACCAAAGCGCCCACTTGCCACCTGTGACAGACAAAGACGGCACGCACACAAAAAGTGGGGCTTGCGCAACACGAGCATACGAGGAACAATTGCACCACATCAGAGCTAATTGGGGGTCACACCAAAGCACCCACTTTCCAGCTGTGATTGACAAAGACGGCACACACACACAAAAAGTCATCTGGCTTGAATGCGAAAGCAAAGTTTATTCAACTTTGCTTTCGCATTCAAGCCAGATGACTTGACGAAATGAGTTGAATAAGCATTGGTTATAGAAGTGCCAAAATGCTGAAAGTAGCCGATGGTAGGTCTGTACAAAGAGTTGTAGCACAACCCCCCTTGCTAGGCAAGAGCCTAAGCAAAGTAAATGACAGCCGACAACGATACCAGGCATATGACAAGCTTCTATAATGAAACTTTGCTTTCGCATTCAAGCCATCCGATCTGGCCAAGCAAACAGTTGAATCATTCCGCCACTTCAGAGCGATTAGGGAGGCCCTCCAAAGCACCCACTTGTTACCATCACTAGACACAGAGGACACATACAGGATGGTGACAACATGCACGCAACAGTCCATGATTTGTTGCTGCTCCCTCAATTCCAGGTTTCCTTGACGCAGGCCACACACAAGAAAGCTAAGAGAGGAAGTTTGGAAGAAAAGAGATCACCTTCCAGTTGTACACAGACAAACAAGTCTGTTGCTAGTGGCCACGCATGTAAAATGCAAATATGCACTCACACCCACACTCACCCACGCGCGCACACAAACACAAGCACACACACGTACACAAACATGAGCATGCACACATACCTGCTTGATGCGTGAGGTAGCAATATCTCCGTTGCGTAGGCCCTTTAGGTACGGCACACTGGGGGAGAGGCCGTTCTTGTCCACATCAGCCAACTGCATACACATGCATTGCAAACAAACATAAAGGCATGGCACACAGGGTGAGAAGCCCTTATGATTCAACTCAGCCAACTGCACACGCACACACACACACACGCACACACACACACACGCACACACACACGCACACACACACGCACACGCACACACACACACGCACACACGCACACACACGCACACACACACACACACACACACACACACACACACACACACGCGCGCTGCGCACAAACATTGAGGTACGGCACACTGGGGGGAGAGGCTGTTTAGGTCCGACAGTAAATCAGCCAATTGCTTACAAATACAGAGCGTACATATACATGCATCTGTTTGTACAAAGACGTAACTCAAGTGTACAACCATAATCTGCCGCCACGCATTCACTAGTATTGACACAGATTAAATCACGTGTGCAAGCTTAGACATTACGCAGCAACACTTTGTGCCGGCCACATCTGTCACTGTGTTGTAGGCTGATGCTGGGGAAGACAAAATGCACAGCTTATTGTTAGTGTGTCTATGTCACGCGCACACACACACGCGCGCACACACGCACGCATGCACACCCCATTATGTCTGCAGTCTACAAACAGAATCCTGTTTTGACTCCTCCTGGCGAGGCACTGGAACAAATTGATCCTTATAAAAACTTTTGCTCAAGGCTACGCGGCTGTCGAACATCGTGGTGTGAGCACGTACAGTCAGCAAGCAGGATCCTTCCCTCCCTCTCCACAACTGTTTTTGCTACACACCTATGCCACTTCACGCGTAGCGAACAACGCACAGACATATGAGACACAAAACACACACCACATACCTGCAGCCAGCGTGAGGGGTCCTCGCCTCCCTCTCCACTGTTGCTCTTGCCACCCACACGGTTCATGGCGATGGCGATGGTCTCGTGCGTCTCCCGCGAAATGGCACCTAGGGACATACCGCCCGTGCAGAAGCGCGCCATGATCTTGTCGGCAGACTCCACCTGTGTGAGTGTGTGCGTGTGTGTGTGTATGTGTGTGTGTGTGTCTGAGTGCGCGTGTATGTCTATGTGCGTGTGTGTGCATGTATGTTTGTGTGCATGTGTGCGTGCATATCATGTATGCACGCACACGTGTATGTATCTCAAGCCAAATCTATTTCACACAAGGACCTCTCTGACATCACGACTCACGTCTCCCAGGATCTAGCGCCTCATGAAAACTGAGAGGAGTCGTTATGATGAGGGCCACTGGCCAAGATGATGAAAGCTTTCTAGCATTTCAAGGCGTTTGATTCTGGGACACGGCCAAGCTTTAATTATATTGCAAAGAGAACACATATACACACACAAGCAAACACATACCTCAGAGATGTCAATGGGGGGGCGGTCAGAGTTAAACTCCAGGCAGTCGCGAAGGGTGGCAATGGGGGACTGCTCAAAGTGCTCCTGTGTGCGCGCGTTGTGCATTAAGTGTGTGCATCTTTTCATGTGTGTGTCTGTGTGTGTGTGTGTGTGTGTGCACTTGCGTGCTGTGTGTCATTCCTGGCCTGCGCATAAGGCGTTGAAGTATGCATTGTCTATAGCATCTGTGACGGTGGACAGAGTGCATACTCCAACGACTTGATGCGCAGGCCAGGAAAAACACACAGCATGCAGCACACACACACAAAACAACAGGTGGGGGTGCCGAGCAGAAATGCGTATAGAGCCTGCTAATGCTGGCCCTGCCTTTCAGGCAAGCGCGTATCCATTCAACAGCTCTGACCTTGAACCGCATCTACAAGAGGCTGAGGTAGGTGTGTATTGTGTGAGCGTGTGTGTACCGTAAATGAATAGGGTTTCTGTCAAAGTGAGACAGCGTTTGTTGTTTTGACACGCTACAGCCATCATGTTTACACACAATAAACGCACTGGGAAAGCCTTATCGACGCAGAAATTGTGTGCTTGCGCTTGTGTGCGGACGTGTATGAGTAAGTGTGTACCTTAGTTGTATGTATGCATGTGTGTATACAGGTGCCTGTGTGTGAGCAAACCTACTCTCACAGTGCACCCACCCCGCTCCCCCCCTTGCCTCTCATTTTGTCAGAGCCAGAGACACTCAGAGACGTAGGTAAAATTGGCCTGAACCATACACATAAGACACAAAACACATGCAACACAGAAACACACACTACGGCACACACGTATACACACAAAGCTCAAGCGCACCTGGTACGCAGCGTATGATGCTGGGTTGGCCTCAGAGCCTTTGCCTAGACCAATGGCCTTGTGCAGTAGCTTGGCCATGGTCTGGTTGTTGGCGTGGTACTCACCCTGCACGTGTGAGTCCATTTGCGTGTACCGTACTGTACCGTAACCAATCCGAGATGAAAAACCCCAATTTATAAACCCCAAAGCGATCAATGCGAGGCTGGCACACATAATTAATAAATACAATGCGAGCCTATGCGAGGTCCTTCTGGCCCTATGAGCTGCACTCACATGCGTATGCACGCGCGTGTGCGTGCGCATGTGTGCGTGCATGTACTTGTGAGCGTGCGTTGCGTACAGGCGTGTGTGTACGATTGTGTACATACATGCGTGCATGCATTGTGTACTTGTGCATGCGTGCGTACGTGTGTGCGTGTGTGTGCGCATACGTGTGTACATACGTGTGTGTATACATATTTATACATACATGTGTGTGTACATGCTGGTACGTGTGTGTGCGCGCGTACGTGTGCGTGCGTGCGCATGTGTGCGTGCGTGCGCTTACGTGCGTGTTTGTTTGTGTGCGTGCGTGTATGTGTGTGTGCATGCGCGTACGTGTGTGCGTGCGTTGTGTGCGTGCGCGTACGTGTGTATATGGTTGTGTACGTGCGTGTGTGTATATAATTGTGTACGTACGTGTGTGCGTGCGATGTGTACTTGTGTGTGTGCGCACGCGTACGTGTGTGCATGCGTGTTCGTGTGTGTGCGTGCGGGTACGTCTGCGTGCATGCGCATGAGAAGGGATTGAAGACGCCCTTCCTCTTGGTGTCCTTTCTCCCCAAGAAAGGGCCAGCCTCCCAAGCTGCTTGTCCATTTTGGGGGCCTTGAGGCGGCTGGGAGGCTTTCCCGTCCTGTCCCAGTTCATGCTTAATAAATTACAGCGAGCTTCGCGAGGCCCTTGTAACTAAGTTATTTTAATCGCTCCCGACACACCGCGAGGGGGTCAAAAAAGTTTGTGTGGCGCGGTGATATAAGTACAGTACGGTATGTGTGTGTTTGTATGTGCATGTGTTCATGTGTGTGTACGTGTGTGTGTGTAATTGTGTGCGCGTGTGCATGTGTACGTGTGTGTGAGTGTGTATGTGTGTGTGCATGTAAATGCAAGCGTGTGCGTCATGGCCTGTGGATGCGACGGTGATGACGGTGATGATGTTGCTACCGCACAAGCAAACATGTCATCACATCAGTACACCAACAGAACAACCATGTTCTCCACAACCAGACCCACACCCTCTCACACAGGGAAAAACAGCAACGCACCCTTGACTTGGACTGGATGAAGCCTCAGTCCATGAACTGGGTGAGGGGGCACCCACACGCACCCAACCCCACCCACACACCCACAGGGAGACACAGCAACGCACCCTTGGCTTGGACTGGATGAAGCCGTAGTCCTCCAGCTTGGTGAGGGGCTTGTCAGGGAAGCCCTTGACCCAGAAGGACTCAGCCTCTCGCTGCAGGTCTGACAGGGACATACCCCCAATGCGGCTGACAGAGCCTCGGAAGCAGGTGTCCACCACGTCACGGCCGAGGCCGTACGCCTCAAAGATCTGTGTGTGCATGCGTATGTGTGTGCATGTGTGTGCGTGTGTGTGTGTTTGTGTGCGCGTGTGTGAATGTGCATACGACAGGGCCTCGTTTCATTGAACATGCAAACAAATTAGTTTCAATCACACTTTCATAAATTAGGATAACTTGGAAGAGATAATGGATGGAATGTTTTTTCCTTCTAAACCACACGCAAGATAAGACACACACACACAGTTTCACCATTTAAGGTTGATGGCAGCCTTTAGAGAGAGGAAGCCTCCTCCTTTTTCACCCCGCTGCCGCCAAACTCCAGCTACCCCCCTGACTCTTTCACACCCGCACAATTGCACCGACACAAGAGGGGGAGCCTTCTCCCTTTCACCCTGCTTCCCCCTGACTCTCTTACACCCACACGATTGCACCGACACAAAAGGGGGGGCCTTCTCTGTTATACCCTGCTGCTGCCAAACTCCTGATCCCCCCTGACTTCTTCACACCCACACAATCGCACCCACACGATTGCGCCCACAACATGGCAGCGGCCAATTTTGGGAATCTAAGCCCCTTGACGTCCTGACATCGGCAGCACCTTATCTGTGCTCCATAAGCTACGATCTGCAGCAGCCTGCTACTCACCTCAATCTCACAATCCTAACCTGAGCTTCATAACCTCCCCTCAGACAACGAACAAGCTAGAATTGAATGCGCACTCTAACCAATACGCCATGTCACTTTTGAGTCAGGGCTCCCACCTGTGCTTCGTGCTCGCACTGCAGCAGAGGCGGAATAAAGACCAGTGGTACACGTTCTAGCATCACGCACACATCGCGAGATATCTTGTCACTCATTAAGAAAGATGTTATTACCACAGATCAGGACACTCACTTGTGCCCCGTGGTAGCACTGCAGCAGGCTGATGCCCATCTTGGACAGGATCTTCATGATGCCTTTCTCCAAGCTCTTCTCCAAGTTCTTCTGCGCATCCACCACGCTGATGTTGGGCACCTACGACAAAAAGCGTGGGGCGCGCACGCGTGTGTGCGTGTGTGTGTGTGTGTGTTTATGTGTATGTGTGTGTATCAGTGGCATGGACGCCCATGCGCATGTCTGCATGTGTGTGTGATCATATCTAAGCTTGGTAGGTCTTTCTGCGCGCGTCGAAGCGGTCAGGGCTGGTAACTAAAGTTAGAAACCATGGTGCGCACACTTATGATGGTGTGTCAGCTGCATACAATCGTCCATGTGTGCGTGTGTGACTGCCTGAGCTTGTTAAGCCTTCCCGCATGTCATTGCATTGTTACACAATATGGTTGAGCACCTCAAGAAGCACGACGTGGGCAATGCCAGCAACGCACAATTGCCTGCGCGCGTGTGTACACGTGCAATCGCAGCTGAGCTTTCCAGGTTCTTGTGTATCATTCTGCCACGCCGGGCACATTAAGGCACACAGCGTGTGCCTGTTGCTTTAGAAGAGTGATTCGTCCATACCCCAGTATGCAGGAAGCACCTATCAATATTCACGCAAATCATGCTAGAGAAGTGAAACGTCTGCACCACATGCTCCACGCAAAAATCATCACATACACACCTTGCCGGCCTTGACCAGGGACTGGGTGCGAGAGCTCAAGCGCCACTGGCGCGCTGTCTCGTACGCAAGGTGGGGACAGATGGCGTGTGCTCCGTAGCCGATGAGGGTGGCAGCGTGGTGGGTGGTGTAGCAGGACAGGGTGTCGACCACAATGGATGTGTCAGAGCGTAGGCCTGTGTGTGTGTGTGTGTGTCCAAATGAGGGTGTTTACACGTCTAGGCCTGTGTGTGTGCGTGTGTGTGTATGTGTGTGTGTGTCCAAATGAGGGTTTATACACGTCACACCCACAAGCTATGCTCTGAAGCGTAAAAGGACAAAATTACACGCAAATGCGGACACACACCAACATACACACACCTGCGCGAATGAGGTGGTGGTGCACAGAGCCCACGGCAAGCAGGGCAGGCAGGGGTGGTCTGCTCGGGTCCATGGATTGTGTGTCTGCGCGGTCAGACAGCACCACGCACTGCAGCATACAAAAGCACACGCAAGGACTCGTTTGTGCTGTGTTTGTGTGTGTGCGTGTGTGTATGTGTGTGTGTGTGTGTGTGCGGTCACACAACATCATACACTGTGGCGTTGTGCAGTAAAGCATAAGGGTGCAGTTGTCATTGTGGGTTTGCATGACTCTGTTGTAGTAGAACTGCACAGCCTACAAAGGAGCACATGGCACTGAATCAAAAGCGTGACGAAGGCTGTTTGCTGTGGCCTATCAGTCGTGCAGAGTGCACACACCTGCTGTGCACTTCACAGGGAAAGCGTGGAGGGAGTGTCACGTGCGCATACACATACATATGCACACGCGCACGCACATGCACACGCACCCACACCCACCCATTCACCAATACACATGTACATACACACACACCTGGCAGCCTGCCTTCACGGCGGCCTCCACTTGGAGGTTCAGCGCAACAATGGCGGACTCCAGCCCTCCCTCTTTACCACCCTCAAAGGACAGCCTGTTTGTGAATGAAGGTGTGTGTGTGTGTGAGTACTATGCGTGTGCGTGTGCGTGTGTGTGTGCACTAGTTTACATGTGCGTGTATGTATGTTACCACATATATCACTTACACGAAGTACGTGCCTCGTATAATTAGGGAGCAGCATGTACCAGTATATGGCCTTTTCATATACCTAAATTTATACCCTTATACCGGTATTTATACCTTCAGCAAAAAAAAGGCAAGTACCACTACATGTCCCTGTTTCTTACAATAAGTGCTGAGCTGCGTTGCTACTCTGCTATGATGCTGTGCTGCTGCCTTGCTGCTTTACTCTAACTTCTCCTTGGGCATGTTCGCCTTGGTGTAGATCAGCTTCTGAGCTGTGTCTATGCTGAGGCCTGTTGCGCTGCTGCTTTTGTCGGGCGTGCGGAGAGGAGCTTGTTGGCAGCATGGGATAGCAGGGGGAACTTGTGTGTGCTGCCTTGTGTAGCCAGAAGTTACAAACGTAGTCATACAAACATACACACACATACACGCACACACATACGCACACATACAAACAACCACACACATACGCACACGCACACACAACCACACACATACACATACGCACACGCACACACAACCACACACATACACATACACATGCACATGCACACGAACATACACGTACACACGCATGCAATTTAGACCTTAATTACATGGGGCTGCTTCCCATCCTCACCTAACTTCATCCATCTCTCAAGTCCCTCCTCAAGCTTCATTATTGACTGATTCATTATTTGTTGAAATTCATGTGTGTTTGTCATTGTGAGGCCTGCAATTGGCCCCAGCAAATGGTTTCTGGCATAAATCGACACTTATGTTTTACTGGCAATATAACGAAATTTCATATACCAGTATTACCCAACACCAATCCCTGCGTAAAATGCTTTAGGAGTGCGCACGCACACACATGCATTTATTAGCCACTGCATTATATTGTGCTTTACAATAATCAGCATCGAGCACTCACTTGAAACTCTGGGTTCCCAAGGTCTTGTCGTTGACGATGGACGACAGTTCTGATTCCAGCAAGATGGGACTCTGCAGCGCCACCTGTGCGTGTGTGTGTGTGTGTGTGTGTGTGTGGGGGGGGGGGGGTTAGTGTGTGTTTGTTTTTGTGCGCGCATGTGTAAGGGTAACACCTCGTCAAACGTTTACCTTAGTATGCTCTGCATTTTGTGAGTAACCACAACACAAACCACAACACACATAATATGCACACAGACTGCATTTTTGTGTGTGCATGTAGTGTAACCACAACACGAACCACAACACACATAATATGCACACAGGTCTGTGTTTTGCGTGTGCATGTCGAGTACCCACAACACTCACGCATAATATGCACACAGCCTGCATGCACGCCTGGGCAAAGGTTGCCTCACTCGCCCAGACGCACGCTCGTACTGTAGCACAACAGGCACATTCAGCACGTACACACCGCACACACACACACCTGGGTGTAGAAGTCGGTGTCTGGCTGCAGGAGGTTTCCTCTCTTGCCTAAACGCATCTCCATGCTCATGACCAGTCCCTCACGCAGTGGGTCGATGGGAGGGTTGGTGACCTACAGTTGATGATCGTTATGTGTTATGTCACAAGCTGTGCTCATGGCTGAGTCCTCAGATTCAGAAAGTCCATGTCTTTAAACACTCAGTGTTCGCCGATTATGTCACCTTCTCACCGCGGAAAGGATGCCTCGCAAAACTGATGAGCATGTGGAGTATATGTTTGTGATAAGACACTTGTGCAAAAGGTGTTGATAAGGGAGGAAGGGGGGGGAAGGGACAAAATTGAGGAAACGTAGCATTCTAGCTCTTTGCTCGTAGTCAGACCCTTGTGCAACAAGATGTAAGGTACACACATCCACCACAAACGCAAACACACATGCACACGCACACACACCACAAACCCAACATACACGCACACACCCACCACAAAACACACATAGCCACGCACCTGGGCAAAGCGCTGCTTGAAGTAGTTGTACAGTGGATGGGGCTTGTCGGACAGCACAGCTAGGGGGATGTCGTCACCCATGCAGTAGGTGGCCTCATTGCCGGTCTGAGCCATGGCCTCTACCACCATCTGTGCGTCCTCTGCACCCAGGCCACTGGCACCCTGAGCATGTGTGTGCGTGTGTTTGTGTGTGTGTGTATGTGTGTGTGAGTGAGAGAGAGAGAGAGAGAGAGAGAGAGAAAGAGAGAGCGCGCGTACATTCTGTTATGTATCAGTGCACATGCGTGTGTGTGTTCGATAAATTACGTGCTCAAAAGGAGGAATGAGCCAGATGTGTTCATTCCTCCCCTGCCTGGTGACAGACTTTATACATCAGTGTTCACACGTTTAAATGCCCAGAAAACAAATATGTGAAGAGCAAAGAGGCTGCAGTTTTACTTGCCTCCTTCATTAAAACAATTTAACAGCATCTACAGTGCCTAAAAGCTTGTGCACAAACTTTAAATAACAAAGAATATCTGAGAGAATGTAGGGATAAGATTTGCTGTCCCTGCTTACAGGGCAAGCGGTGAGCTAGGGCCTCTGGACAAACTTGAAGCAAATCCACGCTCACATACACACACACGTACATTCACATGCCTACACCTACTCATATACACAAACGTGGATGTACACATCCACAAACACACGTACACACGTACGCAACCATGCATGCACAAACACAGGGAAACAAGTACATACCCAACACACTCACCCACACCCACACCCACCCACATCCACAAAAACACACCCACCTACCCAGCCACACACCCGCCCACACCCACACACCTGCAGCCTCAGCAACGACGGCGTGTCCATGGTTGTGTCAGTCATGAAGTTGTGCTCCCCAATGTCAGCCAGCTTTCGCAGGCTGGTCTTCAGCATGTCCTTGTAAGGCAGCCTGGTGGCCATTTTGCGGCTGATGTCAGCGTTTTGCATGAAGGTGCCTCCCTGCATGTGCGTGTATGTGTGTTTGAGAATCTTCCTGTCTGCGTTGTGGTGTGTGTTTGAATGTGTGTGACTTTTCCTGTCTGCAATTTGTGCATGAAGTCACATTACCAGGGCTGACTA
>Ga0307942_1003653_pt1 | contig 12427 bp, 17 predicted proteins | sample OrgLakmetagen175_FD_201846 | JGI IMG/M metagenome (GOLD analysis project Ga0307942, IMG submission 201846) | Saline water microbial communities from Organic Lake, Antarctica - #175 | ecosystem: Environmental > Aquatic > Non-marine Saline and Alkaline > Saline | place: Antarctica: Organic Lake...
TCCTCCTCCTCCTCCACCTGTGCATGCTTGCACTTCTACTCAACTGACGTGTATCTGATCATCATGGCTGCAGCGCTGCCAACACACATATACCATACTACCATTTATGGCATCTGTCCCTGCAAGCCCATCGGTGAAATTTCCGTCCTGCTCAACCTCTGCCTCCTCCCTCCCACCCACATGGGCGTGGAACTTGGGGCTGTGGGTGATCAATATGTCCAAGATGGGGAGGGCGTCTGGGTCGCGGATGCACAGGGTGCCAGGGCCCTCGCCGTAATGGTGCCGTCCGACGTTGATGGTGTTGTTCGGGGCGTCCCGGCGGATATAGGCGTGGACGCCCAGGGCCTTGTTGATGCCCTCGCATCTTCCGGTTGTTCTGCATTATGCACACGAAGGTCTCTCCTCGAGCGTTGATAAACAGGGATACGTCGCGCCAGCCGCCCAGCCACTTTTGGAATTCGGTGGTTCCACCGAGGCTTTGGACAAGGAGCAGGGTGGTGGTGGCCATCCTGTGCGGACAAGTAAATAAACACAGAGGGAGGCGGCGTTGAGAGGGAGGCGGCCGATTTGAAATCGGCCTGTTTGGATTCGTGGCACAGCAATGTGCGTCAACTGCAGCATGAGAAGTGCGAGCAGAAGCACAGCAAGCTCACACACCTGAGGAGGGTCGTTAAAGGGAGGCTGGAGATGTGGTGGTGTGGAGGAGTTGAGGGGGAGAAGAAGGAGTTGATTTGAAAAAGAGTGGGGGGAACTGTAATCATCTTTTTTGTGCAACAGAGACTCAAATTTTCCAATGAGCACTCACACACACACACACACACACACACACACACACACACACACACACACACACACACATGTACACACACGTGTACTGTACAGGAGAAATTACGTGACTCCCACTAGCTATCTGGAGCTGCTTGGCACCTTCATCCGTCTCCTTCAAGACAAGCGCAATGAGATCAACAATGGCAGACGCAGGTTGGTAGGAGTGGAAATGCATTGGTGCATCGTCTGAATGATGAATGTCCCCAAAGCGTAGCAACGTTGATGAAAAATATCGTCTGAATGTTAATATCGTCTGATTGATGAATTTCCCCATTGCGTAGCAAGGTTTGAGGAATAATGATACACGGCCGACGCAGGTTGGATGGCGAGGAAGTGCATGAGTGCATTGTCTCAGAGGAGCCAGGTTTGAGGACAAGTGCACCATGAGCAAAATGGCTGCAGCAGTTTGAGTGTGAAAACGAGTGATTCAGTTTGATGTTGAATTTCTTTGCTGGAAGGCACGCGCATCATGACCTGTGCTGCTGAGCATGCACAGCATAAGCATCAGCGTCCCTTACCGGCCCGCTGCTTCCTTGCTACAGGCTGGAAGTTGGCTTGCAGAAGCTGCTGTCAACGGCCGCGCAAGTGGAGGTCATGCAGCGCGAGCTGAAGGACCTGCAACCCATCCTGGCTCGCACGAGTCAAGAGGTGGAGGACATGATGGTGGTGATCACAAACGACAAGAAGGAGGCTGGTGCGTGTGCAGATGTGGCGCCTTATGTTGGGAGACAGCAACTCCCTTTGCTTTCAAAGACGTGTTAGGGTGGATCAGAGTAATATGATTTGCAACGGCGGTCATTGCTGTAATTGCTCGCACAAACACGCGCACATGCTCGCTCACGCTCACGTCTTTCGCTCTTCAGATGAGACCAAGAAGATTGTGGAGCAGCAAGAGAAGGAAGCCAATGTGCAGGCCGCCAACGCCAAGGAGATTGCTGATGACGCACAAGTGAGTATTGAATTGACAGATGACGCACAAGTGAGTATTGAATTTACACATTACAAGTGAGTATTGATCAAATGACGCACAAGTGAGTATTGAACAGATGACGCACAAGAGTATTAAATTGACACATTACAAGTGAGTATTGATCAGATGACGCACGAGTGAGTATTGAACAGATGACGCACAAGTGAGTATTGAACAGATGACGCACAAGTGAGTATTGCAGATGACGCACAGGTGAGTGCTGGATTTACACATCTCTCGAGATGCTCAAGCAATGGCACACAAGGAGATTGCAGGCTCAGGAAAAGCAAAATCACGCAGCTCTAGCACACCGTCGTGCCCCTTGCTTTTTATGAATATTGCCCCGGACAAACGGGAGGAAACGGGAGGAAGCGGTTTAAAAAAAAAGCTATGGCTATGCTCTGCCTTGCCTGGTTGTGTAGCCTGAATAAGATCTTTACTACTTACTACTTTTCATGTCCTTGCTAGTTGTATGCACAGTGTATATACCTGCTGTATGCACAGCGTAGATACACAGTGTAGATACCTATGTGTGTCCTTGCCAGTTGTATGCACAGTGTAGATACCTACCACGCTGTCTTGGACCATGTGCACCTTGGGGTCCTCCAACTCATATTGTGTGCATGTTTGACCGCACGGTCATATTGTGTGCATGTTTCACCGCACAGTCGTATTGTGTGCATGTTTCACTGCACGGTCTTATTGTGTGCATGTTTCACCGCACAGTCATCTTGTGTGCATGTTTCACCGCACAGTCATATTATGTTCTATGTTTCACTGCAAAGTCATGTGTGATTAGTTTCCATGCAGCGTTCGCGCTGCCACACCCCAATTCCTGCTCAACACTGCTTGCTTATAATTTGTGCGCAGCGTGACCTTGACGAGGCCCTTCCAGCATTGGATGCTGCCGTTGCCTCGCTTAAGAACCTGTCCCGTACAGATGTTGTAGAAGTCAAGTCCATGCAGAATCCACCTCAAGGTAAGGAGCCCCAGGTCCTTGCAATGATCTCTGCTTGCGCTTTCCATTTTCAAACTGTGCAGACGGCGCTTTCTTGCGTCGAAGTTTGTAATACTACGTCAATGTTTGCATCGCTGCTGTTGCGTTGCTACGTATGTTTAAATGTCGCGCCTCTCCTTCCTCTGTTGTCGATTGACATGAGGAACTTATTTCTTGTTCTACATGCCATTGTGTTCATCATTGTAACTGCAGGTGTCAAGCTTGTGATGGATTCTACATGCCATTGTGTTCATCATCGTAACTGCAGGTGTCAAGCTTGTGATGGATTCTACATGCCATTGTGTTCATCATCGTAACTGCAGGTGTCAAGCTTGTGATGGAGGCCGCTTGCATAATGTTTGATGAGAAGCCCGTTATGGTTAACGACCCCACGAGGCTCGGCAAGAAGGTGAGCGATGCAAAACATTGCAAAACAATGATGAGAAGGTGAGCGATGCAAAACAATGAGAAACAATGAGAAGGTGAGCGATGCAAAACATTGCAAAACATTGCAAACATTGCAAAACAAGTTTGGAGTGTCTGTGCTCAATCAGTCAGGGTCTTAGACAAAAACTTCTTGCTGAAAGTAGCAGCTGATCACTGCTTCAGCCCAGAATCAGCCCCGATTCAGCTTACCTCCGTTCCAGGTCCTGCGGAAGTTGTTTTGGTCTTCACGGGCCTGAGCAAGAAAGTGCAAAGCAACTTAAACGTCCACCCACGCACCACACACACAATCACACGGCCAGCACACACTAGCAAGCACCATCATGCCCTACTCACACTCAGTTGTGCAGATCGGGAACTGATCAATGAGATATAAGTGCCCCGTATTGCCGGTCACAGTACTACAGTAGTACAGTAGTACAGTAGTACAGAAGTGAAGTGTACACAATGCCTGTTACTTATTTCCTGTTACAGTACTACAGTAGTACAGTAGTACAGTAGTGAAGCGTACACAATGCCTGTTACTCATTGCCTGTTACAGTACTACAGTAGTACAATACTACAGTAGTGAAGTGTGCACATTCACATTCAGTGATGACTTCAGTGGTGATGTATCCATCCATACATCAATAATCCATGCACAGATTCCAAACTATTGGGAGCCAAGCAAGAAGTTGCTCAACGACCCTGGAAAATTCCTGGAAAGCCTGCTGCAGTACGACAAGGACAACATTTCAGAGGGCATCATCAAGAGGGTGGAGCCTCACATCCTGGTATGCGGGTGGATTTGTAAATATGTGTGTGGTTATCATTTTGTGTGTGTGTTTGGTTTTGTGTATGCGCACCCATACATGCTTGTTTGTTAATTTAATACACAAACACACACTCACACACACACACATATAATCACTCATACACATGCACACACACACACACATGTAAACACACTCATACACATGCACATACACACCAATACACAGATGGAAGAGTTCACGCCAGATGCGGTGTCCAAGGTGTCTAAGGCATGCACCTCCATTTGCATGTGGGTGCGTGCCATGTACGTGTACCACAACGTGGCCTTACAGGTGGGTGGGTGTCTGCGAGTGCGTGTGTGTGTGCGTGTGCGTGCACGTGATTATGTGCGTGTGTATGTGGGTGTGGTTGTGGGTGTGGGCGCACATGGTTGTGTGTGTGTGTGTGTGCTGTGCGAATGACTGTAACAAGCATGTGCAGTGTGGAGGGTCCAAAAGCCCTTCAATTTTTATGGTTGTTCTTGCCCTTTTGCGGCACCAGTGGACAGCTCAGGGGGAGCTGCCAGTGGCAGCTGGTCAATTGGCTGTGGCATCTGCAAAGCTGTCATGACCATTTTAAGGGAATTCTTTTCACACCGCAGGTGGTGCCCAAGCATGATACACAACTGGTAGCTTAGGGCGAGCTGTCAGTGAAAAGCGCCAGCTGTCGCAACATGACTTGTGTTCTTTCTTGCAATTCTTCCACACCGCAGGTGGCACCTAAGCGTGAAAAACTGCTGGCAGCTCAGGGCAAGCTGTCGGTGACGATGAGCCAGCTGTCGCAACATGACTTGTGTTCTTTCTTGCAATTCTTCCACACCGCAGGTGGCGCCTAAGCGTGAAAAACTGCTGGCAGCTCAGGGCGAGCTGTCGGTGACGATGAGCCAGCTGGCTGAGGCGCAGGCTAAGTTGAAGGCGGTTGAGGAGAAGATGGAAGTGCTGCAGGCACAGTATATGGAAGCGACGGGCAAGAAGGAGGGGCTGGCAAAGCAGGTGTGTTTGTGTGTTCTGTCGGTTTGGCACGGTTTGGCATTACTTGGAGACAGCAGGAAAACAGCGTGTAGGCCGCCATGCTGTTTTTTAAAGCATTGACAGACCTGCTGTAGATTTAGGTGCATGTGCAGTTGCAGCATGACATGAAGCACCTGTGTGTGATAATCAGTGCAATTGATAATCGGTGATGCACATGCTGTGTGTGATAATCTATGACGCACATATGCACATATGCTGTTTTTGGGCTTTGGCACGGCGGCCCTGTAGGCTCCCACACAACCCCAAGTGCAATGTCAAATCAATCAACATGTCATGACGCACACAACAACATGCCATGACGTACACAACAACATGCCATGACGCACACAACACACGACATGATATGACGCACACAACACACGACAACTCCGTGCTGCCTTCCCCTGTAGATTTGACACGACTGCCTTCAACACTCTGACAGGTCCACAAGCACATTGCGATTCTGCAGCATGCTTCTCCACTGTTTCCATGGCGGGTTTTGTGCGCAATAGTGCGCCCATCAGTGCTGATAAGTGAACCACTACCAGTGTACCACTATCAGTGTACATGCTGCTCCCCTCTGTGGGCTCGACACAACTGCCCTTACCAGTTTTGCAGGTCCACGAGTGCACTGTGAAGCTGCAGCGTGCTGAGAAGCCCATAAGCACTAATGAACATGCTGCTCCCTTTTGCAAAATTGATACAACTGAATTTACCATTCTTGCAGGTTCACGAGTGCACTGTGAAGCTGTAGCGTGCTGAGAAGCCCATAAGCACTAATGAACATGCTGCTCCCTTTTGCAAAATTGATACAACTGCCTTTACCATTATTGCAGGTTCACGAGTGCACTGTGAAGCTGCAGCGTGCTGAGAAAGCCCTTGAGTACTAGTGTACATGCTGCTCACTTCTGCGAACTTGACACGACTGCCTTTACCATTCTTGCAGGTTCACGAGTGCACTGTGAAGCTGCAGCGTGCTGACAAGCTCATCGGTGGGCTCGGAGGGGAGCGCATTCGGTGGCAGGTACGCTTTGTGTGACGTGACCAAATTGATAATGATAGTGTGATTTGAAGGGAGATTGGTGGATTCCAAGGCTGAGCACAATTACTTCAGGCAAGCCATAGCCATGTTTATATGGTTATTAGGTGGATAAGATGTTTTGAATGAAAGTGCTGAGTATACAATCACTTTCTATGCTTATATACACAGTTTTGGTCAACCCTGCAAATGCACGCTGATGAGTAAGTATGCAGGAGTCCCTCTTATTTCATGCACTTGCTTGAACACACGCGCATGACAGCTGCACACTTGCACGCTCACAAACACAATTACTCACTCACTCACTCACTCACTCACTCACTCACTCACTCACTCACTCACTCACTCACTCACTCACTCACTCACTCACTCACTCTCTCTCTCTCACAAACACACACACAAACACACACACACGCATACACACACACAAACACACACAAACACACACACACAGGCAACAGTGGATCAGCTCACAAAGGACCTTGTGAACGTTGTGGGCGATGTAGTCATTGCGGCTGGCAGTATCGCATACTCAGGTATGGGTTAGCTGTTTGTGTGTGTGTGTGTGTGTGTGTGTTTCTGTGTGTGAGTGTGTGCGTGCGTGCATGTGTGTGTTTGTGAATGTGCTTCCTTTGCTGCATGTAGGTCGCGTTTGCCATATACCACTGTGCATGCTGCAATTTTTAACTTCCTGGACACCTTAGGTTCCACAGCGTACACATGCAGTGTATGCACAAGTATACACATACACATATGCACGCAAGCACAGGCAAGCACACACACACACTCACTCACTCACTCACTCACAAACACACACCCCTACACGCACACACAGGCCCCTTTACTCCAGTGTACCGCGCTAACCTGCTTACTGAGTGGACTGGGTACCTCCAGAAAGCGGCGGTGCCTCATTCTGAAGGCTCCAGCCTTATTAAGACTCTGCAGGATCCTATCAAGGTACAGGGGTCAGAAGAGGTTAAGGTTTAGGGGTTAGGGGTTAGGTTTAGGGTTTAGGAGGCTGTGCTTTGTTTTAGGTCTTAAGGGCTTGGGATCTGCTTTGTGTTTAGGTCTGAAGGGCTTGAGGAAAGGAAATAAAGAGCATGGGAAGTGGAGTTGTTAAATTGCTGAGGCAGCTAAAAGAAGCACGGTTAAATAGTGGAAGAGGGAAGGAGGAGGGAAAGGAAGACAAAACAACGCAGACAGCGAACACCACTCCCCACGTTAAATAAGGAAAAGGAGCAATTGCTTTGGTACCATAAACCTCCTCCACCAAAGGAAAAAACAATGAGGATCGAGGAGAAATTGCAATATATTATACGCAGCACATTGCCATGAGCGCAAAGGGCTGCTGCCTCGCTTAATCTTAATTAGGGTTTAGGTTAGGGGCTTTAGGGGTTAGGGTTTCAGCTTTCTAACCTGACCAAGAAGAAACGCAGCAAAACGGCAGCGGTCACGTTTTTGCTAGTGCGTCTGTGTACACGCTTGGGCTTGTACTACCTCCAGCCCGCCCACCAACAGAAAGCGCCAACGTTGTGATTGTAAGCATGTTGCTCACGTTGTGATTGTTAGCATGTTGTTCACGTTGTGATTGTACATTGTGATTGTTAGCATGTTGTTCACGTTGTGATTGTACGTTGTGGTTGTAAGCATGTTGTTCACGTTGTGATTGTACATTGTGATTGTACGTTGTGATTGTACGTTGTGATTGTTAGCATGTTGTTCACGTTTTGATTGTACGTTGTGATTGTAAGCATGTTGCTCACGTTGTGATTGTACGTTGTGATTGTTAGCTTGTTGCTCACGTTGTGATTGTACGTTGTGATTGTACGTTGTGATTGTACGTTGTGATTGATAGCATGTTGTTCACGTTTTGATTGTACGTTGTGATTGTACGCTGTGATTGTACGTTGTGATTGTTAGCATGTTGTTCACGTTTTGATTGTACGTTGTGATTGTAAGCATGTTGTTCACGTGGTGGTGTGTCTGGTTGCCTGTGCAGGTTCGTGCGTGGGCGATCTCCGGTCTGCCTACAGACAACGTCAGTATCGAGAATGCTATCATTGTGTCCAAGGCCAGGAGGTGGCCCCTTATGATTGACCCCCAGGTAAGGAGGACTGGAACTTCAAAGTTGAGTTATTCAATTCTTTGACACAGAGCCAAAGCAACAATTGTTGTGTCCAAAGCCAACAGCTGCTCCCTCTTGATTGATCCCCGAACCGGTGCTGCACAGCTTTTGCTCTTGCAGGGTCACATAGGGCTGCTCTCACATAGGGATCACATAGGGTTGCTCTCACATAGGGATCACATAGGGGTGCTCTCACATAGGGATCACACAGGGTTGCTCTCACATAGGGATCTCACAGGGTTGCTCTCACATAGGGATCTCACAGGGTTGCTCTCACATAGGGATCTCACAGGGTTGCTCTCACATAGGGATCACATAGGGTTGCTCTCACATAGGGATCACATAGGGGTGCTCTCACATAGGGATCACACAGGCTTGCTCTCACAAAGGGATCACACAGGATTGATCTCACACAGGCTTGCTCTCGCATAGGGATCACATAGAATTGCTCTCACACAGGGACCACACAGGCTTGCTCTCACAAAGGGATCACACAGGCTTGCTCTCACATAGGGATCACATAGGGTTTAATGCAGGGCCCTGTAATTTCACTACATGCATGCAAACGACAGACCCTTTGCAAACGACAAACCCTTTGCAAACGACATACCCTTTAGGTGTATGCTGATAATTTCTTGCATAGAACTTGGCACACAAAACACACACACACACATACCCACACATTATAAAGAGTGTTGGTGTAAAATAATTCAAACGGGCACGCACACCTTGTTCGTAACCATAGGGCCAAGCTAATAAGTGGATCAAGAACATGGAGCGTGATTCTGGCCTGGACGTGATCAAGTTGTCAGACAAGGATTTCCTGCGCACCCTGGAGAACGGGTGCGCTCATGTCACCCTTCACTCGGCAACGGCTTGTTGTCAACTTGTGCATGCTGAACGTAGGAGCCATGTTCTGGTATTGATTGCCACTGCTGCTGTTGCAGCCCTGCTGAAATGGCGTGGCCTCGCTGCAAAACGTGGATGAAACTCACATTCACATGAAACTGCTCACTCTTTGACGTGCAGAGTGCGTTTTGGGCGGGCGGTGCTGCTAGAGAACGTGGGCGATGTGTTGGAGGCTGCGTTTGAGCCCCTGCTCTTGAAGCAGACCTTTAAGCAGGGAGGGTCTGAAGTCATGAAGATTGGGGACAACATCATCCCTTACCACGCGGACTTCAAGTGAGTCCTGTTCTGTGTGCGTATGTGTAGGGTTGGCCAGAACCATATACATACACGGCGTATGCACAGTATTTTTGGCAGGGAAATCACCGATTATGCGGTCATATACGGAGTATATATACGGTCCTGGCCAACCCTACATATGTGTATGAATGTGGCGGTCTTCAAATGAGTGCTGTTCTGTGTGTGTATATATGGATGTGTGAGTGCGTATGCAAGCAGGGTGATAACGGGATTATGCAACATTGTCTTTGTCACACTGACTTTGAGAGAGTGCTATTCTGCCTAAAATGTAGCACACACTCACTTATACACACACACTTACACACGCACACACACACGCACACACACACGCACGCACACATACGCACACTCACACACACACACACACACACACACACACACACACACACACACACACACACACACACACACACACACACAGTCACGCGCGCGCACACACACACACACACACACGCACACACACACACATAAACACACACGTGCAGGTTCTACATGACCACCAAGCTGCGCAACCCCCACTACGCCCCTGAGGTGTCTGTCAAGGTCTCTCTGCTCAACTTTTTTGTGACCACCGAAGGCCTGGAGGAGCAATTGCTGGGTACCGTCGTCACACAGGTGTGTGTGTGTGCGTGTGTGTGTGTGTTTGTGCATGCGTGTGTGTGTTCGTGTGCGTGTGTAAGTGTAGATTTGCAAGTGTACGTGTGCTCTGCATAGTAATGCAAGTGGTGTTCTACATTAATGTCTGAAGCTTGGAGGAGCTACATGCGCAGATGTGTACTTATTGGCATACTTGTCGATGTTGTTTGTGTGTGATGCCCGCTAGAGTAAGGTAACTGTTTGTGTTTACTTGTTTGTGTGTGAGATACATATTAGTTATACTCAATACTACGTAATGCTTCTTAGTATGTGCTACTTATCAGTGAAACTCAACAATACGTACTGTTGTTTAAAGTAAGATTTACTTATCGCTCATTTCATCCGGTTAACCATTTTGGCCACTACGCTACATTTTTGTTTGTGTGTGATGTCTCATTGATACTCTCATTTAAATGTAAGAAGTACCTCTTATTGTGTGATACTTGCTAGTGTGCTATACCCGTGCATGGATGTGCCAGTGGCTTTTCGTGGCTACTGGACTTTGTCCTTGGTTGCTGAATATTGTAGCCAAAGATGTGTTAGGTCTGTGTGCAAGCAAGCAGTTGTGTCTGTGCATTACTCAAAATGGGCAGGAACTTGAATGCTATGAAGGAGTTTGGCGATGTGGAGATGAGGAGTGCATACACACGCATGCACACACAATCACACACAAACTTGCACATACACACATCCATACACGTGCACGCACACTACTCACAGGAGCGTCCGGACTTGCACATACACACATCCATACACGTGCACGCACACTAACTACAGGAGCGTCCGGACTTGCACATACACACATCCATACACGTGCACGCACACTACTTACAAGAGCGTCCGAACTTGCACATACACACATCCATACACGTGCACGCACACTAACTACAGGAGCGTCCGGACTTGCACATACACACATCCATACACGTGCACGCACACTACTTACAGGAGCGTCCGAACTTCCACATACACACATCCATACACGTGCACGCACACTAACTACAGGAGCGTCCGAACTTGCACATACACACATCCATACACGTGCACGCACACACGCACACTACTTACAGGAGCATCCGGACTTGCACATACACACATCCATACACGTGCACGCACACTACTCACAGGAGCGTCCGGACTTGCACATACACACATCCATACACGTGCACGCACACGCACACTAACTACAGGAGCGTCCGGACTTGCACATACACATATCCATACACGTGCACGCACACTACTTACAGGAGCGTCCGGACTTGCACATACACACATCCATACACGTGCACGCACACTAACTACAGGAGCGTCCAGACCTCGCAAACCTGAAGAGTCAGCTGACTGTGAGCAATGCAAAGATGAAGAAAGAGCTGCAGGACATTGAGGACAAGATCCTGCACATGCTCTCAAACAGCAAGGTAAAACGGACGGTGACAGATACATGTGTGGGGTGGGTGACAGGTTGCGAAATTGCTAGGGTTGACCAGAACCGTATATATGCACCGTATATGACCGTATATGTGGTGATTTCCCTGCCAAAAATGCCGTATGTACGTCGTATATATATGGTCCTGGCCAACCCTAGAAATTGTGCATGAGAAATTGCAGGACGTTGAGTATGAAATCTTGCAATGGTTAGGGTTGGACAGACCGTTTATTTGCACCATGTATGACCGTGTATTTGGTGATTTCTTGCCAGTTAGGGTTGGCAAGACCTGAAGGTACAGGCTTGCACCGCAGTGTGATAGGAAGCAAGCAATGATTCCAGCAATAATTTCAAACCCTTTGATCATGCTTAGTGTCTGTTTGCCAACCCCCTCTAAGTCAATTTCAGAGGAAATCCAGAGTCCGTAGGACAAGGGTTCCAACAAATACTTAAGCAGATGTACAAGTAAACAAGTAACAGATGCACACAGGGCTCGATGAGCCTCTGTGTTAATGCACACACATGCATACACACACATACACACGCGCACACATGCATACACTTTAATACGAACACCCTTTACATTACAAACAGGGCAACATCCTGGACGATGAGGAGCTCATCAACACACTGGCCCAGTCCAAGATCACGTCCAATGAGATTTCTGCCAAGGTATGAGCACGGGGGCAGGGCAAGGACGTGAAACGTGTTTGCTAGATCTTTTAGGGTGTTTGTCCAGTCCAAGATTACGTTCAATGAGATGTTAGGTGAGGGGCGAATATGAGGACAGGGCAAAGGCATGAATTGTATTTGCTAGATCTTTGAGCGTGTTTGTCCAGTCCAAGATTACGTTCAATGAGATGTTAGGCGAGGGGCGAACATGAGGGCAGGGCAAAGGCATGAAGTGTATTTGCTAGATCTTTGAGCGTGTTTGTCCAGTCCAAGATTACGTTC
>Ga0307942_1003656_pt1 | contig 12421 bp, 19 predicted proteins | sample OrgLakmetagen175_FD_201846 | JGI IMG/M metagenome (GOLD analysis project Ga0307942, IMG submission 201846) | Saline water microbial communities from Organic Lake, Antarctica - #175 | ecosystem: Environmental > Aquatic > Non-marine Saline and Alkaline > Saline | place: Antarctica: Organic Lake...
GACAGAAACAATGGTCCAACTGCTCTCATTCTAACCACAACTATAACAGCAGCTGTGCCCAAAACCCCGTGGAGGGACAGGAACAAAGCTATCAGCTGCTCTCATTCTGACCACGACTAAAACAGCAACTGTGCCTAACACCCCCACCACCCCCAAGGAGGGACAGAAACAATGGTCCAACTGCTCTCATTCTAACCACAACTATAACAGCAGCTGTGCCCAAAACCCCGTGGAGGGACAGGAACAAAGCTATCAGCTGCTCTCATTCTGACCACGACTAAAACAGCAGCTGTGCCTAACACCCCCACCACCCCCAAGGAGGGACAGAAACAATGGTCCAACTGCTCTCATTCTCACCACGACTATAACAGCGGCTGTGCCCAACTCCCCAGTGTGGATGGACAGGGACAATGGTATCAGCTGCTATCAACTGCTCTTAGTCTTACCATGACAATAACAGCGGCTGTGCCCAGACCAGACTGAGCGGCCTTTAATGCATCAAAATCCATCAGCACCTGAGAACAGAAAGGGTGTGTGTGTGTATATGCGTGCGTGCGTGCGTACATGCATGCTTGCTTGCTGGCATGTGTGTGTTTGTATGTATGTATGTGTGTGTGTGAGTGCGTGCGTGCGTGTGTGTGTGTGTGTGTATGTATGTCAAATGCAGCGTGTCCTCAAGCTGTGGTGCTTCAACCCATTCTAGGATAATCAACTGAGGAGAAAGGGCTTTCTGTCTCACCAATGCACTCCTGCTCCCAAACACCAAGACACACGCACACACACACACCAGTGTTTTCTAAGGATTTGGGAAAACCTTGATTTCATATCCATCCCAAATCTGGGATATGAGAAAGTGGGTTCTCATAACGATATTACTTTGCTGCCCCAGCCCATATGGTGAATGGTGTGTGTTATACTTAAAAAAGCTGATAAAGCTATAAAACTATGTTCTAAATACATTTCTTTTTATTGACCCCTGTCGCAATGAAATTTAATCTAAGTCGCAGATTTGTGAGCCCTCCGCCGTGCGGCGGAGGACTCAAAATCCTTTGTCGCAATAAAATTTAATCTTAGATGTGTAAGTCAATTGGATTGAAGTTCAAACTTCAAAAACATTGCATCACCTCAATAAGGTTGGTCTGGACTTGTAAGGGGAAACCTGTCTCCAATACTGTTTTTCTAACTGAGTCCTTTTTGTGAGCAACCCCACAGCGTTTCTTTGTGCTAAATCACTCAAAAATGGCCTCTGGGTATGGGAAATCAACCACACTAAAGGCTGAGCTTTTAAACCCTCAAACGCAGCACGTCAAGTGCTGTGCTTGTAGCCTGTTGCGCTGTGGGTTACAGATGTACTTGAGGGTGCTGACCATGCGCTCATCCTCAACTGACCCTGGAATCATTACCATCACCAGCTCTGCTAGCTTCACCCACTCCCCAAACCAGTCCCGTGCCCCTAAGTGTCTCATGGGTCGCAATGTTTTTGCTTCTCGCACTGGAAAGTGGCTGGGCAGATGCTGCAGTGAACTTGGAACCAGTTCTTTCCGTCCACCCCCCCATCACTCAGCCAGTCCTTGTGCTGGGGCTGTCCCTCAGGGGCTGGATGCTCAAGCCGCTGATCTTGAAACTTGTTTGTGGGCCCATGGGCCCCTAAGTACTTCCCATCACTTTTTCCCATGGCAACTCTGGCCTTCTTTGGTGGGGTTTTTTCACTCATTTCTACATGTTCATTAATTGAATGTTTGGAAATTTTTCGGTGTGTGAGGGCCTTCGACAGCCCTCTAAGGGCCACAAAACCGTTTTACACAGGGGCTCACCGACACCCCCAAATGCTTGATTTCATATCGATTTCAAAAGTCGGAAATCCATGTTTTCATATCGATCGATATGGTATATAGACTTTAAAAACACTGCCGCACACACACACACACACACACACACACAAAAAAAAACTCGTGGTGCTGCAGATGCTCTATGGCAGAGGAGTTCAGAGGCCCCCGCCCCCCCCCCTCCTGACACACACAGCACACACACACACACACACATATCATCACAGATGCCCTTGGGTAAAAGGGAGCAGGAAGACACACATACACACACATTCACACAGGAGCACACACACATCATCACAGATGCTTTTGGGTAGAAGGAGGCAAGAGCACACAAACACACACGCGCATACACACACGAGCACACGTACTCACATAATCACAGATGCTTTTGGGTAGGAGGGGGCAAGAAGACACACATACACACACATTCACACAGGAGCACACACTCACATTATCACAGATGCTTTTGGGTAGAAGGAGGTAAGAGCACACAAACACACACGCGCATACACACACGAGCACACATACTCACATCATCACAGATGCTTTTGGGTAGGAGGGGGCAAGAAGAGCCGCCCGGAATGACGGCAAGCAGGTTGTCCCAGCCACCACGCACACCGCCTGTGGGTGATTTTAAGATTTTAGTTCAATAAGGTGAGGGAAACCAGGATGGAGAGTGTGGGTGATTTCAAGATTTTAGTTCAATAAGGTGAGGGAAACCAGGATGTGAGAGCTTAGATGGAGCGTGCATTCGAAAGGAACTGATGGCAAGTAGGTTGTCCCAGCCGCCACGCACACCGCCTGTGGATGAAGATTGTAGTTCAATAAGGTGTGGGAAACCGGGCTGTCAGAGCTCAGATGGAGTGTGTATTGGTAGGGGACTGACGGCAAGCATGTTGTCCCAGCCACCACGCACTTCGCCTGTGATGTACGCCACGTGGTTTATATATCTATTTTATATTCTATCAGGTGTGGGAAACCAACCTGTCAGAGCAAGGATGGAGCGTGTATTGGAAAGGGATCGACGGTAAGCAGGTTGTCTCAGTCAGGCCACATACACTGCCTGTGCGATACGTCACACACACACACAGAGAGACAGAAACAGAGCACAAGCAGCCAGCTGCAAGCAGGACCTCATTGCTCACCTGCGTGCTTATCGATGAGCTCACGCATGGAGATGCCCATCTCCTCCTCCACTGTCACAGGCCTGTTCACGTGCCCACTGATGCAAAACAGCTTGGTGCCCTGTGCAACACGAATGTGTGAATGCATGTGTGTATGTGTGTGTGCGTGTGCGTGTGTGTGTGTATGTGTGACAGGCCTGTTCACGTGCCAACTGATGCAAAACAGCTTGGTGCCCTGTGCAACACGAATGTGTGCATGCATGTGTGTATGTGTGTGTGTGTGCGTGTGTGTGTATGTGTGTGTGTCATAGGCCTGCTCACGTGCCCACTGATGCAAAACAGCTTAGTCCCTGTGCAACACGAATGTGTGCATGCATGTGTGTATATGTGCGTGTGTGTGTATGTGTGTGTCACAGGCCTGTTCACGTGCCCACTGATGCAAAACAGCTTGGTGCCCTGTGCAACACGAATGTGTGTGTGCGTGCGTGCGTGTGTGTGTATTCACGTGTGTGTGTGTGTGTATGTGTGTGTGCGTGTGCGTGTGTGTGTGTCGTAGGCCTGTTCACGTGTCCACTGATGCAAAACAGCTTAGTCCCTGTGCAACACGAATGTGTGCATGCATGTGTGTATATGTGTGTGTATGTGTGTGTGTCATAGGCCTGTTCACGTGCCCACTGATGCAAAACAGCTTGGTGCCCTGTGCAACACGAATGTGTGTGTGCGTGCGTGCGTGTGTGTGTATTCACGTGTGTGTGTGTGTGCGTGTGTGTGTGTGTGTCTGTGTGTCACAGGCATGTGTATGTGCCCACTGATGCAAAACAGCTTGGTGCCCTGTGCGGCACAAGTGTGTGTGCATTTGTGTGTGTGTTTGTGTGTGTGTGTGTGTCTGCATCAAAGGAGCAAAACACACAGCACACCAGCCTTCACGAGCCACCATAACACACCCACCCACCCACGATCAAAGAGGTTCCCCCAGAATACATAGGCACACACACACAGCACAGCCAGCACATGCATAGAGGCACACCCACCGGTTTCCCTTGCGGACCAGGCCGGCAAACCAGCTCAGGCCTCTCCTCAAAATGGTGGGCACACGGCCACCGTCTCTACGTTCGTCACAGTGGTGGGGCAACCGTACAGACACACACACGCACATACACACACATACACACAGCACATGCATAGAGGCACACCCACCGAATTTCCCTTGCGGCCCAGGCCGGCAAACCAGCTAGGGCCTCTCCTCAAAATGGTGGGGCACACGGCCACCGTCTCTACGTTTGTCACGGTGGTGGGGCAACCGTACAGACACACACACGCACATACACACACACAGCACACGCATAGGTGCACACCCACCGAGTTTCCCTTGCGGCCCAGGCCGGCAAACCAGCTAGGGCCTCTCCTCAAAATGGTGGGGCACACGGCCACCGTCTCTACGTTTGTCACGGTGGTGGGGCAACCGTACAGACCGACGTTGGCAGGGAATGGGGGCTTGAGGCGGGGCTTGCCTGTGTGGGGAGGAGGAGGCATCACAGACCTCATTGTGATGCTTGTTAATATAAACAGTCGTCAGGCTGGCGTGGGCAGGGAATGGGAGCTTGAGGCGTTTTTTGCCTGTGTGGGGAGGAGGAGGCATCACAGATCTCATTGTGAATGCTTGTTTATATAAACAGCCGTCAGGCTGATGTTGGCAGGGAACGGGGGCTGAGGCGGGGCTTGCCTGTATGGCATATATTCCAGACCAAAGTACTTAACGCAGCAAATTCCAGACCAATGTATTCAACGCAGCGGATTTTAATTCATATGCCGATGATGGCACTGCTGATGACAGGCGAAAATACTTGAGATCATACGCCATGTACTTGACAGATTCCGGTGGGCGCTGGATGATGAAACAAGCGTACTTGCGTAATGGCCAGCATGATTGAGTAGACAGGGTCTTTGGGACAGAGCATACACACATGTTGTGACTTATGGCATACACACATGTTTAGGGTTGGCCAGAATTGTATATATACACCGTATGTGACCGTATATTTGGTGATTTCCCTGCCAAAAATACCGTATATACACTGTATATATATGGTTGTGGCCAATGGCCAACCCTACACATGTTGCAACTTGGAGCATACACACGTAGAAACATAGAGCATGCTGAAACTTGATAGAGTGATTGATGTTGTTACTTATAGCAGAGCATACGCACATGATAAAATTTGAATCATGCGCACGTGCCGAAACATATTTAAGTTGCGAATGGTAGGAATCAGGTTTGTTTATTAGGTCTGATCGCGTGTAGCACATAACAGCTTCAAAAAAAGCCATTCCCTAATGACACGTGTACAAAAACAAACACACCCACACACAAACAAAGGGAAGCCACTCCCTAATGATATGTGTACAAAAGCACACACACCCACACACCCACACACAAACAAAGGAAAGCCACTCGCAGATATATCGAGCCAGCAAAATTCCAACAGTCCTCATCACCTTCAGGTTTGTGCTCCTAATTACATTTGTACAAAGCACATCACACACCCAAATATGCACAGGTATGCACACCCACCCACCCACATATGCACACACATGCACCCCCACACAACCACGTGCACACATACACACAAACCCACACCCACACCCACACCCACAACTTGCTTGCCCTCCAAGGACTCCAGCAGGGCTGTCTCCTCTCCACAGACGTAAGCACCCGCACCCACACAAATACGTGCACACATACACACACCCACACCTTGCTTGCCCTCCAAGGACTCCAGCAGGGCTGTCTCCTCTCCACACAGATGTAAGCACCAGCACCCGCACCCACACAGACACGTGCACACATACACACACCCATACCTTGCTTGCCCTCCAAGGACTCCAGCAGGGCTGTCTCCTCTCCACAGATGTAAGCACCCGCACCCCAGTGCACAAAGAGGTCGAAGTCAATGTCAGATCCGCACGCGTTCTTGCCCAGCTTGCCCGCAGCGTAGGCCTCTTCGATGGCCTTCTGCAGGATCAGCCGCTCCTGCACATACTCCCCCCTGCACGTGTGTGTGTGTGTGTGCGTGTGTGTGCATGTGTGTGTATGCATGTGTATGTGTTTGCGAATAAGCGCACGTATCATGTACTGCACTTACTCCGCACGTGTGTGTGTGTGTGCGTGTGTGTGTGTGCGTGTGTGTGTGTACGCGCGTAGGTGTGTATGCATGTGTATGTGCGTGCGAATGAGCATGCATGTATCATGCGTAGGGTTGGCTAGAACCGTTGAATGTGTGTGTGTGTATGTGTGCGCGTGTAGGTGTGTATGCATGTGTATGTGCTTGCGAATGAGCATGCATGTATCATGTATAGAGTTGGCTGGAACCGTTGAATGCATCGTATATTTGTGGGGTTGGCCAGAACCATATACATACGGTGTACATACAGTATTTTTGGCTTAGAAATCACCAAGTATACGGAGTATATGTACGTATATATAAAATTCTGGCCAACCCTATATATTTGGTGATTTCCCTGCCAAAAATACTGTATATACACCGTAAAGATTTATGGTTCTGGCCAACCATAACTATGTGCATTCAAGTGCGTTTGTGTGCGCACGCGTGTGTTACCTGGCAGGCTACATCCTCAACTTTAACTGTGTGCATTAAAGTGCGTTGTGTGCGCATGCGTGTGCTACCTGGCAGGCTGCATTTTCAGGAATTTGATATGTCCAGGTAATTGGGCAAGTGAATTGAGACACTCACAAATGACCAGGCCATTTGTTTACCCCTCATGATGCAGCGATGGCCAACAATCGAAACAAGCCACATCCCTGCAAATGACCAGGCCATTTTTTTACCCCTTATGATGCAATTAAGGCCAACAATCGAAACAAGCCACATCCCTGCAAATGACCAGGCCATGTTTTTACCCCTTGTGTTGCAGTTAAGGCCAACAGTCGAAACAAGCCACATCCCTGCAAATGACCAGGCCATTTCTTTACCCCTGATGATGCAGTTAAGGCCAACAGTCGAAACAAGCCACATCCCTGCATACGACCAGGCCATTTCTTTACCCCTTATGATTAGGGTTGGCCAGAACCATATATATACGGTGTATATACGGTATTTTTGGCAGGGAAATCACCAAATATACGGTCATATACGGTGTATATATACGGTCCTGGCCAACCCTACTCATGATGCAGCGAAGGCCAACAGTCGAAACAAGCCACATCCCTGCAAATGACCAGGCCATTTCTTTACCCTTTATGTTGCAGCGATGGCCAACAATTGAAACAAGCCTCATGGCACCCAAACCACTCAAGCACACCCGCCCCCTTATAGTTTCGACCTCATGCGCCCTTATGCACAGTCGTCAGATCTCACTGATCATATATATATATCACTGATCATATCACTGATTATATCACTGATCATATAGATATCACTGATCATATATATATATATCACTGATCATATATATATACCACTGATCATATACATCACTACCCTCCTAATGCCACTCCTCTCCCACCCCACCTCCGCCTGCGAGCTGCACCCACACTCACACTTGCACCCATACACTCACACACCCACACCCACACCCACACCCACACTTACACACCCACACCCACTAACAACACTCAGACACACACCCACACCCACACTCACACCCACACCCATACTCACTCACACACCCATTACCAACACCCACACCCACACTCACCTGATGTATATGTAGCCTACACAATCACCCATACAAACAACCTTACCCACAACTCACCCACACCCACACCCACACCCACACTCACCTGATGTAGATGTAGCCTGCTCTTTTGCCCATACCGACACTCACACTCACACTCACCCACACGCACACCAACACCCACAATCACCTGATGTAGATGTAGCCTGCACGTGCGCCCATACCGACATTCACACTCACCCACACCAACACCCACACTCACCTGATGTAGATGTAGCCTGCTCGTTTGCCCATACCGACACTCACACTCACCCACACCCACACCCACACTCGCCTGATGTAGATGTAGCCTGCTCGTTTGCCCATACCGACACTCACACTCACCCACACCCACACCAACACCCACACTCACCTGATGTAGATGTACACCCTGCTCGTTTGCCCATACCGACACTCACACTCACCCACACCCACACCCACACCCACACTCGCCTGATGTAGATGTAGCCTGCTCGTTTGCCCATACCGACACTCACACTCACCCACACCCACACCAACACTCACACTCACCCACACCCACACCAACACCCACACTCACCTGATGTAGATGTACACCCTGCTCGTTTGCCCATACCGACACTCACACTCACCCTCACCCTCACCCACACCAACACCCACACTCACCTGATGTAGATGTAGCCTGCACGTGCGCCCATGGACGCCCCAGCAACCATGGTGCCCTCGATGAGCTTGTGGGGCTCATTACGGATGATCTCTCGGTCCTATGTATGGACGCAGCGTGTGTATGTGAGTGTGTGTCTGTGTCTGTGTATGAGTGTGTATATGTATCTATGTACATGTGTGTGTGTTTGTGTGTGCATGTGTGTATTTGTGTGTGTTTGTGAATGTGTTTGTGTGTGTGTGTGTCATTAGGTGGGCCATCCCACAGTCAGGACCTACCCTTCACACACACACACACACATATATATGGTTCTGGCCGACCTTGCAATTAGCAGCGCTCTCAGCTACGTGTACAACCATGGTTTGAAGCAGTCAAAATCAGTGTGTCGCATTTTCAAATTGAATCAGTCTGCCTGTTGCAATATTTCTGTGCGTGCGTGAGTGCTTAAAATTCAAAAACCATGCTCTCAATTGCTCAAATAAAACTTACTGCTCCCTTCGTGTAGGATACTTAATGAACATACATCACGTTGGGTCGATGCTTTGTGTACGTACACCAGTGTTGCCATCAGAAAACACACACCAAACACACACAGACAGCAGTATTCGTAGGCTAAGAAAAAGTGCAAACCACAGAGCCAACAAGCTCTACACGATATAAAGTCCTCCATACCTCACAATGCATCAACTGCAACACACTATTTTTTCTGGCCGCTTTGTGACCACCATCACTGCAGAACCCACGATGAATCTGGACAGGGCCAGACGATCAAAGAGGGTGGGTCCAGGACCCAAACGGGAGATCTAGCACCAAGCAGCGTTAGGAACCGGGTCTCATAGCCTTGACCAGGTGAAGGAGAGGTTACAGCTTAAGCACTGTAAAGCAGCAGAACTAAAGGACGCCTCACCTTGCACGTTCCAGGCTCAGACTCGTCAGCGTTCACCACGATGTAATTGGGCCTGCCATCAGACACCTGCTGTCAGAAGAAAGTAGGCTTAACTGTGTGGATGCGTGTTTGTAACTGCACATGAGCATGCGTGCGTTTGTGGGCGTGCATGCGTGCGTGTGCATGCGTGTGTGCGTATGTGTGTGTGTGTGTGTGTTTGTGTGTGCGTGTGAGTGAGTGTGCGTGCGTGCGTGCGTGCGTGCGTGCGTGCGTGTGTGTGTGTGTGTGTGTGTGTGTGTGTGTGTGTGAGAGTGTGAGTGTGAGTGTGTGTGTGTGTGTGTGTGTGTGTGTGTGTGTGTGTGTGTGATCTAGTCTGACCTTGGGCATAAAGCTGTACTTGAGGCCAGTGTTGAAGCCAGCGCCTCCCCGTCCTCGCAGACCCGACTTCTTTATCTGGTCGATTAGCCAGTCGCGGCCCTTGTTCAGGATGTCCTTGGTGCGGTAATAGTCGCCCCGCTGCTCGGCGCCCTGTGTGTAAGGAAAGAGGAAATATAGGTATTTTGGGACCGGGAGAACACACTTGTGTGCACAAGAACAGTGCCCCTTGTAAGTCCACAGGAAACATGTTTAGAGAACAGAGCATGATTGAGTAGCACGCAGAGCTCTGCCAAACACGCCGTTGCCTTGTACAGCATATGCACGTGTGCACACCTCCTGGCCATACAACCTGAGCTGCGCACTGTCCACGTGCGTGCACAACATTACGCAACGCACACACCTTAAGAAAGACATCGTGGCGTCCATAGATGTTTGTAAAGATGCGGTCCTCATCCTTCAGGCCTCCAAACACAGTGCGCTCTGGCACTGGAGGAGGAGCTGCTGCTGCTGCTGCTCCTGGCGCAGCTGCAGCTGCTGCTTGAGGGGCTGCCGAAAATGCGCGCAAGATGCTGCAAACGGAAAGGGATTCCAGACAAATAGTTGGTGTGTGCTGCTGCCATCTGTCTCTCCCCCTCCTTCCAACCCAGATATGAATAGGCAAGAAAGCACAAGGAAGAAACATGAGGTCTAGCAATTGGGCTAGCGGCGTGGACAAGAAATCCACCACCAGAAATTGATGGCAGAGACGAGGACGCATGAATTCAGCAGCACAATTGTACAAACCTGCTCTTCAGGCCCAGCGCTGCGACCGCGGAGCGCCTTGAAGGCAACATGAATGGGATTTGCTGCTCGAACTAGGGTCCTCCTCCACACACACAAGTGTTACATTAACAGTATAATTAAATTTACACGTTGTATGCGTTTACTGATTTGACCTGTGCGAAGCATACAGTTAATAATCAGAATTTGCCAGTATAACTATTTCTAATCAGAATTTGACAACTTAAGTTGCTACTCGCACCATTAGGTCTTTGCACCATTAGGTCTTGAACCATGCAGCTAGCCTTGCCAGCAAGCATACAAGGCAAGTGCGCAACGGCACTGCACACCCTCAGCCCGGCCAAGAGCCTCAGCCGCAGGCACAGACCACGATTGCACGCAAGCGCTGCCCCCCAAAGTTCCCAGCAGGCTCGCCTATATCCAGCTAGCTTCCCTACATCGTACGACCAAGCCATCAGGCAAGTGCGCAACGGAGATGTGGAAGTGAGTGCTCCCTGATGTATTCCTGTAAACTGATTGGTAGTACGCTGCCTTGCACACAGGCAAGCCCAGAACTCCGTCCAGGCCGCAATAGAGGACGGCAGGAAACTCATAGAAATTGAAATCCCGCCTTCAGGGTTGGATTCAGTCCAAGGTGCGCAAGGCAGGGAATTCACAATTGTTAAATAAGTTATATGGTGTAAAAGTTTCTGGCCAACCCTGCATTTGTACACACCAGGTGCTTGGGCAGAAGTGGCTCCTATTCCTTGAGCAAGGGGAATTAATGATTACATAGCGCAGCTGCATAGCGTTTCATTTTTCAGCCTTGGCTTTGTTAGCCATCTGCTGACCTCCACCACTTGATCATTGATCATAGAACCACTTAGTCATTGAACCAGATAGTAGGATGGGCCAGAGCCATATATGGAATATCTGTCTTCGCATGGCGTTTCAAGTGTACATGTACGTTTGTGCCTTGTACCATATAAAGCTAAAAACCTTAGAGAAACCGAAATCTACTGTAAAAAAAGGAGGAATCTAATATACAACCGTATCTACTTCGATGGTGCTGCTCAACCCTAAACACTGGGTAGCGGAGCTGGCATCTGGATTCACTTTTCTTTCTATTTCCGCCATCTGGGTTGGGATAGCCATCGGTAATCCACTCCAAAAAAGGAAGATAAATATTTGGCATCCATACATGTCGCTACACCGCCAAAAGTACTTGTTTGCGTTTAAGCCGAGTAAATTTCAGCAGGTGTTTGTGCTCCAAAATATTCTCTTTCAGTTGTATCACATCACACATCACTAGGGTTAGCCAGAACCATATATATACGGTGTATATACGGTATTTCTGGCAGGGAAATCATCAAATATACGGTCATATACGGTGTATATATACGGTTCTGGCCAACCCTACACATCACCTGTGCTGCTGCCCTCCTTGTGCGTGAAGGGGATGGAGAAGGCTCCAACGAGATGACGGCAAGTATGGGCTACATGAGACAGTGAGTTATCAATATCAGTATCAGTGTCAGTGTCAGTATCAGTATCAGTATCAGTATCAGTATCAGCTCATCAGCATGGGCTACATGAGACAGTGAGTTATCAATATCAGTATCAGTGTCAGTGTCAGTATCAGTATCAGTATGAGTTTATCAGTATCAGTATCAGTATCAGCTCATCAGCATGGGCTACAAGAGACAGTGAGTTATCAATATCAGTATCAGTGTCAGTGTCAGTATCAGTATCAGTATGAGTTTATCAGTATCAGTATCAGTGTCAGTATCAGTATCAGTATCAGCTCATCAGCATGGGCTACATGAGACAGTGAGTTATCAATATCAGTATCAGTGTCAGTGTCAGTGTCAGTATCAGTATGAGTTTATCAGTATCAGTATCAGTATCAGTATCAGTGTCAGTATCAGTATCAGTATCAGTGTCAGTGTCAGTATCAGTATCAGTGTGAGTTTATCAGTATCAGTATCAGTATCAGTATCAGTATGAGTATCAGCTCATCAGCATGGGCTACATGAGACAGTGAGTTATCAATATCAGTATCAGTATC
>Ga0307942_1003659_pt1:2500-12417 | contig 12417 bp, 15 predicted proteins | sample OrgLakmetagen175_FD_201846 | JGI IMG/M metagenome (GOLD analysis project Ga0307942, IMG submission 201846) | Saline water microbial communities from Organic Lake, Antarctica - #175 | ecosystem: Environmental > Aquatic > Non-marine Saline and Alkaline > Saline | place: Antarctica...
AGTGATAGATGGGCTTGGCAAGAGTGATAGGTGGGTTTGGCAAGAGTGATAGGTGAGTTTTGGCAAGAGTGATAGGTTGGTTTGGCAAGAGTGATAGATGGGTTTGGCAAGAGTGATAGGTGGGTTTGGCAAGAGTAGGGTGAGTAATGGCAAGAGTGATAGATGGGTTTGGCAAAAGTGATAGGTGGGTTTGGCAAGAATGATGGGTGGGTTTGGCAAGAGTGTTAGGTGAGTTTTGGCAAGAGTGATAGGTGAGTTTGGCAAGAGTGATAGGTGGGATTGGCAAGAGTGATAGGTTGGTTTGGCAAGAGTGATAGATGGGTTTGGCAAGAGTGGTAGGTGGGTTTGGCAAGAGTGATAGATGGGTTTGGCAAGAGTGATAGGTGGGTTTGGCAAGAGTGACAGGTTGGTTTGGCAAGAGTGATAGATGGGTTGGGCAAGAGTGATAGGTGGGTTTGGCAAGGGCAAGAGTGATAGGTGGGTCTGGCTTGAGAGCGGATGATTAGGGTTGGCCAGAACCGTATATATACATTGTATATAAGTGGGCGGTCACTCGGGAAATTTTTATCACTTTTTTATTTATCTCTTTTAGCAAAAGATGAAAATTTGGCGGTCACACGGGAAGAGTGCAAAAATTTCAGCACGATAATTTTATTAGCAATTTTCGATTTTACCCAAAATTTTTCAATCGGGACAACATTTCAAATGGTCGGGAATTGTTTCAGGAAGGTGCCTCTGACTTGCAAACCCAAAACAATTGACAAAATAAGAAAAATTTTAATATATATATACAGGCAGCAGGTCTTCTTCAAAGCTTGGCATGGGGTCTTCTAAGGGGGCTCCTAAACGAAAAAGGGGCAGAGATAAAGGGCTAGGGGAACAGGCAGATGATACTCAGGGGACAGAGGCTCCTGTGTCCAGCAGCAGAGGGATGCGTATGTCAGAGAGTTTGGTGGTGGGCCGTCAGGCTGGGGAGAGTCAGGCTGGCACTTTTTTGCAAGCCCTTTTTTGAGCACGCAGCAGGGGAGGCATAGCTAGAGCAGGAGCACCTTCAGCAGGAAGACCAAGGGCCTTCCCCCCACCGGCAGGCCACGGCGCTCAGCAGCACCCCAAAATGAAAACAACTTCATGAATATTGCAAACTGCAGCTTTACTAACATCGTATGTGCGTGCAAGGGTCTGATGGGGGGACCCAGACCCTGCCCAGTCCAAAAAAATAGCCAGTCTCTTTGCAACAGGAATGGCACTGCGCATGATTGTGTTTTGCTTAGATAGCGCAGCAGGATACTGCAGGCTGGTTTGCTCATGCGGAAGGCTCTGCGGAATTGTTCCGCCTCGTACTCAGGGTGTGTCTGCCCCTGCTGCGCCCCCAGCACTTGCTTCTCCCAGAACCCATAGGAAGGGCTCCCCTTTGAGGAGGGGGAAAGAGGAGAGGAGGGTGTGAGGAGGGAGAGGGACATGTGTAGGGTTGGCCAGAACCGTATATATTCACCGTATATGACCGTATATTTGGTGATTTCCCTGCCAAAACTACCGTATATACACCGTATATATAGGGTTCTGACCAACCCTACAGATGATGCAACCTAGTATAAAAGACAGAAATGATGGCCAGGTTTTGAGCGAAAGCAGTGGTTAACGCACGATTTGCATTGAAGAAAGGAGTTTAAAAGTAGCTGTTAGGTGCCAAAGGGGCTTGGATGGAAGAGAGGTAAAAAAAAAGTATGAAATCTCGGAAAATGTTGAAGGTGTTAAAGCTTGCTCATGCATACTAGCTGCACGTGTAAAGGTGACAGAGTCGCCCATGTGCTAAGATTGTATTCTCCCTCATACCTTCGAATCCACACGCGTACATACATACACACACACGCACACACACACACACACACGTATGCAGAGACATGGACACCAACTCCACGTCTGAAGATGATAAAGCACACACACACGCACACGCACGCGCACACACACACACACACACACACACACACAACACACATACACACACACACACGTATGCAGAGACACGGACACCAACTCCACGTCTGAAGATGATAAAGCACACACACACGCACACGCACACGCACAAACACACACACACACACACAACACACACACACACACACACGTATGCAGAGACACGGGCACCAACTCCACGTCTGAAGATGATAAAGCACACACACACGCACACGCACACGCACAAACACACACACACACACACAACACACATACACACACACACACGTATGCAGAGACACGGACACCAACTCCACGTCTGAAGATGATAAAGCACACACACACACGCACACGCACACGCACAAACACACACACACACACAACACACACGCACACACACGTATGCAGAGACACGGACACCAACTCCACGTCTGAAGATGATGAAGCACGCCGCCCCCGCACAAAGAAGAAGAAGTCCGTGTCTTCTCGCACCCCACCACTCGGTACTGCTGGCAGCCAGCAACAAATGCTGCAGCAGATGCTGGAACAGCAGGTGATACAAGTGTGTGTATGTGTGTGTATACGTGTGCATGTGTATATATATATGTGTGTGTGTGTCTTATTGCTGCTGGCAGCCAGCAGCAAATGCTGCAGCAGATGCTGGAACAGCAGGTGATACAAGTGTGTGTATGTGTGTGTATACATGTGCGTAGTATGTGCGTATGTGTGTGAGTGTATGAGTATGTGCGTAGTATGCGTGTGTGTGTGTGTGTGCGTGTGTGTGTATGTGTGTGTGTGTGCGAGTGTATGAGTGTGTGCGTAGTATGTGCATATGTGTGTGTGCCCCAAAGTGATGCTGGCAGCTAGCAGCAACTCCTATTGAGAATGTTGCACAACAAGAAGACGCGTTTGCAAATGCAATACACCGTCCGTACAACGTCATAGTGTCGACCTCCAGCGTTTTCCCAAGTTCACGTGGGGAGTGAGGTCCACTGCCTACAATCGTCACTATGGCCAAGATCATTACAAAACAAATTGGTAAAGCACGAGAACTTTCTTTCTTCCCCCTAGTTAATGTGGGGATCGACGCTCACTGCCTTCACTCTTTCTTTTTCCTGTTTCCCCCCCCCCTTTTTCTTCCTTAGTCATTGTGGGGAGTGATGTCCACTCTCTTTTACGATCGTCACCATGGCCAAGATCGTTTCAAAACGAATTTGTAAAGCACGAGAAATTTCTTTCTGCCCCCTAGTTAATGTGGGGACCGACGCTCACTGCCTTCACGTATTCTTTTTCCTGTTTTCCCCCCCTTTTTCTTCCTTAGTCATTGTGGGAGTGATGTCCACTGTCCACGATCGTCACTATGGCCAAGACCGTTTCAAAACGAATTTTTTAAGCACGAGAACTTTCTTTCTTCCCCCTAGTTAATGTGGGGATTGACGCTCACTGCCTTCACTTTTTCTTTTTCCTGTCCCCTCCCCCTCTTTCTTCCTTAGTCATTGTGGAAAGTGATGTTTGTTGCCTGCATGGTTTTTCTGTTTCTTTTCCTCTTTTGCAGGGTGTTTCTTTTTCCCTTGTTCTTCCCTTAGTTCATGTGGGAAGCGACGGTCACTGCCTGCACGATTGTTTTCTTCAAATACTTGTTTTTCTTATCCTTCCTTACTCATGTGGGAAGGGATCCTCACTGCCTGCATGAAGAGTTTTTCTTGCAAGCCTGAAGAGACAAAGCTCAACCTAGAGCTATCTTGCCTGCAAACTAGCTAGGCTTGCATGTAAAAACAATTTGGCAGAAGAAAGAGAGATCGACGATGTGTCTATGGAAGTGAGTGCAGTCGCGCACTCAATGAAGGGAGTGATTAACACTGCCTACTTTTCCTTTCTCCTTTTTTCCTTTCCCAGATCTTCGAATGAAATGACGTTCACCACCTGCCTGGTTTTATGAGTTCTTCGATCCCAATGGCACACAAAGTGTTCCTAATGACCAGAGCAAGCATCAGATTGCTGAAGCCACCACCGTCTCCTTCTGATTACATTATTTTTATTTTTCACTACTGGGGGGGGCTGAGTGTCAATGGTTACTATGGGGGGTGACCTTCAACCAGGTTGTTCGGCTGATGAGCTACCGACTGGTCTCATCCAGCCACAAAAAGAACCATAGTCTCAGACTGCTTAATATAACAATTGGCCAGAACCGTTTTTATACACCGTATAGGACCTTATATTTGGTGATTTCCCTGCCAAAAATACCGTACGTACACCATATATTTATGGTTCTGGCCAACCATACTTTGGTTTTTTGAGTTAGGGATAGGCTTTAGGGTCGGTAAGAGCAGCAATTACTTTTTGCGGCTAGTAAGAAGTTCCTCTGCACAATGAACACACCCACGTGCACTCACACATCACACACACACACACGCACACACACACACGCGCGTGCGCACGCACACATACACACACAGGCAGCCATGTTTCAGGGCCAGGGAGGTCTGATGGGTCTGCTGCAGAACCCAGGAAGCTTCACAAACTTCATGGAGGGGCCCACTCCGGGGGGGATGGAGCAGCAGGAAGGGAATGGTGAGGACGGGGATGGCGGTGGTGCGGGTGCTGTGCCAGGCATGGATGCCTTCAGCCTGCAGCTTATGATGAACCAAGCAGCTATGATGGCACAGGTAGGTGTGTGTGTGTGTGTGTTTGTGTGCCGGTGTGAGTATTTTCGGAAACATCCAGAAGCACAAGATGATGGCAGTTAGGTGGTTGGGGTTTGGTGTGTTTGTGTGTGTATGTGTGTGTGTGTGTATGTGTGTGAGAGAGTGTGTGTGTGTGCAGGTGCAATTATTTATGGAAGCATCCAGGAGTACAAGATGATGACAATTAGGTGAAAGCAGTTACAGGTTGCTCGGCATTTGCAGCCGGGTGTGATAAAAGATTTGATTAGGTAAAACCACTAATCTAGGACACACCAACTGCACCCAGCCCCCCCCCCTCTTTGCTCTTCCAAGATGATGACAATACAGTCTGTGTCTTTTTAGCAACCCAGTTGGTTCAAGTACTCCTGTTGCTGCTGCAAACCCACCACTTACTCTGCTGCAAACCAACCTCTTCCAGCTGTCCAATCAGGCACGAGCGTTTGTGTGTCATTCCAACAAAATGTTGTGTCGCTGCCCTTTCTGCAGCAGCCTGCTCCCCAGCCCATTCAAGCACTCCAGCAGCTGCTGCAGACCCCGCACCCTTCCTCTTCCACTGTTCCTCATAGCTCAGCAGCAGAAGGCAGCTTGCAGGTGAGAACCCCCTTTGTGAATTCCACACACTGCTTGTTCAAAGCTCAGCAGCAGAAGGCGGTTTGCAGGTGAGAACCTCCTTCGTGGATTCCAATTCCACACACTGCTCGTTCTTCTCTTCCACTGTTTCTCAAAGCTCAGCAGCAGAAGGCAGCTTGCAGGCGAGACCCCCCTTTGTGAATTCCACATACTTAGGGTTGGCCAGAACCATACATTTATAGGTATATACGGTGTATATATGGTATTTTTGGCAGGGAAATCACCATACATACGGTCATATATGGTGTGTATATACGGTTCTGGCCAACCCTACACATACTCCTCGTTCAATTAGGCAGGACATACAGGCAACACACATTTCTACGGGTCAGTGCACGCTCGAACGCTTGCTCGTTTGCAAATGTGTGATCCGCCTCTTCAGCAAATAACTAGGGCTGGCTAGAACCATATAAATACGGTTTACATACGGTATTTTTGGCAGGGAAATCACCAAATATACGGTCATATACGGTGCATATATACGGTTCTGGACAACCCTACAAATAACAGACCTCCCCTGTTTGTCTGCTACATAATTCGTCTTTGCCCTCACATAACTTCATCCCGGGAGTGTTACTTGCCCTCACTTAACTTCACCCCAGGAGCGTTACTTGTCCTCACCTAACTTCACCCCGGGAGCGTTACTTGCCCTCACATAACTATTCATCCCGGGAGCGTTACTTGCCCTCACTTAACTTCATCCACGCTCGAACGCTTGCTCGTTTGCAAATGTGTGATCTGCCTCTTCAGCAAATAACAGACCTCCCCTGTTTGTCTGTTACATAATTTGTCTTTGCCCTCACTTAACTTCACCCCGGGAGCGTTACTTGCCCTCACTTAACTCACCCCGGGAGCGTTACTTGCCCTCACTTAACTATTCATCCCGGGAGTGTTACTTGCCCTCACCTAACTTCATCCCGGGAGCGTTACTTGCCCTCACATAACTATTCATCCCGGGAGCGTTGTATTTGGCACTAGGGTTGGCCAGAATTTGTATATTTGGCACTAGGGTTGGCCAGAACCGTATATTTGTATATTTGGCACTAGGGTTGGCCAGAACCGTTAATTTGGCACTAGGGTTGGCCAGAACCTTTTTTTGGCACTGGGGTTGGCCAGAACCGTTAATTTGTCACTAAAATTGGCCAGAACCTTTTTTTTGGCACTGGGGTTGGCCAAAACCGTATAATTACACCGTATATGCGGTGATTTCCATGCCCAAAGTACCAAATATATACTTGGTATATATGTGGTTCTAGCCAACCCTGTTTGGCACCCAACTCCTGTGCAGGCCATGCTAATGGCTGGCTTTGACTACAACGGCGGCAGCACCAACTCCAGCGCCAGCAACGCAACCATTGTGAACGGCAACAGCAGCACAGCCGCCCCTCCCTCAACTTTTTCAGACCTGTTACTCCCCTCCTCTCTAGAGGCGCAAGGCCAGCAGCAGCAGCAGCAACAGCAGCAGCAGCAAGTGGAAGCACCAGATCACAAGCAGCAGCAGCAGCAGCAGCAGCAGCAGCATGGATTAAATGAGGGACAGGGAGTTCAGCTACAGCCACAGATGCAGCAGCGGCCACAGCAAGAGCCACAGCAGCAGCCGCACTACCAGCACTGGAACGGGCACACACAAGGGGGAGCACAGGAGGGCCCTTACGAAGTGGCGCAACACGACACAGGGGCGAAGACGGAAGTGCATTCAGGAGCTCCTCCCTTCGAGCTGCCTCCCAGTAGTGCGTTCTTTGATTTTGAAGGAGCGGCGGCAGCCGCTGCGGCCGCAGCGGCTGCTGCTATCCTCGAGCAGTCGCAGAGTTGAGAGTTTGAATATAGTTTGGGTTACTCAGCCTTCAGCCTGGCTGGCGTTTTTGCTGCTCGACCTGCGGAGACCCCCCGAAAATGACCAAATAAATACCCTGCGCTTCTGCCTACACCTGCATAACGCATGCTTCTGCTAATTATTTAACGCCCAGATCATATACGTTTAGCAAACCTGTTGGTTGCATACTTTGGATTCGCGGAATTGAGACTGGGGAGAGGCAGGTGGGAGATGGTGAAGGAGTCATAAAAATTGCTAGTCGACCTTATATTTTCATGTGGAAAAGCTGTTCAAGAATAGAATGTCGATGAAAGTAATTGCGTGTGTTTGAGCATGCTTGAACAGATGAAAGACAGCTTGACCTACTCAATAGTGAGTTTCCAGAGTGTCAAGAGTTTTAAACAGAAATGCTATTCGTTGAGTAGTGAAAGTGAAAGAAAAGAGGTCCACGGGGTGTATTGGACACTCGTTGGATGGTAGTAGCCGTAGTAGCCGAGTTCTGGAATGCTATTTGCCATTATAATTGAAATCAGGTACTCAAGAGACATAAGGTAAACTTACATCGCTATATATGTCTCAAAGGGCATCTCAGCGGATGATGAGTACATAAAGCCGGCCAGAGCGTTGATAGTCAACCCCTACAATGGGGAGGGCAAGGTTTGGCTATTAAGTTGCTTTCACTGATGCGGGCGGCCCTTGCGAATATGGCACAAGCCTCGATTTGAAAAAAAAGGAAAGGAAAAACCATAGAGGTAGTGAAAAACAATTTCCACATTAATTAGGGAAAAGGAGCCACTTGTGACCATGACACACTTTTATAACGGTACGTAAAATTCCTTCACCAAGTTCTCGGCTTGAGAAATCACCTAGCGAATTAAACATTGCAATCGTGACTGTTGCACAATCAGTGCGTGCTTATCTTTCAATGAGAAATTTCATGCCAATCACCAACAGCATTGTGCTATCCTTTTTCACAACAACTACTTTTATAAGCTTTCGGCAGCTTGCCTGGATAAGAGGAGAGTCAAGCAGACACGATCAATCATGCTTGGTCATTTTAACTTATATGCAAAGGATTAGACCACACTTTTCCTAGTAAAATTTTGAAGCATGTTGCAGTTTGGAAAGTTATTTAGAAATTTTTGGCACCTACTTGAGCCAAAAAAACGACACCCAGGTCAGGAAAGGGTGTCCTGGCTGCAAACTAAAGGCACTTAACCAAGTGCACGCAATGTTCACCTATTAACTAGCTATTCTCGACACATGCAAAATGGTAGCACACAGGCGCCGTAACAACTAGCTGTTTTCGACAAATGCAGTATGGTAGCACTGGTGTTCTGGTGCCGTTCTTGTAAAGTATAGGACTTAGCATTGTAACCATTACTCAGTACTGCAATGTCACAAACAGCGTTGTGCCTTTTTTTCTTTCTAGTGTTCTTTCATGTAGGTGCTACTAGTGTGGTACTGCAACACCAATTACTATGACAATTTGTACATGTTTTACACACGCAGCCTAGCAGTCACACAATTGAGTGATGGCGGCTTTATATGTTAAGTCTGCAAACTCTGTACGTCTTACTCAATAAGCTGGATTTTTAAATCGTCAGTGCTGTACAGTGATGGCATATTCAAGTTAATGGAGAGGGTGCTCCTTGTGTGCTTGCAGGGCATAGGACTGCATAGCATACAAACAAAACGAAGAGAAAGTAATAACGTGCCAGATACCAGCCTAGCAGGACCAATCACACGACAGGCCGAGAAACAAAATACACAGGCCAAGTCTGGCTTAACCTGTAGCTCTGTACATCTGTTAAACTGTCCAAAAATAGGGGGCATCAACCACTGAACAAGCGATGTGCACGGAGGTGCTGTCCGTGGTAGCGCTTTAGGTACTTTCCGACATCTTCGTAAAATTCTGCACATCCAAATCCCTCCAGCCACAACCATCCCTCAACCATGAATGGCCGATGGTATGGTAACGGCCATCACGGCCATCACGTCTAGCAGAAGACATGGGCGTGCCTTCCTCTGCGTGGTAAAAGAGAGCACCCATAAATGCACATCGAAGAGCATATCAGATTGTACAGTTTCACACTAGGACCTGTCACCAACTCCATACAACGAAAAAGAAAAAGAAAAGGCTCCGCTGGTAGTGATGACACAGCCAGCATGATTATGGGAGGGGGTTACTTAGGTGCTCGCACCAGGCGCAAACAATAAATATAAATTGATGTGGATCAGGGGGGTTGTGTGCCGTAGCAACCGGACCCAATCCTTGACTGTAGTTGATTGTGTTATATTGCAGTGCATACCTTGTTTTTTATGAGTGCAGATGCATGTCTGATGGTGTGTTCATGCAGTTTGTGTGTCAGGTTTTCTATCGTGTGGTATACCAGATCAAGGTGTGTCACAGGTTTCTCTGTATAGTCTTTGTAGAAAGTCCCCATAGCTCCAACGAGGATCACGTCAAGCTTGACTTCCCTATATCCTTGCCTGTTTAGGTTGGCCATAAGCATGCTGTGGCTGTGCATTTCCTTTTCTCCACACTCCATACAACATAGTTTCCGTGACGTTCACACTGGTGACTGTACCACAGGCGATTTGATTCACATGTCATGCATAATAGCAAGAGATGCACTGTGGATTTTGGATATTTGCATTGGTGTGCAACAGCTGACTTAACAGCAAGAGATGCGCTTTGGATTTCGGATATTTGCATCGGCATACAACAGAATTCATGGAAAACTAATGTGTGTTAGAAAAAGTCACCCCACCCCCTTCCCCCGGCACGTACACACGCACGCGCATACCTGGCAGTGCGTTGCCATGGCAGGGGA
>Ga0307942_1003661_pt1 | contig 12415 bp, 12 predicted proteins | sample OrgLakmetagen175_FD_201846 | JGI IMG/M metagenome (GOLD analysis project Ga0307942, IMG submission 201846) | Saline water microbial communities from Organic Lake, Antarctica - #175 | ecosystem: Environmental > Aquatic > Non-marine Saline and Alkaline > Saline | place: Antarctica: Organic Lake...
TTCATTAACATACCATAAGCACAATGCATGATCATGGTTTGAACCGGACCTACTCAGGAGCAATGTTTCATTAACATACCATAAGCACAATGCATGAACATGGTTTGGACCGGACCTACTCAGGAGCAACGTTTCATCAACATACCATAAGCACAATGCATGAACATGGTTTAGACCGGACCTACTCAGGAGCAATGTTTCATTAATATACCATAAGCACAATGCATGATCATGGTTTGGACCGGACCTACTCAGGAGCAATGTTTCATAAGCTTGCAAGGAGGGGTTTAAGGAGAGTGTTTGCTTTGGATCACTGAATGCTTACTGGACGTGTAAGGCAGCATGTGAGCATGTGGTATCAAGCTAAAGCGCACCTGTAGCGCAATAAACACGTAAGCCAGCATGTGGCATCAAGCTAAAACGCACCTGTAGCGCACTAAACACGTTAGCCAGCATGTGGCATCAAGCTAAAGCGCACCTGCAGCACACTAAACGTGTAAGCCAGCATGTGGCATCGAGCTATAGCGCAAAGCGCACCTGTAGCGCACTGAACGCATAAGCCAGCATGTGGCATCAAGCTAAAGCGCACCTGAAGCGCACTGAACGCGTAAGCCAGCATGTGGCATCAAGCTAAAGCGCACCTGTAGCGCACTGAACGCATAAGCCAGCATGTGGCATCAAGCTAAAACGCACCTGTAGCGCACTGAACGCGTAAGCCAGCATGTGGCATCAAGCTAAAGCGCATTTGTAGCGCACTGAACGCGTAAGCCAGCAAGTGGCATCAAGCTAAAGCGCACCTGTAGCGCACTGAACGCATAAGCCAGCATGTGGCATCAAGCTAAAACGCACCTGTAGCGCACTGAACGCGTAAGCCAGCATGTGGCATCAAGCTAATGCGCATTTGTAGCGCACTGAACGCGTAAGCCAGCATGTGGCATCAAGCTAAAGCGCACCTGTAGCGCACTGAACGCATAAGCCAGCACGTGGCATCAAGCTAAAGCGCACCTGTTGCTGCAACTGCAGCAGGACTAGATTGTCTGGGTTGAAGTGGTCATGCAAGGATACTGATGGCATGCTGGAAGCCTGGGGTTGAGTGTGTTGCTGCAAACAGTGCAGGCAGAGGAATTAATGAGTATGTGGTACAAGGGTTTTTGTGCAAATAATGCAGGCAGAGAGATCAAATGCGTATAAATTACAAGGGATTTCCAGCACATGACGCGGGCAGAGGGACAAACAGAGCTCAGGGGAGACAAGGAAGCAGTGGTGCTGCACGGACAATCCTGACGTGCTGATGTAGGGAAGAAGGTCTTGCTTTAAGCAGGGTGAGATTGCCTTGCTTTGAACAGGGTGAGATTGCCTTGCTTTGAACAGGGTGAGATTGCCTTGCTTTGAACAGGGTGAGATTGCCTTGCTTTGAACAGGGCGAGAAGGTCTTGCTTTAAATAGGGTGAGAAGGTCTTGCTTTAAACAGGGTGAGATTGCCTTGCTTTGAACAAGGTGAGATTGCCTTGCTTTGAACAGGGTGAGATTGCCTTGCTTTGAACAGGGTGAGTTTGCCTTGCGTTGAACAGGGTGAGAAGGTCTTGCTTTGAACAGGGTGATAAGGTCTTGCTTTGAACAGGGTGAGTTTGCCTTGCTTTGAACAGGGTGAGATTGCCTTGCTTTGAACAGGGTGAGATTGCCTTGCTTTGAACAGGGTGAGATTGCCTTGCTTTGAACAGGGCGAGATTGCCTTGCTTTGAACAGAGTGAGATTGCCTTGCTTTGAACAGGGTGAGATTGCCTTGCTTTGAACAGGGTGAGATTGCCTTGCTTTGAGCAGGGTGAGATTGCCTTGCTTTGAACAGGGTGAGTTTGCCTTGCTTTGAACAAAGTGAGATTGCCTTGCTTTGAACAGGGTGAGATTGCCTTGCTTTGAACAGGGTGAAATTGCCTTGCTTTGAGCAGGGTGAGAGATAGAAGGTCACAACCGTAGAGAAGGAATGTCTTGCTTTGAACCCTGTAGGGAAAGAATGCCTTGCTCTGAATAGGGTGAGAGATGGAAGGTCACAACCGGCAGTTACGTGTTGCATTAAACCATCTCCCTGCATCCCAGTAAAACCACAGGTTGACTTATTCCATTGTGGAGTAGTTTTAGACGTACTGATGTGGTCATCAGGTCCTCACTTATAACCTCGTGATTTGAGTGCGGCACATTTTAACCATTGCAACCTGCTGGTCTAAAGACTGCACAAATGTGTCAGGCATGCTGGATATCTGGGAGGCACGCTTGAGGCAGGAGCACGCAGAAGTTGCTCAATTATTAGAGCACGGAAGGCAAATAAACCTTCAAGTTTAGGCCAGGCCGGTGTTGGCGTCAGTGACGATAAGCAGCCAGTCTTCTACTTTTCCTTTGTCTTATACCAAAAATAGTTGTTGCGTACAGGGATAATCAATGCTTCCCAGACAGAAGGCAATGACATCATGGATGGAAACAGGAGGGGATGCACGCATTTCTTTGATGAGGTGACATCTTGAAACACAGATTGCTGATGAAAGCACCCATCAGTCCTTGAGATGGGTCCCTACAGAGAGATGCATACCTGGACGTGCTCAAGGTTTGATTCTGAGGAGCTAGGACCAAGGCTTGGCAAAAGGCTGCCACTGCTAAAGGGAGATACCTGGAGTGTGTGTGTGTGTGTGTTACTCTACCAAGCATGAATGATGATGATCAAAGTAACATGGTATGTTGCCTGTGTGACGGGAATCACCTTTGAATTTGCAGAGTTGCCGGTGTCTCCTTCTTCGCCCCATGCGGTCGTCATGCCACTACGTATTGGCAGGCTGCCTTTGTTGCCCCTCTGCATAGTTTTGTAGGATGGAGACACTTTGAAGCAAGGCAGGTGCTCAGATAGCATGCGTAGATAACGTCATCTTTCACACACAAAAAACATCTCAAAAAAAGCAAGGCAGGTGCTCAGGTTGCTAGTGTAGATGATGTCATCTTTCACAATGAAAAGTCATCTAAAAAAAGCAAGACAGGTGCTCAGGTTGCTAGTGTAGATGATGTCCTCTTTCACAACAAAGAGTCATCTCAAAGAATTGTCAGACAAAGAAACTATTGCCAATCACAGTGTAAAACTTTTGTACGTTTCACATACATAAATCAGCGAAGTGTGTTCTTCAAAAGGTGCAACTGAGGAGCAACACTGTTTGATGTCTGTGTGGAACTATGAAGGATTAGGCTTATTTTTAGCTCGTCAAAGCAAGCTTATCTCCCAGGGGATCAAGTATTATACGAGATCGTATGCATGCCAACAAACATGCACAAGTGGAGGAATATGGGCGCACATGTGCAGAGAGGACGTATCGTTTTTCTTTCTGGGTTGGCTGCTGTCCGTGGGCGCTTAAAGATGCAAGCAATGGGTAGGAGCCGCATTCCACTGGAGCAGTCTTCCCGTCCTGATCAAGATGCAACAGTGTGTGCAAATATGTATGTGTGCGTGCAGGTGTGTGTGTATGTGTGTGTGTGCTAACATCTGCAGGTAGGTTATAGTTTTAGTGCATATATGTATGTGTGCGTGCAGGTGTGTGTGTATATATGTGTGTGTATGTGTGTGTGAGTGTGTGTGTGTGTGTGCTAACATGTGTAGGAAGGTACTAGTTTTAGGAGCGTGTCGATCTATCATGGTGCTGCCAGCAATGGCCACACAGCGGCACCTACACCTCCTACTTTTCATCCTACTCAGCATCATCAGAGTTTGCATCAAATGCCATACATATGTCAGGGGTATTCAAAGGTGCAATCTGCTTGCCAAGTGCTTGTGAGCACCTAAGAATGCATAAGACACGCAAAGTCAGGTCCAAATGTTTGTGCCTTGACATGCTTTAGCCTGCCAGCCCTGTTTGGTTGCACCCTCACGTGCTCACACACAAACACACACACGCAAACACACACCTTTGAAGACACACACACATTGACACGCTCACATACACACATAGAGAAGCAGGCGTTGAAAGTCAAACACCTTTTCTACAGCACACACACACACACACACACACACACACACACACAGAAGCAGGCGTACAAAGTACAACACACACACACATTTGCTACAGCACTCACACGCTCACAGCAACACAGACGTCCACCGCTCAGGACCGTCGACATTACACGAACAGAGTTCAGTGGCAATGTTTGCACTCATCGTATTTGACTGTTTATATGTGGGTTGGCCAGAATCATTCATAAGTTTACGGTGTATATTACCTATAAGGTATATTCTGACAGGGAAACCACCAAATACACAGCCGTATACGGTGAACATATACGACTTTGGCCAACCCTATTTGTATGGGAAGCTCCCTGCAAAAAAGGCCAGAACGCACGACATGGCCCTGGTAAACCTTACACACGCATGCACCTGTCCGGCCACAAGGTGGGGCTGTGAAGAGGTCACTGAGGCAGAATGTGCTGCGCGTGAACGAGCACTGTTGCAGGTAGGTGGCCTTGGTGCTCTTGCAGAAAACACAGTGGTACGATCTCTCGAAGCTGGCCTTGAACTGTGCAGCCTGAAGCACAGGAGGAGATGGAGGAACAGGAACAGAATTGAATGGCTTACCCGAATCCACCTCTCTCCTATTGACAGCCTACAAAGCAGTGCTTTTATTTCTCGCCTCCTCCTCCCGTCAGAACTCATTCTACTGAAACCAATCATCCCATGTTACCTTTTAATTCTCTAGCAACCACCCCCCTCATCCAATACACACACACACACATACACACACATACACGCACACTCTCTCTGTATATACACACCTACATACACATGCACCATCTTAACACATATACATACATGTAATGTGCAAACCTCACCTCTGTGCAAAAGGTGAATTACTGCTTGCCAAGGGTGACAGGGCTGTGGCATTATGGGCAGAGGGAGCAAACAGATGCCTGCCTGCTGCGCCTGCACTTGCAGATATTGTGGTAAATGCGGTTTTTACAAATCCAGGCAAATTCCCAGCCTCTTGCAGAGTGGGAATGCAAACTGCTGTGGTCATGCAGAGTGGGTATGCATGTATGCATCATGCTGTGGTCATGCAGAGTGGGTTTGCACAATGCTGTGGTCATGCAGAGTGGGTTTGCGCCATGCTGCGGACATGCAGAGCGGGTTTGCACTAAGCTGTGTTCATGCAGAGTGGGTTTGCAACATGCTGTGGTCATGCAAAGTGGGTTTGCAACATGCTGCGGATGTGCAAAGTGGAGGTGCAACATGCTGCAACATGCTAGAGGTAGACCACACAATCAACATCACACATTATTGGGGTTGGCCAGAACCATATATATATATATATATATACGGTGTATATACGGTATTATTGGCAGGGGAATCACCAACCTTATATATACGGTCATATACAGTGTATATATATACGGTTACGGCCAACCCTACACATGATCAAGCCCCAATAACTGGTTGCGCACTATGAAGCGTACATAATTACCCCAACTGTACACATACACAGCCATAATTGTACAAGTAAATGTTATTTACAAGCACATCCACATACACACACACACACGCCAGTAAACCACACAGTACAAAGCACACACGCGTTGAGAGACGCACGCATGCACACATTCAAACCCACCTGCCACTATGCCATGTGGGGGTGGTAGGGGAGAGTGGTTTGTGACATCAGAGCTCTTATCCAAAGAAGGGGCGCTGTACTTGTTGGCGTTGCCCTACAGGTAGTTAGCAGGCATAGAACATGTTTGAGGAGGTGCTTGTTCTCGGCAGTCACCATAAAGATGTTATAACACCGCACCAAGTGCCAGAAGGGTGAGCTCCTTTCACGTACAACTTGAATAATATAAGGAACAGAGAGACTTGCAACCTTTCACGTACAACTTGAATAATACAAGGAACGGGGAGGCGTGCACGCTACCCTAATTTCCGTTTTGGCACTCTGCACACCCCTTTCACAATCAATACAAGTTGATAAAATGTGGCCGCAGGCGGCTGGCTATGCATGGCAATATCGGGTACTCCTTCTTTGCCCCACAGTGCTGTATGAACATATGTGCTTGCACTACAGTTGCACTACAGTTGCAGTTCATTTGCACTTCAATTGCACAACAGGTGCACTACAGGTGCACTGCAGTTGCAACTACAGGTGCACTACAATTGCACTACAGTTGCACTTCAGGTGCACTTCAGTTGCACTACAGGTGCACTACAGGTGCACTACAATTGCACCACAGGTGCACGGCAGTTGCAATACAGTTGCACTACAGGTGCACTACAGTTGCACTACAGGTGCACTACAGGTGCACTACAGGTGCACGGCAATTGCACTACAGTTGCTCTACAGTTGCACTTCAGTTGCACTACAGTTGCACTACAGGTGCACTTCAGTTGCACTACAGGTGCACTACAGGTGCACTACAGGTGCACTAAAGTTGCACTACAGGTGCACTACAGGTGCACTACAGTTGCCTAATCAAGCACTGTACATGCAGTGCAGTAGAGGTGCACTTAGCATGTGTGCGCATCTAGAACTGCAATGTTGTGCATGCTTTAAAGGACATATGATGCGTATAGGGTTAATATTAGTATGCATGTAACAGTGTGTATGCTTACAAATCCATTTGCATGCATGATGCGTATGCTTACGAAACTCATGCATGATAATGTGTGGGGTTGCCATTGCATAGTTTGCATAGTGGCAGCTTACAGTGTCAGCTAACATGCTGCAGCAGCATTATCCTGTTACACCTGAACCCCGTGTTAAGACCGAAGAATTGAAATGATGATACCTTCTCAACCAGTGGACAAAGCAGAGACCATGATGCGCGTATTGTGTCTGAGAAAGTGGTCAAGACGGTTTGCCTCCGTCATACTACGTTTAAAGCAGTTGGCCACCTTTTGGGCTACGCGACCACAGCTCGCCCCTTGTCCAGTTCATCCTGACTTCTAGGCGGTCAAGGCTATACATACATACCCCTGATATTGGCCAGCAAGGGCGACTGGCCTTTCAACAGCTCACGGCACAAAACCTACCAAAGGGGGGGGCAGGTCCGAGACGGATGCGAAGATATCTTCCTGTTTGGTTCCTAGCTCAACGCTTACAGCCGTGATTGCCTGTGTTGAAATCATTGCAGACAGTTAAAGACTGGGCATTGCTGACGATGAATGATCAATTGCATACACAGGGTTGCATTAAAGTTAAGTTCAACGTGGTCAATTTGAGGGCTGGTTGTATCAGGCAAAACTCCAGTATTCACACGTCAGCACTGACAGACACAAGGAAACGACGCCTTCAACCCTCATCACAGTTATTTGAAGCGCTGGATGCATTATTGAGGGCCGTTTGACACACAAACTCACATAATATTGATGTAAGCACAAGCATGTCTTTATAACCCTCTTGCACTTCCCACTGCAAGACTTGCCCTTACATCAACATAACAATGATTACCACATCACAATGACGATGTATGCTCAAGCATGCCTATCGAGCCCTCTTTCCCACTTGCAAGACTTGCCCCCACACGTTGACATTGCCAGCCAAAATCTTACAAACGATCAGCCTACACAACCAGCAAACACCTTGCACACAACCCGCGATTTGCCACCCACACTTGACACATTGACACGTCATTAATGAGAGGTGCTGAACACGCTCACGCAATCCTTAGATGTAAGTCACCATGTGCCTGTTGTGCAAGTGCAGTACATTGGAGGTGTGGACGCCTAGGTGTGCGCATCAGCCGTTTTACAATGTGTGCAACACAAGGCTTAAAAACTCTGGCCACACACACATTCCTCAGGGCTGAAAACATGGGGAAACATATTTGCTACACGTCCATCGCGACTGCAAATGGCATTCTGGACGCCACGCTGTGCATGCTGTAAATTACCCAGGTGCTCGATACACGCACGCACACACACACACACACACACACACACACACACACACACACAACCACACACACACACGTGCACACACGTACACACGCACGTTCACGTGCGCACACACACATGCACGCACGTTCAAGCACACACACACACACACACACACAACACACACATGCACGCACGCACACACACCCACCTCAACATAATGGTATCTTCGCTCAAAAAGGGCATGCGTTCAGCTCTCACGTAAACGAAGTGGGCTTTATGCTGCTCTACCGGCTAAACAGAGCCAAAGTTCAGCATGTGCACATCTGCTAGTTCCCTGGTTACGGGCATAACGACACTACAGCACAACGTTCATGTTCCATGATCAGAATCGCCACAGGCAACGCTTCCACTTCTTGCATCACAACACCATTCCACGCTTATATCCTGCAGTATTTTCATAAACAGGCGATGAACCCCTGCCGTTTCATTTCCTGTGATTAATCGCTTACAGTCCTGTGATTAATCGGTTACCTGCTGGAAGGCAGGGTAGGTGAGGCACGTGGAGTTGACGGGACGGTAACAAGAAAAAAGAGAAGCCAGGCTCACGCGATGGAGTGGACCTGTGCGCGATTTGAGGAGCAGCTTATGTGCGTGCGTGCGTGCGTGCGTGCGTGCATGTGTGTGTGTGTGTGTGTGTGTGTGTGTGTGTGTGTGTGTGTGTGTGTGTGTGTGTGTGTGTGTGTGTGTGTGTGTGTGTGTGTGTGTGTGCGTGTTGAGTTTGTGTATGTGTGTGTGCGTGTTCAGTTTAAGTGTGTATGTGTGTGTGCGTGTATGTATGTATGTGTGGGGGGGAGTGCATTTGTGTTTGCCTGCATGCGTGCGGGCGCAGGTGTTTGTGATAGCGTGCATGCAGGTGCGCATGCGTGCAAGCAAGTGGGTGTGCACGCACGCATGCATGCTTATTGGCTGTATGTCCTGAACAATTGTGCAAGCAATCTACCACTCTACCTTGAGGCTCCAATATGCCGAGGTCAGATATAAGCTTTGTAAAAGTCGCGAGCGACATTGGGGGTGGTGGTCCTGGCACCGTGCTTGGTACAGTAGTCCCCCATTTACAATAACTTGAGTAGACGTCACGAAGCCTGGATCCTGCTTCAGGCATGCTATTTCTAAGGGGTCTGTCACCCTATGTCAACCATTATATTTTAGGACTTGCTCATATTTTACAATAGATTTCCGTGTATGCACTTTTCGTTCACAGGTAAGCAAAGAAAGGCATAAATGGCGCGTTGGCAATGGGGGTGGTATAATAGTGGGAAGTGTCTGGAATTAGATTTAAAATTTTAAATCAGAGATGTGGGGAAGACCCTGGAGTAATTTGACTGACGCCGCGAGTTATAAAGATTCCATCCCCCCAAGTTCAGCTATTTTATTTCTCTACCTCAATTCGGCAAGCCCCCTGTCTATGACCCCATCTTCATGGAGGCTGGCAGTCAAACGTCTGAAGTGAAGGCCGTTTCCCACTTGGTGCGTGCTCCAATGATGGCCAACCAAGCCGGAGCATGCAGCCCTAATTTCAACCCTTTATATACATTATTCCACTTCCTTTATTTGTCTCAGTACTGTAGTGAATGTTGATGGTAATCAAATGAAAAAGGATGCACTATCTTGATTTTTACATAAAAGCTAAACCATAAAGTAAACAAGCCTCGTAAACGTAGGGACGTGCTCACGTAGAACCGCACTTTTACAACAGCACATGGCGCCTTGCAATTGTCAGTACCCTTGACTAAGAGAGAGGGAAGTCTGCCACCTTTTCCCACTTTTCCAGGGAGGGTTTGCTGTCCGGAGGGGTGTGCCAGAGGGAGATGCTTGAGACTCTATATTCTTTCTCTGGCAGACCTCCTGACAGACCAAATAAACGGCTTTGTGCTGCTTCTGCTACCTGCATAAACAATGGTTTATCATGCGTATTGCAAAACTGGAAATGAGCGACTAATGAAAAGCTGACCATGTGACGTAGCATGCACACTGCGCACACCAGTCTAATCAGATTTGGGCCATTCTTTCTCTCTGTCGCTTGTCGAATTGTAACGTGGATATATGTATGGCACAAAGTACAGAAATGGCATCTGTCGGATTACCCTTCTAAGCAACGTTTCACAAATGCGCTTCACGTGCAAAATTCAGAGCAGAAGCAGATAGCTCTGAGAATCTCACCAAGACAAATCACCAGGCCAGATCTCCTGTTTAGCAATGCAGTCAGTGTTGTGACTTTAAGCCGTAATTGAGAAATTTGCACCGTATTACAGTACGGTGTACGCCGTAATACGGTCATACCGTAGAAATTACGGTAAAACCGGGATTACGGTCCAAACCGTCATGTACGGTGGCAAATCGTACAAAATACGGTGGGTAAATCGTAGTAATTTTGAGGCGCGTGTCAAAGTTCATGGTGTGAACCTACAGCTTTACATCCCCCCTTCCACGCAGTATAATTTATTAGTTTACAGCAATGAGTGCAAATGTTCCTAGGAAGAAGCAAAGAGTGGAAATGCATGGCAGTAGCTTGCCCATGTCCAGAGACCTGGGTGTGGGGGAGCACCCTGCATCAGGGAGCCTGCAGGGCAAGGGCAGGCAAAGCAAGCGCCATGAAGGAGAATAAAAAATGGTGGGGGAAGGACACACGTGCATGCACGCACGCACGCGCGCACGCGCACACACACACACACACACACGCACACACACACACACACACACGCACGCACGCACGCACGCACGCTTTGAGTTCGATGAAATCCCTGAGTCAGACAAGGAGGAGTTTGCTGAGTGGCTGGAGGGCATTCGCTCTGCTGAGGAAGAGCAGGAGCAGGAGCAGTTTGAGCAGCAGCAAGCGCAGGAGTTAGCGCAGGAGACAGAACAGCAGGGGCAGAACAGCATGCAGCGAAGTGGTTCAGACAGGGGGGAGGACACTGAGGGAGGGGTTTTTGAGGAACACATTTCGAGTAGCAGGAAGTTAGCTATCAGTGGCACAAGTGCCACTGTAGCCCACAGTGAAGGTGAAGAAATTACGGTAATTTACCGTAATCGAGGAAAATTATGGACCGTACCGTAGACCGTACCGTAATCGACCGTAATACGGTCCCAAATTTACGAAAACCGTACAAAATACGGTGGTGTATTGTAATTACGGTACCGTACCGTATTACCGTCAACCGTACCCTACACCGTAGGGTCACAACACTGAATGCAGTTGAAGAAGATATCATAGAGACGCTTCCCAGAAGCAGGATGATTACAGTCCCCTTTTTCCGTGGGTGCCATTAAAAAATCACGTCGTCACGCACCTCCTGTTTTTCTTGGTCTGACAGGTCAGCATACAGCAGTGACATGTGGGGCCTGAGCGCAAATACACATTTATAACATCACTGTGCAATCAGCATACGGCAGCCTCGAGTTGGATGCACATTTAAAGCGCAAGAACCCCAAAACAGGAACAGGTCGGGCTTAAACAAGCATCTTGGTAAAAGTGTGAGCACCAAGACATTATTTTTGTTTGTGAAGCTCATAGAAAAAGTAAAGGTAGTTTTCCTTTAACGCCTGATTGTGCAGACGCAGATGAATAGTGCGTGGAGTTAATGTGTGACAATTACAGCTTTCTTAGAACTCAGCTAACCTAGATTGTACACAGAGGCTCCTTTGAACAGCACGAGACTAAGCTTGTAGCACATTGACCAAACAAAGCCACATACGCACATGTAAGGTGCTGGTTCCATCCCACACTCTTGGCGGGCAAGCGCTGCTGCTCCCATGGTTGCAGCATCCTATAGAGCAAGGAGTAAACAAATGTTCAAATGTTTATAAAGCAGGCTCCTTAAGGGTAGGCTTCCCAAAGACTTAAGAAATACAGGTATCAATGCAAATATTGGCAACATAAGCGATACAATACACAAAACAATGCTAACCAAAAATAGAGGTTGGCATTGTTTAGGTTGACAAACAACAAGATGTGAGAAGAGGCAGGATATGCTGAGACAATTCACAGGGTGTTTCGCATCATCAATAGTATAGCATGCGCATCAAACTCATTGAACCTTGCATGACAAAGGCATGCAACACTTTGGAGACAGGTTCAACGTTTTTACCTGCACCATTCGTTCGCAAGTACACGCACTGGAAAAAAAATACCTTGCATGACAAAGGCATGCAACACTTTGAAGCCAGGTTCAATGTGTTTACCTGCACCATTCGCAAGTACACGCACTGGAAAAAAAAGACATTGCATGACAAAGGCATGCCACACTTTGGAGACAGGTTCAACGTTTTTACCTGCACCATTTGCAAGAACACGCACTGGAAAAAAAGGGGCCATGCCACACTTTGGAGACAGGTTCAACGTTTTTACCTGCACCATTCGCAAGTACACGCACTGGAAAAAAAAGACATTGCATGACAAAGGCATGCCACACTTTGGAGACAGGTTCAACGTTTTTACCTGCACCATTTGCAAGAACACGCACTGGAAAA
>Ga0307942_1003662_pt1 | contig 12414 bp, 12 predicted proteins | sample OrgLakmetagen175_FD_201846 | JGI IMG/M metagenome (GOLD analysis project Ga0307942, IMG submission 201846) | Saline water microbial communities from Organic Lake, Antarctica - #175 | ecosystem: Environmental > Aquatic > Non-marine Saline and Alkaline > Saline | place: Antarctica: Organic Lake...
CGGCTTATAAACTACTTGGATGACTTCCTTTTCCTGGTCTCTGATTCCCAGTCTACAGCACACAGGCAATTGGTTTTGGACACTTTCAAATCAGCTGGCCTGGCAATCAATGAGTCCAAGTCTCATTTGCAGTTTACACGCCTCCTGACCCACCTCGGTTTTGTCATTGACTTGGATTCTAGTTCTTTTGAAGTGCCGCTAGAGAGATGGGAGAGTTTGCAACAGCTGATCACAGTAGCATTCTCAAGACAGAATGTGCTAGTGCACCTGCTTTCGCAAATTGCTGGCCACCTTAGCAGCATGATTCTGGCAATTGGCCCTATTGCTCTCATCGAATCAAGGCAATGCCACTCTTACCTGCAGCAGTACAGCTTGCAATTCTACATTGCTATCTCTGACGGCTTGCGAGACGAACGCACCTACTGGTCCCACTTGTCTCGTACGCATTGTTGCGAAAAGATTTGGCCTTCCCCCTTTACTTCTGACATTCCCATATGGTGTGATGCTGGAGCAGCAAGTTAGGGCGCCACGATGAAGAATTGAAAAATTGCAGGCACAAGGATTCTTCCCCCCTGAGTTGTGGCATGGCACAGCCAGTAGCACACTGAGAGAAATGTGGGGAGTTCTTCACAGTCTTGAATCCTTTTTGGACATCATTAGGCACAGATCTTACTGACAACTCCAACGTGGTCAGAGTTATTGGCCAGGGCAGTACAGACTTGTGCTTGAACGACATTGTACTCAGAATCATCTCAATCACAATGGAACATGACATTTCCCTGCTTCCCACATGGGTCCCACGTGATCAGAACAAGATTGCCGACGGCCTTACTCACCTTGAAGACCCTTGTGACTGGACTCTAATTGCTGACGTCTTCCAAAAAATCGTTGCACAGTGGGGCCTACCTACCATTGACCGTTTTGCAAGCCACTCCAATCATTTACTTGACAGGTTCAACTCTATGTTGCGGTGCCCAAGTTCAGTCGGTATTAATGCGCTTGCTCAAAGAGACTGGTCAGAACATTTTAACTGGTGCATCCCACCTTTCAACTTAATTCCATCGGTCATATCCATCATCTGGCAATTCAGTGCAGCCTCTATCCTTGTCCTACCTCTCTGGCCATCTAGCCCTTCGTGGCCTCTACTGTCTAAAGGACAGCACTTCTTTCCTTTTGTACACGGTTGTCGCGTGCTACCACGCTTAGATAATCTGCTGACTCTAGGCCCCAGCACAGCCTCAGCCCCGCGTGCATTCACACGCTGGACCTTTCTGGCCGTCTTGTGCTTCTCCGCTAAACCCCCTCCTCAACCAATCCTAATCCCCTCCTATGCTTGCAGGACACAGGTGCACCCTTGAGTCCGATATTTCAAAGTATTTAGTTGAAAAAAGCCCTACACCTACCTTGAAAGCTGAATACACGTACACTTTGAGCTGCATTTCTCAGTCACGTTGTCAGGAAACGTTGCTCAGATATAACGCTCACTGGTTCCGTTTCAGAAGTTGGTGTCAACAAAACAAGCATTCTTTCTTGCCAGCTGATCCAATGCACGTTGCTATGTTTCTCTCGAATTCTCTGCGTTTTGCTCTCAGCCGAGGTTTGACCTACTCTACTATCAAAGCAGCTAGCGCAGCCATCTTTACCGCGTAGAACATGGCTGGTTTAGATGATGTGACCAGCCACTCCTTTGTTCAAGCGGTGCGTTTGTTCCTGCGCACAGAGGTCACTTTTCTTAGGAGGCCAATTCAGAAAAGCTCCCTTGTCCCTTGACCTCTGTATAATATTAGTCTCTTTCCTGCTTCAGCCAAGCCAGTCCACCCTACTCAGCCTCCAAATTGCATCGTTTATTATGGTTTGCTTCTCTGGTTTTCTAAGATATGACTGTGCTTGCCAGATTGTTGCAGATGAAGCCAGGTTCTACTCTTCTCACATGAAAATATTCTTGTCCAAAAAGAAGAGCGACCAATTTCGCTCAGGCTCAGTAGTATGTATTGCTCGGGGCAAGTCCCTTTCCTGCCCAGTCTCTCTCTTTAAATCCTTGTTGGTGAAGGCAGGATCCCTGGGCAAGCACGTTCCCGATTTTCGCTCCTTCAAGAAGGGTTCTTCTGATAAGTTTTGCCCCTCAAATCAGCCCTGGTCTTACTCCTTTGCTCGGGCTCGCGTTCTGCAAGCTTTGGCTGATTCTGCTCACATGTCCTTCGCAGGTTTTACTGACAGATACAACCTGCACTCTTTTCGCTCTGGGGGTGCTACCCTCGTTGCCAAGGAGGGTGTTCCTGATCATATTTCCCAGGCTCATGGAGTTCGGAGATCTAGCCAGGCCATGCACGCTTACATTGAGAGGCCTATTGCCAATAAATTGCTTCCAACCAGGGCCATGCACTACTAAACCACGACTGTAGTCTGCCTTGGTAATAACGACAGAGCCCTATGCATCTCACGATGCAAGCGAAATAGAACTTATGAGTTCAGTGTGAAACACCTGAACTCAGGTTTTTGTAGTGTAGTATAAAGTGAGATGTTTTCACTTTCTGGTTTTCTCCGGTTTCTGCTTCCCTTCTCCATTCTTTTTATTCCTTGGAGAAAACAACTCTCTCTTTAGCATACTTCCCCCCCTCCCTCACCTCTTTTCTATATCTTAGTCCTTAGTTTTCTCCCGTTTCTCTGGTTTCTCTGAGTTGTTGTGTTTTCCTTGGTAGTAATGACAGAGCCCTATGCATCTCACGATGCAAGCGAAATAGAACCCTAAGACCCGCCACATTTGCCAGCAAAGTCAATGCAGACATCTAGCTGTGTTAGTTGAAACTCAGAGACTTGCCATGTATTGCTCAAGTTAAAACATCGCCCAATTACCCGGTGTGCTGATTGTTGTGGCTCGTCATCCGGTGGGGCAACTTCCGTGGATGGCTGTGGTTCAACAGCAACAGAGGGAACCCCCAACTTTGGTGCTTCAGGAGTGAGCCTGCTCTTCTGGATCTGCAGGAGCAATGGGCCACGCAGCACTATGTCTCACAGCAATGAGCCATGCAGTAATGGGGCACACAGCAATCGGGTTACACAGCAACTGGATCACACAGTAATAAGGCACACAGCAATCAAGTTACACAGCAACTGGATCACACAGCAGCTGGGTCACACAGCAATCGAGTTATACAGCAACTGGATCACACAGCCACCGGGCCACACAGCAACTGGGTCACACAGCAATCAAGTAACACAGCAACTGGGTCATACGGCAAGAATGCTGACCGAAACACCATAGAGAGCCTTGCAGCACAGAGTGTGCCCTGCTGGTTCTGCAGGGGATATCAGAAATGAGTTAACCTTCTGAGTACACAGCAGCACTATCGTTGTCGCAGAGCTACATAGAATCAGTAGGACTGCCAGGGTTGCAGATATCAAGCATGGGCAGCAAGGGCGTAGAAAACGAGCACAAGCAAGGGTGTAAACAACAGGCATGAGCAGTAAGTGTGTAGAACACAGGCATGAAACGTAACGGTTTAGCAAACAGGCAAGGGTGTACAAAACAGGCATGAGCAGCAAGAGTGTAGAACACAGGCATGAAAGATAAGGGTTTAGCAAACAGGCAAGGGTGTAAACAACAGGCATGAGCAGGAAGGGTGTAGAACACAGGCATGGAACGTAAGAGTTTAGCAAACAGGCAAGGGTGTAGAACATAGGCATGAGCAGCAAGGGTGTAGAACACAGGCATTAAACGTAAGGGTTTAGCAAACAGGCATGGGTGTAGAAACCTGGCAAAGTGCGTACGGACGTGCTATTTTTAGCCTTTGGTAAAAGGTGAGATGAGGCTTACGTGGAAGGGTGTTGCAAAGCGAAGGAGGGCGGTCGCTACAAGCTGCAGCTCCCGGCAGCCATTTTCTTTGAAGTCTTCAAGGACAGGTACTGACAGCTCGGTGATGACCTGCGATATACATGCCACCCAAAGAAAACAACACTGTTCTCAAATCTGTGGTACTTGTCTGAGGCGGTGGAAAGCTGCGGTGGTGGAGCCTTGTAGTCAGTGGAAGAGTAAGCAGTGGGCGCTGCCAAGGTTTATTGAAGCGGAGGTTTCAAGGTATACAGACACAACAAGCATACCCACATACATACATTCACCCCCTCCCCCCCCCTCACATGCATGCACACTCAGACACACGCATGCACGCCAACACATACACGCACACACATACACGCACGCACACACTTGCTCTCACGCACATACACACAAGCGTGCATGCACAAACAGGTGCGCTACTTGGCAGGTGCATTTCCTACTCACTGGATAATTTCAGACTTTTTTTACTTAAAATTCAGCCTCCATGTTTGAACAGCCCTTACTTTGCTCTAGAGAATGTAGTGAGGCGCTTTTTGCGAGCAGGGGCAGCAGAAAGTACCTCAGCCCGTATTTCGGTCCCTGTTACAACGCACAAGACCCTTAAGATTGCTTGTCGTAAATGCTCTCATCTGCATTTTAAAACATGGTTGGCGACCACTTATACCTGATCTCGTATCTTTGGTCTTTGCTCCTTGTTGTCTTTACTGCCCATTGCTATCCCAGCCATGGCTGTTGCAGCGGCTGCCTGCAAAGGTGGGGGCGTGACATGTGTAGGGTTGGCCAAAACTATACAAGCATCCATTCTCACGGTGTGTAATGGTATTTATAGCAGGGAGGTTACCATACATATGGTCATTTAAGGAGTGCATGTACGGTTCTGGCCAACCCTAGACATGTGTAATCCTGTCTAATAAACAAAGTGAGTGCAAAACCTCAGTATACCAGAGGTAAAAGTGCCCAGAGCCCAAACTGGTTAGAAAGTGTGTCAAACATGAGTTTGAGACCCAGACCAAAGTAATTTCAGGCCTCTCTCAGGATAAACTTAGGCTTTGTTACTTATCAAGGAAGCCCGCTCCCAATAAGCTGATCAATAAACACAAAGCTGACACAGTACAGGAGCTCAAAGTGTGAAAATACACACACGCATGCACGCAGAGGTACAACACACGTAAGCACTCAGACACACACGTGCACCCACATTTGCAAACACATGTGTGCGCACACATACACTTACACACATGCATATGTAAGTCATGCACTGAAAACCGTCAGCCATCTCAGTGCTTCATACTTGCTATTCCTAACATTCACTACCCTCCTTGGTCCACCCAAACAATTGAGGAGCTGCAGCTGAAGGAGAGACGTGTAGAGACCTATCAAGTTCAGATCTGTCAAAGTAGCTCAAGTGCTTCAGTAGGTAACGAGAGGATTGTCACTTACTCAGCTTGGCACACATCCCTTACTAAACCGAGCACACCATAGCACATCATAGCACATCCCAGCACATCCCTCAGTCTCAGCCAAAATGCAGTTTAACTGATCATGTTCAAGCATAAGCCGACGAGCAAAGAGAGCACCGAGCAGGCTACCCGCTTTCTTGCCCAGCTCAGTAAAAGAGGCAGCTGGGTATCGGTTTTGTTGCGCATGGCTGCGCTGAAAGTGAAGGCTTATAACTAACAAAGCAGCATGGACTATAACAAAGCTGACACGTACGAAGAACTAAGGAAGTCCTGTACGTATAATGGATGCATACAGAACACACCCTGATCGTGGTATGTATAAACTGCGTTGGCAGTCTCTGCTGTATTATCTGTCCGATCATGATCAGGGTGTGTCCTGTGTACACTGTGTTCTACTGTACTCATCCCGCACCCTGAAATTCAGAAATGTTTCTTTCTACTCCCCTCCCCTGCCGCACCCCAAAAATGTTTGAAAATAGCATGTACATGTATAAAAGTAACGCAGTCCCCGCAGGGCGATCAGCAGTATTTATGCAAGGTGTTATAGGAAAGGTGTTATAGGAAAGGTGTTATAGGAAAGGTGTTATAGGAAAGGTACGTCAGTACTATGATGTTCCGCACCTGATGTCCATGCTGCACCTAGACCTCTTTGCTGGTCGCACACACTTCATAATACATGATAGTGCTCTACAGAATACAGCAGGAATTGTAGCATGGCTGGAGCACATTGACTAACGCACCTGGATCTCTTCGCTGACTGTATGTGCTTCAGTGATGGTGCTGAACAGCTGAGGCAGCACCTTGCAGTCGATGAGATGCCTGTGTGTACGTGCACGTGTGTGCTCAAGGGCAGGAGTACGTGTGTGTGTGTGTGTGTGCATGCGTGTTATGACACAGCTGGGTATATGCATGCGTGTGTATGCATGAGTGGGCTTGTGAGTGTGCATGCGTGTTATCACACAGCTAGTTATATGTACAAGGGTATATGCATGAGTGTATATGCATGAGTGGGCTTGTATGTGTGCACACATGCGTGTTATCACACAGCTAGGTAACGTACCTACAGCTGCAGTGCTCAAACGTGCTAAGCAAAGTGCATGCAGCTATTGATACACATTTTGGATAAACAGCCTTTGGCCTTTGGCCTTGGCACTGGCTTTGGATTTGCACATGACTTATGGCTTTGGCACATGACTTCATGCCAATAAGACCTCACGTAATTAGGTGCTAAAGGGTTCACATAATTTGAAGCTGCCTTTTGCCAGCGTCCTGAGGACTTCCTACCTACAAACTACTCACTTGGTGTTTTCCTCTGAGGATTCCCCAATGCACTCCAAGGTCCAAATGACCTGAGGAGCAAAATTAGTAGAACTCCTTATACAACGTGCAGCGCACCTAGTTTCAAGTAATATGATGTTGTGCTATACATGCACAACTCAAATCACAGCCGACAAAACCTGACAAATTTGCAGATCAAGGACGTGGTAGACTGCGAGAAAAATGGAAAGCAGGGTTGCATTGGGAGTCGGTTGAATTGAAGTCTTTATGGGCGATCTGTTCCACGTTCACATCCTGTTCTTTGACATTTCTTCTTTGACAAACAAGAGGACATGAGTCACATGACAGTGTGCACACAAGGAGAATTCCAGACAGAGACAGCTGCAGACAGACAAGAAAAGTGATGCTTCTGATGTGCACAGCAGGATAGAGTCTGATGTAGCAGCATAAATCTGCACTAACAAGATGCAGCGTCATACAGGGAAGTCTTCAGGCTATAGTGCGCAAACCAGCCAGATTTCCACCAAAAGGGCTAGGCCTAGACACCCAAGCCAGCCAGATCCCCACCACAAGTGCAAACCCTAAACAACTAATGCCGTCAGAGCCCATCAAAAGCGCTGAAGCTAAACACCACACACCTGCAGCAGCGCTAGACGGTTTTCTTCTCGAGCCATATTTAAGCGGCAGAGCAGCTGTAGCAGCTCTGGAACGCCAGAGATGTCCACCAGCTGTGAGTGCGTGGTCATGAAGATGATACATAAACTGGAAAGCACTTTGCATTTACTCTCATGCAGGGTGTACTCGCACCCTTGCATGCACGGTTGCAAAGACACATTTCATCACAAACGGCATCGTGAAAGGCACATGCACACACACACACACACTTGGCAAGCAGCATTATTAGGGTTGGCCGGAACCATATACGTACGGTGTATATACGGTATTTTTGACAGGGAAATCACCAAATATACGGTGTATATATGTATAAGGTCCTGGCCAACCCTAAGCATTGTCCTTGCACCCCATGTCACACGCGCCTTGTGGCCTCGCACCAATTAGTGCATTCATGTTCTTGTATGCGTAAGAAAGTGTATGACAATGCATGCACGCAATTGTGGACCAAAATCACATGCATGTACACAATGTGAGCACCTTAAAACCTACACATAGGCACAAACACACATTCCTACACACGCACGCAAGCATGCGCATGCAGAATTGGCCAAGACCACGGTTAACACACAAAGTCTTTTGCTGGGAATCATCATATATACGGTCATGTACGGTGTATTTAAACGGTCCTGGCCAACCCTACATATATACAACACTTTTGACACACCCTATGCCTGTGCAAGTCAAGCTCTTACCCAGGCCACGTAAGCTTTGTGGTCCTGCTCCAGACAGTCATGTACGGTGTATATAAACCCTGCATAAACACACACACACTTTGGACACACCCATGCCTGCGCAATTCAAGCTCTTACCCAGGCCACGTAAGCTTTGTGGTCCTGCTCCAGACAGTCATGTACGGTGTATATAAATTCTGCATGAACACACACACACACTTTGGACACACCCATGCCTGCGCAAGCTAAGCTCTTACCCAGGCCACGTAAGCCTTGTGGTCCTGCACCAGACAGTGCAGTGCGCCCGCAGATGCAGTGACCAGGGCAATGTCATCATCACGCAGCAGACGGATGAACATGGGCACCCCTCCTGCCTGCGCGTGCAAGTGTTGTCAAAACATGAAGAATGTGCAAGCCTCGGGCGCGGCAGATATTCATTGTTAATACTATTTTTAGACAAAAGGGCCAGATTTACCAAGATCCTGGCACGCTTAATCGTATGCCCAGGATTGAGCAGACCTGCAGATAATATACACCATTCATATAGGCGTACACTTAAACTCGTATTGCTGAAGTCCACGTTGTGTATACACATTAACGTGTCCATAAATGATCATGACCAGTGACCAGCCCAATGTATACTAACGACTTGTTCTGTGTTCGACAAACTAGCGTTGAGAGCTGCCTTCTTCAGATAAGTTAAAACGGTCCTAACCATTTGTGCCATGTCAGCCCAGAACGTGAGGTAACATCTGAACAGAAAGTTGAATTCCTACTTTCTAATTCAGGAGAGGTACGTGGAGGTGTGTGTGTGTGCGTGTGTGTGTGTGTGTGCGTGTGTGTGTGTGTGTGTGTGTGTGTGTGTGTTGCACGGCATGAAAATGGCAAACATGTGTAGCACCATCCACCTGTGCCACATCTGCCCTGAACATGATTTTGCGTTGCATGCACATTGATGCGCATTATTTTAATTGTACCTAATAAATGTGTCATGTTAATACCCAACCTGTGTAGCATTACCCACCTGCGCCACGTCTGCCCTGAACATGACGTCACGTTGCATGCACATAGCCAGTGCATGCAGCACGCTGATGCGCACGTCTCCAAACATGCCGCTCATGCTGCTCAACATGGCCTGTAGTTGTGTGTGTTTGTGAGTGAGCACGTGTGTGCATGTGTGTATGTGTGTTCATGTGTGTATGTAGATGTGTGCGCACGTGTGTGTGTGTGTGTGCGTACTCAGCACATACAAGAATGCAAGGGAAACATTTGCAAAGTAGCAGATATATTTGTCATTTGAACGACAGTGTGTTTGGACGACTTTCTAAGTGGCTTAATGTGGTGATGGCAAGACACATGCACGTTGGGCTTTCCTAATGGTGAAGAGTATTTCAAGACAGGCAGCAGTTGATCGTCCGAGGACGGTGCAGAAGTGAAGGGTCGCGGAAGTGAGTCAGGCAGTGTGTGGCCTAAAGAGAGGTAGCAGACACTGACTATGGTTGTGATATGTACGACTGAATAAACTATAAGTCTATACAAACTATGTGTGGTTCATATGACATCGCATGCGTGTCACTGCAAACACCTTAACAATTGTATTGTCTTGCCTAAAATAAAAAAACCAGCCTAGCACGCTGATGACATGTTCTCATTTTTCCAGGCACACACACAAACACACGCATGTGTTCCTCGATAATCAATCCAGATCATGGTGAGCGAGTGCTCATACCTTGGCGCAGTCCGCCCGCTGGCTAGCCGTCCAGTTCATGGCACCATCTGGGGCGTTGCATGCTAGGAAATGCAGCAGCCTACACAACAAGAAAAGCAGGTGTATTGGGTATCACTAGGGTTGGCCAGAAACATACATTTATAGGTATATACGGTGTACATACGGTATTTTTAGCAAGGAAATCACCATACATACGGTCATATACGGTGCAGATATACGGTTCTGGCCAACCCTAGGTATCACTATGTACACACAGGTGCTAATTCTTGTTGATGGCACTGCTCAGTGCATGGCACACATGCCACTGAACTGCATCAGCCTGAAGCCATTGTCCAAAAGAAGGCTTCCCTTGTCCTTATGTACATGCAGGTAGTCACTGCTCATTTATTGGTGTTGCCTAGTTCATGGCACCTTATGGGGCAGGGCACACATGGGTTTACAGCTACGGAGTATGCATCAGCTTGCAACCGTAGCAGCAAAGTGGGGACCCCTTGGAATTGCAGCAGGTCTTTTTTCTGTATACTCTCTTGCTGGTAGTGCCTAGTTCAAAAGCACCACAAAGGTACTGCACACTACCAGTTGCAACCACCGCAACAAAAGAGTACGGTTGGCCAGAACCGTATATCTGCACCGTATATGACCGCATGTATGGTGATTTTCCTGCTACAAAAATTGTATGTACACCGTATATACCTAAAAATGTAAGGTTCTAGCCAACCCTAAAAAGAGTGTTTGAGGTGAAAGTCATGCACCCTAGCAACGCCTCTCCCGAAGAAGGTGTCATGCCCAACTTTTTTAAGGTCGTCCCTATAGAGGTGCAGATCAGTTTGGCAAAGGAGGTTTGATGAAACTTGGCTGCGGCTGCGTTTCGTGCAGTTCAGATTGCTGCATACAAAGCTGCAGAACAGCAGACAGCGTGCATGCAACACAGGTACTTTCAGGCCAAGGGTGAATTTGGCACGCAGAGCTGCCAATTGACAACGAGCCAATCTGGTTTGCAGGGTACTAAATCACACGGAAATCTGTTCATGGAAGCTAACGTATAAAACCCCCCAAATAACATACAATGCACACAAACGTGCATTCAGTTCCGGTCAACCCCACGCGTTTAACACACCAAGCCGCAGTCTTCTGCCCGTCGATGGAACCTTGCTGCAGCACCTTGGTCAGGGATGCCATGATCATCCTGAGCGCAATGTGGACGCACGTAACTCACGGGTGAGACACCAAAAGGGCAATTAGCACGCATAATTAGCACATATCCTTTGGTAAGCGCATGCGTTGAGCACAATGCGGGCGCACGTAACTCACAGGTGAGACGCCAAATGGGCAATTAGAACATGCCGTTGGCTCATGTCTAGGGTTTGCCAGAATCAGATACATATGGTGCGTATACGGTATTTTTGGCAGGGATCACATTAAATATATTGCATGTATATATACGGTTCTGGCCACCCTACACATGTCCTTTAGTAAGCGCATGCATTGAGCGCATTGTGGGCGCACATAACTCACAGATAAAACAGGAGGGTTCAAATAAAAATCATGACATACACGCAGGAGGCTCCAGTAAGCATAACTTTTGGACAGCACATTTCAAATCAACTAAAAATTATATATTTGGAATTCTCTCGTCAAGATCTGTCGATTGATATATGTATGGGTCAAATCGGAGGGGATCTGGGGGGTGTCCGAGTTTTATGCCCCCCCTCCAAAAAATTACTCGGCCACTCCTACAGAATTTTAAATATATCATCGGAATCCTCAGCTCAAGCTCAGTCGATTGGCACCCTTTTTGGGCAAATTGGGTTAAGGGGGGGGTCTGTGGACATGTCGAAAAGTCAGAGGCACACACGCTCGGGTGCAGGCCGCGGGGTGAGTCAAGCCAATAGAGCAGCAATTCACCCCAAACTTACAGGATTGTGCCAGCATGAGATAGTCAGTGAAAATGTGATGAAATGTGGGACTGTGCAAAACAGTTATGGGTGCCTAGGTCACGTGTGCATGGGCGTCCGTATCTCAGTTTTTTCCCCATAACTCTGCAACACTTCAGACTCAGGTCTTGATGAGTATGCAGATGGATGCCTATTTGAAGAAGGAGCAGATTGGTACCCTTTTTGTATGGGTGGGGGCACCGGAAGGGGGGTTAGGGGGTGTGTGGTGGGTCAGGGGGGTCCAGCCCAAAAATCATACGTGCGTGTAAACATTTTTTTCTGGAGCCTCCTGCATACACGTGTAATTTCTGGGCCTCCGGCCCAAAATGACCCCCCCCCCAAACCCCCTTCCTGACCCCCCACACTAATAAAAAGGGTGTCAATCTGCTCAGAATTTAAGCAGCCATCAGCCTGCACGGTTCTCATGCCAAATATTGCAATACCTGACGAGCTACAGGGCAAAAACTGGTTTGCTCACGCTCTTGCACTGACCACCTGTTCAGAGCACAAATCCAGCCAAAACCTTTTTGGCAAATTTGCCAAAGCACTTTTTCACTTCAATCATGCAACTTATGCATAATGCAATGCGTAAACTGCAAAATTGGAATCAAGTGCTGGTAATTTGCCTGAAAACACCCCCGCGGCCTACTTGGAGACATTCCATGTGTTTCTACGACCAGGCACCTAGACCCCCCCCTTAAATCGAATCACCCAACAAGGGTGCCAATCGACAGGGCTTCAGCTCAGGATTTCAAAAATGTATTAAATTTGTGAAAGTGGCCCAGTAAAAGTCTGGAGACCCCCCCAAAAAAATCTGACCCCCCCCTGGACT